>ENA-UOUJ01000552-UOUJ01000552.1-activated-sludge-metagenome-genome-assembly--contig:-NODE-552-length-24275-cov-10.259703_pt1 | contig 24275 bp, 25 predicted proteins | sample MGYA00249839_ERZ747224 | MGnify/ENA primary metagenome ERZ747224 (study PRJEB28782, sample SAMN03220277) | activated sludge metagenome | biome: wastewater; feature: sewage sludge; material...
CGATGGAGAGACTTTGCGCCTTATGCCGCGCCTTCGCTGTTCCCGGCGGAACGGGGCGAGAGAGAAGCGGATTTTTATTGAATGCCGGGGCCGAAGGGGCGACCGCCTCGATCGGGCGTCTAACCCTGGATCGCCGGATTAAGGCCGACCATGCCGGGCAGGCGCTGGCAGAGCTCGTCCAGCTCGGCCTTGTCGATCCGGAAAAACATGTTGCGGGCCATGCGGCGGCGCAAATCCGCGTCGAGCTCGCGCGTGAGCAGGATGACGGGAACGTCGCCCGGCGGATAGAGTTGTGCGGCGCCTGCAACCTTGAAGTCGAGCACATGCTCGTAGAAGCTCTGCCACTTGGTCTGGGTGGCGGCGATGAGGTGACGGGCGTCGAGCGCAACGCAGCCCATGATGCCGGCGCGGATGGCGGCGGCGTACAGGCGGGCGCGATAGCGCGTGTTGGTGATCTCGGGATCGATGGACAGGCGCGAGAGCTCGACGATGGGGCCCTGCGCGTTCGCCTTGAGAGCTGCGACCTCGGGGTAGACGTTCTCGCACGGAAGGGCGGGGCCATCCGTGCCCGGGACGTAGAGGCTGATCCGCAGCGTGGCGATGCAGGCGCCACGACGGTACAGCGCGGCCACGAGAGTCGTGCCGAGGTCGTCATAAGCGTCGGTGTAGATTTCGAACGGGGAAGGCTCGATCAGGCCGGCGTTGACGTATCCGCGGTAGCGCAGGCCGAAGGCTTTGCGCCGATTGTCCGTGCACGCATACCATGCCGTGCGAACGACCGAGTCCGTCTGGTCCGCTTCGGCAAAAGCGGCCTCGTATTGAGCATGCGGCTTCACGTGAGCGTCCCGATTGCGTGACGACAAGAGGATCCTATCGTCAGATCCCTCAGTACCCCTGAACGTTTATCAGATAATTGAGTTCCTGTAAGGCGGCACGCTCTTTTCTTGAGACCAAATGTCACGGAGCTGATAAAAACGGCGTCCATCTGGCGACGGACGAACCTCGACCCCGGACGCTGGCCCTCGATTGGCATGGTCGCCTATGCAATGCGTGGTGGGCCCGCCAGGACTCGAACCTGGAACCAGTCAATTAGCGGGTCTAACACCATCCAACTTCACCCAACACCGTCCAACAACCTGGGCGGTATAGTTGGCTGTTTTACCTTGGACTTCCGATGCTCTCCATGTAGGAGCGGGTTGGGAGGCGTTGAACCAAGTCGGCGCTATTTGCGCCCCCAGTGCGCCCCCGACAGTGCCCAGCCTGTGGATAAAGAGCTCGAGAATCGGAGGGACTATGGCAGTCGAAGCTCTCACGGACAAGCGGATCCAAGGGCTTCGAGCCGGCTCGAAGCGGCTTGAGGTTCGAGACGCAAAAGTGCGCAATCTTGTTCTCAGAGTGACACCAGCTGGCGTCAAAACATGGTCGGTCCAGTTTCGTGTGAAGGGTCGCGCAGGCACCCAACGGCAGACACTGGGAACGTATCCGGCTATCGGCATTTCGGCTGCTCGAGTTCGAGCAATGGATGTCATCAAGAAGATTGCAGAAGGCCGGGATCCCATCGCGGAAGCGAAGGCTGAAACCGCAGCCGTTGTACGCGATGCCCTTACATTTTCTGATCTGGTCGACGAATACCTTGAGCGGCGGCGCGGTGTTGTGTCGATGCCCGAGGTGGAGCGCGAACTGCGCAAGGATGCGATTCCGTTGCTCGGCGGAAAGCGGCCGGCTGAGATCACGCCCTCAGACATCGATACTGTCATTCAGGGCATTGTCGCGCGCGGCTCGCCCGCTATGGGGCGACGCATGATCATGGCGATCAAGGCGCTGTACAACTTTGTCATCTTCGACGCACCATCGTTGGCTTTGCGCTACGGCATCACGGGCAATCCTGCAGCACTACTCGGCCGTCGGCGCCGGGGCACCAATGGCGCGATAGTCGCATCAAGACCTCGCCAGCGATTGCTCAGTGACGAAGAGATCGCCGCCTGGTGGGGCGCCCTCGATGGCAGCAACATGATCAAGGCGCGCCAGATCGCGTTGAAGCTGATCGTCGTGACTGCGCAACGACCGGGCGAGGTTCGACAATGCCGCAAGGCAAGGCTGAGGCTGGATGGCCCGGAACCGCAGTGGACAATGACCGAGGATGAAACCAAGGCTGGGCGTCGCCATGTCGTGCCGCTATCCGGCCTCGCCGTCCGCCTGTTCCAAGAGGCGATCGCGCTGTCGGACGATCCGGACCTGATCTTCCCGGATCCTGCCCGGCCGGGAAAGGCAATCGCTAACGTCACGCTGCCAACCGCGCAGGCCAACCTATTCCGAAACCATCTTGAGGAAATGGAACCTGCGACTGCTCACGATTTGAGGCGCACTGCAGCCACAGGCATGCGGCGGATTGGTGTGGCTCCGCACGTGGTTTCGCAGATCCTGAATCACGCGAGACCGGATATTACAGGTCGCGTTTATGATCATTGGGAAGGCATGCCTGAGCGACGCATCGCGCTCGATCACTGGGCGACGTGGTTGGAAGCTCTAGCGGCGGGAAGGCGACTCACGACGCCGCCCTTGCGCGTTGTTGCGTAAAATGCCGGGTTGCTTCTCTTCGAAGATCACAACTGCTCATTGTTAAATTTGCACGCCATGCAAAAGTCCAGCGTATTCAACATTAAATAATGTTCCCGCTTTGCATTACCCTCTTGCGAAATCGGCTTCTGTTGGCAACGTTGACGCGCGACTTTCGTCGCATCAACGCTTGACCCAACATGAGAAAACAATGGATGAGACGCAAAAGACATTGCCGCGACGCGTAGGCGTTAAAGAGTTAGCGGATCTCGTTGGTGTAAATCGCGGCACGTTGTACGATTGGGAACGGCGAAACCTCATTCCCAAAAGGCGCAAGTTTGGCCCCCATAGCGTCGGCTGGCTCGAACCTGAAATCAAAGAATGGCTAACTAGCCGCTGACATGCCGTTTAGTATTCTGCCTTCGCTAGAGGTCTTGGATGCCTCGCGAAGGAAGGGCTCAGCAAGGCCCGAACCGCGTTCAACCGCGGAGAATATCGATGCCCACTTGTTCGCGTCATGCGGGCCGGTTCGTGCGCGTTTGCGCGACCGCCCAGAAACAAAATAGCTCACCGGTGACATCGAGCCGGTCGGCAAACGAGCTGGTCGCGATGCGTATCGACTGCCGCACCATCGTTAGGCGTAGGGCAAGGTCAAGAACTTCGCGGCTTGCGCACATGGGACCGACGAATGAGCGAGCCACTTACCAAATGGACATGTCTAGGACTGATCCTTGACGCACCCGATCTGCCGGCGAGAAAAAAGACGATCTTGATTGGCCTCTTGCGTCACTCTGATGAGGAGTTCGTTTCGTATCCTGGTGCTGGCCGTCTAGCTCGCTACGCGGGATGTCGAAAAGACACTCTCTGGGGCCATCTACGCGACCTTGAAACCGATGGGCTTATCCAGCGCGCATCGCGTGGTCGCGGAAAAACAAACACCTATCGCCTGAACATCCAACGCCTGAGTCAGCTGCCAAAACTGTCTGGGTCCAGGGTAAATACTGAGCCGGTTTCTCCGGCTGAGTTGGTGAAAACTCAACCGGCTCATCCGGCCGGGTCTGGAACAGGTCGGCCGGCACACCCGGCTACCACTAAGCCGGGAAAACCGTTTGGGGGGCAGCCAGAAAAACCGGCCACGAATCCTTCAAGGAATACTTCAGGGAATGGGGAGTTGTTCCCTTCTTCGAACCTCTTCCCACTCGACGAGCAAGGCGCTGGGCTCGTTCGCAACGGATCGGCGTTCAAGTGGCTCGACCCGAAAACCGGCGAGTCGCGCACGCTCTCGTTCCAGTTCATCGAACGACTCGCGCCGCAAGAGCCCCGGGCGATCTTGCTCGACTTCGCCGAAACGGAACTGATCGCCGCGATCGATGAGGGCCGCGAGGGCGGGCTTCACGGGCTGGTGCGACATGCGATCGACAAGGGTCGCCTTGCTACGTTCAAGCGCCGCAGGCAGGCGCCTGTAGTCGCGGCAGAGGATCGCGAGCCCGAGGCCGCGGCGCCCATCACCGAGGGGTCTTGGGAATGAGCATCAACACCCACGCGTGGATCGATGCGCGTTGCCTCGGCTCGGGATACTACGATCTTCTCCCCGCTTGGATGAAGCTTGTCGAAGCAGGGCAAGGTTCTCGCTCGAGCGCTTCAATGTTGGCGTTCACGTATGCAACTGCGCTCGCTGCTGCTGGGCCTGGTCAACCGGCCCTGGCGATTGAACTTCGCCTGTCGATTGAAAAGCTTTCTCCCGTGTTCCTGCAAGGTCGAGAGTTCTCGATTGGCTGGATTGAGACTGGTCAGCGGTCGCTCGTCGAGCATGGCCATATTTTGGTGAATGGAAGTCGGATCGAGCTTACTTGGCCGACATCACACGCATTGTACGCCATGGAAACACGGGGTGCCGCATGACGATCGACCACGCTTCTCATGATTTCCTGCCTAGTCAGATCAGCGTTGAACTGCAACGCGGCGTAACCCGAGATGAGTGGTTGAGCGCCGGTAGCGGCGGTCTCGAGCGTGCACTCGTTAAATCGCTGGGAGGCGAGCGCGCTTCGACCTCGACTGTAAAGCAGCTGCTCGCTCTGTACGTAAGCTCTTCCGACAAACTGTTTGGAAGCGAATGGGGTGCACGCCGGAACATGGCTGCCGAGTTGCGCGAGCTATTTCTCGCGGGCCGTGCCGAGCAGTGTGATCGAACGATAGTTCTCGTTCTGAAAAAAGAAAATCCCGAACCGCGTTAGATGCGAGGTTCGGGATTTAGTGGCGTCATTGTAAAGTATGAAGAAACATTAGCACCTTAAACCAAAGTGCGACTTTTGCCAACTGAATTGCCTGCAAAAGAATCTGCAAATCGACATGGAAATCATCGCGAGGTCAAAATGACAGATATTACGGAAGAGCAGGTTGCTGCCGAAATTGAAAACGGGGAAGCGCTGCAGCGGCTCGCTCACTCACAACGCGACGGCGCGGTATCTGTATCGGGAGAAAAGCTTTCTATCGCCCAACGTGAACTCGATCATTGGAAAGGCGCGCTCGCTGCGCTGGATGAAAAGCTGCGGGAATTCGAAACGGCTGCTTCATCCGACGAACAGACTCGCCAGGAACTTGCTCTGCGTATCGTCGCTGAGGGGGATGCAACTGCACAGGCAGAATTGACCCGTCTGACGCAACGCGCCCTTGAGCGTAGCGACACGGCGCGCGTGTTCGAGCAGAACCGTGCGCGAATTTTGCGAAATATCGAAGTCACGCAGCGGTATGTCGAGCTCGCGGGCCGTTTTGCAGACGCCGGGTCTCGGATTTCGAGCTACGATCGGATCATGTTGATTGCCGCCCGCTACGATGGGCTGAGCGCCGAGATTTTATCTTTGGTCGCCGAGCAACAGGCGCTCAGCAACGACTTAGCTGCACTCGGTATCCAGCTGGGCGGGCCAGCGAGCCCATACCGGCCGCCGCTCAAGTCAGCTGCCGACCACGCAAGCGAAGCATCTCAGCATTTCAGCAAGAGCTACGACGAAGCCGGGGCTGAACTCAGCGCGTTCGAGAGCAATCCCCGTACAGAAGCCGAGGTGAACGCGCAGCTTCGAGCCAAATGGGCGGCTGATGTCGAAGCCGAGCGCCTGGCGAAGATCGCCGAGAAAAGGAGGAAGGAGAAAGAGGAGCACGAGGCATGGGAACGCGCCAATGAGGAAAGAGCGCGGCGCCAACGGGAGAACACGCGTGTCATTCGCCTCGGGGACGGGTCGAGGGGAAGGGCGCCCATAGATCTCGTGAAGATGCTCCAGGGCGAGGGGTAGTGAGCCATACCCAGTGTCCCCAACGCGGACAGTAGGCGGAGGGGCTAGGGGAGCAACCCAGAGGCGAAAAAAGGTACTACCCGCCCCCACCCCCACCACCTGCGGGCGCGGCGCGGCCCCGCTTTTCCGCTAGATTTCTGGGTTTTTCAGTGCCTTGCATGACTTCCCTAAGCAACTCTGGGTTGATTTTCGTGAATACGCGTAACTTCGCTAGATATCTCAGTAATCGCTGAGTGTCAGGGGCGAGCACAGCTCCATAGTTCTCCATGTGTTCCTGTAAATAGTTGCGTGCAACCTTTTGCGTCTGGATCAGCAGGCCTCGGAGCCTTTGAATTGGTGAATATGATGAGCACAGCGGCTAACGGAAAATCCCGAGAAGCAAGAAAACAGGAACTTCGCCGCGTTGGCGCGCGCGTGAGCATGGAGCGGTACGTACGCTGGGATGCCAAGCGGGCGCCGACGGGGCACAGCCCCGCCAATTCTGCGGAGACAAGTCGTATCGAAAATATTCGTGCGACGGCTCGGGCTGTGGGGCTCCGGCGGTACGGACGCTAGCGGAGGATGACGACCCTCAACGTTCAGGCCGTCATCACTGCAGTTGACCGGCTCACGCCGACCCTCGCAAATATCGGCGGCCGCGTTACGTCAATGCAGCAGCGCTTCAACGGCGCTGCAGCGGCTGCATCAACCTTCGGGCAGGGTGCCGGCATCGCTGCTGCCGGCCTGATCGCGGCGACGACTTCCGGTCAAGCCGCGCTCGATGAGGCGCTCCGCCAATTCCAGGTGGTCGGCACCGCTACCACGAAGCAGCGCCATGAAATGCGCTCGCTCACCGATCAGGTGGCGACAAAGCTAGGCCTGCCACAGCTCGACATCATCAAGGGCGCCACCGAGCTCTTGCAGGCCGGGCTTGAAGCGACGGATCTGCTCGGCAAGGGCAAAGACGGTGTGACGATGCTCGAGGATATGGCCTCGGGCGCCAAGGCTGCCGGTGAGTCTATTGCCAGCATGTCGAAAGATCTCGTGGTCTTGGCTAAAGCGTTCAACCTGCCGTGGGCAAACGCTGACGATCGTTTGGCCTCGATGAGGCAAGTGCAAGGTCTTGCGATCGTTGCGCCCAGGTTGTCGCCGGATAGTCCGACCGAGCACATCCGTGCCCTAGCTGAATTCGGCGCAATCGCCGCTCAGCTTGGCATGAGCCCGAAAGAAGCGTCAGCCCTTCAGAACACACTCTCATCAGCGGGCTTCACCGGCTCGCGCGGCGGCATGGCCCTGAAGACCATTCTGCAGCGCATGCTGAACCCCACGCCGGCCGCCCAGGCTCAGATGATGGCCGCTGGGTTCAACTACAATTCGGTGTTCAAGCATGATCTGAGCGGGTTGACCGCGGACACCTTCATCAACGCGATGGGCACCGGCGGCGTTCATGCCGAAAAGGCCCGGGCAGCGATCAACCGCCTTATCAGATCCGGTGTCGCTCAGGGCGACGATCTTAATTTGCTGCGTTGGAAGGGCGAGCTCGAGGCCGTCATTTCCAAGTCGTTGGGGATCAAGAAGGGCGACGCTGAAAATCGCCGCATCGTCAAGAAGTCGATCGACAACATAACGGCTACGGCCAGCGGTGGGCTCGATGTTGTGAAGTTCCTCGAGGAACTCGGCAAAATGCCGGTAGCCTCGTTCAAGGATCTCGTCGGTCTGCATCACGCAACGAAAGGCGCGGTGCTGAAGTTTCAAGAATCGCTGCGGCAGTACAAGTTGAACCTTGAAAAAACGGATGCCTGGGCACCGTATGCGGTTGAGGAGGGGCTGAAAGTCAAGCTTGAAGGCTTTGCGTTCAGCGTCGGTAGGCTCTCGGCTTCGTGGACTTCTTTCAAGAATGCGCTGAATACCTCTGGAGCGTTTGGTGCTGTCTTAGACAGGCTTAGCGGAACGCTTGAGCATCTCACCAACATGGACCCGAAGAATCTTGATCGGCTTTCAAAAGCGATCTCTGGTTTAGGTATCGGGCTTGCAGGGCTTGCGGCGGCTAGCGGTGGGGTTTGGCTGTTGGCCCGAGTAGGTGCAATTCTGACGGGACCCTTGGGCAAACTTCTGCTCGGCGGCGGCTTTGCGGCCTTCATCGCGCAGATGTCGGGTGGCTTCAGGCCGCAGGAATTCAACGTCAACGGCGCAATGCAGCAGGGCGCGTCGCCGGTGATGGAGTTCTTGAACGAGCTGACTGGCCTTGCGGGCGATCTCAGCGGCCTGTTTTCGGATGCAATTTCTGCCGTTAGCGAGTTCGCGAACATCGACCTGATCAGCTCGCCGCTCATCACGGGCCTCAAGATCACGACGGGGTTGCTACGCGACGCCAGAGATCTGATCGCGTGGGTGCGTGGCAGCGAGGTGAGTGAGGGGCGCGACCCGTTCCAGTACGTTCGGCCGCCGAATGCGTACAACGAAGACGGTTCGCGCGCGTGGTGGAACCCACTGCCGACAAAGCTGCCCGCGCCTTATGACGAATGGTGGGGTAACGCCAAATCGTGGTGGGGCGGCGAGCAGGGCGGCACGGACAGGCTTGACGGTGCTTCCGTCGTAGAGCGCCTGAACTCACCGCTTCAGGTGATCATGTCGGAACCGCCCGTGGCGAAGCTCGAGGGATCGGGCAGCGTTGATGTCAGGGTGCGGGTCGAGGGCCCCGGCGAGGTCACAAGTGTGTCTGCCGCAGATGACGGCAAGAACCTGAAGTTGAACACTGGCGGCGGCATGCCGGATACAAATAGATGAGGCGGGCTGCGGATGAAGAAACCCACACCGGCTGAGAAGCGCGCCTTGATGCGATTGCAGAAGCATTGGCCAGAAGCTTTGGCGCTCGCGCACACCTTGAACGATTGTATCGCGCTTGACCTCTACGCCATGATGCGGATCGCAAACGAGGCTGGAATTCGGACCTTTGACGAGTTCAACGCGACGATGGCCTGCGCAACGGCGAAGATCATCATCGCCAAAGATCATGAGGAACGAAAGGCGCTGCGAGACCGGGCTGACGCCTACCGCCGCGCGTTGAAGCGCTACGGCTATCATGGCGCGGCTCTAAGCGCGCTCTTGATCCCGTTCTCGACAGAACTGCCGCCGGCACCGTGGCAAATGCGTGTCTTGCTCGGCGATGATGGCCGAGTATATGACGCCGCCGGTGGGATAGAGCCGGAGCGGCATGACGCCGCTCCGAGCACGACATGCAATTCGACGCCCCGACTTCTTTTGCACTAAATGCAATCCGAAGCTCGTTGCTGCTCTTGTCGTCCCCGGAATTGCATGTCGTGCAAATCGTGGTGCTCGTCGCATTTGCACGCTCGTATCAAGCTCTTGCCTCGCCGGCGCGCCCGCGCATTCTGGCTCGGTAGTGAGTATGGAGGCGTACCGTGCAGATCGTTACCCAGGAAGCAGCCCAGCTATCAGCCCGCGTCACGAACCTGTTGAGGGCGATTGAAACACTTATGGAGATCACGCCGGCGAACAAGCGCCGCGATGATGCGCTGCTCGAGTTGCTCCGGGCGGCGTATGAAGATGCCGAGGCACTTGCCAGTTACCTGAACTAGCGTTGATGAACTTCAAAAATCATAGTAACAGTAGCGTTCATGGCGAAAGCGGGTAACAAAGGTGAGGCCGAATGGCTGCGGTGGGAGCGGTTGCTGGGTAGTGACCGCCTCACGAATAAGATAGCGGCCGTTCTTGGCCGCACCTCGCCTTACTATCCCTACGCGCTAAAACGCGATGGTTGGCCAGTCTACGCGACGCTGCTGCTTGAGTTCATGGAAATGACGCCGCGTCAGAAATGGCCACTTTCTCTGCGACAACGGATCGAAGAGGCATCCACGCCTGGAACGTGACGAGCGAGTGAATTTATCGCTCCGGCATCTATAAAAATTATAGTACAATTTTGATTGTTAGGTGACGGGCGCCCAGGCCCTGAAACCAACGAAGCCCAGGCGCTGGAACGCCCGGGCTTCTTATCAACGTTGCGATCTTGTGGGGATCAAACAACATGATTTGGAAAGATAGTGCGCGGCCCATGGCCGTGCAAGTGGTCGCCGCCGCCAGCGCTACGCTGTCGGCCGCATACTACGCCACCCAGGCCCCCGATGTGGCGATGTCGCTCGCGGGATGGGTGCTCAACCCCGTTGCCATCGGCCTCGGCCTCACAGCGTTCGCGCTGGATCTGGTCAAGCCGCAGATGCTTCGGGCCGCCGGCACGCCAGGCGATGTCGGTAAGCGGGTCGCCGCCGGCGTGATGTTCGCGGTTCTGTTCCTGGCCTCGATGATCGCGATCGACGGCATGTTGATGAAGTTCAGATCGGATTGGGCGGCCGGCCGCGGGAACGCGATCACCGCCCACGCCGACGCGAGACGCGAGGTTGACCGCCTCGTGGCCGAAATCGTCGCCCTCGGCCCGACCCGGCCGGTTGCGACGATACAGGCCGACGTGAAGAACTTCAAAATAGACCCAGCGCTTTGGCGCCGTTCGGCGCAATGCGAGGATGCAACAAAGCCTGACACCCAGGCTTACTGCACACCACTACTCGAGCTGTACAAGGAACGCGGTGCGGCGGCACGCAAGGCTGAGCTCGAGCCACAGCTGACTGCGGCCCGCGCCAAGCTCGAAACCATCGCGCCACCCGCGGCGGCCGATCCCCAGGCGGCGGCTATCGCCGCTTGGCTTGGCACCGAGGAAGCGATGGTTGCATACCTCATGGTGGCAATCCTCGGCTTCGCGGTTGAGCTCGTCGCCTGCCTCGGCATGTGGGTGCTGATGGATCGGCGCCCGCAAGGTCAGCAGGCTATCAGCGCCCCGCTCACCGACGAGAAGCGGGCCCGTGACTGGGTGCTGGGCGAAATGGCGAAGAGCGGCGGCAAACTGACGGTGCTGAACAGCGCGATCGCCGCCCGCTTCGACGTGGATCCGGCGACAGTCACACGCTGGCGTCAGCGCTGGATCGCGGATGGCGTGATCACGGAAGAGAAAACAGGCCGGCAGATCACCCTCGCCCTTGCGCGATGATCGCTTCCTTCGGATCGACTGCCCCCGGCGCACCGCGCGTCGGGGGCTTTTTCATGCCCTCTCGGTGCACATGTTCGGCGCGACATGTGTCAAAAGCCGAGAAATCTGCGCATATGAGAGCGCTACTCTGCCGCCACAGGCTTGGCCGTGAGTTTCAGGCCGAGCGCGCGGAACACCCCGAGCAGCGTCGAAAGCTTGGGATCGCCCGTTTCGCTCAGTGCCTTGTACGGCCCCTCGCGCGAAATGCCGGCATCGTGCGCGATCACGCTCATGCCGCGCGCGGGCGACGACGATGAGGGCGTGGTTGATGTAAGCCGCGTCGCCGGTCTCGAGGGCATCAGCGATCAGCTTGGCCTGCGACTCGGGATCGTCGAGATATTCGGTCGCGTCGAACGGCACTGTCTTGATCGCTATCACTCCAACACCTCGGTCATCGTGCGCTTGCGCGTGATGCTTCATCCTGCCTCTCTCGCGCACGCGCCTTCGTTACGGCGCCTATGCGGAAAGCTCTTTTGCGCACCGCACGAGTTCGATAGGAAGGGCGCTTAAATCTTTTGCGTTGAACTTCATGCCGAGGAATTCGCGAGCGACTTCTGCGACGGATTTCGCCTGCCCCATATCCCTTTTTCGTTTGATCGGCTCTCTTGACTGCTGCTTAGACATCCAGAGCTTATGTAGCGCGTAAACTCTCGGGTCGATGCAGCTGATCCATAGAGGGAGCCCATCGCTTCCGATCACGACCTCATCGAACTTTGGTGCATTGATCAGCCATTGCAGGCCGATGATGGCACTCGCCGCCATGTCATGGTCCGCGTCGGTCATTTTTGATGCGGCTGCGCGGACTTCATCTTTTTCGAGGGGGCGGATCAGATCAACGAAGTAGCCGTCTTCATTGACGGCCCGATAGTGACCCGGCTGAGCTTCAAACGATTTGTCGACATGCCGTAGCAAACCGATCAACCCCTCCGTTCGCACCTCTGGCGCAACCGCTAAGCTCAGTTTTCTGCGCGAGTCCCAAAGAAGATCAATATCAGTCGTCGCCGTGAGGCCGCCGTCGAAAAAGACGCCTGCGCGAGCTTCATATGCATAGAGAGAATGGGTGCCGACGACGAACAGTTGCTTGCCGAGCAGGCCAACCTCATCAAGCTTGCGCAACACCTTGGCCGCCGTGTCAGGCATTCTTCCGAGGCCGTGAGCACGGTTGATCTTCTTCATTGCATCGAGTCGCTTACCCAAGCGCGTGATGCGCTGGCGCAGACGTGACCGCTGTTCCGTGTAGCTGGCTTTCGTTGCCTCGGTTTGAGGGGAGCGGACGCCTAGGCTTTCCCATGACTTGCCGTAACGCCGCTTCAAGTATTGGCGTTCGCCGGTCTTTACCCAATGCATAGATCCTTGATAACTATGGCGAAACTCTCGGGCTGCTTCGCGCCAGGGCTCGAAGGCTTGCCGTACGTCGATCAATTGCCGGCGTTGCTCGTCGTTTAGCTCGTTGTAGCGCATGGCGACCTAACCCTATGATTTTAAAGTATTTGGTACACAATTTTTAGAAATTCAAGAAAAATGTACCAATTGGCTAAATATCAATAAGTTGGCTGGATGTTGAGGGGTGGAAGGATGCGCCCCTTATTGGCGAAGCGGTTGCTTCGAGTCCCCCGCGGCGCGCATCCTTGGGCGACAACCAGATCATTGCAGATAAGGCGCTAGATCGGGGATTGCGTACGCATATACGTGCTTGCGCGCTTCTGTTGGGGGTCGAGTATTTGGTTGCGCCTAATTGCACAGCGCGCAATCGAGGGCGCCGACACCCGCTTTTCGGGGGTGTTGCGCTCGGTTGCCCACGATGGCGTGCAATCCGCAGCGCAATTGCAGGGCCTGCACCGCATTGCTACGCACGCGGGCGCGGCTTCGCCGCCGGCCAGCATCTTGTAATGCGCCGCGGCCTCCCACAGCGCCTCGCGGAAGCGCTGCGACACATACCGTTGGTCGACGCCGATACGTCCTGCAACTCGAGACAGCGTTTGCTCTTGCCCGATCACCTGATCGAGCAGGTAATAGCTGATCTTCGAGATTTCGTCCTGCAACCTGCCAAGCCGGGCCATCGCGTCGAGCCGGCTGTCTGCGACCTCGAATGTCGCCTTCCCGCGCTTCGCTGACGTGCGAGGCTTGAACGTCATCATGGCGCGCCGGCGCTTTTCCGCGGCCGTCATCTTTTCGATCTTCGCCGTCATGAGCCGCGTGAGATCGGCCGTTATCGGCACATCGCGGCGAGAACGCTGCACATCGTACTCGAAGCGCTTGCCTGCCACCCATTCCCAAAAAGCGATTGGCGCCTTTGCCTGGAAGTACAGGTAGTCGAGCGGCGTAGAGCTGGTGTTGCGAAGCCCGCGAATGTCGGCGGGGAGGTCGGATCGGCTTACGAATTTCACCGACGGCGGCCGGCCATCGAAGCCGATCGATTGCAGAGGCGTGAGTTCGGCAGCGCGGGCTTCTTTGAGCAGGATGTGCTCGAGGGCCCGATAGTACCGAAAGCGCGTGAGTTCGGGCTCGGTGTAGCCGACGCCAGGCTCAAGCCCCAGGCTCTTGCGCTCAGCGCGCGGAAGGCGGCGCACGCGCACGTAGCGCATGTGATGCGCCGTCTTGCCCAGTTCTCGGGGGTGGTGCTCGGTGTGTGTCATGTCGGGTGCGCGCAAGCTGGAAGGGCCCTACGCGCACACACGCGACAGTGAAAGGGTGAGCCACGATTGCACCTTACGCATGTAAGTCTCGTTTCACAACGTGTTGGGTTTCTTTCTAGAGCGGTCTGTCCAAAATTTTGAACTGATGGATCAGCGCAACCATTGCACTGTCCCGCGAAATACACAGCGGCGAGCCTTAGTATGTGCTCGCAGGAGCAACACGGGTGTTTCTCCTCCCGCCGTCGTTTCGCTCTCAGTACGCTTTGCAAATCGAGGTTGTGAGCAGAGGGATGAGCTATGGCGAGCCTGGTATTTCGTGATGGAGTCTATTACGGCAGGTACATCTTTTACGTTGGCCCGAAGGGTGCCCGTCGGCGCAAAGAAAGACGAAAGAGCCTCCAGACAGGTCATCCCTCTGAAGCGCGGCGCCGCTTGGTGGCTTGGGAAGACGAGCTCGAGGCCACGAAGTGGGGGGAATGTCCGAAACTGAAGTTTGAGGATGCCGCTGAACGTTTCATGGAAAACCATGCGAAACTTTTGCGGCCGACGACGTACGAGCGCTACCGAACCCACCTTCGCCAGCTCAAGGCGCACTTCGACGGCATGCTGATCCGAAAAATCTCACGCAGGGATTTGTTGGCGTTCGAAACCGCGCGCCGCAAAGATCCGGGCCGGGGGCCGAAAGCATCTGATATCAAGCTCGACCCGGTGAGCATCAAGCGTGACTTGCTGTGCTTGTCGTCGATGTTTTCTTACTGGGCTGAGGAAGAGTGGGTGAGCCATAACCCGGTGACGGCTTTCCTAAAGGCGAGAAAAAAAGCTGGACTGAAGGAGAGCCAGGCCCGCCGCCGGTATCTCGATCATGATGAAGAGCGCCGGCTGATCGCCGCGGCTACGCAGGATCTCGCGGCCGGCGAAAATCCGTGGCGCACCCAAAGTGCCCATGAACATCTGCGGAAGGTGCTGCGCGCGGCAATCGTCGTCGCTATCGATACCGGACTTCGTCTTGAGGAACAATTTTCCCTGACGTGGCGACAGGTTCAGCTGCATAGCGAAGCTCACGTCGTGGTCGAAGGTAAGGGAGGAAAGACACGGCGCGTACCGCTCTTCGACCGTGCGGCGAGGGCGCTCGCAGATTTACCGCGGCACCCGACAAGCGAGTATGTCTTCTGGTGGGCGGATGGGCGACGCTTCCTGGACCTGCGTAGAAGCTTCGCGGCTGCGTGCCAGCGAGCCCAGATCCGCGACTTCACGTGGCACGATCTTCGGCGAACCTGCGGCTGCCGTTTGCTGCAGGATCATCAGGCCCGCATGGAAGATGTGCAGCTCTGGTTAGGCCATTCATCGATCAAAACGACCGAGCGGCATTACGCGTTTCTGCGCGAGGAATCATTGTCAGAGATTGTTGCCCGCGTTGGGCAGGGGACAGCTAGTGTCGGGACGATATGGCATCATTCATCTTTAACCTGAACGTCGTTAGACGTCTCTCTCGATCTCGATCTCGATATCGCTCTCGACAACGGCGCTTTCGACGAAAGTCCCGAGCTGCGTGCGCATCGCATTGTACAGCCCGTTGTCGTCTTTCCCATTGTTGAACGTCAACGCGAAGGCCACGTCGTGTTCGCCGAGATCGGCGTCGGGTGCGAGGTCCATCTGATACAGATCGCGAGAGAATACTCGCGCGAACACGCGCATGCTGGATCCTTCATCGAACTGTCGGCCGCCGCGCTTGGTAAACTCCTTGCGATGGCCGCGCACGGGGTTCCACTTGGCCAGGTCAGTGCGTGCGGTTTGCTCGGCTTCGATGTCCTCCTTCATGGATCCCAGCAAGCTCTGCCACTTGCCGTTCTGCTGGTACTGCAGGGACACCTGCACGCGCGTGATAAAATAGTTAGCATCGCCTTCCTCGCGCGTGAGGGGTTTGAGGATGGCGGTCAGGCTCGCGGTGCCGAACAGCTTCCCGTCTTTGATGAGCTCCTGCGGTATCGGAATACCTTCCCAGTAATACCGCAGCTTCGTACGAAGCTGCGATGTCCAGAGCAGGGTGACCGTGCCGGGCTGACAGAACCAGGGTTCAAAGCCGCGGTAGGGCGTTCCCCAACCCAGGTTCGCGTTGTGCTCCTCGTTCTCGGCCGTGTTGATGAGCAGGGCCTTGACCAGGTCCGGCGACGGATTGCGGATATTCTCGAAGGCGTGCGCTGACAAGGCCGAACTCAAGCCTGTCGGAAAGCTGCTGCCGCGCTTTTCCGCGCCGCCGAGAACGCGCAAGGGCGAATACCAAGACAGGTCAGGCTTCAGCATGCCTTCAGGACCAAGCCCGCGCGAACAGGCCGGACACGCGTCACCGGGTGCGCCGTCTTCGCTGTATGCTCGACCGCCGATCACGAGACCCGCTTCGCAGTCAGCTGGCGGCTGGATCCGCTCATCGATGTTGGTGTTGCCGCCGGATATGACCATCAGGACATTGCGTGCCCGGGAAATGCGCGAAAGAGCATGGCCAAGATAGCTGACGGCGTTGGGGTCGACAGCCTCCGTTTCGTTGAACGACAAGTTCCACACCCGCGTCTCAGGATGGGCAGTCACGATGCTATCGATGTAGCTGACCAGTTCTTCGACGTTCCGGACGAATCCCGAGTCTTCCCGGGCGATAGCCTGTGCGGTGCCGATGCGGCAATGGAGCTTGGGCAGATGCAGATTGTTGTTCCAAGCATGGCCCTGGACTACCACGGAAGTCACCTTGTTGCCGTGGGCGAAGTCGGCGGAGCCGTTCGGTACGAATGGCGGAGCGCGCCAGGCTTCGGCCGGAAGGTAGCTTCCAGCCGTGAGGCCGCCGTCAATGACACCGACGATTGGCTTATGCGAGACTTCCGGAGGTGGTGGGCCAGGTTCACGGCCTTCACCAGCCGCCGTCACCCGCAACGGCTTCACCGGATCAATGCGGTGCACCAGGCCCGAGGCCACGATGCGTGCCAGTTGCGGTTTCGTGGTGAGGCGGATGGACGCCGCGCCATGGCCGGTGTTGCGATAACGGCGCAGCGCTGACGACACGCTGTTTTGGTCCGCATCACGCGAAACGACATAAGCTTGGCGGCCCGTTTCATCGTTCTCGATCAGCCTCACGTTTGGGTAGGTGGGAAAGAGAGTGCGATTTCGCGCCAGCTGTTCGACCTGTTGCATCAGGTCAGCACGCGCTTCGGCATCGCGAAGCGGAGAGAGCCAAGCGATGAACAGGCGTCCGTCGTCGTAAGGCTGCGCAGAATCCCACAGCGAATCCACTGTCCGCTCTCGCAGCACATCCTGCTCGCCATAGGGTTCAATGGTGCGAATACGCGAAATATCGACCTTGGCGGGAATGCTCGTCGGCGCATCGATGCTGGCTATGAGCTTAGGAATGCGACTGACTGGAATCTCGAAGACATAACCATCGGTTACCGGCACCACGAGCTTGCAGCCGACTGGCGCTGACAAAAGAGACATCGGCGTAAAGCTAGTCGCCAGTGAGTCCTCGAACATACGTGCTACTAGTCGCACGGATCCGGAAAAAACGATCAGGCTGTCCTTCTTCGCGAGGATCGTGCGCAGGTCTGCGGTCAGCTTCGCCTTCTGGCTCTGAAGATTTCCGCGGATATGTTTTTCCTGCTTGCCGCCGCCCGTGATGCCCTCGCGCCGCGCTTCGCGGCGCAGCGCGAGGACCGGGTTTAGGATAGGCTTGTCTTCAGCCATGGCTTACGTCCTCGTCCTTTAGATAACCGGCAGCGGCCTGCCGGGTTACGCCGAGCAGTCGGCCGATTTCGGCACCGTTGAGCCCGAATTTCTGATGCGCCTCGCGTGCTAGGCGGCGCTTCTCGTCTGTGGTCAGAGTGGCGCGCTGAGGGCGGCGATGATGCGTGTCGGGCGACAGAATGGCCTTGAGCACGCTGGCGAGATCTGGTTCGCGCTTGTCGAGGACCGCATGGCGCAGTGTCGTCAGTGCGATGTTCTCGATGTCCGCGCCGGATAAGTCGTCTGACAAACGGGAGAGAAGCGCCGCCGCATCGGTCGACTTGTCCGCGAATAGGAAATGCTCCCACAGGGCCTTACGCACATCCGTGCTCGGCTTGCCCATCTCGATCTTGTAGGGAAACCGGCGCCAAATCGCCGGATCGAGGAGGTGGGCGTGGTTGGTCGCCCCCACCACAACGGAACGATCGTCGAGGCTGTCAAGGCCCTGAATGACGGTATTCACGACGCGCTTGAGCTCGCCAAGCTCCTGACGATCATCGCGCAGTTTGGCGACGGCGTCCATTTCATCCAAGAAGAGGACGGCGCCCTTCGCGGGGACGAAATCGAAGACGCTGCGGATGTTCTTCGCGGTGTCGCCGAGCAGCGACGAGATCACGGAATCCAGACGGATAGTGTAGAATGGCCGCTTGAGTTGAGCTGCGATGTGTCCGGCCAACAGCGATTTGCCGGTTCCGGGTGGACCCGACAGAAGAAGGCAAAGTCTTGACGACAGGCCTTGCGCACTCAGCTCATCGACGTGATGCGCATCAGCCACGAAATCGTCGAACACTGCCTTCGCCGCATCGCCGAGGAAGATCGGAGACGTCGGCCAAGTATGCTCCTCGATCAGCGGCAGTCTGGATTTTGCGTCCACGGGCAGCGTCTCCACGAAACCTGAGGTCCGCAGAGGCACGCCCTTCTTGCGGATGAGCGCCCGCAATTCCTTCGCTGTCTTATCGTCGCCGGCGGCACTGAGGCCGCGCGCCATGGCTTCCACGGCACGGCGCACGCGCGTGTAGTCGGCTGCTAGGGCGGCATCAGTGAGCTCCAACAGGCTCTTTGCGTCGACAGGCATCAAATCCTCGGAATTGACAATAATTCTGAGGAAGAAGTAAACCGATTACGCCTGTATGTCAATTGAACTTGCTTATATGGAAAATTTGGGTGACCTCATCAGCCGCGACGCCGGGCCTCACGATAGACTTCGGGGGCAATGCGGTCGGCTATTAGCCGTGAGTGACGCCGTGATTCCCTAAGCCAACTTGAGCAGGCTCAGCGCTTCTAGCCGGTTTTTTCGGTTCGGATTGGGATCTTGGATTGCGACGACGGCTTCAAGTGCACGAATGTGATCTTTCGGCAGGTTATGTTCCCGGGCACCGGCAAGCACCAGATCTTTGTACCAATCGTAGGGGCGGAGGTTTGCTTCGGTTTTTTGCGAGGTACGTCGCGCATCTCATTGTCGCGCCGAGCACGCCGGGCACAGCGTGTGCGAGATCGCCGAGCATCGTGGCCTTACCCGAGCCATCTATGCTGCGCTTTTCAAACGTCAGACGGTGCCCCAGGCAGGTGGCGAGGCCGACCGTCTTCGCGGACCGGCAACGCGCGAGGAGTCGGCTTGTCAGCATGTTCGAGCCGTAGGCGAAATAAAGGAAGGTATCCATCAGGCATCCTGAGCGAGCTTTGCTGCAGTTTCGCATGATAGGGGTCCGTGGGAAATGGCGGTTGCCCAAGAAGAACCAATCCACACTGGCTATATTGAGAGTACCAGGACAACACCAGCGCGGTCACTGTTCTCCCTTGCCCCCTGGTCATCTGCGCGTCTCCACGCGCACCGCTTTCGCAGAAACACCTTGGATCGGTATGGAAGATAAACCGTCAGAATCCCTCACCGACGAGTTGGCCGCGCAGATCACCTCTGTTGCCTCGACGCTGGAGGCTGCATTCGTGCGGCATCTGAAAAAATTAGGGTCGACACCAACGTTGAAGCGGTCAACCCTCGACGCAATAGCCAAACGAGTTCCTCGTAATTCCATAGCGCAGTGTTCGACGCCCGAAGGCGCAGCATCCCTGCTCGCCCTCGAGATCGAATACATCGGCCTTCGCATCTCGCGATACCAATTTATAGAGCGCTACCGTGAACACTTCACTGCGCCGAACTGTGAGATGGGTGCGGCGTTTATCGCCCATATCCACACGATGCGGGGTAGTGAAATCTACATCATCATGGAGCGCAGCACGGCGTTTCTCGACTTTCTTGCGCACTATACCAACGACCTTGGTTTGCTGTCGGCGCGCCGAGCTCGCGCTCTCGAGAAGACTTTCAAAACTGTTTACGAGCGTCATCTGCGCGAACGCCACCGGATCGTCCACGCACATGAGAAGTCGTCTCTGGCATCCCGCGTACTGGACGCTCCCGTCGGATCTCGCGAGATCCCGGCGTACGGTGAAAGTATTCTTCAAATAGGCGCCGCGCTGACGCAGTCATTGCTCGATGTGGCACCTCACATGGCGGCCGACGACGCCGAGACATTCATGCACAACGTCAACGAACACCGGCTCAAGGTGGTTGACGACGAATGTCGTACGATGTGGTCGACGCTGGTGGGCCATATCACGGAGACGGTGAACCATGCAAAATTACTTAAGTAATCGCCGCTTCGTGACGAAGTAATTCACGGCGCGCTTCCGCGACGTCGCGAAGGCTGTTGCAGCGCTGCCGTGTAAGAGCTGGGGTCATCGACGCGGAGGGCGTTGCACTCGGCGCGGCCGTCCGGCCGGCCGCGATCTGCGGGCCTTGCCGCTCGTGACGTAGCGCGCTGATGAAAAAAGCAGCACTCAGCATACTACGGCTTTCCGAGCTGTTCTACGAGGCGGCGAAGCGATGTTCGTTGGCCGTTGAGGTTACAACGCAACCTCGATTTCATACAGCTGAATCGCGCTCTTGATAGGGATCGGAAACTGTCGCCAACTTGATCGAAAATCCGGTATAGCGATCCCTCGAAATGCTAACGTGTGCACGTTGCAGATTGCGTTCCGCAATGCGGTGGGAATATGTGGGGGCTCAACTCATTCGCGTATGCAGCGTCTGAAATACACCAGCCGACCGCCAGAGCGACCGGTTGCCCACAACGTAGAGTGCCTCCTTGGCGCGCGTCACAGCGACGTTGAGAATGTTAGGGCGGCCACCTGCCCAATTCCGCGCTCCCGTCTGCTGCGGAGCGGGCGCGCCGAGAACGAAGATTACCGCCTCCGCCTCGCGGCCTTGCACGGTATGCACGGTTCCTATGCGGTCACGGACCCAACCACTCGGGTCGGTCGTCCAGCCGTCGATGACACCGCTGTCGCGCACCAGCGCGCGCAAATTGTCCTGAACGACGACGAACGGCGTGATGATGTAGATGTCGGGTGGTTCGGCCAATCGCCGTAGCTTGGCGAGCAAGGCGACGACAGCTTCGCCTTCCTCAGGGCACCACTTCTCGCTGGCGCTGCCAGCGATGTCAATCCAGTGCGACGGGCCGAGAATGTCACGAATGGCGGATGTGCGCGCACCTCGACCCTGCACCATAAGGTGCTCATAGGCGATTGCGTTGGAGATCCCAAACATCGGGTCATCGCATCGCCGATGTACGAGAAGTGGCACGCCTACCGTACGCGACCCCTGCCGGCTTTGGAACTCCGCGACATAAGGCGTTGCGGCATCGGCTAACGTCTGCACGGAGGCGGCCGGCGCATTGAAGCGATCCGGGTCGATCCCGAAGGTTCGGCAGATCGCTTGCGTCAGGATGTCGGGCAGAACAACAACCGGCTCTACCTGCATCGGGTCGCCGACGACTATCGCCCGCCGGCTTCGCATCAGTGCCCCAACCGCGGCCTGGGGTAGCGCTTGGCCGGCCTCATCGATGAGCAGCCATCCCAAGGACTCTTGCGGCAACTTTCCTAGCATCCGCTCGACTGATGCAAACGTCGTCGACACCGCGGGTACTAACAGAAACAGCGATGCCCAAAGATCGGCGACGAGTGCTTCCTTACCCGCGTCAGGCATTTGGCGGCCGGAGAAGACGTTCATGAGCGCTCCAAGATTATGCCGTAGCGGCTTCGCCGCCGCGTCGGCGAATGCCTTGTGCAGAGCTATTGCCGCGACAAACACGTCGTCGCGCAGCCGGTGCAACTGATCGTTGAACCACGGCGCGAGCAGGTGGCGTTCCTCATGTTCACGCTCGCCGAAGGACGCATCGAGCATGCGCTTTCCAAGCTTCGCCCGCTCGGCATCAAGGATTGGTGTGACCTTACTGACCCACTCCTGCGCCTTTGCGTGCAAGTCTTGGGCAGCCTTCAGCTGGTTTTCTGCATCAGCCATCGCCTTCGTCGCCGCATCGCACGCCGTTGTCGACTCTTGGCGCCGCATAACGGCATCGTCATGCTCTCGCTTTAGCTCCGCTTCCTTCGCGCGCCATGTTCGAAATCGAGATGTTCCGAACAGTCGCGCGAATAACCCCGGACGCGTCGCGGCATGGGCTTGGGCCGCGCGCGCGGCCTCATATTGGCGCTCTTCGCATGAGCGCAACTGATTTGCGCATTCCTCGCGGTTGGCTTTGGCCCCCTGATATTCGGACTGCATCTGCGCCAGTCGAAGGGCTGCATTGCGCATCCCTTCGACTATGCGCGGCAGCCGGTCCATGAGGTCGCGCACGCCTTCAAGGCGCGCCTGTGCCTTGCGGCTTTTCTCCAGTGCTGCCCGGAATGAGTTGCGCGCCGCCTGCCATCGCTGCATGGCGTGACGCGGATCGCGCGGCGCATCCTCGTCGGTGACGATGCGCGGGGCGCGCTTTTCGATCACGTTGCCTACCTCGTCGGTGATCTCGATGAACTGCGGCGTCCCGGCGGCATGGGCAAGGTAGCGCGCCATGCCGATTTCGTCGTCCCACCAGAAGCCGTTTCGGAATGCGCTGCGGTTCTTCGCGTTGCCGAGCACTGCTGCGACAAGACCCCAGGTGTCTTCTTCGAGCAGGCCATCCGATAGCGTCTTGAAGTAGCGAAGATCGGTGGCGTCGGCGGCAACGCTATCGCGTCCGGGCAGCTCGGCGCTGACATTCTCGACCGCCTTATTGTTCGACGAGGCGATCAGCATCTCGAAACCTTTGAGCCGCGCGTCGACTTGATACAGGTGCAGCCACGCATTGCCGGCGCTTAGGCGCTGCCCTGAATTTTTGAAGGCGCCGGCGGGATCGTCGAAGCCTGCCATAACCTCGGCGCGTGCGCAGACAACACTAGCAACGATGTCACGCAACAGTGTCGTCTTGCCGGTGCCCGGTGGGCCGTTCACGGCGAGGATGCCGTCAGTCTTCAAGTCGCGCATGGCGAGGTTGACGGCGGTCTGCTGCAATAACACGAGCGGATAGCGCCCCTTGCCTGGCCAGCGCGCGGGCGGAAAGTTTCCCGGTGACAGCGCCTCGGTCACGGCGTCGGGCTCATCCAGAAGGTTGCGCCGCTGCGCCGGCTTATCGACGCCGATATAGCGCTTGAGGTTGGGCGTCGCCTTGCCGTCGCGGAAGGACGCCGCAGCCGCTGCGAGATCGCCGAGGAAGAAGCTGTTGAGCAGGAGGGGTTCGGGCGGATCGCTATTCTTGAAGTATTGATAGGTGCGTACCGAGAAACGCGGCGGGTTGATTAGCTCTGCCGGCAACCCTAGCGTTTTGACCAGCCACTGATACGCCTTGGCAATAGTGTCGCGGTCGAGCGGCAGCAACTCGCCGTTCGGATCTTGGCGGCGGATCAGATTGTCGAGCTTTTCGACAAGCGGCTGCTCGGCCGTCTGCCATCCGCCAAGCGAAACGAGGTCGCCTGATAGAGCACGCGGCACGCCCCAGCCGAAGCTCGAAATCGCCGCGGCGGGTTTCTCGACGGGCTTGCCCGTCCTGTCTAGCAGGATCGTCGCCAAGATCGCCTCGCCGCGCGACCCCATACGCTCGGCCCGGGTATCTCCATAGCGCTCGATCATCGCCGTGATCGCCGTATCCAGCTTGATCGTGCCTAATACAACTTGATGATAGAGCTTGTAGTTTTTTCGCCCGCCACGCGTATCGTCCCACGCGAGCTTGACGCCATCGAGCCGCACGACAGCAGATCGGTCACCGCCCGTGAGATCTGTTTCCCGACGAAATGCTGGCGGTGAAAGTACCTCAAGCGCGCTCCACGCCGTTAATATCGAAACGGCGTCGTTGGTAATCGAGGGGAACTCTGCGCGAGTCTCGTCGCATGGCCCGAAGAAGGGCGCCGTTCGGCCGTCCTGCGAGGTCGGCGCATCTTCCAAATCCATATCATCGGGAACGGTGGGTGGTTCGGCATCCATGTCGAGCCGCGTCTTTCCCGCATCGGAGCTGCTGCTCTCGAGCGACAAACGCTCTGCCACGCGGTTCCGAAGCACCGCTGCGCGTTGAGTTGAGCGGTACTCAAGCTCATCGAGTAGCGCGCGCAAGAAATGTACGTCGTGCTGGCGCTGGGCGAACTCCGCCTCCAACGCTTTGATGCTGTCCTTGAAAAACGGCCTATTCAAAATGGGTGTGCCCCGTCACATCCTAGATATTCCTGCCCCCCTTTTAGGATGCTCACTGAGAAGAGCAAATTCACGTGGCGAGAGGGGCGCATACAAGGGGTGTGGTGACGCCGGCGGCCACAGATTTTTGCGTCCGCTCTTCACGCTCCATCGCGCCCTTGGCGACTCTCGATAAGCCAAAGGCGTATCCGCTAGCGGCGGCGTCGCCACCCAATCAGATCTTCAAAGCTTGGCTTTCGCGTTGATTGTGTGCCGATAGCGTCAGGGGAAGAGGCCAAAATTTTGCGCCCCTGGTGCGCCCCTCATTTGCACAATCGATCCTGTGAAATCCGTAACACATTGAAAACATTGGTGGGCCCGCCAGGACTCGAACCTGGAACCAGGCGGTTATGAGCCGCCAGCTC
>ENA-UOUJ01000553-UOUJ01000553.1-activated-sludge-metagenome-genome-assembly--contig:-NODE-553-length-24270-cov-15.046624_pt1 | contig 24270 bp, 36 predicted proteins | sample MGYA00249839_ERZ747224 | MGnify/ENA primary metagenome ERZ747224 (study PRJEB28782, sample SAMN03220277) | activated sludge metagenome | biome: wastewater; feature: sewage sludge; material...
GCTGCGCATGGTCCCCCTCCCCCGAGGGGGGAGGATTTGAGCACCGCATCTCATCGCGGCCGCCGCAGGCCGCCGAACGGCTCGACCTCCGCCTCGTCTTCGGAGAAGCCGAAATGGGCGAAACCGGCCTTCATCTCGGGGCTGATCGGCGCCTCGACCACCAGCTTGCCGCCGCCGGGGTGATCCAGCTCGATCCGCCGCGCATGCAGTTGCAGCTTCAGCAGGCCCGACAGCTGGCCAGACGCCTCGTCGCCATATTTGGGGTCGCCCAGGATCGGATGGCCGATGGCCTTCATATGCGCCCGCAACTGGTGCGTCCGGCCTGTGAAGGGACGCAGGGCCATCCAGGCGGCGCGGTGGGCGGCGCGGCTGACGGTGACATAGCCGGTCTCGGCCGGTTCGGCGCCGTGCTCTTTCGCATCGGCCGGGCGCATCATCTCGAAGTCGTTGATGCCCGACTTCTTCAGCGGCAGGTCGATGATCCCGGCCGGCGGCTTGGGGTTGCCGATCACGATGGCCCAATAGGTCTTCTTCGCCTGGCGCCGGGCGAAGGCCCCCGCCAGCCGCTTGGCCGCCTCCGGCCCCTTGCCCAGCAACAGGACACCGGAGGTGTCGCGGTCCAGGCGGTGCACCAGGCGCGGCCGCTCCAGCCCCTCGCCCCAGGCCGACAGCAGGCGGTCGACATGCTTGGTGGTCTTGGTGCCGCCCTGCACCGCCAGGCCGGCGGGCTTGTTCAGGGCGATGACCAGATCATCCTCATACAGAACCAGCGACCGGGCGAAGGCGATGTCGCGGTCGCTGAGGCCCTGTTTGTCGGCGTCGGGCCGTTCGCCCGGTTCCGGCAAGGGCGGCACGCGCACGGCGGCCCCGGCGGTCAGGCGGCCTTCGGGCTTGATGCGGACGCCGTCGACGCGGATCTGGCCGCTGCGGGCCAGTTTCTGCACCTGGATGTGCGAGACGTGAGGCCAGCGCCGCTTGAACCAGCGGTCCAGGCGGATGCCGTCCTCGGCCTCGGCGACATAAAGGGTCTGGACCTCGCGGCTCACGCCCACAGCCTCCGGGCGATCATCAGCCCCACGAACAGGGCCGCGACCGCCAGCACGACCGAAGCGGCGACATAGCCCCCCGCCATGGCCCAGTCGCGCCGCTGGATCATCAGGGCCGTCTCCAGCGAGAAGGCCGAAAAGGTGGTGAAACCGCCCAGCAGGCCCACGGCGGCGAATAGGCGAACCCCCTCCCCGCCCTGGCCGCGATGCGCCAGCCATCCGGCCAGCAGCCCCATCAGCAGCCCGCCGATCAGATTGGCCCCGAACGTCCCCCACGGCCAGGCGTGCCCCGGCGCCAGGCGGCCCGCGGCCAGCCCCAGCCCATAGCGCGCCACCGATCCCAGGGCGCCGCCTGCCGCAACGAGCAGAAATCGTGTCATGATGCGGGGCTTATACCGGTCGCGACCACAAGGCGAGAGAGCAAGACCATGCTGGATCTCATCCTGGCCATCACCCACCATCTTCTCGTGTTCGGTCTGGTCGCCATGATGATGGCGGGCCGGGTGATGTTGAGCGCGCGGCCCGTTCCGGTGATGCGTCTGGCCAGGCTGGACGCCGGGGCGGGGGCATTGTCAGGCGTGGTGCTGGCGGTCGGCCTGTCGCGTGCGATCTGGGGCGGAAAGGGCTGGGCCTTCTATGCCGAGAACCCGTTCTTCTGGGGCAAGATCGGGTGTTTCATGCTGATCGGCCTGCTGACCGTGCCGGGCACGATCGCCTTTTTGAAGTGGCGCAAGGCGGCGACGGCCGATCCGGCGTTTCAGCCCGACGCGGCGGAGGCGGCGCGACTGAGGGCGCTGACGGGCGTCCAGGCTGTGGTGCTGATCGCGCTTCTGGTGTGCGCGGCGGTCATGGCGCGGTGGCCCTTCTGACCGAAACTTCACTTGCCGGGACGCACGGTTAACGGCGATACCGGACGGGCGGCTTCGCGCCGTGAGAGAACGTCGTCGGCCCGGCGGCGGCTTCTGGCTTATGCTCCGGGCCGGGGATTCTGTTCGGGACGCCACGACCGCCATGTCGCACGACGACCACAGCCATCACGGCCACGCCGCTTCAGCCGGTTCGCACGACACGCCGCATGACACTGCGCATGACGGGGGCCACGGCGGCGCGGGTCATGACCAGCGCCTGCAAGCGGCGCCCAACGCCCCTGCGCCCGGCGGCGGCAACCACCCGGACCGCGAGGCGCCGGAACGGACGCCCGTTGGCCTGCGCGCCAATCGCACCGCCGAGGGTATTCTGCGCCCCATTCAGGACAGCGAGGTCTTCTCGACCGACCCAGCGGTGATCGAGGCGGTGTCGTCGCACATCGACCACTATTTCAACCAGCCGCTGGACATCTTCCCCTTCTGGGAAAGCGAGGGGAAACCCGACCGCTTCCACGTGCTGTTCAGCCGCCAGATCGAGGAACGCTTCCCGGTCGACACCGACCTTCGCAGCCATATCCATGACTATGGCCGCCGGGTGTTCGCCGCTCTGTGCGTGCATGTGGGGATCAAGCGGCTGTGCCAGGCGCTGGCTCTAGTCGCCTTCGCCGTCCTGGCCAGTGTGGGGCCGACCTGGTTCACCAGCTGGACCGGATCGCAGCCGATGGGCCTGGGCCTGGCGGCCGGCGCCATGGTGCTGAGCGTTGGCGTCTTCTGGGCGGTGCAGGCCATTCTGTTCATCCAGTACCGGTTCCGGCTGGAGAACGATTCCTATGAACTGTCGCGCGAGATCGTTCAGCGGACGCGCGAGCTGCAGACCCTGTTCACCCAGGCCCGCGCCATGGCCGACCAGGCCGAGACCCAGTTCCAGATGGACGGCAAGGGCTGGGGCAAGCGGTCGCATTTCCTGACCCGCCTGACCATGTGGATGGGCGCGCGCATGGAGTATCTCGAAAAGCACGTCCAGATGGAGCTGTGGCGCGTGCGGCGCGAACGCTACTGGATGCGCTGGTTCTCGCGCTTCGTGACGCCGCTGGTGTTCTTGGTCTGGCTGGGCCTGTTCGTGCTGGAGCCGATCCAGGGGCAGGAGGCGGCCTTCCGCGGCCTGCAGATTCTGGCGGTCGTGCTGGGCCTGATCGTGTCGTGGCTGTCCTATTTCCGCTGGCAGACGCCGGTGGCCGCGATCCAGGACAAGCTGGGGGTCGATGGCTGGGTGCGCTACGCCTCGCTGGACGTCGACAACGCTGTCGCCGATCAGGTGCGGCGCGACAAGGAACGGCTGGTCGAATATCGCGCCCTGACGCGCGGGCGCTGATCGGTCAGAACCGGCCGCCCAACGCCTGGCGCACCGCGCGCGCGTCATAGGCCTGGGGTCGGTCGGGCCGGTTTCCGCGCCCGGTGACGATCTCCAGCGCGGTAGAGGTCGGCTGCGGCCCCGACAGATCCAGCCCCACGCCCACGCCGACACCCGACGTGGACCAGCCGCCGTACCGGCCCGAACCCGCGCCGATTGAGACGCTGGGGCGCAGGCCGCCGGCGCTGTCGGGCCGCCCGTCGGTCCAGCGCTGGGTCACCTCGAACCAGTCGGCGCCGTTGTCCAGGGTCAGCTCGGCCGCGCGCAACAGGGCCATGTCCGCCACCGGCCCCGGCGCGCCGACGCCGTTATAGACCACGCGCCAGCGGTCACGTTCGATGCGTTGTTCCGAATAGCCCTGACCGCGTGGGCCCTGTTGCGGGCCATAGGGCGCCAGGCTGGCGCAGGCTCCTAGCGCCAGGGCGGACACGGCGAGGGCGCAAAGGGTAAGGCGTTTCATCGGCGGGCTCCTTTAGATCCTTCAGCGTTCGGAACCCGTGGAATGTTCCGCTCCGCCCAGCAGCGGGTGGTCCAGCCCCGCCGCCCGCGCCAGATCGGCGAAATCGGCCGGCAGCGGCGCCGTCACCGTGATCCGCCCGCCCTCGGGGTGCGGCAACTCCAGAGCTGCGGCATGCAGCATCAGGCGCGGCGCCGCCCTTCCGCCTAGAGTCAGGGCGCCGCCATAGCGCACATCCCCCGCCAGCGGCCGCCCGATATGGGCCATATGCACCCGCAGCTGGTGCATGCGTCCGGTGCGCGGCGACAGTTCGACCAGCGCCGCCTGATCCCCCGCCGCCAGGGTGCGATACAGGCTGACCGACGCCTGGGCGCCCGGCGCATCGGCGCCCACGACACGCATATAGCTTTCGCGGCCGATCTCTTCGCGGCGCAGGGGCGCGTCGATGGTTCCCGACGCCGGCTCGGGCGCGGCGGCGATCAGCGCCAGATAGGTCTTGTGCAGCCGCTTGGCCTGCAACGCCTTGCCCAGGAACCCCGCCGCCGGCTTGGTCTTGGCCGCCACGATGACGCCCGAGGTGTCGCGGTCCAGCCGATGCACCAGTTCGGGCCGCTTGCCGTTCGACCGGGCGAAGGCCCAGAGCAGGTCGTCCAGCGTATGCGCCTGGATGCGCCCGCCCTGGCTGGACAGGCCCGACGGCTTGTTGAAGGCGATCAGATGCGCGTCCTCATGCACCACCCACGACCGGACGGCGGCGATGTCTTCGTCGGACAGGGAAACAGGAGGGCGGCGCGTCACAGGCCGCCTTTAGCGCGAACCCCCGTGCGGGTCGATCAGCGAAGCCATCCGCGACGCCCGGCCCAGCGGGCATAGAGCGTCTGGCCGGCGCAAAGGACGATCAGGACGACGCCGAACATGACGCCTTCGGTCCCCATCACCTCGCGGCCGTTGCTGAGGAAATGGACATAGGTGCTGTCGGCCAGGATCGCGATCAGCGACGCCGCATAGGCATTAAAGGCCAGGCGTCGCCGCAGCAGCAGCAACAGCGCCCCTAGAACCCCGCACCAGATGGTCAGGCCGAACGCCACGTCGGTCCACAGCGGCGCGGCCCGCATATAGTCGGCCTGAGCCTGGGTCAGGGCGCCCCAATAGCCTTGCGACCCGGTCGTCTTCATCCACCATTGCCAGGCGCCCAGGCCATTCCAGGCCAAAGACGCCACGCCGACCAGCCACAGATGCCATGGCGTCTTCATCTGATCATCTCCCCCACGCCGAAACAGCCTCGGCCGCCTTCACCCTAACCGCGACGGCGCCCCGCGCGAAGACCCAGCCCTCAGCGCAGCACGCCGGCCTTCGACTGACGCCAGGCGTAGGCGATGAACAGCACGCAGCCCAGGCCGATGACCGCTTGCATCATCCACACCCCTTCGGGCATCAGGTCCGGGTCCGGGGCCAGCACATAGGTGTGCAGCAGCCCCGCCAGAAAGCCCGCGAACGAGGCGACGAAGGCCGGCAGCGCCAGTCGCCGCCGCAACAGCAGCAGAACCCCGCCCAGCAGCCCGCCCCAGACGCCGACCGCCCAGGCCACATGCGTCCACGCCGGCATGGCGCCGAAGGCCGCGATCTGGGCCTCGGTCATCTTCATGTTCCGCAGCCAGACCTCGCCCTGAAGCTGGGTCAGGGTGAAGTCCACGCACCCGAAGGCGTTCCACAGGATCGCCACCACGCCGACCGCCCAAAGATGCCACGGCGCCTTGCTTGTTCCGATCATCCGCCCCTCCCGACAGACATTGAAACGCCACGCTAGGCCCGGTTCCGGGCGGCTGACAATGAACAGCGATCAGTCAGCGCCCCTGTCCTCGGCCTTCAGCCGCGCCCGCAGTTCGGCCCAGTGGTCCAGCCGCGCCTTGATCTTCTCTTCGTGCCCCTGCCCCTTGGGCCGATAGAAGGACTGGCGTTCCATTTCGTCGGGGAAGAAATCGGCGCCCGAGAAGCCCAGTTCGGTGTCGGGATCGTACTGATAGCCCTTGCCGTACCCCAGTTGCTTCATCAGCTTTGTCGGCGCGTTTCGGATGTGGGCGGGGGGCATCAGACTGCCGGTTTCGGCCGCCGCGCGCTTGGCGGTCTTATAGGCCTCATAGACGCCGACGGACTTGGGCGCCGTGGCCAGATGGACCACCGCCTGGGCCAGGGCCAGTTCCCCCTCGGGGCTGCCCAGGAAGTCATAGGTGTCCTTGGCCGCATTGGCGACCAGCAGCGACAGGGGGTCCGCCTCGCCGATGTCCTCGACCGCCATTCGCACGATCCGGCGCGCCAGATACAGCGGGTCTTCGCCTCCGTTCAGCATCCGCGCCAGCCAGTAAAGGGCCGCATCCGGGTCGGACCCGCGAACAGATTTATGTAGCGCAGATATAAGGTTATAGTGTTCTTCTCGACTCTTGTCGTAAGCGGGCGCCCGCTTCTGCAACAGGCCCGCCAGGCCCTGGACGTCCAGCATCTGGCCGTCCGGCAGGGCGAACAGGGTTTCGGCCATGGTCAGAAGATAACGGCCGTCGCCATCGGCCAGGGCCAGCAGGGCGTGGCGCGCCTCGGGCGTCGTCGGCAGAGGGCGATCCAGCTGCGCCTCGGCCCGGATCAACAGTTGATCCAACGCCGCATCGTCCAGCCGCTTCAGCACGAAAACCTGGCTGCGCGACAACAGGGCGCCGTTCAGCTCGAACGACGGGTTCTCGGTCGTGGCACCGACCAGGGTGACGACCCCCTCCTCCACGAACGGCAGGAAACCGTCCTGCTGGGCGCGGTTGAAGCGGTGGATTTCGTCGACGAACAGAAGCGTGGACTGGCCGGCGGCGCGGCGCGCCCGCGCGGTCTCGAACGCCTTCTTCAGATCGGCCACGCCGGAGAAGACCGCGCTGATCTGCTGAAACTGATAGCCGGCCGCCTGGGCCAGCAGACGGGCGATGGTGGTCTTGCCCGTGCCCGGCGGCCCCCACAGGATCATCGACCCCAGACGCCCGCTGTCGATCATGCGCCGGATCGGCCCGTCCGCCCCCAGCAGATGATCCTGGCCCACCACCTGATCCAGCGCGCGCGGCCGCAGCCGGTCGGCCAGGGGGGCGTCAGGCGGGTGGATTCCAGAGGCTTCGAACAGGTCGCTCATCGCGCCCACAGATAGGCGCTATTCCCCGCTATTTCATCCGATTACTCTGGTCGAAACAGGAGACCGCCATGGCCGATCCGCACAGTGTGCCCGCCGGGGGCGTGATCCCCTATCTGACCATCCCGTCGCGGGGCGGCCAGGCGGCGGTGGAATTCTATCGCGCGGCCTTCGGCGCCGAGGAGCTGTTCCGCAACCTGGCCGAGGATGGCGAGCGGATCATGCACAGCCGCCTGATGATCAACGGCGCCCTGGTCATGCTGTCGGACGAATTTCCCGAATACGGCATGCCCGCTGATGTCCGGCCCCAGGCCGTGACCCTGCATCTTCAGGTCGATGACGCCGACGAATGGTGGGCGCGCGCCCTGGTGGCCGGCGCCGTGCCGACCATGCCGCTGGCGGACCAGTTCTGGGGCGACCGCTATGGCCGCCTGACCGACCCCTTCGGCCACAGCTGGTCGATCGGCGCGCCGGTCCGAAAGGACTGACCGCGACCTAGCGAATGGTGGTGTTCAGCAGGCGTCCGCGTCGCTGCACCGTCACGCGAGCGCCGCGCGCAAGGGATTCCGCCTGCTGGGCCGTGGTCACCGGGCGGTCGTTGATCGACACCAAGAGGTCGCCGGGCATGAAGCCGATGGCGGCGGCGTAGCTGCGCCCCTGCACCCCGGTGATGATGACGCCCGAGGCGAACGGATCACCGCCCAAGGAATCGGCCAGGGCCGGGTTCAGCACCAGCACCGAGGCCCCGGTCAGGGCGCCGTTGCGGATGACCACCGCCTTGTCGGTGTCGGCGTCGCCCGGCAGGCGCTGGGCGCGGGCGTTCAGCGTCTGAGACCGGCCGTCGCGCAGCACGGTGATCTGCACCGCGTCGCCGGGATTGCGCGAGCCGACGCGGAAATTCAGCCCGCCCTGGTCGTGGACCTCGGTCCCGTCGATGGCGGTGATGACGTCGCCTTCGCGCACGCCGGCGCGCGCCGCCGGGCCGTTGGGATAGAGATTGGTCACCACCAGGCCGCGCGGCCGTTCCAGCCCCAGGCTGGAGGCGATGTCCTGGCTGACCGTCTCGCCCTTGACCCCCAGCCAGGGGCGGACCACGGCCGTGGCCCCGCCGACGGCCGCATCGATCACCTGGCGCACCATGGAGACCGGAATGGCGAAGCCGACGCCGGACGACGAGCCGGAGCGCGAGAAGATGGCCGTATTGATGCCGATCAGATCGCCGTCCATGTCGACCAGGGCGCCGCCGGAATTGCCCGGATTGATCGCCGCGTCGGTCTGGATGAAGGAGCCGGAATCCGAAATGCCCGTCTCGGTCCGGTTCAGGGCCGAGATGATGCCGTTGGTGACCGTCTGGCCGACGCCGAACGGATTGCCGATGGCCAGGACCAGATCGCCCACCTGCTGGTCATTGCCGTCGTCCAGGTTCAGCACCGGCAGGCGCTCGCTGACGCCCTCCAGCTGCAGCACGGCGATGTCGCTGCGTTCGTCGGACAGGATCACCCGCGCCGGAAACTCGCGCCGGTCGTTCAGCGTCACGCGGATCTGCTGCATGTTCTGGATGACGTGATTGTTGGTCACCACCACGCCGGTCGGCCGCACGATGACGCCCGAGCCGATCGATCCGGTCTGGCGCTGGCCCGGAATGCCCCAGAAGGGATCGCGGTACTGCTGGACGCCCTGGGCGGCGATATTGACCACCGCCGGGGCCGCCAGGCGGACCACCGGGGCGAAACTGGCCTTCAGCCCCGCGGCGTCGCCCGGCACCTGGCGCGGCGCCTCGGCGAAACCGCCCTCCTGGGCCTTGGTGTTCGAGGGCGAACCACAGGCGGACAGGGCCAGTGCGGCGGCAAGGGCGATCGTCGAAGTCTTCATCACACGGCGCATGAAATGGTCGGGAAGCGTCACAGCGGCATTCCGCAATGGCTTTCGGGCGTCAAGATGGCGGTTCCTGACGACGGTTCAACCGGCGCCGCCCCAGGCTTGCAGAACCGTAACTTGCGGGCGGGTCAGCGCCGTTCCAACCTGCGGCCATGGAAACCGTGATCGATGTCGCCGGCCTGACCAAGACCTATGGGACCGTGCGCGCCCTGGACGGGCTGACGCTCAGTATTCCGCGCGGGGGCGTCTATGGCGTTCTGGGCCCGAACGGGGCGGGCAAGTCGACCCTGTTTCGCATCCTGCTGGGCCTGATCCGGCCCAGCGAAGGGACGGCGCGGGTTCTGGGCGGCGACATCGGCGACGTGGCCGCCATGCGGCGCATGGGTTCAATGATCGAGACGCCGCGCTTTCCGCCCTTCCTCAGCGCCCGCCAGGTGTTGCAATGGCTGGCCCAGGCGCACGGCATGGGCGGATCGGCCCAGATCGATCACTGGCTGGACCGCGTGGGCCTGGCCGAGGCGGCGGACCGGCGGGTGCGCGGCTTTTCCGTCGGCATGATGCAGCGGCTGGGCGTGGCCGCGGCCCTGATGACCCGGCCCGATCTGGTCATTCTGGACGAACCCACCAGCGGCATGGACCCGCCGGGCATCCAGGAGATGCGCGCCCTGATCCGTTCCCTGGCCGCCGACGACGGCGTGACCGTGATCCTGGCCAGCCACCAGCTGCTGGAGGTCCAGCGCGTCTGCGACCGGGTGGCGATCCTGAACAAAGGGCGGCTGGTGCGCGAGGGGACCGTCAGCGATCTGATGTCTGACGGCGAACAGCTGGTGCTGAAGGTCGGCCCGGTCGATACGGCCCTCGCAATATTGGGCGCCCGCGCCAGCCTGTCGGGCGATGGCGTGCGGGTGGCCGCCACCCGCGCCGAGGGGCCGGGCCTGATCCGCCTGCTGGTCCAGGGCGGGGTCGATATCCATGAGGCGCGCTGGGTCGGGACCGACCTGGAAGGCGTCTTCTTCACCGAAACCGGCGCGGTGCGCGCCCCGGAGGTCGATCATGCTGGCTGATGCGATCCGGGCCGAGACCTGGCGGCTGGTCCACAACCGCACCACCGTCTTCTGGAGCGCCCTGTTCCTGCCCGTCATCGGGGTGGTCATGGCCGTCATCGGCAATACGGTGATGAAGTCCGGCGCGGCCCGCATGACCGTTCAGGGCGATGTTCCGCCGCAACTGGCCCAGATGCTGACCGGCGGGCCGGTGCGGGTGATCGAAGAGATCATCAGCAGCGTCGGCGAAATGGCCAATCCAGCGGTGCTGCTGTTCATGCTGATCGGGGCGGCGGCGCTGTACTCGGGCGACTATCGCTGGGAGACTTGGCGGCTGATCAGCGCGCGCAACAGCCGCACGAACCTGATCCTGGGCAAGGTGGCGACCCTGGGTCTGCTGGCGCTGGCGGCCATGATCGCCCTGCTGGCGGGCGAGATCGCCGAAGTGTTCATCAAGGCCATGGTCCTGGAACGGCCCGTCAGCTGGGCGGTCGACGCGAACGCCGCCGGCCGGTTCGCGGCCCTGTTCGGCCTGTCCTGGCTGGCCATCATGCAGTTCACCCTGGTGGCCCTGCTGGCGGCGGTGACGACGCGGTCGCTGCTGGCGGCCATGTTCGTGCCCATCGTGGTCGGCGCGGTCCAGACCCTGTCGCCGCAGGGCCTGGCGGCCATGGGGATCGAGCCGGACGCCTGGATCGCCGTTCTGATCAATCCGGGACTGGGGTTCAGCCTGCTTCAGGCGTGGGTTTCCGGCGCATCGGGTCTGCCCGACCAGGCGGTGATGAAGGCGCTCGCCACTGTGGGCCTGTGGCTGGTCTGGCCGCTGGCGGCGGCCCTGGCCCTGTTCCAGCGGCAGGATCTGTCCAAGGAATAGGCGCGGCCGCTAAAGCCGCTTCTCCATGAAGACGTCGGCCCGGACATAAGGGCTGGGCGTCGGCGGCAGGTCGACGAAGCCGAACGACCGGTACAGCGCCCCTGCCGGCGCCAGGGTGGACGAGGTTTCCAGATAAAGGCGCGGCGCCCCCGCGGCCCGCGCCGCATCCTCGCAGGCCTGCAGCAGGACGCGCCCCAGGCCCAGGCCGCGCGCGGCCGGCGTCACGCACATCTTGGCCACCTCATAGCCGCTATCGGCCATGGCCATCAGGGCGCAGCAGCCCACGACCTGCCCGTCGCGCTCGACCATGAAGATCCGGCCGCCGGCGTCGATGATGGCGCCCTGGGGGTCGTCCACGACCTTGCGATCCTTGGCCTCGACCGCAAAGCCGCCCTCGGCCAGCCAGCCCAGGTTCAGCCGGGCCCAGTCGGCGCCGTGGCGTGGTTCAAACGGAACGATCAGGGCCTGGGTCATGCGGCGTCAGATGGGGCGGCGGCGGACAAAGAAAAAGGGCGGCCGGGGTTTCCCAGCCGCCCTTTCAAAGGCGTTTCGTATCGAACGGGCCGATCAGGCCGCGTCGTCTTCGTCGAACGACTGGACCGGACCCGAATCCAGGCCCTTGGCGTCCACATCGCGGTCCACGAACTCGATCACGGCCATGGCGGCGTTGTCGCCGTGGCGGTAGCCCGCCTTCATGATGCGGATATAGCCGCCGTTACGTTCGGCGTAACGCGGACCCAGGGTGTCGAACAGCTTGCCGACCTGGGGCACGTCGCGCACGGCGCTGATGGCCTGACGGCGAGCGTGCAGGTCGCCCTTCTTGGCCAGGGTGACCAGCTTCTCGACGAAGGGACGCAGTTCCTTCGCCTTGGGCAGGGTCGTGGTGATCTGCTCGTGCTTGATCAGCGAGGCAGCCATGTTGGCGAACATGGCCTGGCGGTGGCTGACCGTACGGCCGAGCTTGCGATAGGCGGCGCCGTGGCGCATCGGGGTCTCTCCTACTCAACCCTGGTTTCCGCGATACCGTGCGGACCTTGGGCCCTTCATTCTAACCGCTCCGCGACCCGATGTCTTGGCTTGGGGTCTTGGGCGGAGGGTTGAAACTAGATCTGGTCGTCGAACTTCTTGGCCAGGTCTTCGATGTTCTCGGGCGGCCAGTTCGGCACATCCATGCCCAGCGACAGACCCATGGAGGTCAGGACCTCCTTGATTTCGTTCAGCGACTTGCGGCCGAAGTTCGGGGTGCGCAGCATCTCGCCCTCGGTCTTCTGGATCAGGTCGCCGATGTAGACGATGTTGTCGTTCTTCAGGCAGTTGGCCGAACGGACCGACAGCTCCAGCTCGTCCACCTTCTTCAGCAGGGCCGGGTTGAACGGCAGGTCGGGCTTGCCGTCGGCGGCCTCGACAGCCTTGGTCGGCTCTTCGAAGGTGATGAAGATCTGCAGCTGGTCCTGCAGGATGCGCGAGGCGTAGGCCACGGCGTCCACCGGGGTCACGGCGCCGTTGGTTTCGACTTCCATGACCAGCTTGTCGTAGTTCAGCGACTGGCCCTGACGGGTCGGCTCGACGCGATAGGCGACTTTCTTGACCGGCGAATACAGGGCGTCGACCGCGATCAGACCGATCGGGGCGTCTTCGGGACGGTTGAACTCGGCCGCGACATAGCCCTTGCCGTTCTGGACGGTCAGTTCCATGCGGATCGAGGCGCCGTCATCCAGGGTGCAGATGACGTGATCGGGGTTCAGAACCTCGATGTCCGACGGCACGTCGATCTGGCCGGCGGTCACGGCGCCGGGGCCGGTGGCCTTCAGCGTCATGCGCTTCGGACCTTCGGCGTGCATGCGCAGGGCCAGTTGCTTGATGTTCAGCACGATGTCGACCACGTCTTCGCGCACGCCTTCCAGCGACGAGAATTCATGGACCACGCCGTCGATCTGGATGGCGGTGACGGCCGCGCCTTGCAGCGACGACAGCAGAACGCGGCGCAGGGCGTTGCCGAGCGTCACACCGAAGCCGCGCTCCAGAGGTTCGGCCACCAGACGCGCCTTGCGTTGGGCGTCGGAACCAGTCTCGATCTGCGGCTTCTCGGGACGGATCAGCTCTTGCCAGTTACGTTCGATCATAGGTGTCCCTCGAAACGGGTTTCGCCGGTCCCCCTCCCCTCGTCAGGCGAAGGCAGACCGGCGCGAAATAGGGTAGTCGACGGCGGCGGAACGCTTAGACGCGGCGGCGCTTGGGCGGACGGCAACCGTTGTGCGGCATCGGGGTGACGTCGCGAATGGTCGTGATGGTCAGGCCGACCGACTGCAGGGCGCGCAGGGCCGATTCACGGCCCGAACCCGGACCCGACACGTTGACTTCCAGCGTCTTCAGGCCGTGTTCCTGGGCCTTCTTGCCGGCGTCTTCGGCGGCCATCTGGGCGGCGTACGGGGTCGATTTGCGCGAACCCTTGAAGCCCATGTGACCGGCCGACGACCAGGAAATAGCGTTCCCCTGGGCGTCCGTGATGGTGATCATGGTGTTGTTGAACGACGCATTCACGTGGGCGACGCCCGAGGTGATGTTCTTGCGTTCGCGGCGCTTAACGCGACCCGGTTCCTTGGCCATGGCTATGTCTTACTTCTTCTTGCCGGCGATCGGCTTGGCGGGACCCTTGCGGGTGCGGGCGTTGGTGTGGGTGCGCTGGCCGCGGACCGGCAGGCCCTTGCGGTGACGCAGGCCGCGGTAGCAGGCCAGGTCCATCAGACGCTTGATGTTCATCGAGGTCTCGCGGCGCAGGTCGCCCTCGACCGTGTGGTCGCGGTCGATCGTCTCGCGGATCGACAGAACCTCGGCGTCGGTCAGCTGGTTCACGCGGCGCGCCGGTTCGATCCCGACCTTGGCCGTGATCTCCTTGGCGGCGTGAGCGCCGATGCCATGGATGTACTGAAGCGCGATTTCGACGCGCTTGTTGGTCGGGATGTTGACGCCAGCGATACGGGCCACGAAATTCTCCAGATACGCGTTTTCAGACGCAGGAAACGCTCCGGTCAACAGACCAGGAGCGTGGGCGCCCTTCGCGGAAGCGCGCCTTATACAGGGGATTCACCCGACGTCAACGCCTTGTGTCGGCGTTCCGCTCCGAGCGGGGCGTCCCCGATGGCCGATCAAGCGGCCGGCGCCCCCAGCTTGCCTTGCAGCCAGTTGCGCCAATCGGCCGTCAGAGCCTCCACGCTGGACGCCAGATTCACGCTCGCTCCCTCGGCCGCCAGCCAGGCGTCGAAGGCCACGCCTTCGCCCAACGCCAGGCCCAGTCGGCCAAACACCGCCGGATCGCCGGACCGCTCGGCCAGATAGTCGGCGAACATCCGCGCCTGGAAACCATACAGCATCGGCGCCGGCATGGACTGGGCGCCGCCCGGACCGCCTGGGCCGCCCGGGCCGCCCATCGTGATCCGCACGGGACCGCCTGCACCGCCGCCTGCCGCCGCCTGGGCGGTCATGGCCTTCACCGGATGTTCGGCCGACAGGAAGGCGGGCAGGTCCAGCAGCTTGGCCGCATCAGAGGCCGGGGCCATGCGGTGGCGTCCGGCATAGACATCGGCGAACTGGCCGCGCTTGTCGTCGGCCATCGCCTCGGTTTCCATCAGCAGACCGGCGATCTCATCCATCCAGTCCGGGCCGGGCGAGGCGTGGCGGCTGGCGGGATCGGGCGCCGCGTCGGGCCAGAAGGCGCGCGCATACCAGGCGCCGCCCAACAGGCGCGGTATGGTCCCGGCCTCGTTCGCGGCCATGGCTTCGGGCGTGTGGCGTTCGCGCATGCGGGCCAGCACCCCCTCCATGGCCGACGCGGTCTGTTCCGCCGACAGGCCGTTCATGGCGCCCATTTCCTCGAAACGGGTGCGAAGGGCGCCGACCTCGGCGTTGATCTGGGCCTGGCGCAGACGCCAGGGCGTCAGGACGGTGAAACCAGCGGCGCGCAGGGCCTCGGCCCGATCCTCGCGGCCCGTGGCGCCGGTTTCGGACACGACATAGCGCGGCGGCGCGACACCGAAGCGCGCCTGGAACTCGGTCTCGCCGCGCTGGGCGAACCCCAAAAGCTCGGCCGCACGATCCTGGGTGAAGGCCAGGGCGACCCCATTGTCGGATTCCACGCACGGACGACCGGGCGCGGCGGCGCGGGCCGCGTCGCACAGGGGACCGGCCTGGGCCGCCGAGGCGGCGCCCGCGCTGAAAGCCAGGGTCAGGAACAGGGCGGTGCGACGAACGGTCGGTGTCATGGGCGTCCTCATAGCAGTTCAGGCCATCAAGCGCGTCGATCTTGCCACCGTATTTCAGCCCTGAAACATGACCTCAGCCGCCGGGAACGCCACGCCCGAACGGAACGCCCACCACGACTTCCGCATCCGCGACGGGACGGCCGCGGACGGTCCTGGGCCGAAAGCGGAACGCCCTTTCCGCCACCGCAACCGCCGCCGCACCGAATCCGTGGCCCGCCGGCGTTTCGCGCAGCACGCGGCAATCCTCCAGCCTCTGGTCCAGACGCACCCGGCAACTGACGCTGGCCTGACCATCCAGGCGGGCGGCGCGGGCGGCGGGCGGATAGTGGGCCACGATCTCGCGCAGGTCGGGACCGCGCACGAAGACCGGCCGGCCGCCCGGCCCCGCGCCCGAGCCCGCGCCGTCTCCATGTCCCGTTCCCGTGCCGGTCCCTTCGCCGCCCTGCCCCATATCCGGCGTCTCAGAGGCGTCGGACGCCATGCCGATCACCAGGGGCTGTTCCGGCGCTGGCGTCGGCGGGGCGGCGACCTCGGCCGGAATGTCGGGCGCGACCGCCGGCCGAACGACGGACGGCGCGGCCGGACGTCCGCCGCCCGGCGTCTGTTCGATCTCACGCTCTTGCGGCGGAGGCTCGGCCTCTGGCGGCGGGATCCTGACCGGCGGCGGCGCCAGGATCAGGTTCAGGATGGGCGGCGCCGAGGGTGTCGGAACGGATGGCGGGGCCTGCCCCACCCACCAGGCCAGCACCCCATGCCCGGCCACGGCCACGGCGGCGAAGCCGGCCGTGCGCAGACGGCGACGTCTGACCTGTTCGGTCCTGTCCGGGTTCAAGAGACGCGCTCCGCCGGGTTACGACGGAGTCTAACGCCTCAGACGGCGATACGCTCAGTCCGCCGTCAGGGCGGCGTCGATACCGGCGGTGACGGCCTCGATCGCGCCCATGCCGTCGACCTCGGTCAGCTTGCCCTGTTGGTCATAGTAGGGAAGCAGCGGCGCGGTCTGGCGGTTATAGACGGCCAGGCGGTCCTTGAAGGTCTCGGGATTGTCGTCGGGACGGCCCTGTTCGGCGAACCGCTTGGCGATGCGCTCGGTCAGAGCGGCGTCATCGACCTTCAGCCGGATCACGGCGTCGATCCGGGCGCCGCGCTTGGCCAGCATGGCGTCCAGGGCCTCGGCCTGAGCCACGGTGCGGGGAAAGCCGTCGAAGATGGCGCCGCCGGCGGCCTCGGCTTCCGGCAGGCGGGCCTCGATCAGGGCGATGACGATCTCGTCGGTCACCAGGTCGCCGCGCGCCAGCACGTCCTTGACCTTCAGGCCCAGCTCCGAGCCCGAGGCGATGGCGGCGCGCAGCATGTCGCCGGTCGACAGCTGGACCATGCCACGCTGTTCCACCAGCCGCTTGGCCTGGGTGCCCTTGCCCGCCGCCGGCGGTCCGAACAGGATCAGGTTCACGCCCCGCCCCTCCCTAACGATCTGACGATCAGCGACGAACCGGCGCAGCCCCGCGGCCGCGACCGCGCAGCTTGGCCTTCTTGATCAGCCCCTCGTACTGGTGCGCCAGCAGGTGGGACTGAATCTGGGCCACCGTGTCCATGGTCACCGACACCACGATCAGCAGCGAGGTGCCGCCGAAGTAGCCGATGCTGGGCATCTCGGCGATCAGGAACTCGGGCAGCAGGCAGACGGCGGTGATATAGGCCGCGCCGATCACCGTCAGGCGGGTCAGCACATAGTCCAGATATTCCGCCGTGCGCTTGCCCGGACGGATGCCCGGCAGGAAGCCGCCGTATTTGCGCAGGTTCTCGGCCGTGTCCTCGGGATTGAAGGTGATCGAGGTGTAGAAGAAGCAGAAGAAGATGATCAGGACGGCGTACAGCACCGTGAACAGCGGCTGGCCGTGCTGAAGCTGGGCCGTCACGGTCGGCAGCCAGCTCATCCATTCCGGCAGATTGGCGTTGGCCGTGAACTGGGCCACCGTGGCCGGCAGCATCAGCAGCGACGAGGCGAAGATCGCCGGAATGACGCCGGCGGTGTTGACCTTCAGCGGCAGGAACGAACGCTCCCCGCCCGCCATGCGGTTGCCTTCCTGGCGCTTGGGATACTGGATCAGCAGGCGGCGCTGGGCGCGCTCCATGAAGACGATGAAAGCCACGACGGCGATCGCCATGATGGTCACGAACAGCAGCACGAAGGCCGAGATCTGGCCCTGCTGGGCCAGGCCAAGCATGCGCGCCACCGTGCCGGGCAGAACCGCCACGATGCCGGCGAAGATGATCAGCGAGATGCCGTTGCCGACGCCGCGCGCCGTCACCTGCTCACCCAGCCACATCAGGAACATGGTGCCGCCCGTCAGGGTGACCACGGTCGAGATGATGAAGAAGACGCCGGGGCTGTCGACCATGCCCTGGCTGGCGTTCAGGCCGACGGCGATGCCGAACGACTGGGCCAGCGCCAGGAACACCGTCAGATAGCGGGTGTACTGGTTCAGCTGCTTGCGGCCGCTTTCGCCGCCTTCCTTGCGCAGCTTCTCCCACGGCGGATAGACCGCGCCCATCAGCTGCACGATGATCGAGGCCGAGATGTACGGCATCACGTTCAGCGCGAAGACGGCCATCCGCTCGACCGCGCCGCCCGAGAACATGTTGAACATGTCCAGGATGCCGCGCTGGCCGTCCGGGTTCTGGAAGAACTGCAGGAAGGCTTCGGAGTTGATGCCCGGGATCGGCACATAGGTGCCGATGCGATAGACGATCAGCGCCCCCAGGGTGAACAGCAGGCGTTTGTGCAGCTCGGTCGCCCTGGCGAACGAGCCGATGTTCATATTGGCTGCGAGTTGTTCGGCGGCCGAAGCCATGTGCGTCACCCCGACTGATCAGAACGCGGCGCATCGGACCGGAAGTCGGCGCCTGCGTCCAGATAGGCGAAGGGCGGCCTGTCAGCCAGACCGCCCCGCTTGCTTTTTTACTTGCCGGCCTTGGCGGCCGTGCGCTTGGCGCGGGCCGAGACCTTGTTGGCGTCGCCCTTGGGGGCCTTGGCGGCCGGAGCCTTGCCTTTGGCGGCGTTGCGCTTTTCGACGCGCGCGGCGGCGGCGGCCTCAGCGGCGATGCGCTGTTGCGTCACCGAACCGCCGGCGGCTTCGATCGCCTTGACCGCGCCGGCCGAGGCCGACCAGACGACCAGGTTCAGCTTGGATTTCAGTTCGCCGGTGCCCAGGATGCGGACGCCGTCCTTGACGCGACGGATCACGCCGGCGGCCACCAGGGCCTCGCCGTTGATCTCGCCCTTGATGTCCAGCTTCTTGGCGTCGATGGCGTCCTGCAGACGCCACAGGTTCACCTCGGCCAGCTTCAGGGCGTTGGGGTTGTTGAAGCCGCGCTTGGGCATGCGCATGTACAGCGGCATCTGGCCGCCTTCGAAGCCGCCGATGGCGACGCCCGAACGGGACTTCTGGCCCTTGACGCCGCGGCCCGAGGTCTTGCCCTTGCCCGAACCGGGGCCACGGCCGACGCGCATGCGCTTCTTGTGGGCGCCTTCGTTGTCGCGAATTTCGTTCAGTTTCATGTGCCTGATCCTTTCGGGTGCTAGCGCCCGGCCGTGAAGGCCAGACTCGGCTGTGTAAAAATGAAGGGCCGCCTATAGGCGGCCCCTCGAATAATCGCAAGGTGCGAAGGGTCTTACTTCTCGACCACTTCGACCATGTGCGCGACCTTGGCGATCATGCCGCGGACGGACGGGGTGTCCTCCAGGGTCGCCTCGCGGCCGACGCGGTTCAGGCCCAGGCCCGCCAGGGTGGCGCGCTGGTCCTTGGTGCGGCGGATCGGGCTGCCGGTCTGGCGCACGGTGACGGTCGCGGTGTCTTTTTTGGCCATGACTTAGGACTCCACGGCTTCGGGCGACGAAGCGCCGTCGTTGCGGCGGCCCATCAGGTCCGAGACCTTCTTGCCGCGCTTGGAGGCGATCTGACGCGGCGACGACTGGACCTTCAGAGCTTCGAAGGTCGCGCGCACCATGTTGTAGGGGTTCGACGAACCGGTCGACTTGCCGACAACGTCCTGGACGCCCAGGGTTTCCAGCACGGCGCGCATCGGACCGCCGGCGATGACGCCGGTGCCCGGAGGGGCGGCACGCATCATGATCTTGCCGGCGCCCCAACGGCCGTTGCCGTCGTGGTGCAGGGTGCGGTTCTCGCGCAGCGGAACCTTGATCATGGTCTTCTTGGCTTCTTCGGTCGCCTTGCGGATGGCTTCCGGCACTTCGCGCGCCTTGCCGTGACCGAAGCCGACGCGGCCCTTGCCGTCGCCGACGACCATCAGGGCCGCGAACGAGAACCGGCGGCCGCCTTTGACGGTCGCGGCGACGCGGTTGATGTGCACCAGCTTCTCGACGATGTCCGATTCCGGACCTTCGACGGGGGGAGCGTTGCGGTTGTCGCGACGGTTACGATCGCCGCCGCCGCGTTGGGGTTGTTGCGCCATCTGTCGCGTCCCTTAGAAGTTCAGGCCGGCTTCACGCGCGGCTTCCGCCAGCGCCTTCACCCGTCCGTGAAAGATGTAGCCGCCGCGGTCGAAGACGACGTCCTTGACGCCCTTCTCGATGGCGCGTTCGGCGATCAGCTTGCCGATCTTGGCGGCGGCCGCGACGTCCGAGCCCTTCGAGCCCTTGCCGCCTTCCAGCGACGAGGCCGAAGCGACGGTGACGCCCTGGGCGTCGTCGATGATCTGGGCCGAGATGTTCTTGTCCGAACGGGTCACCGACAGACGCAGACGGCCGTTGGCCACGGCCTTCAGGCGGCGACGGTTGCGCTCGGCGCGACGCTTGGCTTGTTGTTGCAGAGAAAGAGCCATGGCTTACTTCTTCTTGCCTTCCTTGCGACGCACGGTTTCGCCGGCGTAGCGGATGCCCTTGCCCTTGTACGGCTCGGGCGGACGCAGCTTGCGGATGACGGCGGCGATCTGGCCGACGGCCTGCTTGTCAGAACCGGAGATCTTGATCTCGGTCTGCTTGGGCGTGGCGAAGGTCACGCCGGTCGGCGGCGCGATGTCGACGTCGTGCGAAAAGCCCAGTTGCAGCGACAGGGCGTTGCCCTTCATCGCGGCGCGGTAACCCACGCCCACCAGTTCCAGCGTCTGCTCGAAGCCGGTGGTGACGCCGGTCACCATGTTGGCGACCAGGGTGCGCGACAGGCCCCACATGGCGCGGGCGCGGGCGGTGTCCGAACGCGGGGCCAGCGACAGCTCGTCGCCGTCCTGCTTGACCTCGACTTCGTCGGCCACGGTCCAGGCGTGCTCGCCCTTGGGACCCTTGACGGTGACGGTCTGGCCGTTGAGCGTGACGGTCACGCCCTTCGGCACGGCGATGGTTTTCTTGCCGATACGAGACATATCAGTAGACCCGGCAGAGGACTTCGCCGCCGACATTGGCGTCGCGGGCGGCGGTGTCGGACATGACGCCCTTGGACGTCGACAGGATCGAGATGCCCAGGCCGTTCTTGATCGGCTTCAGATCGCTGATGGCCGAATAGACACGGCGACCGGGCTTCGACACGCGGCTGATCTCGGCGATCACCGGCTTGCCGTCGAAATACTTCAGCTCGATCGAGAACTGCGGGAACTCGCCCGGGTTCTGAACCAGGCTGTAGCCGCGGATGTAGCCTTCGTCCTGCAGCACGTCCAGGACGCGCTGGCGCAGGCGCGAGGCCGGGGTCAGCACCGTCGAACGCTGGCGCATGGCGGCGTTCTTGATGCGGGCGATCATATCGCTGAGGGGATCGTTGATCATCATGACTTTATGCCTCCCCTTACCAGCTCGACTTCGTCAGGCCGGGGATCTGGCCCAGGTTGCCCAGTTCGCGCAGGGCGATCCGGCTCATCTTGAGCTTGCGATAATAGGCGCGCGGGCGGCCGGTGACGTCGCAGCGGTTGCGGATGCGCGTCGGGGCCGAGTTGCGCGGCAGGGCGGCCAGCTTCAGGCGCGCGTCGAAGCGCTCCTCCAGCGGCAGGCTCTCGTCGTTGGCGATGGCCTTCAGCGCGGCGCGCTTCTCGGCGTATTTCGCGACCAGGGCCTTGACCTTGTCGTTGCGATTGATGGCGGACTTCTTAGCCATTGTGCTCTTCCCTTCCCGCTCAGTTCACGAACGGGAACTTGAACTCGGCGAGAAGGGCCTTGGCCTCCTCGTCGGTCTTGGCCGTGGTGCAGACGACAATGTCCATGCCCCACATCTGATCGATCTGGTCGTAGTTGATCTCGGGGAACACGATGTGTTCCTTCAGGCCGGTGGCGTAGTTGCCGCGGCCGTCGAACGAGGTGCCCTTCAGGCCCCGGAAGTCCTTCACCCGCGGCAGGGCGATGGTGATGAACCGGTCCAGGAACTCGTACATCTGGTCGCCGCGCAGGGTGACCTTGCCGCCGATGACCATGCCTTCACGCAGCTTGAAGCCGGCGATCGAGTTGCGGGCCTTGGTCGGCACGGCTTTCTGGCCGGCGATCTTGGTCAGGTCCGCCAGGGCGGCGTTGGCCTTCTTGGAGTCGGCCACGGCCTCGCCCACGCCCATGTTCAGGACAATCTTGTCCAGCTTGGGCACCTGCATCTCGTTGGTGTAGCCGAACTTTTCCTTCATCACGCCGCGGATGCGGGCCTGATATTCGGATTTCAGCCGGGGGGTGTATTTCTCGGTAGCCATCAGATGACGTCTCCCGTCGTCTTGGCGAAGCGGACCTTCTTGTCGCCTTCGGTCTTGAAGCCGACGCGGGTCGCTTTGCCGTTGGCGTCAGCGATCGCGACGTTCGAGACGTGGATCGACGCTTCCTTGTTCTTGATGCCGCCCTGGGGGTCGGCCTGAGTCGGGCGGGTGTGACGCTGCACCATGTTGATGCCGGTCACGACGACGCGGTTCTCGGACGGCAGCACCTTGGCCACCTGGCCGGTACGGCCCTTGTCCTTGCCGGTCAGGACGACGACGTTGTCGCCCTTTTTGATCTTGGCGGCCATGGTTACAGGACCTCCGGAGCCAGAGAGATGATCTTCATGTGGTTCTTGGCGCGCAGCTCGCGCGGAACCGGGCCGAAGATACGGGTGCCGACCGGCTCGTTCTGCTTGTTGACGATGACGGCCGCCGACTTGTCGAAACGGATGACAGAGCCGTCCTTGCGCTGGATGTCCTTGGCGGTGCGCACGACGATGGCGCGAACGACGTCGCCCTTCTTCACGCGGCCGCGCGGAATGGCTTCCTTCACCGAGGCGACGATGGTGTCGCCGATCGAGGCGTAGCGGCGCTTGGAGCCGCCCAGCACCTTGATGCACATGACCCGGCGGGCGCCCGAATTGTCGGCCACTTCCAGGTTAGTTTGCATCTGGATCATTGTATCAGATCCTTCCGATTACGAGGCCGAGGCGGGGGAAAGGACTTCCCAACGCTTCAGCTTGGACTTGGGGGCGCACTCGACGATGCGGGCCACGTCGCCGATCTTCAGCGCGTTGGCCTCGTCGTGAGCGTGGTACTTCTTGGACAGACGCACGGTCTTCTTCAGAACCGGGTGCAGCAGGGTGCGCTCGACCTTGACGACGACAGTCTTGTCGCCCTTGTCGGAGACGACCACGCCTTCGAGAATTCGCTTGGGCATATTCGGGTCTCCTTAGGCCGACGCGCGCTGCTTCTCGCGCAGCAGCGACGAGATGCGGGCGATGTCCTTGCGCACTTCCGAAACGCGATGGGTCTTCTCCATCTGGCCGGTGGCGGCCTGGAAGCGCAGGTTGAACTGTTCCTTTTTCAGGGACAGCAGCTGGTCGCCCAGCTGATCGGTCGTCATGGACCGCAGATCGGCGATCTTGGTCATGCCGCTTGCTCCGTGATGATGCCGGCGTCGATACGGGTCACGACCTTGGTGCGGACCGGCAGCTTGGCGGCGCCCAGGCGCAGCGCCTCGCGGGCGATGTCGTCCGGCACGCCGTCGATTTCGAACAGGATCCGGCCGGGGGCGCAGCGCGCGGCCCAGTGATCCACCGCGCCCTTGCCCTTGCCCATGCGGACTTCGGCCGGCTTGCCGGTGACCGGCAGGTCGGGGAACACGCGGATCCAGACGCGGCCCTGACGCTTCATCTGGCGGGTGATCGCGCGGCGGGCCGCCTCGATCTGACGCGCGGTGATGCGTTCCGGCTCCAGCGTCTTCAGGCCATACGAGCCGAAGTTCAGCGAGAAGCCGCCCTTCGCCGAGCCGTGAATGCGGCCCTTGAAGGCCTTGCGGTATTTGGTCTTCTTCGGTTGCAACATGACTTAGTTCTCACGTCCCCGGTCACGACGCGGACCGCGGTCGCCGCGGGGGCCGCCGCGCTCACGGCCTTCGTTCGACGACGGGCCAGAGGCTTCCTGGGCCCAACGCTTGTCCTGAGCCATCGGATCGTGCTCCAGGACTTCGCCTTTGAAGACCCAGACCTTGATGCCGATGATGCCGTAGGTCGTCTTGGCTTCGTAGAAGCCATAGTCGATGTCGGCGCGCAGGGTGTGCAGCGGCACGCGGCCTTCGCGGTACCATTCCATACGGGCGATTTCAGCGCCGCCCAGGCGACCCGACACATTGATCCGAACGCCCTTGGCGCCCAGACGCATGGCCGACTGCATGGCGCGCTTCATGGCCCGGCGGAAGGCGATCCGGCGTTCCAGCTGCTGGGCGATGCCCTCGGCGATCAGCTGGGCGTCAGTTTCCGGCTTGCGGACTTCGACGATGTTCAGGTGAACCTCGCCTTCGGTCTGGGCCGAGATGTCCTTGCGCAGCTTCTCGATGTCGGCGCCCTTCTTGCCGATCACAACACCCGGGCGGGCGGCGTAGATCGTCACGCGGCACTTCTTGTGCGGACGCTCGATGATGATGCGCGACACGCCGGCGCCCGACAGGCGCTCTTTCAGCCAGGTGCGCAGCTTCAGGTCCTGGTGCAGCAGACGGGCGTAGTCGGCCCCGCCGGCGTACCAGCGGCTGTCCCAGGTGCGGTTCACGCCGAGGCGGAAACCGATCGGATTGATCTTCTGACCCATATCAGGCGGCCTCGCCGGCTTCACGGACCACGATGGTGATCTCGCTGAACGGTTTCAGGATGCGCGACGAGCGGCCACGAGCGCGGCTCGCGAAACGCTTCATCACCAGGTTCTTGCCCACGAAGGCCTCAGCCACGACCAGGGAGTCGATGTCGAGGTTGTGGTTGTTCTCGGCGTTCGACACGGCCGAATACAGCGCCTTGCGCACGTCGATGGCGATACGCTTGCGGCTGAATTCCAGCTCGTTCAGCG
>ENA-UOUJ01000554-UOUJ01000554.1-activated-sludge-metagenome-genome-assembly--contig:-NODE-554-length-24270-cov-4.386992_pt1 | contig 24270 bp, 16 predicted proteins | sample MGYA00249839_ERZ747224 | MGnify/ENA primary metagenome ERZ747224 (study PRJEB28782, sample SAMN03220277) | activated sludge metagenome | biome: wastewater; feature: sewage sludge; material...
TTACCGAACAAGTCGCGCAGGTTCAGAAGCTCGTCCTCGACCCACGAGTAGTATGCAATCGCCGACCATGCGAGCCCGTGAGTCCGCCCCTTCCAGCCGCCTTCGAGCGTAGTCGCCGTCTGCGCGTCGAGATCGGGCGTCGCGAACATGGCGGGCGGCGCGCCCCCATGGTTCGTACCGGCGCTGCTGTTAGGCGACCCCTGGATCGGCGAAATGAGATCGTCGTGCGTCGGCGGCTCGAAGCTGCGGCTCACGGCTGCGAAGATGGATTGATCTCGCGTCAGGTCGTAGTTCAAAGCCAAGCTCGGCGTCCACTCATGATAGGAGCGGTCGTAGCTCGTATTCACGAATGGGAAAGCAGGAAGGTAGGTGTTGGTCGCCGCATTATACCTTGGGCGCGCCATGCCGAAGATGTCGTCGTTTTCCCGCTTGGCATACGAATAGGCAATGGCCGGCGATACCGTCAGGCGCTCGGTAAGCGGAATGTTGAAACCCGCGTGCATCGACAGCGTGGTCGAGTCCAGCTCGTTCTCGCCGAAGAGGCGTCCCGTTTCACCACGCTGATTGATGAGATAGTTTCGGTCGGCCGAGCCCACGACGTACTGGCCCGTGATCTCGAACAGCGGCAACGCGCGCGACGCATCCGGCGCATAGGCATAGCGCAGCACGGTGGTGAAATCGCCGCCCTCTGTCTCCCGCACGCCGCTTCCCACCGGGAACCGGAACGTATCATCCGTGTAGGTGTAGCCGAAGCCGACGTCGAACAGGTTGGCGCCGTAGCGCGCCGTTGTGCGCGACCCGATGCGGAACTGCTCGGCCTCACGCTCGGGCCGATCGCGAATCACGTTGGGGCCAACGCAGGCGTTGGGTCCTGTACACACCTGTTTGGGGTTCTGACGGAGCAGCGTGCCGGACAGCGGACCGGCAACGTCGAACGACAGATCCGTGTAACCGAAGAAGAGGCGCGTCGTGATGTTCTCGTTCACGCGCGCGCCTGCATTGAGATTGAAGTTCGTGCGCTCGGATTCGTTGTAGACGCGGAACCCATCGCGCTGGACGTAGCTCAGGCTCGCATGAGCATCGAACGCACCTTCCTGTCCGCCGGCAGCAGCATTCACGCCGAAGTGCCCGAAGCTTCCAAACTCAACAGCAGCCTCGGCGCCAGGCGCCGTGATCCCCGTGGGCGAGACGAAGTTGATCGCACCGCCGAGCACGGTGGCCCCGAGCCGGTTGGCCGTATATCCCCGGTAAATCTCTGCAAATTCAGCACTTTTCGGATCTGCAAACCCGACGATATAGGAACCGTCGGCGCGGTTGATCGGCAGACCGTCCTGGAGGATGAGCGTACCGCGCTCGGACGGGTTCTGCTGCAAACCGGAGCCTCGGATTTGCAGGCGCGGCTGATCGTTACCGCCAAAGAAGTTCTGCACCACCACACCCGGCACGGATGCCAGCATCTCCGAAAGAGACGCGGTGGCCTTGGGCGACATCTCCTCATTGGTGACGACGGTCGCGCCGCCCGGAATGGCATCGAGCTTTCGGATCGCCTCCGCAACTGGCGTCTCTCCGGCGCTACCCTCGGAAGCATCGACGGCGATCGGCCCCGGTCCGGCACCGCCACCACCCGTCGCTTGCTTAGCGGCAGGGCGTGGGGCGGCCCCACCAACGTCGATTGCCGGCAGGTCGACGGCTGTGCCCGGAGCCGCCGACTGGGCCAACACGCCCGTCGAACTCACGAGCAGCGCGGCGAGAGCGGTCGCGCCAATAGGCAGTCCAGACAGGCTCGAACCGTCCCGCTGCCCGCGCAAGCGCGCACCCCTCAGAGCCGAATTCAGCGCCTTCAACATCTCAAGCCCCCAGTCCACGAAATTTGCGCCCCATTGATTTGTTGACCACCGCAGTACACTTATGCAGATACGGACCTGATCTAAGTCAAGCAGTGGCGTTCAATCCCTGGACTGTGGCTTGGTGAACACTCCAGCCCTGGCGATAGGCGCGCGGAGCGAGAAGCAGAGTCTATCGTTAAGCCGACAGGCTCTTCCCGAAGCAGCGTAGGAACACCTGCAAGCCGAGCAGGCGTAGCTTCACGGCAGCCGAGTTCATGAACGGAGGGCGCTGCCCATCACGGTGCGCGAGGCGGCTCGTCTCGCTCGAAGATGTCGGGCAAAGACGAAATCTCGTCCGAGTGAGACGTGGCCGTCGTAATCACGGCCGCATCGGGCAAACGCTTGCGTATAGCCTCTATCAGACGCCGGTGCGCGTCCGCCTCCAAGGCGGAGGTTGGCTCGTCGAGCAGCACGACATCGGCGTCAGATAAAAGCACCCGCGCGACGCTCACGCGCTGCCGTTCTCCGCCCGATAAATTATCGACGACCTGGCGATCATGAAGCCGATCAACCAGGCGACCCAACCCAACATCTGCAAGCGCGGCGGCAACGATGTCATCGGCGACCTCAGCGGCCGGCAGAGGGTAGACGATGGCCTCCTTCAGCGATCCCACCGGCATGTAGGACCGCTGCGGCAGCGCAATAAGCTTTGCTCCCTCCGCAAAACGCACGTCACCGTTCGCAAACGGCGATAAGCCGGCCAGCGCACGCACGACGCTCGTCTTGCCGCTTCCAGATTTCGCCCGGAGTGAGGCCGTTCCTCCGCGATCGAGATCGAGTTCTTCCAACGATCCCACGACGCGTGTCCGTGTTGGATCGGTCACCCTCAATTCCCGCACCGACACCACCGGCCCGTCCGAACCGCGCGACATTTCGGCAGTCGCCTTCCGCAGAACGCGAGCGCAGTCGAGTGTCTGATCCAATCCTTCAAGACGGCGCGTCACGGCCACCCACTCCGTGAGTTCACGATACGCCGTCACGAAGAAGGAGAGCGATGTCCGCACCGTGGCGAAAGCCGACCCGGCCTGCATGAGCACGCCGAGCTGCATCTCTCCAGAAAAATAGAACGGTGCGAGAACCAGATACGGAAAGTAGAGCGATACGTGCTTAAAACCGTCGGCGAAGAAGCCGAGCAGCTTCTGGCGCCGGATGAGCGCAAACCAGTTTCCGAGAACATCCCGAAAACGCCCATCGAGCTCTCGGCGCTCGGCCTCGTCACCACGAAGAAGCGCTATTTCCTCGGAGTTGTTGCGCACCCGAGCGAGACCGAACCGAAAACTCCCTTCGACTTTGTCCCGCTCGTAGTTCAACGCAATGAGTGCGCGGCCGATGACGTGGGCAAGCACAGTTCCGGCCAACGAATAGAGGAGCGCCGCCCAGACCAGAAGGCCCGGAATGACATATGTCTCGCCTCCCATCGTGATCCCGACAGTCGCGGAGATGGACCAGAGAATAGCCACGAATGAGAAGAGCGTAACGATGGCGCCCAGCAGTCCGACCGAAATGGAGAGCGCAGAAGCCGCAAATTTCTCCGTGTCTTCGGCGATCCGCTGATCGGGATTGTCACTCGCTCCTTCGACAAAGCGCATTTTGTAATGCGCGCCGCGCGAGAGCCAGCGATCGAGAAAACGGCTCGTAAGCCATTCTCGCCATCGCATCGTAAGCCACTGGGTGAAGTACTGCTGATAGACGGACGTCAGGATCAACGCAGCCGCAATCGCGAGATACACCCAGAACTGACGGACGAACTCAGCCCAATCCTTATCCTGCAACGATTGGAAAAAGTCGTTGCGCCAGTGATTTCTCGCGACCTCGGCTGCAACCAACCCGAGCTGGCACGCCACAACCGCGAATAGCAGCAATACCGGACCAAAGCCTGCGCTGCCAAAATAGGGACGCGTATAACCCCAAGCCGCGCGTGCGAACGCCCTCACTGCCGCTGTCCTTGAGCCGGCTCGGACACGGAAGCGGCGCGTCGCCGCTCCGTTTCATGAAGCGGGCACGCGCAACAGAGCACTCCATCCGGCAATAGATATCTCAGGCAGCACACCCTCCGGCGCCGGACACGCTCGCCATCTATCTTGAGATAGGTCACAGGGCTGAAAAGGTGATTCTTCGCGCCATCATCGAACATCCGCGCATCCATCAGCGCGAATCCCTCGCCGAGCCCCGGCGCCGCAAAACCCTCCTTCTGCAAATGCCGGAGCACACCCTCGAATAGTGTCCCGGCATTGCTCCAGAGCACCCGCCGGCTCACACGGGTGCGGCTATGCCAGAACTCTATGAACGGCGCAATATTGCCTTCGATAAGCGGTTTGAAGCGGCCTCCCACAGACGACACCGGAAGCGCCGTGGCTTGCGAGATCGCCACCTGCTCGATCTTGTAATCGGGCGCGAGCTTCAAGCGAATGTCCGACAGACGGAACGGGGGTAGCCTGTCGAGAAGGATCGCCGAGCAAAGAAGAGGCGGCAGAACGAAGGAAAAATACCACTTCGACCAAATGGAATAGATCGCGGCCCGCGGCGTCTCGCCATGCGCCCGGCGAAAAGCCTCCGCCATACGGTCGAGATGGTGCTCCGTCAGAATCTCGTCGACGGAATAGGTCGGCTCCGCGATGGAGCCCACATGCATAATCCGCCCGCGCAAATGCGCGAGCGGCCCAACGAACAAGCCGTTGAGGTCATCGTGCAGTTTGTCCCACGCCTCTTCAGACACCCAGGCCCCTCAGACAATTGGCATCGTAGAAATGACGACGGGCAGCGCCGGCTTGACCGCGCTGCCCGTCCCCAATCTAAAACCGCATCCGAAGAGCGGCATCGATTGTCCGCCCCATGCCGTAGTAACACCCCGTCGCCGCGACGCAGTTCGTGACGTATCTTTCGTCGGTCAGATTCTTCGCGTTGACAGAGAACTCCCAGTCTTCGAACGCGGAATCCACGGTGCCGAGATCGTAACGCAACATCGCGTCGTAGAGCGTGAAGGACGGCACGTAAAAGGTGTTGAGCGAGTCTCCCGCGGTCTTGCCGAAATAACGCACGCCGCCGCCGAGAGTGAGCCCACGGAAAACGCCCTCCGAGAACGTATACGAACTCCAGAGCGATGCCGCATGCTCAGGAACCGCGATGAACTCCTTGCCCGTTCGGCCCGCCTCGTTGGTTTTCGTCACTTCGCTATCGAGATAGGTGTAGGCCGCCGCCACATTCCATCCGTCAGCCAAAGAGGCGCGAACCTCGAACTCAGCACCGCGCACAGTAACCTCGCCGGTCTGAATGCGGTTCGGCGGGTTGGCGAGGTCGGGCGTCAGGACATTCTGCTGCACGAGGTCGAACACCGCGGCGGTGAACAGCGCATTGAATCCGCGTGGCTGATACTTGATGCCAAGCTCGTTTTGCTCGCCCGTCGTCGGGGCGAAGGGCGTACCGTCGACCATGCTTCCGATCGACGGGAAGAACGACGTCGAATGGCTGACATAGGGCGCAAGCCCATTCGAAAAGTGATAGATCGCGCCGATGTTGTAAGTAAGCTCCTTGTGGTCCACAGGCACGACCACCGCCGGACCGAACACACCGAGGGCATTGGCCGTGCGCGTCTTTTGATCGGCAGTCGCCCAGTCGTGACGAAGGCCACCAGTCACGGTCAAGCCTGCGATCGAGATCTCGTCCTGCAGATAGATGCCAGTCTGCTCCACGTCCTGATCGCGCTTTGATGTGATCGCCGGAATTGTGAGCGGCTGCCCATATACGGGATTGTAGAAATCAAGCGGATACGGATTGCCAGGAGTCCCCCGGTGCACGCCCGTTCCCTGGTAGTTGGGAATAGCGGCATAGTCGACACCCACAACAAGCTTGTGGTCCAGCGGACCCGTCGAGAAACGACCCCGCAGGCGACTGTCGACCTGATAGGTCTCGATCTCGTATTCGGCATTTTGGATTTCGCGCTGAGACGATGTCGGACCGGCCAAGGCACCGCGTCCGATCACCTCCCGCAGCGCGATGTCGATGTTGCGATACCCGGCATCCTGCTCGAACGACCACGTCTCGTTGAGCCGATGCCGGAACTCGTAGCCGATCTTGAACGAGCGGATGTGAGAGTCGTGATAGCCCGGCTCGCCGAGAAACATCTCGCGCGAGATAAACTGTCCGTTCGGACCCGGAAGAATGCTGCCGAAGCGCGGCAGAGATTGCTGGGCCGTAATGGACGGATCGGCCTGATAGCTGGAAAGGAGCGTCAGGCTCGTGTCGCTGTTCGGCCGAAACGTCACCGCGGGCGCGATATAGATCCGGTCGGTTTCCGTGAAATTGACTTCGCCGTCCGCAATGCGGCCCATCGCCGTCAGACGATACGTAAGCACGCCTGAGTTCCCAACAGGACCGCCGAAGTCGACGCCCGTTTGAAACTTGTTGTGCGTTCCGGCCTGCAGCACGACCTCGGTAAACGCCTCGTCGGTCGGACGCTTGCTGGTCAACGCGACAATGCCACCCGGACTTCCCTGCCCGTACATGGCAGCCGCCGGCCCCTTGAGCACATCGATGCGCTCCAACCCGTAAGGCTCGATGCCCCAGTTGCTGTCGTGCTGCTTCAAGCCATCGACGAACTGGTAAGCGAGAAAGCCGCGCAGCATCGTCTGATCGCGCGTCACGAAATTATGCGAGAAGTGGTAGCTGTTCACGCCCGACGCGTACTGCAGCGCCTCGTTGACGGTCGTAGCGCTACGCTCCTCGATCTCCGCTCTCGTCGCCGTCGAGATCGAGCGTGGCGTATCGAGAACAGTGCCGGGCGCTTTCGTCGCCACACCGCTCAAAGCGGCGACGAAGCCGTTCGTCCCAGGGTCATTGCGGTGCTGCGGGAGGGCAGAAGAATCGGTCTGGCCGAAGCCGGCCGGCTGTGCAGCTTGCACACCCGCGCCCGAAGCGCTTTCGTTCTGCTGTGTGGAACCTTGCGAGCCTCCTGTCACCGTCACGGGCGGCAATAGCTCGTTTTGTTGCTGGCTCTGCTGCGCAGAGGCGTCATATCCGCTGCCGAGCAGCAGCAACGCACCTCCCACGGAAGCAGTGATACAAGCGCGAATGCCCGCTCGAGAGAGCAGGGCCAGTTCTGATGGCAATGACATGGAACCTGGACGTGACAAAGGTGGCACGTCAGCGCGAATGATGCCTCAACCGTCCTGAGGACGTTCGAAGCATACCCATCGGATCACCCCGTCCGACAAGCTCCACGCGTGACCACGGCTGACGGCAGGTCTCCTGGCTCGCGGATGTGCGCCCCATCGCCTTCCCGGGAATCCCCAGTGGCAGAGTGATGGTAGCTAACCGCTTACAGTTGCGGGGGCAGCCGCGGAATTTGGCAAAGCGCCAGCACCGCATTCCCTATTGACCCAATGAAGGGACCGTCGAGGCCCACCAATGCGGCCCAATCTGGTGCGGCGTCAATCCCGCTCATTCATATGTGCAGATCCTGTGCTTCCACAGCCACAGGCGTCAATGTTCAGCCGTCGTCAGTTTTTTGATGACGCTTCATGCGCCCTTGAAACGATCACGCACCCTTTGCAGCTCCCGCTCGATCTCTGCGCTATCAGGCGTATCCAACGCATAGAAATCGAACCTACGCGCATCGATCAGGTTGGGAAGCAAGCTCGGCAGGGACGTCTCGAAAAACGACCCGCTTCCATCACCGACGAGAGCGGTCTCCTCCATGCTGCGTCCGTGCGTCACGATCACAGTCATGCGCGTGATGTGCCCGAGCAGCGCTTCGATCTCCTCGCCCTTGACCCGATACGCAACATGCGGACGCCACACCCTGTCGAAGTATCCCTTCAGGATCGCAGGCATCGCGTACATCCACACCGGCAACACGAACACGAGCTCTCGCGCCGCACGCAGATGCGCGACCAGTCTCACAAGGTCGTCCGGGATCCGATCCTGATAAAAGGTTGCAAATTCCTCGCGCGTGACCGCGGGATTGAAGCCAATCCCCACGAGATCGTCCACCAAGACAGGTGCGCCACGCGCTTCCATCTCGCGCACGATTTCAGAGGCAATGCGCGCGCAAAAACTGGTTGGCGACGGATGGCACGTCACCACAAGACAAGTGTCAGCATGCGCTCCGTCACGTAAGTTCACCCTTTTCCGCTCCTACTTATTCCTCTACGACACCTTAGCTCGATACAGCGCGCAGACGATCCATTCGGGCTGCGCTCCCGAACCACATGCACACGAGACCACACGCGCACGAGCAAGTCATCCGTCTCGAAAACTCGCGGGGAGACGACGTTGGATAAGCTGATCGCCATACTGAAATCAGAACTCGAACGCTGGAGCAGCGGCTGGAGCGTCGGATCGTTCGGCGCCATCGGAGAATTCCATCAGGACGACGGAGAGACGCTCGAAGTCTCCGATACGGAAAACCTGACCCGAGCCACCGCCCGCGGCGCCATCCGCATCGTACCGCGCCCGGACATGAGCGCCGTGGCTTACGAACTCTTGAGCCCGCGCCCTCAGCGCTGGAGCCAAGGCATGGCTTTGTGTCTGCCGCAGGAGACAGCGCTTGGCGCACAACGCAAAGTGCTGACCGAACTCGGCCCAGACACGGACGCCATTCGCCCCGCCGACAGCGAGGGCATCCTGTTCGATATCGGTCTCGACCAGCCGCAAATCGATTTCTGTATTCGCACGAGCGATCCGGAACTTCTCGCGGTCCTCCGCCGCAACATCGGAAAAACGACTTTCGCATCCGAAGCCGGCCACGCGATCCTTCACGCGCATCCCCACCGGGTTGTCTTGTCCAAGCTGGGACGAGCGGAAGTGTTCCAGAAGATCGGCGGACCCGACACGGGCGGAAAATCGCCGGAAGGCCCGCACACGCACGTGCTGCCAAAACTTCTTGCCGCCCGCCGAACCCATTCGGCGAACACACCCATACCAGAAGGCCTCACGCCTTGCGCCTTCCTCCATCCGACAAATCCGGTAATCACAACCCTCGGCGACGATAAGGCGTTCGATGCCGCGGACTTCGCGCGTTTCCAAACCTATCTCGAACTTTACGGCCCCCCAGCGTATGTAGCGACGAAGAAGATGGTCTGGACCGCCGTCGAAGCTCACGAGGATCCAAGCGGGGTGCCAGAGCCTGAAACGCGGCTCGAACGCGTCGCACTTCGCAACGCGCTCCGCCAGATGGAGCGACAGACCGAAGCAACGAGCAACGCGCTTCTGCAGAAGCGCGTTGCCACCTGGCGCGCGGCATTCGACAAATTGGAGGAAACCGACGAGAGCGAAACGGCCTAAAGGATTTTCCATTCGCTCTCGGCCGATTGCAAACCTTCCGCACACGCAGACAAAAAATCCCAACACTGTTGCAAAAGCGTATCAGCCGGTGCGGCGGTCCCCCGCACAGGTTCGGATTTGCGTTGACAGCGTGCCGTTTCTACGGCCGTCTAAAGGCGTGACGGTGTCGAGACGCGCGCAAGCGCGTCGAGATGAAGAGGGAACACGGTGCGACGCGACAAGCGTCAAAACCGTGGCTGCGCCCGCAACTGTAAGCGGCAAGTCCTCTCCAATTACGCCACTGGCGCTCCGCGTTGGAGCCCCGGGAAGGCTGGAGAGCGACGTTCGAGCCGTAAGCCAGGAGACCTGCCGCCACGAGTCGCCCATCCTCCGTGCGGGACGCGCAGGGGAACGGTTACCCGGAGTGGCGACTGATGTGCAACCGAATGGGGGCAACGTCAGGTATGGCCAGGGTCTTGAACACCCACTGACGAATTTATCAGGCTCGTTTCGAGGCGAGCAGCGCGTGAAGCCGCAACCGCTTGCGGCCGATAGTCGTTGCACGTCCACCGTACGGCCTCCGGCCATACCCGCCGAAGCTCCCGCCATCACGCGTGACGGGGGGGACCGATGTCGTGTTCATTTGAGCGAGACGCAACAGCAAGACGCACTGCGATCTCGAAGAAACTGCTTTTTTCGTCGAGCGCACTTCTCGCCGTTCTGGCGGTAACCGGCCCCGCCGGCGCCCAAACCGTGACGAACCTCGACGACATCGTCGTTGAAGGCGCAACAGTCGAAAAGCCAAAGACAACAATTTCCACGGGTCAATCTCAAGGCGCTGCTGTCACTGGACCTCCCGCTCTCACGGAATCTCCGACGGGTGATGGTATCGGCACGGCAACGGTGACCGGCGTTCCTGCCAAACAGATCGGTTCGGCGGTAACGGTTGTAACGGGCGAGCAACTCAAAGCCCAGCAGGTCCGCCACGCTGCAGATGCGCTTCGCAGCCTTCCTGGTGTTTCGGTCAGTCGAACAGGAAGTCCCGGCGGCTTGACGCAAATTCGCATTCGCGGTGCGGAAGGCAATCACACCCTCGTAATGATCGACGGTATCGACGCGAGCGCTGCGTCTGCAAATGAGTTCGACTGGTCGAACTTGCTGGCGGAAGACATTGACCGCATCGAGGTGATCCGCGGAGGACAGAGCGGGATCTACGGCTCAAAGGCAATTGGTGGTGTTATAAACATCATTACAAAGGGCGGAAAAGGCCCACTCACGCTATCCGCAAAAACTGAGTTTGGCAGTTACGGGACAAGGGATGTGTCAACACGCGCGTCCGGCGGTACTGACCAATTCTGGTTGGCTCTGAGCGCAGGATATCGGGAACAGAATGGCTTCAACTGGTCCATCTACGGTCAGGAAAAGGACCCATGGGATAACACCACGCTTAACGTTCGCGGTGGCTTCACGATTATGAAGGGCATGACCCTCGATTTCGTGGTTCGCGATTCCAAAACATTTACCAATACCGATCCGGAAGGCTTTCTGCCTCAGACCGGTTTGAACGGAGCCCTTGACGCACCGAACCATACAGATGCGCATCAATTCCTTGGCGGCGTGAACCTGAGATGGGACATGCTCGATGGAGCGTTGACGCACATTTTCAAGGCCAACCGCAGCACGTTGGATTCCGAAAGCTTCTCGGTGGGTTTCCCGGACGCAACCAATTGGAACGACAGCGAAGCCGACACGTTCTCGTATCTCGCGACGTATCGTTTCGCTACCCCGGAGTTCTTGCATTCAACCCACGCCATCAGCGGCTTCATCGAACGCAAAGATGAAAGCTTCACGCCGAGCGGTACAGGACCGTGGGCTCCGGACGGACTTAAACGCGAGCGGTCGTACGTTGCAACGCTAGCAGAATATCGCGCCGGATTTTACGATCGCCTATTCGTAGGCGGTGTGGTGCGACGCGACGAAAATGACACGTTCGCCGACTTCACCACATGGAACGTCAACGCGTCTCTCAATCTTCCGGAACTCGGCTTGAGACCGCATGCGAGCACGGGCACAAGCGTCGCCCTTCCCGGCATGTACGAACAGTTCGGCTCAGTGCTTGGAACGTTCGTCGGCAACCCGAATCTCGTGCCCGAAGAATCGTTCAACTGGGATGTAGGCGTTGAGTTTTCGGTGCTCAACGGTAGAGCGCTCATTGATGTCACGTACTTCGATGCGGATCTCACGAACAAGATATCCGGTTTTGGAGGCACCATGATCAACCTCATCGGGGAGAGCACACGAAAGGGCGTGGAGATTTCGGGCCGCTACCTTGTAACCCCGACACTTACGGTGGGTGCCAGTTACACATATCTGGACGCAAAAGATCCTAACGGCGTTGAGGAAGTGAGAAGAGCGCCTCATACTGGGCGAGCAGATCTCAACTATGCATTCGACGGCGGACGAGGAAACTTCAATATTGCTGCCATTTACAATGGCGACATGAAAGACAACAACTTCGCCCCGATGTGGCCTCTTCCTCCCGTTTTTCTTACGCTGGAAGACTACTGGCTCGTCAATGCCGCTGTGTCGTATGAACTCCAACCAGGTTTCGAGATCTTCGGACGCGTGGAGAACCTCTTGGACGAGCGCTATGAGGAGATCTCCGGCTACAACACGCTCGGCATCGCGGCGTATGGCGGCATTCGCATATCGCTTGAAGATCCGAACACGGCTCACTGGGCAAAATATCGCTGACGACGCCACAGTGACGCCGCGATGTCATGAATGGGCAAGGAGACCTCGGCTGCTGCGCGTGCTGCATCACACGCAAAACCGAGGTCTCCTTGATCCCTTTACGCGTCGCTAGAGCGAGATAACGAAGATCCAGGATGGACCACCGCGTGGCCGCCACTGTACGCAGTGCATGCTAGTGTCCGCCCCCGCAGCCAACCGCTAATATCAAAGTCTCAAATCCGTTCTATTTCAGATGACGTCACACCTCCATCTCACGGGCCCTGAAAGACAACGCCAATGACCCGCCCATCGACGGCCACCACCGCACTGATCGGAACCGTCGCGCTCCTCCTCGCCAGCTTCCCGCTGCGCGCCGATGCTCCACCGCGCCGCATCGTGTCGATGAACCTGTGCACCGATCAGATGGCGATGCTGATGGCGGCACCCGGCCAGTTGCACTCCGTGTCTCATCTCGCACGCGACCCCAAAAGCTCCGTACTCCCCGATGAGGCACGTCGCTTTGCCGTGAATCACGGCCTCGCCGAAGAAATCTTCATGATGCAGCCCGACCTCGTCCTCGCTGGCACGTTCACGAGCCGGGCCAGTGTGGCGATGCTGAAGCGCCTGGGATTCCGCGTCGAGCAATTCCCGCCCGCCTATTCTTTCGACGAAATTCGCGAACAGATCCGCAGGATGGGAGACCTTCTCGGCCGCACCGAACGCGCCGAGGAGCTCGTCGCCGAACTCGACCGGCGTATCGCTGCCACGCCGGAGCCTGGCGAGTCCACACGGCGCCCGCTCGCAGCGTTGCACTTCGCAAATAGCTACACTGTGGGGTCTGGAACTCTGTCGAGCGAAGTCGTGAGCCGGGCCGGCCTCGAAAACCTTGGCACGCGGCTTGGATTGTCCGGCACGATCCGCCTGCCCCTCGAAATCCTTGTCGTCTCGACACCCGATCTCATCGTCGGCGGAACGCGCTATGAAAGCAGCGCACCCGCGCTCGCCTACCAGACGTTCGAGCATCCGGCCCTGAGCGCCGTGCTGCAAGGCCGCCCGATGACGGCCGTCCCCGACAAGTATTGGGTCTGCGGCGCGCCCTTCACAGCCGAAGCCGTTCGCATTCTGGCCGATGCAGCCGCTCAGCTCAGCCTACGAAAGCCGGTCACGCCATGAGCTATCGTCTCGTCGTCACGAGCTTGGCGCTCCTCGTCGCCCTTCTCTTTGCGGCCTCTCTGTTTACCGGCCCTGCAGGCCTCGACATGGCGACATCGTTCGATGGCTTGTTCCTCGGCAGCAACGAGGCGGCCCGCCTCGTCATGCAGGAAATCCGATTGCCGCGCGCAATCCTCGGCACGATGATTGGCGCGACGCTCGGACTATCGGGCGCGGTCCTGCAAGGATACCTGCGCAACCCCCTTGCCGACCCGGGCGTACTCGGTGTCAGCGCCTCGGCGTCTCTCGGCGCGGTCATTGCGATCTATACCGGCCTCTCGGCGGCCTTTGCTCTTGCACTCCCGGTGTTGGCCATGCTCGGCGCCGTGGCCGCCGTGATGGTGATCCAGATCCTCGCGGGCGGCCGCGCCGGAACGCTGACGTTAATTCTCGCGGGCGTTGCAATCACGAGCCTTGCCGGCGCCATGACCTCGCTGGCGCTGAACCTGTCTCCCAATCCCTTCGCAGCCATGGAAATTCTCTTCTGGATGCTTGGATCTCTGACGGACCGCTCCATGGTCCACGTCTGGCTCTCGGCTCCGTTCATGGTCCTCGGCTGGATCATGCTCGCACCGCTCGGCCGTGCGCTCGACGCACTCTCCCTCGGATCCGATGCGGCTCAAAGCATGGGCGTGCGTCTCAACCGCACTCAGACGTTGACGATCCTTGGAACGGCAACGTCGGTCGGCGCGGCAACATCCGTCTCCGGCGCCATCGGTTTCGTCGGCCTCATCGTTCCGCATCTGCTGCGGCCGGTGGTCGGATCGAAACCGAGCCGCCTTCTCCTGCCGAGCGCTCTCGCCGGCGCGTCTCTCGTTCTCGCGGCAGACATCGCCGTGCGCCTCATCGCACCCGGGCGCGACCTCAAGCTCGGCGTCCTGACCGCGATTGTAGGCGCCCCGTTCTTCCTCTACCTCGTCATCCGCTACCGCAGGACGCTCACATGACCCGTCTTAGCGTCCGAAATCTCAACGTCGATCTCGGCGGCCAGTCCATCGTCCGCGATGTCTCGCTCGACTTCGCACCGGGCGGCGTGATCGGCCTCATCGGCCCCAACGGCGCGGGAAAAAGCACGTTCCTGAAAGCGATCCTCGGGCTCGTGCCATCGCGAGGCGACATCGCCTACAACGGCAAGCCTCTGCCCGAAATCGATCGTCGTGCATTGGCTCATCTGACGAGCTACCTGCCTCAGGATCGCGAGATCGCCTGGCCGCTCTCGGTCGAAAATGTCGTCGCCCTCGGGAGAACACCGCATCTGTCCGCGCTCGCCGGTCTTGGTCCAGAGGATCAGGCAGAGATCGAAAGCGCCATCGCATTGACCGACATTGCCCACCTGCGCAATCGCATCGTCTCGACGCTCTCAGGCGGTGAGCGCGCCCGCGTTCTCATGGCGCGCGTCCTGGCCCAGGCCACACCCATCCTCATCGCGGACGAGCCCGTCGCCGCCCTGGACCCCGGCCACCAGATCGCGCTCCTGGAAACGCTCGACGCGTTGTCTTCCGCTGGCCGCACGATCATCGTCTCGCTTCACGAAATCCCGTTGGCAGCCCGTTGGTGCCGCCGTCTCATCCTGCTCGACAAGGGCAGCGTCGCCGCAGACGGCAAACCCGAGGACGTGTTGACTCACGAACATTTCGCGAAGGTCTATGGCGTTCGCATTCATCGCACCGTCACCGAGGATGGGCTGCTCGTGCAGCCTGTCGCGCGGCTCCCAACTAAGAAGTAAATCGGAAAGCCGGCGTTCTCGTCGCATCAGCGCGCGAGCGCCAGTATGCGGTCGCAATCGATATACGTCTCGATATGCGCCGCAAGCGCATCGAGCGTTGCGTCCACGTCGTGCTCGTAATTGAGCGAGGATGCTTGCGCGCCGAGACCCCGCAGCACATCCGCGCGATACGCGTCGCTCGAAAAGAGACCGTGAAGATAGCAGCCCGCGACACGCCCGTCCGCGCTCACGGCTCCATCGAGACCGCCGCCATGCAAGCAGATCATCGGCCGCTCCAATCCCACACCCGTCGTGCGGCCGACGTGCATTTCGTAGCCACTCACTGCAAGCCCCGTCCCGCAGGAGACCCCCGCCGCCTCCGTCAAAGTCTTGTTTCCGGTGAGAACGGTTTCGACATCCAGGAGACCAAGCCCGGCGACATCGCCCGGCGCCCCTTCGATACCGTCAGGATCGGCGATACTCCGCCCAAGCATCTGATACCCACCGCAAACACCCAACACACGCCCTCCGCGCCGCACATGCGCCGCGAGGTCCACGTCCCACCCTGTTGCGCGCAGAGCGGCGAGATCCGCCATCGTCGCCTTGGAACCCGGCAGGATAACCAGCGCGGCCGAGCCCGGGATAGGTTCACCGAGTCGCAAGAACACGACATCGACACCGGTCTCCAAACGCAGCGGATCGAAGTCGTCGAAATTTGATAGCCTTGGATACGCCAATACGACGACAAGAGGGCGCGCACCTGAACCGTTTGCCGCGTCATGCTTCAAGGACTGCGTATCTTCATCCGGAAGCCGGCGGGCACCGTCGAAAAACGGGACGAGACCCAGCGCCTGCCATCCCGTCCGCGCTGCGAGATCCACCATCCCGTCGGCAAACAGCGCGGGATCGCCGCGAAATTTATTGACGATGAAGCCGACGATGCGCGCGGCATCGTCAGCGCTCAGCACATGCCGCGTGCCGACAAGACTTGCGATCACACCGCCGCGCTCGATGTCGCCGATCAGCACGACAGGCACACCGGCCGCTTCGGCAAACCCCATATTTGCGATGTCGCCGCTGCGGAGATTGACTTCCGATGCCGAGCCCGCGCCCTCGACGAGCACAAGATCCGCTTGCGCACCGAGCAGATTAAAGCTCTCCAGCACCCGCTCCATCAACTGCGCTTTCATCGCGTAATAGCCGCGCGCAGGCGCATTACCGATTACGCGCCCCTGCACGACCACCTGTGCACCGACCTCGCTCTGCGGCTTAAGTAGAACGGGGTTCATGTGCACGCTCGGCGCCACACGAGCCGCACGCGCTTGCAACGCCTGCGCGCGCCCGATCTCGCCGCCGTCCGCCGTCACGGCGGCGTTGTTCGACATGTTCTGCGGCTTGAAAGGGCGCACGCGAAGCCCGCGATTGGCAAACGCGCGCGCGAGCCCCGCGACCAGGAGCGACTTGCCCACATCCGAGCCCGTGCCCTGGAACATGATCGCTTTCATGAGGGCTAGAACTCGATGCCTTCCTGGGCTTTCACTCCGGCCGCAAAGTGGTGCTTCACAGGCGTCATGTCCGTCACGAGGTCGGCCGCTTCGATCAGCTCAGGCTTCGCATTGCGTCCCGTCACGACGACGTGCAGATCGGCCCGTTTGTTGCGCAGCGTCTCAACGACCTCCGCGAGCGGCAGATGATCATAGCGCAACGCGATGTTGAGCTCGTCGAAAACGATGAGATTGAACGAAGGATCAGCTAGCAACGCCTTAGCCTGGGTCCATGCCTTCTCCGCGGCCGCGACATCGCGGTCCCGATCCTGCGTTTCCCAGGTGAACCCCTCGCCGAGCGTGTGCCAGACGACCTGGTCACCGAACGTTTCGAGCGCTTTTCGCTCGCCCGTCTCCCACGCGCCTTTTCCGAATTGGACCACGCCGATCCGCTTACCGCGCCCCAGGGCGCGCAGCACAAGGCCCCATGCCGCAGTCGACTTGCCTTTGCCTTTGCCCGTGTGGACGATCAGAAGCCCTTTTTCGACCGTTTTGGAGGAAACCTCGGCGTCTTGCGCGGCCTTGCGCTTCGCCATCTTCTCCCGGTGTCGGGCGTCGTCTTTCTCGGCTGTTACCATATGAAGCCTCTCTCTTATCCATGGGCCCAGCGCCCCGCGCCAAGAAGCCCCAATTTGCGCCCGATTTCCATTGACGCAACGATCTGGCAGCCTTTATCAAACCCGGGACGGTTCCTCGCAAGAGGATTGAACGGGAATGCGGTATGCCGAGCGAGGCCGAAGCCGCAGCTGCCCCCGCAACTGTAATCGGCGAGCGTTCAATCGATCGTGCCACTGGGAAACCGGGAAGGCGATGGGACGCAAGTGACCCGAAAGCCAGGAGACCGGCCGTCAAAGTAAGACACTCGCATGGCCCCGGAGGGGTGGCCAGGGAGAATGCTCGTGAAGACACAATTCTCACCATCGCCGTCGTTCGATAAGAAACGCGCAACACTCTGCGCGCGGGGCAGGTATTGTCAGTGAGCAAGCCGTCCGGCGATGGCGCGCCGCTTCTTCCTCCGTCTGGGCCGTGCACGTGCTCCGAACCATCGGACGCCGAGGGCGCTTGCAAGGACTGCAGCGTGTTCGCGGCCTCGTCGCTCCTAAACCCTATCCCCGAACCCAGTGGCGACAGCGCAACCTCCAGGAGCCACAGCGCGATCACCGTCTTCGTCTGCATCACATGCCGGCAGATGCTGCCCGACGGAAATGGTTTCCTCCAGCCTGGACGCGAGCTCGCCGAAATCCTGAGCCAACGCCTCTCCGGCGACAAAAACGTCAACGTAACGCCTGTGCAATGCCTGTCCGTCTGCAACCGCCCGAGCACCATCGCGCTCACCGGCCGCAACAGGTGGACATACCTCGTCGGCAACCTCGAAACCGCCGCGCATCTCGACGACATCGTCACGTTCGCGCGCGCCTACGGGCAATCCAGCGACGGCATCGTTCCCTGGAAGGAACGGCCGGAACCTTTCCGCAAGAGCGTGATCGCCCGCGTTCCGCCCCTCGGCTTCATACATCCGGAGCAAAACTCATGACCGTGCTCGCCAAAGTTCCTTGCAGCATCGTGACCGGCTTTCTCGGCGCCGGCAAAACGACGCTAGTGCGTAACATTCTTCAGAACGGTGCGGGACGTCGCCTCGCCGTGATCGTCAACGAGTTCGGAGATGTCGGCATCGACGGCGAAATCCTGAAGGGCTGCGGCATCGAAAGCTGCAACGAGGAAAGCATCGTGGAGCTGTCGAATGGCTGCATCTGCTGTACCGTTGCAGATGACTTCGTCCCTGCGCTCGAAGGTCTCCTGGCGCTCGACAACCCACCCGAGCACATCCTGATCGAGACCTCCGGCCTCGCATTGCCCAAGCCGCTCGTGCAGGCGTTCAACTGGCCCGCCATCGCCTCGCGCGTCACCGTCGACGGCGTGATCGCCGTGGTGGATGGCGCGGCCGTCGCCGCGGGCCGCTTCGCCGACGATCCGGAAGCGCTTGCCGCTCAACGCGCGGAGGACACCTCCCTCGATCACGACAACCCGCTTGAAGAAGTCTTCGAGGATCAGTTGCTCTGCGCCGATCTCATCGTCCTCAACAAAGCCGACCTAATGACGGCCGACGAGCGCGAGAAAGTCGCTGCCGAAATCAAAGCCGCCGTGCCGCGCGCCGTTAAGGTTGTCGAGACCACGGGCGGCCAGCTCGATCCCAAAGTGCTTCTCGGCCTCGGCGCCGCGGCTGAAACCGATCTTGCCGCGCGCCCGTCACACCACGACAACGAAGCCGAGCACGACCACGACGATTTCGACACCTTCATCCTCGACATCCCGTCCCTCGACGCACCCGAAGGGCTCCTGGAGCGCATCCGCGCTGCAGCCGACGCGCACGACATCCTCCGCATCAAGGGCTTTGCCGAGGTTAACGGCAAGCCAATGCGACTCCTCATCCAGGGCGTTGGCTCTCGCCTCCAGCATCAGTTCGACCGGGCCTGGCGCCCCGAAGAATCTCGTCAGGGCCGCCTTGTGGTGATCGGCCAGAAGGGACTGGACCGCGATGCCATCGCCCAGGCCATCGGGACCGTGTAAGATGTCCGGATGCACCTGCTAGCAGTCGAGACGGGATCGCTGGATGAGATAGACGGCGCGGTCGATCTGGGTCAGACGCCCGCCGATGTCGTCGTCCTGTCGTTCAGCGACAGCGATCTTTCCGCGCTCGCCGCGGTTTGGAGCCAAAGCCCCGCTGAGTTCCCGACCTTACGTCTCGCGAGCCTCAAGCAGCTTCGCCATCCGATGTCGGTCGATCTTTATATCGAGCGAGTGATCGCGGGCGCGCGCCTCGTCGTCGTGCGCGGGCTCGGCGGTCTCGACTATTGGCGCTACGGCTTCGAACAGATCGCAGCAACAGCCCGACGCCACGGCATTCTCTTCGTCGCCTTGCCCGGCGACGACCGCCGTGATGCGCGGCTCGATGCGATCTCTACCGTCCCGCGCGAAACGCTAACCGCGCTCGAGCACTATTTCCGGAGCGGCGGCCCCGCCAATGCGCGCAACCTCCTGCTCTATGCCGGCCATCTGCTCGGAAACGACGTCGAGATCGATCCGCCGGTTGAGCTTGCTCCGGCCCTGGCGCTGGATAAGACCGGAAATCCAACGGATCTGAGAACTATCGAAAGCGCATCGGGAGAGCCCATTGCCCTCGTCACGTTCTATCGCGCAAGCCTCCTGGCCGGCGACTATCGACCTATCACTGCGCTCTGCGATGCTCTGAATCAACGCGGCCTTTGCGCCATCGCCGTCGCCGTGACGAGCTTGAAAGACGCAGACGTCGCAAAACCCGTCGCCGATCTCATCGCGCGCGTCCGCCCCGACGTGATCCTCAATGCCACAGCCTTCTCGGCCATGCGCGCCGACGAAACAACGCTGCTCGATACGGCGGACTGCCCCGTGCTGCAAGTCGCGCTCGCCGGCCATCCGCGCACCGCTTGGGACGAAGCCGCACGCGGCCTTTCGCCCAGCGACCTCGCGATGAACGTTGTCCTGCCGGAGCTTGACGGCCGTCTTTTCACGCGCGCCATTTCCTTCAAGAAGGATTTGCCCGCCGAAGCAGGCCTCGAATACGCGCGCATCGTGCATGAGCCGGATGCCGGCCGCGTCGCCTACGTAGCCGATTTGGCAGCCAACTGGGTCCGCCTTCGCCGCAAACCACGCGAAACCCGCAAGGTTGCGCTTATTCTCTCCGACTATCCCAATCGCGCAGGTCGCACAGGATACGCCTGCGGGCTCGACACGCCCGAAAGCGTGGCAGAGATCGTCTCTGCGCTAGCCTCGGCTGGCTATGCCGCCGGCAAGGAGACCGTCGAACCAGCGCATCTGATCGCGCGTCTCTCCGACCAAGCACCTTCGGATAAAATCGAGATTCCGCTCTCTTGGTACGCCGCGCATCTTGCGCGCTTGCCCGCGGGCATAAGGGAAGCACTTACTGCCGCATGGGGCAATCCTGCGGACGATCCCGCCTGCCACGATGGCCGCTTCCAACACGCGTGCACACGACACGGAAATCTCGTCGTTGCCTTGCAACCGGATCGCGGGACTCACGGTGACAGGAAGTCGAGCTATCACGATCTCGAGCTTCCACCACGGCATGCGTATGTCGCGCTCTACGCTTGGCTGCGCGAGCATGAGCGCATCGACGCCCTCGTCCACATGGGCACGCACGGCACGCTCGAATGGCTGCCAGGCAAAGCGCTCGCACTCTCCGAAACGTGCTTCCCGGAAGCCGTGCTCGGCCCGCTTCCGGTCGTCTATCCCTTTATCGTCAACAATCCTGGCGAAGCGGTGCAAGCCAAGCGGCGCATCTCAGCCGTCACTATCGGCCACATGACGCCGCCGCTCTGCGAAGCCGGTCTTGAAGGCCCGCTCGGCGAGCTCGAAGGCCTGATCGAGGAATACGCCGAGGCGGATGGCGTCGACCGGAGGCGCATTGCCATCCTTGAACAGGAGATCCTGGATCGCGCCTGGCGCTCGGGCCTCGCCAAGGATTGCGGGATCGAGAAAAGCGACGCCCCACGCGAAGCCATCGCCAAACTCGACGCCCAGCTTTGCGACATCAAGGATCTCGCGATCCGCGATCATCTGCATGTATTCGGCCGCGCGCCGTCTGCCGAAGCCTGCACCGCGCTGGCCACGGCCATCGTCCGCGCCGCGCCGAACGCCAAAACGGAAACGATTGAAGCCGCAATCGCGGACTGCTCACGCCACGAGCGCGAAGCCTTGATCAAGGCGCTCGACGGACGGCGCGTCGCACCCGGCCCAGCGGGAGCACCGACACGCGGCCGTCGCGACGTCCTCCCCACAGGGCGCAATCTCACCACCATCGACCCGCGCGCCGTCCCGACCCGCACCGCCGCGATCGTCGGTCAACGCGCCGCGGCTGAAGTCGTACGCCGCTATCTTCAGGATCATGGCGACTATCCGCGCGCACTCATGCTCGATCTATGGGCCTCCGCTTCGCTGCGCACAGGCGGCGACGACCTCGCCCAGGCGCTCGCGTTTCTCGGCGTGCGGCCGACATGGGACGACGGCTCCAACCGCGTGACCGGCATCGAGGTCTTGCCCATCGCCAAGCTGGATCGCCCAAGGATCGACGTGACCATGCGCATCTCGGGCTCGTTCCGCGACATCTTCCCGGCACAGATCGCCCTCTTCGATCTCGCCGTGCGCCGAGTCGCCGAACGCGACGAGCCGGATGAGTGGAACCCACTCGCCACAGCCCGGCGAAACGGCGCGAGCTTGGCCCGCATCTTCGGCGGCGAACCCGGTACCTACGGCGCAGGCGCCGCCTCTGCCGCGCTCGACGGCGCATGGGGCACGCGAGGCGATCTCGCCACGGCCTATCTCGAAGCCTCCTCGCACGTGTACGGCGCAGACGACGCAGAGCGCGTCGCGCCTCAGGAGTTCGAAGACCGCATCGCGGCCACCGACGCGCTTGTCCACCCGCAGGACGACCGGGAGCGCGACCTTCTCGACGGCGATGGCGTGGCCGACTTCGCGGGTGGATTCGCAGCAGCGGCCGCCGGGATGGGCCGCAACCCGACGCTCTATCACCTCGACACGAGCCAGCCTGAAGCCCCCCGCGCGCGCACCATAGAGGAAGAGATCGTCCGCATCGTCCGCGGCAGGTTGACAAATCCCCGCTGGCTATCCGGCATGACGGCCCATGGCCACCGTGGCGTTGCGGAAATCGCACAAGGTGTGGATGCGCTCTACGCCTTCGCCGCCACCGCCGGTATCGTCGGCGACCATCTCTTCGATGCCGTGCACGACAGTATCATTGCCGACGACGCACGCCTCAACACGCTGCTCGAACTCAACGCGCCGGCCATGCGCGCCATCGCGTCCCGCCTTGAGGACGCAATACGACGCCAACTCTGGACACCGCGCCGCAACGCGGTCCACGCTGAGCTTGCTCATGTGCTCGGCGGAAAAAGCGCAACCCAACGGTCAAAAGCCGGGGCCGCGCCGTGAGCGGGCATCCGCCAGCAAGGACAGACGCCGCGGCCGCCGAGGCGCCAAGCGTCAAGGGCTGGTGCCCCGGCGCGTTGCGCCCCATGCTGACAGGCGACGGCCTGATCGTTCGCGTTCGGCCCCGATGCGGCGCGCTCTCTGCAGCACAATTGATCGCCCTCTCCGAAGTTGCGCGACGGCACGGAAACGGCCTCGTTGACCTCACGCGCCGCGCCAATCTGCAACTTCGGGGCATTGATGAGCGCCACCTCCCCGAGGTTTGGCAAACGCTCTCCCAAATCGGCCTCATGGATGAAAGCGCCGACGCAGAATCCGTCCGCAATGTCATGGTGAGCCCGCTCGCTGGCATCGATCCTCCGGAAGGCTTCGACGTCCGCCCGATAGCCTCCGCACTCGAAAAGGCGATCACGGAAACACCTGCCCTCTGGGCTCTCCCCGGAAAGTTCGGTTTCGTGATCGACGGTGGAGGCCCACTGCCTCTCGATGGAGAACGCGCCGACATCCGATTGCGAGCGATCCATGCGGACACGCAGCACACAATTGCACTCGGCATCGATACGCCGAGCGGGACACATTGGGTGCGTCTTCTCCATCCGAGCCATGCCGCATCCGCCGCCGCGCGTTTAGCTGAAGAGTTTGTTCGCGCGCAAAAGCCCACAGCTCGCGCACGTATGCGCGATCTCGATCCGGCCGCCCACGACGCCTTGCAGAACGCATTGAGCGACGAAGGCACGCAGCCAGATCGGACCCCGCGGCCCAACGACACCACCACATCCCGCATCGGCGCGATACAAATCAGCAAACGGATCGCGGCCGTGGGGCTCGGTGCGCCGCTGGGACGCCTCACGGCCGATGCCCTCTCTGGGCTCGCCAAGGCCGCGTCCCGTATCGGGAACGACACGTTCCGGCTGTCTCCATGGCGCACACTCTACGTGTCCACGCAAAACGAAGAGGAAGCCGCGTCTCTCCTAGCCGCGGGAGGGGATCTCGGATTCGTCGTTGATGCCGCGAACCCTCTGATGACCATAGATGCCTGCCCCGGTTCGCCCGCCTGCCGCTCCGCCTGGGCCGACACGCGGCACACCGCGCGGCAGATCGCCGCGCAACTGCCACTCCCCGGAATAGGCTCCGTGCATGTCTCCGGATGCGCCAAAGGCTGCGCCCGATCCAAGGCCGCCGATCTCGTCCTGGTTGCAGGGCCCGCCGGCTTCGGTATTGTCCGCCACGGCACAGCGACCTCAACATCGGACGCCGTCGTCAATCCGACCGCCCTTATCGACCTCCCTGCCGTTCTCAGGACCGGGATTTGAAATCATGCAACCCGAACGCGATTATCTCCGCGATGGACCGGAGATTTACCGCCATTCGTTCTCCATCATCCGCGCCGAGGCCGACTTGTCGCGCTTTGCCGGGCACGCAGAAAAAGTCGCCGTCCGCATCATCCATGCGTCCGGCATGGTGGAAATCGCCTCCGACATCGTCATGTCGGACGACTTCGCGACCGCAGGACGCAACGCGCTGCTTTCCGGAGCGCCGATCCTCTGCGACGCGAACATGGTCGCCTACGGCGTCACCCGCAGCCGTCTGCCGGCCGCCAACCGCGTCATCTGCACGCTTCGGGACCCCGAAGTGCCAGCCCTCGCGGAACGCTTCGGCACCACGCGTTCTGCCGCTGCGCTAGAACTATGGCGGCCGCACCTCGAAGGCGCAGTCGTTGCCATCGGCAATGCACCAACCGCCCTTTTTCGGCTGCTCGACATGCTGGACGAAGGCGCGCCGCGCCCCGCCGCCATCATCGGCATCCCAGTCGGCTTCGTCGGCGCCGCCGAATCCAAGGAGGCGCTAAGGGCATCGAAGGCCGTCGGTCCCACCCGGCCGGATGGTCATGGTGACCTTGGCGAAGGTGCCGTCGGGGATCAGTTCG
>ENA-UOUJ01000555-UOUJ01000555.1-activated-sludge-metagenome-genome-assembly--contig:-NODE-555-length-24242-cov-7.230620_pt1 | contig 24242 bp, 22 predicted proteins | sample MGYA00249839_ERZ747224 | MGnify/ENA primary metagenome ERZ747224 (study PRJEB28782, sample SAMN03220277) | activated sludge metagenome | biome: wastewater; feature: sewage sludge; material...
GCCGGCACGAGGGCCGGCAGGACGGGGTTCGCAGAGCCCCCTACCGGATTCGAACCGGTGACCCCCTGTTTACAAGACAGGTGCTCTGGCCAGCTGAGCTAAGGAGGCGAGAAGGGCCGGGCCCCGGGCGCCGTGGCGGCGCCGGAAGACCGGCCCTTCAAGGGTAGCGGATCGGCCCCTGGCGCACCGTCGCCGGAGACGACCGGCCGGCCACCGGGCCCTGCGGTCAGTCGGTCAGGACTTCTTCTCCATCACGGACTGGGCCCAGTCGGCGAAGGACTGGCCCTCCTGGGCGGACTCGGCCCAGTTCTGGCCGTTGACGAACACGGTCGGAGTGCCGGTCACGCCGTCCGCCCGCGCGGTCGCCCCGCTGTACTTGACGTAGGGACGGTAGGTGTTGCCGTCGATGCACCCGTTGACGTCGGCACCCAGGCCGGAGGCCATGGACTTGAGGTCGTCGTCGCTCATGCCCTCACCGGTGTAGGCGGCGAACACCTGGGCCACGAAGGAGTTGTAGTTCTCCGGCGAGCCCTCGGCCACGCACAGGGCGGCGTTGGCGGCGCGCGAGGAGTAGTTGCCGGTGGCCGGGTTGTCCAGGAAGTCCAGCAGCCGGTACTCCACGGTGGCCTCGCCGGCGTCCAGCCACTGGTTCAGCTGCTCGCCGTTCTCGGACTCGAAGCTGGCGCAGTGCACGCAGTTGGCATCGGCGTAGATGATGATCTGGGCCGGGTCGCCGGCCCCGCGCTCCTCGAGGCCGGGCACGGTCTCCATCGGGGTGGGCGTCTCCGGCACCTCGACGGAGGTGGCGTCCACCTGCTCGCCGCCGAACTCGCTGGGTGCCAGCTCGGTGGTCGAGGTCAGCACCACGCCGCCGTGCTCGTTGGCCACGGTGGGTGCCGGGCCGGCGTCGGGAATGGAACGGGACGAGTTCATGAAGATGACGCCCACGACCACGGCGACCACCACCACGACGCCGATGACGACGCCCCAGCGGACCATGAGGGACCGGCGCTTCTCCTGGCGCCGCTGTTCCTCCTGCATCCGGCGGGCCTTCTCACGGGCGCTCTGCTGTCGTTCTGCCTTGGTCTGCTTGTCGTTGGAAGCCATCGTCCTGCCTGTCGGTGGGGCTGCGGTGTGGGTCGGTGCCGGCGGCCGGTACCCCCTGATACCTCGTCCGGGCCGGGGGTCAGCCTACCGGCCCTTCCTGAGAACCCGTGGCGGATGGCGACGGCGCCCGTTCCCCCTCCCCGGGCGCTCCGGGCACCGGCCGCACCGCGGCTGAGGCTAGGCTTGACGAGGGCCGTCGGTCCGTCCGGCGCCCCGGTCGCCTGCGCCGCGCGGGCGGCGCAGTTGAGGACGAGGAGGCCCGTCGTGAGCGACACCCAGCACACCGGATTACCCACTGGCACCGTGCCGTTCGTGGACCGGACCGAGGGGGAGCCGCCCGCCCCCGGACAGTACGACCTCGTCGTGGTCTCGAACCGGCTGGCGGTCGACCGGGTGGTGGACGAGCAGGGCAACGCCAGCTGGCAGCGGTCCCCCGGCGGCCTGGTGACCGCGCTGGCTCCCATCATGGCCAGCGAGGAGGGCGCGTGGGTCGGCTGGAACGGCGCCCCCCAGGACTCCGGGGACGCGGACCAGGCCACCGACCCCTTCGACCATGACGGCATGCACCTGGTGCCCGTGCCGCTGTCGGAGCAGGACATCGAGGAGTACTACGCGGGCTTCTCCAACGCCACCCTGTGGCCGATCTACCACGACGTGATCGCCCGCCCCGAGTTCCACCGCCAGTGGTGGGACACCTACCAGCAGGTCAACGCCCGGTTCGCGCGGGCCGCCGCGCAGACGGCATCGGAGGGGGCGACCGTCTGGGTGCAGGACTACCAGCTGCAGTTGGTCCCCCGGATGCTGCGACGGCTGCGCCCGGACCTGCGCATCGGCTACTTCCACCACATCCCGTTCGCACCGGTGGAGATCTTCGCCCAGCTGCCCTGGCGTCGCCCGGTGCTGGAGGGACTGCTCGGGGCGGACCTCATCGGCTTCCAGCGCACCTCGGACGTGGAGAACTTCCAGCGCTCCGTGGAGCGCATCCTGGGTGAGACGTTCACCTCGGGCTCCCTCGAGGTGGCGGACCTCGACGGCGGTTCGCGCACCGTGGCTGCCGAGGCGTTCCCCATCTCGATCGACGCGCAGACGGTCACCGCCCTGGCGGCGGATCCCGAGATCCAGGCCCGGTCCCGCCAGATCCGGGAGGAACTGGGCAATCCGCAGACCATCCTGCTCGGCGTGGACCGGCTGGACTACACGAAGGGGATCCGCCACCGGATCAAGGCCTTCGCCGAGCTGCTGGAGGACGCGCAGGTCACCGTGGAACAGGCGTGCCTGGTCCAGGTCGCCAGTCCCTCGCGGGAGAACGTGGAGACCTACCGGGAGCTGCGGGACGAGATCGAGCTGTCCGTGGGCCGGGTCAACGGCACCTTCGACACCATGGGCCACACCGCGATCCGCTACCTGCACCACTCCTACCCCGTGGAGGAGATGGTGGCCCTCTACCTGGCCGCCGACGTCATGCTGGTCACCGCGCTGCGGGACGGCATGAACCTCGTGGCCAAGGAGTACGCGGCCGTGCGCGGCGACTGGGGCGGCGTCCTCGTCCTGTCCGAGTTCGCCGGCGCCGCCGACCAGCTCCGTGACGCCCTGCTGGTCAATCCGCACGACATCGACGGCCTCAAGGACGCCATCATGGAGGCCATCCAGATGGACCCCCAGGACGCCCGCCGGCGGATGGGGGCCATGCACCGGCAGGTCCTCACGAACGACGTCGCCAAGTGGTCCCGGGACTTCCTCGACCGCCTGGGCGGACGGACCAAGCGGCGCCGGCCCCGGCCGGAGGACGCCGTCCAGAGCGCCTTCATGGACACCGACGACGACCGCGAGCGCCGCGAGGACGAGCACGCCGAACACGCTGAACAGGCCGAACAGGCGCGACGGGCCGAGCAGTTGCGGCTGGCCGATGACTGACGGCCTGGACCCTGACCTGGAGCGCGCCCTGCGTGAGTTCTCCGCCCGGGACACCGTGCTGGTGGCCCTGGACTTCGACGGCGTCGTCTCCGAGCTCGTGGACCGCGCCGAGGACGCCCGGCCGGTCCCGGAGAACGCCGCGGCCCTGGACGCGCTGACGGGGCTGCCCGGGGTCCACACCGCCCTGGTCTCCGGCCGCGCCCTGGAGTCCCTCATCACCGTTGCCACGCCCCCGGACCGGACCCTGCTGATCGGCTCCCACGGGGCCGAGCGGCGCCTGGGACCGGACGCGCCCCCGCTGGAACTGGACGATACGCAGCGCAGGACGCTGGCCGACGTCGGGGCCGTGCTGGAGCGGATCGCGGCGCGCTACCCGGACTCCTGGGTGGAGCACAAGCCGGCCGGCCGGGTGCTGCAGGTGCGGCTGGCCGCGACGGAGCAGGCCAGGCGCCAGGCCGTGGCGGAGGCCGAGGCGGCGCTGGCGGGCCGGGACGGGATCTACCCCGGCCACGGCAAGGACGTGTACGAGGTCTCCGTGGTGCGTGCGGACAAGGGCCAGGGCCTGGACCTGCTGCGCCGGACCAGCGGTGCCGAGGCGGTCCTGTTCGCGGGGGACGACGTCACCGACGAGCACGGCTTCGCCCGCCTCGACCCCACCACGGACGTCGGCATCAAGGTCGGCGACGGCCCGACGGCGGCCCGGTTCCGGATCGACGGGCCGGCCGCGCTGGCCCCGGTGCTCCAGGCGGTGGCCCGATGGCGTCGGTGACCCTGGAGAACGTCACCGTGCGTTACCCGGACGCCCCGGGGCCCGCCCTGGACGGGCTGGACCTGCACGCCGCGGACGGGCAGTTCGTGGTGATCACGGGCCCGCCGCGCGCCGGCAAGTCCACCCTGCTGCGCGTGCTGGCCGGGCAGGAGGACCCCACGAGCGGGCGGGTGCTGATCGGCGGGGTGGATGTCACCGCCGTCCCGGCCCAGGGCCGTGACGCCGTGCTGGTGTTCCAGAACTACGCCCTCTACCCGCACATGAGCGTGCGGGACAACATGAGCTTCGCCCTGCGCGTGGCCGGCGTCCCCGAGGCCGAACGCGAGGAGCGGGTGTCCGAGGCCGCCCGGCTGCTGGACCTGACGGACCGGCTGGACCTCGGCCCGGACCGGCTCACCGGGCCCCAGCGCCAGCAGGTGGCGCTGGCCCGGGCCGTGGTCCGGCGGCCGGCGGTGCTGCTCATGGACGACCCGCTGGCCATGGTGTCCCCGGAGCTGAGGGACCACACCGCGGACCTGATCCGCTCGCTGGTCCGGAACCTGCGGGTCACCACCCTGCAGGCCACGGCCGATCCCGGACCCCTGGCCTCCGCGGCGGACCGGGTGCTGCGGCTGGACGGGGGTCGGCTCATGGAGGACACTGCGGACACGGGCGTCGTGCCCGCCTGAGGGGCCGGGGGCAGTCCCCCACTGCGCACGGGTCCCCGGTCGCCCGCGACCATCGCGACGGAAGGAGCTGTCCCTTGGCCTCACGCACCGGACTGGACATCACGACCTCGGTGTCCTCGCAGTTGGGCGCCACGGAGCTGCTGGCCCTGCCCTGGGACGTCTCCCTGGAGGACTGGCCGGTGCGGACCCTCGCCGCCCTGCCCCGCGGCATCTCCCGGCACGTGGTGCGGTTCGCGCACCTGGCCGGGGCCGTGGTGGCGGTGAAGGAGACCACGGAGGAGTCCGCGCGGCGGGAGTACCAGTTGCTGCGGCGCCTGGAACGGCTGAACCTGCCGTGCGTGGAACCGGTGGCCGTGGTCAGCGGCCGCACCACGGCGGACGGGGAACCGTTGCTGACGGCGCTGGTCACCCGCCACCTGCGCTTCTCCCTGCCCTACCGCGCGGTGTTCTCCCGCAGCCTCCACCAGGACACCGTCACGCGGCTGATCGACGCGATGGCCCTGTTGCTGGTGGAACTGCACCTGGTGGGCTTCTACTGGGGGGACGTGTCCCTGTCCAACACGTTGTTCCGCCGCGACGCCGGTGCGTTCGCCGCCTACCTGGTGGACGCCGAGACGGGGGAACTGCACCCCTCCCTGTCCCGCGGGCAGCGCGAGCACGACCTGGAGATCGCCCGCGTCAACATCGCCGGGGAGCTGATGGACCTGGCGAGCGGGGGCATGCTGGACCCGGACGTGGATCCGGTGACGACCTCCGAGCTGATCATCAACGCCTACCGCCGACTCTGGGACGAGCTCACCGGGGACATGTCCTTCCGCACCGAGGAGCGCTGGCGGGTGGAGGACCGGATCCGCCGGCTCAACGCCCTGGGCTTCGACGTGGAGGAGTACGCGATCCGCACCACCCCCGACGGTTCCGAGCTGGTGCTGCAGCCCAAGGTGGTGGACCCGGGCCACCACCAGCGGCGGTTGCTGGGCCTGACCGGGCTGGACGTGCAGGAGAACCAGGCCCGCCGGCTGCTGCGGGACATCGACCACTTCCGTGCCGACCGGCACCCCGAGCTCGACGAGCAGGAGGCCGCCCACCTCTGGGTCGAGGAGGTGTTCGACCTCGTGACCCGGTCCATCCCCCCCGAGCTCTCCGGCAAGCTCGAACCGGCCGAGGTGATGCACCAGTTGCTGGAGCACCGGTGGTACCTGTCCGAGAACCAGAACCGGTCCGTGCCGCTGACCGAGGCCCTGCAGTCCTACATCAGCACCGTGCTGCCCGCGCGGCGGGACGAGGACGCGGTGGCCCTGCACCCCACCACCACCATGCTGCGGGCCGTACCGCCGCGGGCCGCCGGTCCGGACGGCCCCTGGAGCCCGCAGTCCGCGCAGACCCCCGGACTGTGACCCCGGACTGTGACCCCGGGCCCGGGCGTCCCCGTCCCGGGGACCGGCCGGGCCGCAGGGCCGGTCAGCGACGCCCGAGGAGCAGGAAACCGGGTGCGGGGACGGACGCCGGCAGTGCGTCCTCGCCGGCGGGACCACCCTGGTCGCCGGCCGGCACCGGCCCGTCGACGCCGTGCCCGGCCAGCAGCCGGTGGCCGGCCAGTTCGGGCGGGACCGGCAGGGGGTCCTCACCGAAGGCGGCCAGGAGCACCACGGATCCCGCGCCGTGCCCGCCGGCCTGGAGGGAGACACCCACCCCGGTCCCGACGTCGGCCGCCCCCTTCCGCAGGCCACGGTCCAGCCGCAGGTGGCGCCGGCCGGCGTCGACGGTGGCGTGCGTGGTGGCGCGGTCGGGGTCGGTCAGTTCGGGCAGTTCGGCGCGCAGGGCGGCCAGCCGGCGGTACAGCTCCAGCAGCCGGGCGTGCCGGCCGGTGCCGGCCTCCTCCCAGCGCAGCGTGGAGTCCCGGAAGGTCTGCTCCGCCTGCGGGTCCGGGACGGCGTCGTGGTCCCAGGCCATGCGCTCGAACTCCCTGCGCCGGCCCTGGGTCACCGCCTCGGCCAGTTCCGGCTCGCGGTGGGCCGTGAAGAACTGCCAGGGCGTGGACGCCGCCCACTCCTCCCCCATGAACAGCATGGGGGTGAAGGGCCCGGCCATCAGCAGCGCCGCCCCGATGGCCAGTCGCCCCTCGTCCAGGGACGCGGTCAACCGGTCCCCCGTGGCCCGGTTGCCGACCTGGTCGTGGTTCTGGGTGCACACCACGAGGGCCTCCGCCGGGGTGTGCTCGCCCAGCGGGCGGCCGTGGTGGCGGCGGCGGAAGGACGAGTAGGTGCCGTCGTGGAAGAAGCCCTCGTTGAGGACCTTGCCCAGTGCGTCCAGGGAGGCGAAGTCGGCGTAGTAGCCCTCGGTCTCCCCGGTCAGCGCCACGTGCACGGCGTGGTGGAAGTCGTCCGACCACTGGCCGGTGAGCCCGTGACCACCGGCGCCGCCGGGTGCGCGGGGGCTGATCATCCGCGGATCGTTCAGGTCCGATTCGGCCACCAGCACCAGGGGCCGGCCCAGCCGCGCGGACAGGGCGTCGACCTCGGCGGCCATCTCCTCGAGCACGTGGACCGCGCGGGTGTCGTGCAGTGCGTGGACGGCGTCCAGCCGGAAGCCGTCCACGTGGTACTCCTCGGCCCACATCCGCACGTTGTCGAGGATGTACCGGCGGACCTCGTCCGAGTCCGGGCCGTCCAGGTTCAGGCCGCTGCCCCAGCCGGTGGACTGCTCGGTCAGGTAGGGACCGAACTTCGGCAGGTAGTTCCCGGAGGGACCCAGGTGGTTGTAGACGACGTCCTGCAGGACCGCCAGACCGGCTGCGTGGCACGCGTCCACGAAGCGCCGGTAGGCCTCGGGCCCGCCGTAGGAGGCGTCCACGGCGTACCAGCCGACACCGTCGTAGCCCCAGTTGTGCCGGCCGCCGAAGGAGTTCACGGGCAGCAGTTCCACGTGCGTCACCCCGAGCGAGACGAGGTGGCCGAGCCGGTCGACGGCCGCGGCGAGGGTGCCCTCGGGGGTGAAGGTGCCCACGTGGAGCTCGTAGATGACCGCGCCGCGCAGGGGCCGTCCGGTCCAGTCGCCGTCGTGCCAGTCGTAGGCCTCGGCGTCCACCAGCCGGGAGGGGCCGTGGACGGTGTCCGGCTGGCACCGCGAGCGCGGGTCCGGGAACGGTCCCTCGCCGTCCACGCGGTATCCGTAGCCCACGTCGGTGCCTCCGGGAGCGGTGGCCCCGGGCACCCACCACCCGTCCCCGGCCGGTTCCATCGGGAACGCCTGGGCGCCGGCCCACCGGTCGGCGCTGTCGTGGACGGCCCCCGGCTCGCGGTCGGTGACCATCAGCTCGACGGTCCCGGCCTCCGGTGCCCAGACCGACCACCGGGTGTCCCGTGGGTGCGCTGAGTGCCCCTGCTCCCGGGACGTTCCCCGGTCCCTCGTCTCCGTCATCGCAGCGTGTTCCCCTCCTCCGGCACCAGCAGGGCGACCGGGTGGTGTTCGAAGATCTCGGCCAGTCGGGTGGTCCCGTCCGTGAAGGCCCCGCCGAAACGGCGTCCGGTGACCAGGTCCACCACGGCCTGGCGGGGCAGCACCACGGCGGTGTCACCCCAGCCGCCCTCGTCGGCCAGTCCCAGCGGCCAGCGGGTGGCCAGGGTGATGCAGCCCCCGCGGGAGAACGCGACCACGTGATCGGCGGCCTCGCCGAGGACGTCCAGGTCCTGGTAGCGGTTGAACCACTCGGGGTGTTCCCGGCGGGCCCGCAGCGCCCGTGAGGTGACCAGCAGCTTCAGCCCGGCGGCGTACTCGGCGAGTGCCTCGCCGTCGATCTGGCCGGTGTCCTCGGCGGGCCGGGGGAACTCGGGGGTCCAGCCGCCGTCGAGCCGGGCCAGCAGCGCCGCCCGCTCGCGGAAGTCCACGGGCCGGCGGTTGTCCGGGTCCACGAGCGTGGGGAACGGGACCTCGGTGCCCTGGTAGACGTCCGGGATCCCGGGCATGGTCAGCTGGATGAGCTTCATGGCCAGCTGGTTCGAGACTCCGGCCACGGTGATCCGGTCGGCGACCGCCTGGACGGCCTCGCGCAGTTCCCCGGTGCCCGTGGCCCGTTCGGCGAGGTCTGCCAGGAGGGCCTCGAACCGCTCGTCCGGCTCGGTCCAGGTGGTGCGCGTGGCCGCCTCGCGCGCCGCCTTGAGCGCGTAGTCGGCCAGCCGCTGGGTCTCCAGGGCCGTGCCGTCCACCGGCCAGGCGCCCACGACCGTCTCCCACAGCAGCTTCTCGAACGGGCCGTCCCCGAGCGGGGCCATCTGCCGGAACCGTTCCAGGGCGGCCGTCCACTCCCGGGGGATCTCGGAGAGCACGTCGATCCGGGCGCGCACGTCCTCGCTGCGCTTGGTGTCGTGCGTGGACAGGGTGGTCATGGTGCGGGGCATCCGGGCCTGCCGGTCGGCCTGGGCGGCGTGGAAGGCGTCCAGGTCCAGGGCGAACGCCGACGGGTCCCCGCCGACCTCGTTGAGCGAGGCCAGCCGGGTGTACCGGTAGAACGCCGTGTCCTCCACGCCCTTGGCCATGACCATGCCGGAGGTCTGCTGGAAGCGCTCGGCCACCGGGTGGTCGGGATCCGCCAGCAACGGCATGAGGGCCTCGAGCACGTCGGCGAGCTCGGGACGGCGGCGCCGGGCCTCGGCCGCGGCGTCGTCCAGGTGCTCGCGGCCGGTGGGCAGGTAGGAGCGGTAGACGGGGAAGCAGGCCAGCAGCTCGGCCAGGGCGTCCTGGACCCGGTGCTCACCGTGCTCCTCGCCGTCGGCCTGCTCCCCGGGGATGACGCCGGGCACCAGCCGGGCCAGCCGCTCCACCTCGGAGCGCAGCATGCCATCCGCCACCGCCCTCTTGGTGCCGTGGATCATCTCCGCCCACACCACCTCCGCGTCCGGGTCCGCCCAGTCCCCGAGCCGGGCGGCCACCGCGTCCAGCTCGGGGGCCCCGGCCGGGTCGACGAGGACGCGGTCCACCTCGCCGAGGGCGTCGTAACCGGTGGTGCCGTCCACGGCCCACGCCGCGGGCATCCGCTCGCCGGGCTCGAGGATCTTCTCCCCCAGCAGGTAGATCCCACCCGTGGCCTGGCGCAGGTTCTCGAAGTAACCGCCCGGGTCGGCCAGTCCGTCCGGGTGGTCCACGCGCAGCCCGTCCACGAGCCCGTCCCGGACCCAGGACAGGATCTCCCGGTGCGTCTCGGAGAACACGCGCGGGATCTCGACCCGGACCCCTGCCAGCGAGTTGACCGCGAAGAAGCGGCGGTAGTTCAGCCGCTCGTCGGCCTCCCGCCAGGGCATCAGGCGGTAGTTCTGCAGCGCGTGGGCCGCCCGGGCCACGCGCTCCTCCTCGGGACGGTCCGCGGGAGCGCCGCCGCCGTCGGGACCGTCCGTGCCGGCCGCGACGGCGGCGCGCGCCGCCTCCTCGGTGCCCGGGGCCAGCGGATAGACGTTGTCGTAGTAGTGCAGTTCCCCGTCCACGATCCGCAACCTCGACAGCTCGGCCTCCGGGTCCTCCTCCGTGCCGTCACCCAGCACGGGCAGCCAGATCCGGCTGTCGCCGGCGGCCCAGTCGATGTCGAAGGCCATCGCGTACTTCGAGGCCCGGCCGTGCTTGAGCACGTCCCACCACCAGGCGTTGTCCTTCGGGGTGGCCACGCCCACGTGGTTGGGGACGATGTCCGCCAGGATCCCGCCGCCCGCCTCGTGGACCGCCTCGGCGAGCTCGCGCAGCCCGGCCTCTCCCCCGCGGGCATCATCCACGTGGGTGGGGTCCACCACGTCGTAGCCGTGGGTCGAGCCCTCCTCGGCGCCGAGCATCGGGGACAGGTACACCCAGTCCACGCCGAGGTCCCGCAGGTACGGCAGCACCGTACGCGCATCGTCCAGGGTGAAGTCACCGGTCAGTTGCAGGCGGTAGGTGGACGCGGGGACTCTCTGCGGACTGGTCACGTCTGCACGCTAGCAGGGTGACGGGCGCTGCGGCCCCGCTAGTTGGCCGGCGGCGCGGTGAGGTCCCGGCTGATGCGCGGTTCACCGGAGTCCTCGAAGATGATCACGACGTCCTGGTGGACGGTGCCGTCGGGCATGGTGAGGTCGGCGATCAGGGCGTTGCCCTGCCAGTTCTCCTGGTGGACGGACTCGACCCCGTACTTCTGGCGCAGGTTGTCGGCGATGCGCACGTTGGCCTGGGATGAGCCGAACACCGCATAGCTGATGCCCACGAGCCCGATCACCAGCACGCCCGCGCCCGCCAGGATCTCCCGCATCGAGTCACGCATCCGGTCGGGGCCGGCGTACCGCGCGTCCTGGTCGTCCAGGTGAAGGCGGTAGCGCTTGCGCCGCCACAGGCCGTGGGCCATGACCGCCGCGCCGGCCACCGCCATGAGGATGCCGATCCACTGGGCGACGAGGGGGGTCTGCAGGTCGATCGGTGCGTACATGCCTTCCATTGTCCCCCGCCCGGAGTGCTCGTGCTGCGCGGGTCGCTCAGGCCCCGGGGGTCTGCGAGAAGACGTCCTCACCGGTGAGCGGTTCCCCGTCGGCCTCGAAGTAGACCGTCGCGGCCCGGCGCACGGTGCCGTCGGCCAGGGTCAGGTCCGCCACCAGGAAGGCACCGCTCCAGCGCGCGTTGTCCACGGCCGTCACCCCGTACTTCGCCGCGAGGTTGCCGCGCACGTTCTGGTGCGTCTGCCAGGCACCCAGCGCGGCGAGGCCGGCCAGCACCCCGGCCACCGCCAGGCAGAGGTAGGAGACCACCTGCTCCACCCGGGTGTCGCGAAGGTGTGCCGGATCCGTGTTGCGGCCGGTGCGCCGCGCGTACGCGACGTGCCGGCGCCGCCGCCACACCGCGTGGCCGAGCACCGCGAGTCCGACCAGCACGAGCACGCCCGCCACCCACAGGGTGGCGACCGGGGACTGGAAGTCGACGGCCCGGTAGTCGACGGCAGCGGACGCCGATGCGGTCAGCGGCAGCGCCGGGACGGACAGGGACGCCAGGGCGGACAGGGCAGTCAGTGTGGACAGGGCAGTCAGTGGGGACAGGACGGGCGGTCCGGGCGTCATGGCAGGGGTTCTCCCCGGGCGGCGGTCCAGATCCGGTACCACTGGTCGGCGTCCATGCGGGCGGCGGCCTCCTCGGCGGTGGCGCTGGCGGCGATGCGCTCGGGCCGGGTGGTGCCCACGACCGGGCGGATGCCCCACGGCAGGCGCAGCAGCCAGGCCAGGACCACGACGTCGGCCGGGACGCCGAGTTCCCCGGCCACCCGGGTGACCTCCGCGGCGGCCGGGGCGTCGGCCGGTTCGGGGTCGGGCCGGGTGTACCGGCCCCGGCCGAGGGGCCCCCAGGCCTGCAGGTCGATGCCGCGCGCGGTGCAGAACCCGACGATGCCCTCCATGTCCCCGGAGGCATGGGCGTCCTGGTGGTTGGCCAGCACCACGGTCTCGATCAGCGTGCGGGCGTGCAGGCCCAGTTCGAGCTGGACGCAGGCCAGGGTCTCGGTGCCGCCGCTGGCCTCGCGCAGGGCGTCGTCGAAACGCCGGACCCAGGCCAGGCCCATGTTGGAGACGCCCAGGCGGCCCACGGAGCCGGCGGCCTTCAGCTCCAGGAACGCACCGACGGTCTCGGCCGGGTCGGTCAGCACGTCGGGGCGGTGGATGATCAGGGTCTCGACGTGGTCCGTCCGGAGCCGCTCCAGGGAGCCGGCCACCGCCGTGCGCAGGTGGGCGGCCGAGGAGTCGTAGCGGGTGGTCCCCGCACCGCGGGCCTGGCCGTACAGCGGCGAACCGCCGAGCCGGATCCCGCACTTGGTCTGGATGCGCAGCCCCCGCCGGAGTCCCGGATCGGCGGCCAGCACCCGGCCGAGCGTCTCCTCGGACCTGCCATGGGCGTAGATGTCCGCGGTGTCCAGGGTGGAGAGGCCGGCGTCGAGGGCGGCACGGAGCGCGCGGCGGGCCGCGTCCTGCGCGTCGCGCCACGCCTGGGGGGCCGGTGGCTCGGGGGCCCAGCCACCGCCCCAGCCCATGCAGCCGAGAATCGTCCTGGTCATGTGCGCCCGCCTACTTCAGCGAGACGTAGCCGCGCGTGCCGGCCATGTCGGCCAGCCGGTACACGCTGATCCAGAAGGGCTTGGTCCAGGGGTCCTGCACCAGCACGGTGTCGTTGTTCTCGTTGTAGCCCACCACGGGCATGTGGTGCCGCAGCGTGAACTTCCCGCCGGTCTTCTGCAGCTGCAACGGCGGCTGCTCGTCCGGGGTGGCCGCGATGTTGACCGCCGCCGGGACGCCGGCCTTGATGGAGCGCTTGAGGTCCTCGCGGATCCGGATCCGGTCCTCCCGGGTCGAGTCCTGGCCACGGATGGTGGTCACGGAGTAGCGCACGCCGGTCGGGGCGTTGTAGTCCATCACGCGGGCGACCTGGTGCAGCCAGGTGCCCTCGCGGTCGGTCTGGGCCTGCGTGGCCATGGCGGCCTGGGTGGTCTTGATGCCGAAGGCCTCCAGGGCGATCTTGATCGACGCCGGCCCGCACCAGTACCCGTTGGGCTGGGCCTCCCACGTCGTGTTCAGCACGGTGACGCCGTTCCGGGTGGTGGGCTTGCGCAGTGCACCGGTCCGGGCCAGTGCGGACTTGGCGTTGCCCATCTCGAAGTCCTTGATGATGTACCCGCCGTGCACCCAGCCGCGGTGCGTGCCGACGGTGATCTCCCGCCAGGTGGCCCCGCCGGCCGCCTGGCTGCGACCGGTGATGACGACCTTGGCGTTGCGCAGCAGCGAGGTGACCTTCGCGTGCTGGGTCCCCGTGCCCTTGCGCACGTTGAGCCCGTCGTCGGCGATGACCACGTAGCGGTAGGCCAGCGGGATCTCCGGCGCGGGGGCGGGCTGCGGCTTCGGCGCCGGCTTCGGGGCCGGTTTCGGGGCGGTGGCCGGCGGCGCGGGGGTGCCGTTCAGGTGGCTCTCGAGGGCGTAGAGGAACTGGGCGGTCTCGCCGCGGCTGATGTCCCGGCGGGGCTGGAAGGTCCCGTCGCCGTAACCGGCGACCACCCGAGTGGACGCCAGCCAGCTGGCGGCCCGGTAGAACGACGACGCGGGCTTCATGTCCGCGTACGGGGACGACCCCGGCGCCCGGTAGCCGGTGTCCTCGGCGAAGTTGACCATGAACTGGGCCAGTTCCCCGCGGGTGATGGGAGCCGTGATGCCGAACGATCCGTCCGCCCGCCCGGCCGAGTAGCCCTTCTCCTTCATCCAGGAGATGGCGGTGAAGCCGGTGCCGCCCGGGTTCACGTCCGAGAAGTCGCGGGCCGTCCCGGCCGAGTGGGCCTCACCGGACATCCGGTAGAGGAACATGGCGGTCTCACCGCGGGTGATCTCCCGTGCCTTGCCGAAGGAACCGTCCTGATAACCGGCGGTGAGCCCGCCGCAGGCCATCCACGTGATCGCCCGGTAGAACGAGCCCGACGGCGGCGCGTCGGTGAAGTCCTGCGCGCAGGGCCCGAGGTGGGTGGTGGCGGCCGGCGCCGCGTTCCTGGCGGAGTGCCCGGTGCGCCCGGCGGACGGGTCCACCGGGTCCAGGCCCTGGAGGGACTGCAGGACGGACTCGTCGAGCACCGGCAGGGTCTCGTCGAACTGGTCCGCCTGGTCCAGGGGGTTGAGGATCTCGGAGTCGGCCGCCGCCGGGGCGGCCAGGGCCACTCCCGGAAGCAGCAGTCCCAGGCTGAGGGCTGTCGCGAGGATGCGCCGGCGGTTCTTGCCGCGGGCAGGGGCATGACGGGACACGGGGCCGCCCTTCGTCGGTGGAGTGATGGGCGGAGATCTTCCCCTTCTCCGCCGCGAGGAGGGTAACCCACGCAGGTTACCGGCGGGTGACATGGACCACAGTAACCTACCGCGGGTCCCGTCCGGGCCGGTGGTGTGATGGGATATCCCCCATGAAGCTCGCCACGTACCGACTGCCCGGATCCGAACCGGACACCCCCGGAGCCACCTTCGCCGCCATCATCACCCGGACCGACGGTTCCCGCGCCACCGCGGCCGTCGAGCTGGAGGGCATCATCGACGTCGGGGACTTCCTGTACCAGCCGGAGCCGACCCGCACCGAGCTCGTGGAGGCCGCCCTGGCGGCGGCCGAGGAGGATCCCACCCGGGTCCTGGACGCCACCCAGCTGGAGCCGGCCACGCTCATCCCGTTCCCCACGAAGGTGTTCTGCATCGGGCTGAACTACCGCAACCACATCCTGGAGACCGGCCAGGAGCTCCCCGAGTACCCCGCGATCTTCACGAAGTTCGCCCAGTCCCTGACCGGCGCCTCCGATCCGATCGAGGTCCCGGCGGAGGACCACCGCCTCGACTGGGAGGGTGAGCTGTGCGTCGTCATCGGCGAGCCCGGCCGGCGGATCCCGGAGGCGGAGGCCGAGCAGCACATCGCCGGATACGCCGTGGCCAACGACGTCTCCCTGCGCGGTTACCAGGGACGGACCACCGAGTGGACCCAGGGCAAGGCCTGGGAGGAGATGAGCCCGGTCGGGCCCTGGCTCGTGACCCCGGAGGAGTTCACCGAGGGAGCGCGGATCACCACCCGGGTCAACGGGGAGGTCATGCAGGACGACTCCACCGGGGACCTGGTCTTCGACGCCCGCAAGCTCGTGTCCTACCTCTCGGACATCGTCACCCTGCTGCCCGGGGACCTCATCCTCACCGGCACCCCGGCCGGCGTGGCCCTGGCCCGCAAGGACGCCGAGGGCCGGCGGCCGTGGCTGAAGGCCGGTGACGTGCTGGAGACCGAGATCGAGGGCCTGGGCCTCCAGCGGAACGAGATCCGCTGATGCAGGCCGACGGCACCGCCTTCACCACGTGCGACCTGTTCGACGCGGACAGGACCCTGCAGTCGTGCTCCCTGCAGTTCCGCGACCTGGGCGGGCGGGCCCGGTTCTCCGGGACCGTGCGCACCATCCGGTGCCACCGGGACAACGGGCTGGTCAAGCAGCTGCTGAACTCCCCGGGGAACGGCGCCGTGCTGGTGGTGGACGGGGCCGGCTCCCTGGAGTCCGCCCTGATGGGTGACCTGATCGCCGGCGCCGCCGTGCGCAACGGCTGGGCCGGCGTCGTCATCAACGGCGCCATCCGCGACCGGGCCGTGGTGCGCACCCTGGAGCTGGGGGTCAAGGCCCTGGGGACGAACCCGCGCACGTCCGCCAAGGACGGTGCCGGCGAGGTGGACGTGACCGTGGAGTTCGGCGGGGCGGCCTTCACCCCCGGGGCGCGGCTGTGGGCGGACGAGGACGGCATCCTCGTCACCCCGGCGGCCTGAGCACCGGCCGGGACCCACGCCGTGATCCCCCTGACGCCCCCTGAGACCCCGCCGCCGGGCCCTCCTGCCCGGCCGGTGAGCCTGGGTGTCCTCGGTGCCGGACGGGCCGGCACCGCGCTGGCCCGGGGCGCCCACTCGGCCGGCATCCCGGTGCGGATCGCCGCGAGCAGGCCGCCGCGGGCCCTGCGGTTACACCTGGCGCAGTACGCCCCGCACGCCACGGCCGTCCCGGCGGCGGAGATCGCCGGTGACCCCGCCGGCACCTCCCGGGACTCCGGGGATCCCGGGGCCCGGCCGCTCGTGGTGCTCATGGTCCCGCAGGAGGACCTGGACGCCGTGGACCCGGACTGGGTGCGCGGCACCGTCCTGGTGGACGCCACGAACCGCTGGGCGGACGAGCCGCTTCCCGAGTGGTTCGAGGACGCCCTGGGCCGGGGCCTGTCCAGTTCGGAGGCGGTGGCCCGCCGGTTCCCGGGTGCGGCCGTGGTCAAGGCCCTGAACCACATCAGCCACTGGGACCTGGACACCGCGGGCCGGGGCGCCGCCACGGAACGGCGCGGCCTGGGGGTCGCCGGGGACGACGCCGGCGCCGTCCGGCAGGTCGCCGACCTCACCCGGCGGCTGGGCTTCGATCCCGTGGAACTGCCCCGCCTGGCGGCCGGCAGGCTCCTGGAGCCGGACGGCAGGGTCTTCAACCAGCCGTTGTCCGCGGACGGGCTCCGGCGGGCGCTGGGCGTGGCTGACGCCTGAGCGCAGCCCCGTCGGGCCCCTGCCGGCGCCCCCGGGAGGCGCGGTACCGTGAGGCCATGACGAACCCGCGTGCCGCACGGCGGCCGATCGCCGTCGTCCCCTTCCTCGGCCCCCTCCTCCTGGCCCTCGGGCTGGTCGCCGCGGCCCCGGCAGCGCTTCTCGTCACGGCCGCACCGGTGCACGCCGTCCCGGTGCAGGAACTGATCCTGGCCGACGAGGCCGGTGTCATCCACGAGCCCACCCTGCGGGCCGGGGTCGAGGGGGTCTCCTTCCACGAGCCGACCACCGTGGTGGTCCTCACCGAACGCGGCACGGCGGACTCGGACTTCAACGAGCGGGTCCTCGCCTACGCCCGCCAGAACCATCCGGAGTGGATCTCCCCGGACGGGCAGAAGTGGGCGGACGGGCTGTTCCTGTTCGCCGTCGACCCGGACGGACGGCACGTCGGGACCTACTTCGGCGAGGACCGGAAGGTCAGCACGAGCGTCCAGGAGGACATCCAGGAGGATACCAAGGACCTGCTCGCGGACGCGCAGTGGACGGACGCGGCCGTGCAGGGGGTACGCTCCGCGGCGGCGGTGATGAACCGGCCCTGGTACCGGTCACCGGCCCTGTGGATCTCCGGCGCGGCGGCCGTGGCCGCCGGCGGGGGCGCCGCGATCACCGCCGCGGCCGTGCGCCGGTCCCGGCGGAGGACGACCCGCGAGCTGCTCGGCCGCGGCCGGGAGGCGTTCGCCTCGGTGAGCATGGACCTGCAGGCCACCGAGCTCAACGCCCGGACCGTGCCCACCGGTTCCCGTTACGGCGCCATGGTGCTGGAGCGGTACCGCACCTTCCACGATCGCTACGTCCGCGCCGCCGCCGAGAACGACCGGCTGGCCGGGATCGAGGACCGGCGCCTGCACCGCCGGGAGCACCGCGATGCGGTCGAGGAGTTCACCCGGACCGCGGAGGCGCTCGACGCCCTGGACGACACCGTGGTGGACTCCAACACGTTCCTGAACCTGCAGCACGGCTGGCCGGGCGCGTGGGACCGGCAGACCGCGCCACTGCGCGAGGACCTGGCCGAGATCGACCGGCTCGACGGTACCGACGGCCCCGATAACCGCGATGGGCTGACCCCGGCCGCCACGGCGCCGCTGCGGTCCTTCCGCGTGGAGGCGGAGCAGGAGCTCCAGCGACTCGGTGCGTCCCTGGCCGAGGGCACCGTCGCCCCCGACGACGCCCTGGACGCGCTGGCCGCCCTGCGGTCCCGGCTCACGGACCTGCTCCAGGACGCGGCGACGTCCGGCATCGATGCCGCGGCGGCCTCGGACGCCGAGCGGACGCTGATGGCGCAGGCCCTGGAGGCCGAACGCGAGCGCTCCTCCAAACGCCCGGGGTCCATCCTGGACACCGTGCACCAGCCGGGCTGGTTCTGGACGGCGGCCGCCTTCCACCACGGCTACCGCACGGGGGTGGACCAGGTCACCCACGCCCGGGAGCAGGCCGCGCAGTCCTCCGCGAGCACGGGGTACGGGGCCTCCGGCGGGAGCTTCTCCGGGGCCGGGTCGTCGTCGCGGTTCTGACCGGGAATGTCCACGAGCACAGATTGGTTCAAATTTATATGACCTCTGCAGAACGCGCCGGCCGCCAGGATCCGCTGGCCTTCTACCTCGACAAGTCCGACAAGGCCTCCTGGAAGGCCGTGGGCGCCCTGTCCCTGGCGGCCAAGAACGCCGCGCACGCCGCCGGACTGAACGACCAGCTCGTGGAACTGGTGAGCCTGCGGGTGTCCCAGATCAACGGCTGCGCCTACTGCCTGCACGTGCACACGCGCAAGGCGATCGAGGCCGGACTGGACGACCAGCGCCGCGGGCTGGTGGCCGCCTGGCGCGACGCCGACATCTACACCGACCAGGAGAAGGCCGCCCTGGACCTGGCCGAGATGGTCACCACGCTGCCGGGCATGGAGGACCGGGACGCCACCCAGCTGCTCTCCCACTCCTACCTGACGGATGAGCAGTACTCCGCGGTGCAGTGGCTGGCGATCACCATGAACGTCACCAACCGCATCTCCATCCTGTCCCACCACCCCGTGCGGCGCACCGCGGAGGCACCCGGGCTGTGAACCGTCCGACCGTGTGCACCGCCGTCCCGCCCATCCCCCACCGAGACCACGGAGGAATCCCGTGAGCAACACCGAGACCCACCCCGAGGAACGGATCTGCGAGAGCGGTCCGCCGACCGCCCCGGCCCGGGACGGTGCCCGCCCCCGGTTCACCGAGGGTCTGTCCGACGGCGTCAGCGCCCTGGAGGGCCGGTCGGGACCGGTCGAGCTGCTGGAGCCCCGCAGGGTGCCGCTGGGCGGACCGCGGGCCATGACGGTCAAGCGCACCCTGCCCCAGCGGGCCCGCTCGCTGATCGGCGCCTGGTGCTTCCTGGACTTCTACGGTCCGGACGACGTCTCCGCCACCGGGGGCATGGCGGTGCCCCGGCACCCGCACACCGGGCTGGCCACCGTGTCCTGGCTGTTCACCGGCCAGGTGGACCACATCGACTCGGCCGGCAACTGGGCCACGGTGCGTCCCGGCGAGGTGAACCTGATGAACGCCGGGACCGGCATCACCCACTCGGAGTTCTCCAGCGCGGACACCGCCGTGCTGCACGGCGCCCAGCTCTGGTACGCCTTCCCGGACCACGCCCGGTTCACCCCGCCCTCGCTGGAGTCCCACCGGCCCGAGCCCGTCACCGGGGACGGATACACGGCCCGGGTGTTCCTCGGCTCCCTGCTCGGCCACACCTCGCCGGTGCGGACCCACATCCCCCTGACGGGGGTCGAACTGCGGCTCCAGCCGGGTGCGGTGCTGCAGGTGACCGTGCCGGCCGGGCACGAGCACGGACTGCTGCGGGTCACCGGGGACGTGTCCCTGGACGGGGTGCCGATCCCCGAGGACCACCTCGGCTACGTGGGCACCGGCCGGGACCGGATCACCATCACCGCCGGCGCGCAGCCGGTCACCGCCCTGCTGATCGGCGGGGAACCGCTGAACGAGCAGATCGTCATGTGGTGGAACTTCGTGGGGCGTTCCCACGAGGAGATCGTCGCCTGGCGCGCGGCCTACCAGTCCGAGATGGGCTTCGAGGCCCCCGCGCCCGGTTCACCGCTGGCGGGCTCCGGTACCCGGGCCGCCCAGCCCGACGGCGGCGCGGCCCTGGGCGCCCCGGTGTCCGGTGAACGCCTGGCCCGGCTGCTCGACGACGCCTACGACGACGGCCGGCCCTTCCCGCAGTTCGGCGACTTCCCGCCCGGGCAGCCCGCGCCCATCCCGGCTCCACCGCTGCCGACCAGCCGGATGAAGCCGCGCGCCAACCCACCGTCCCGGTGACGACCGCCGCGACCAGACCCCGTGAACCGAGAGGAACGACCATGACCGAGCAGGACACCCACCGGTCCCCCACCCTGGAGGATCCCCGCGTCGTGCTGGGCCGCACGCCGCGCTTCGAGATCCACGTCGACGACTCCGGCGAGCCGGCCGGCACGACCTACATCAAGGACCTCGAGACCGCCGCCGGCGTCAGGCAGCGGATCTTCCCGCACACCGAGGTCAAGGAGGAGTTCGGCGGTCACGGCCTGGCCTCGACACTGGTCCGCCGGGCGCTGGACGCATCCATCGCCGAGGGCTTTGAGATCGTGGCGGTCTGCCCCTACGTGAAGGGCTGGGTGGCGAAGCACCCGGAGTACCAGGAGCACGTGGTGCCCACGACCCCGGAGCACCTGCAGGCGCTGGACCACCGCTGATCCGCCCGGCCGCGACGCGCCGGGGACGACGAAGGGCCCGATCCGGATGGATCGGGCCCTTCAGTGGTCGGGGTGACAGGATTTGAACCTGCGGCCTCGTCGTCCCGAACGACGCGCGCTACCAAGCTGCGCCACACCCCGTGGAGAGTGGTTCCGCACCGTGACCGGCGGGGAACCACAGTGGTCCATCCTAGACCTCGTGACCCCGAAACGCCAAAACGTGCCGTGGGAGACCCCCGCGCCGGTGGTTCCCGGGGTCATTCGGGGTCGTCAGAGGATCGCGCGCCCCGGGTTCAGGACCCCGTGCGGGTCCAGGAGGTCCTTGATGCCCCGCTGGATCTCCACGACGGCGCCGGACTGTTCCCACTGGAGCCAGCGCAGCTTGTAGGAACCGATCCCGTGCTCGCCGGTGATGGTCCCGCCCATGTCCAGGGCCAGCCGCACGGACTCGTCCAGGGCAGCGTCCAGCCGGGCCTGGGCGGTCCCCTCATCGTCCGCGGCGATCCAGAACGAGGGGTGCAGGTTGCCGTCCCCCGCGTGCGCCACGACCTTCAGGCTCACCGCGTGGTCCACGGCCATCCGTTCCAGCCCGTGCACGTAGTCCACCAGGCGCGAACGCGGCACCGCCACGTCCTCCCCGACGGCGATCAGGGTGGGCACGTCGTCCCCGCGGGCGTGCCGGCGCAGGTCCACCAGGCCGGTCGCCTCGGCGTCACCCACCGGGGTCATGGTCCCGCCCAGGGCCTCGAGCTCGGCCCGGATGACGGACATCTCCTCGAGCGCCCCGTACCCGTCGGTCTGCACCAGCAGCATGGCCGACCCCCGCGCGCACAGGGTCGAGCCGTGGGCCCCGTCGAGGGCCTCCATGGTCCCGCGGTCCATGATCTCCAGGATCGCCGGCTGCACACGGGCCGCGCCGATCGCCAGGACGCCCGCGGCCGCCGTCGGGAAGTCCGGGAACCAGGCCGCGGCGGTCTCCACGCGCGCCGGGGACGGGCGCAGCCGTACCGTGATCCCGGTGATGACGCCCAGCGTGCCCTCGGATCCGGTGAACAGCGCGGTGAGGTCGTAACCGGCCACGCCCTTGAGCGTCGCGGTACCGGTCCGGATGAGCGTGCCGTCCGCGAGCACGACGTCGAGCGCCAGCACCGAGTCCCGGGTCACCCCGTACTTCGCGCAGCGCAACCCGCCGGCGTTGGTGGCCACGTTGCCGCCGATCGTCGAGATCCGGTAGCTCGCCGGGTCGGGGGCGTACATCAGCCCGTGGGGCGCGACGGCGTCCCCCAGGCGGGAGTTGATGACGCCCGGTTCCACGGTGGCCGAGCAGTCCTCCGGATCGATCGACAGGATGCGGTCCATGCGCTCCAGGGACAGCACCACGCAACCGGGCAGGGCGTGCCCGCCACCGGACAGTGCGGTGCCCGCCCCGCGGGGGATGACGGGGAATCCGTGTCCGGAGGCCAGCCGCATCAGCCGCTGCACGTGGTCGGTGGACTCGGCGTAGACCACCGCCTCCGGCACGGCCGGCGTCCAGTCCGTGCGGGGTCCACGGTCGGTGGCGCAGGCCTGCCGGCCCTCCTCGCTGAGGTCGAGCAGCTCCGGGGCGAAGGCCTCGGCCAGCAGGCGGCGCAGGTCCTCTCCCCCCGGGCCGTGGGCGGTGCGAACGGGGGTGCGGGGATCCGTCTGTGGCATGGACCCATGGTAGGCGGAGTGATCCGGGACGCTTCACCGCGGCCCGGGACCCGGGTCATAGACTGGGGGTCAGCTCCGGCGACCGCAGCGCCCTCGGCGGCACGGGAACCGGCCCCGACGTGCACCGCGCGAGACCTCGAGGAGAGCCGTGGCCACCAGTGACGACACGACCGGTGGGCTCGGCGCGTTCCTGGTGTCCCGGCCGAACCTGGTCGGCCTGGCCGCGTTCCTGGCCGTGTTCATCGTCGTCATGCTCCTCTCCCCGTCGCCGCTGGCCGCCGTCATCGCGGGACTCCTCGGGTACGGAGCGGGGTACCTCCTGACCCCGTCGACGCGCAGGACCTACGCCTCCGGCATTCCCGTGCACGGCGCCACCGGTGCCGAGATGGCCGAGCGGCTGGCCGAGTTCCAGCAGTCCGTGCGCGCCAACCGGGGGCGGATCCCCCCGGAGGCCGACCGGGAACTGGGCGTGATCGTGCTGTCGCTGCGGGAGATGATCGACCGCTGGCAGGACGTCCGGCGGGCCCCGGAACAGCGGATGGCCCTGGAGTCGATCGTCTACCAGTACCTGCCGAACACCCTCGAGGTGTTCCTGCGCCTGCCCGACTCCGCCAAGCCGCAGGCCGCTCCCGAGTGGATCGCCCAGCTGAAGCTGCTGGGGACCGAGGTGGCCGGCAGTCGCACCTCCGTCCTGCAGCACGACCTGGAGGCCATGCGCGCCAACGGCCGGGTCCTGGAGCAGAAGTTCGAGGACGGCGACCTGAGGATGTTCAGGGAACACGGCCTGTAGACGGCACCGTGTTCCCGGGCCGCGACGCCGCGCCCGGACGCGGGAGCGGAGTGGGCGGTCCGAGGGGCACGTGAATCCACCCCTCGCGCCGGGCCCGAGCGCGCAGTGCCGCCGGCGGCCCGTGGGTCCTGCCCAGGTGCACCTCGCGGGCCACCAGGGCGGCCAGCACGGCGTCCAGGACGTCGTCGTGCGCCAGGCAGGCCTCGCGGTAACCGGTGAGGTCGAGCCACGGGACGAGCTGCTCCAGCGCACCGATCAGGGCCGCCCGCGCCGGGCGGTGGTCGTCCTTCTTGTAGGCCCGGTACGGCAGCCCCCAGGTGCGCAGCGCGGCCGCGGGGTAGACCTCGCAGGCCAGCCCGTCGCCGTCGGGCCCCACGGCGTGCCCCGCGGCCCGCAGGCGGGCCGCCAGGTTGGCCCACCGCAGCGCGGGATAGGCGATGCGGTCCGTCGAGACGCTGAGCGGGGTCAGCCCGGTCAGTTCCCGCACCGCGGCGTCCGTGGCGCGCAGGGCCAGTCCCCGCCGCCAGTCCGGGCCGGTGTCCGCCACGGGGTGCAACCGGCCCCCGCTGTGGTCGGTGATGAGCCGGACGAATGACTCGGGCCAGCCGAAGGGGACGTCCACGCCGGACCGGTCACCGGCACCGATGGCCTCGAGCACCTCGTCGTCGTCAGCACCGAGCGCGGCACGTTCCACCGTCAGGGTTCCCCGCCCCTCGTCCTGGACCAGGACGGCCAGCCCGGTGCGCTCCGGGGCCGCGGCCAGGTCCACCCCGACGAAGCGCCGGACTGCGGCGCCTGCCGGCCTCACGCCGTGACGGGGCGGACCGTGCCGCCGGCGAAGCGCGCGTAGCCGTCCAGCACCGGATGCCAGTCCCGCCGGAACGAGGGCACCCCGCTCCCCCGGACGGTCACGAGCGTCTGCGTCGCGGACGCGATGGTGAACTCGAGGGTGACGTCCAGGCCCGTGCTGGCGGCCTGGCCTCCGGGGGCGCCGAACCAGCGCAGGGACAGCGAGGCGCCCTCGGTCCCGACGACGTCCGCCCACCGGTGTCGGGACCCGTCCAGTCCCTCCTCGAGGAGTGTTCCCTCCTCAAAGCCCAGGTGGCCGTCCTCACCGCACGCGCGCAGTGCAACCGGCCACCAGAGGTGGACGTACTCCAGGAACGCCTCGACGGCCCGGTCCGCCGCCAGGGGGACCTCCGCCGCGAGGGAGGCGGGCGCCTCGTCCGGCACCTGCTTCGCGTCAGGGGCCGCGGCACGGGCGGTGCCGTCCGACGGGGGCTGGGCGAACGGATCCAGGAAGAGGCTGTCGGACATGACCTCCATCCTCCCATCGTTCCGCGGGCCCGGTCCTCCCCCCTGGTGGGGGTGGGGTGGTTAAACGCAGGAGCCCTGGACCGTGTGGTCCAGGGCTCCTGGTTAATGGTTGTCCGGCGGCGTCCTACTCTCCCACATCCTCCCGGATGCAGTACCATC
>ENA-UOUJ01000556-UOUJ01000556.1-activated-sludge-metagenome-genome-assembly--contig:-NODE-556-length-24234-cov-4.582861_pt1 | contig 24234 bp, 18 predicted proteins | sample MGYA00249839_ERZ747224 | MGnify/ENA primary metagenome ERZ747224 (study PRJEB28782, sample SAMN03220277) | activated sludge metagenome | biome: wastewater; feature: sewage sludge; material...
TCAAAAGACAACTGGTCGAGATCAATGCGCTCCAATAAGTCATGCACTGCCTCGGCTCCCATCTTGGCTATAAACTTGTTTGGATCATCGTCAGGAAGATACTGATTATCCTTGGGAAGGGTATCCAGAATATCCAAATACTCTTCTTCTGTCAAAAGATCGCTGTAGTTCTGTCCTTTGTCGGCACGTACTCCGGCTTGTATCACCACATATCTTTCGTAGTATATGATGGTTTCCAATTTTTTGGAGCTCATACCTAACAGATACCCAATTTTATTAGGCAATGATTTGAAATACCAGATATGAACTATCGGAACCACCAGTTTGATGTGCCCCATTCTTTCACGACGCACTTTTTTCTCGGTTACTTCTACACCACAACGGTCGCACACGATACCCTTATAACGAATACGCTTGTATTTACCACAAGCACACTCATAGTCCTTTACCGGTCCGAAAATTCTTTCGCAAAACAAACCATCGCGCTCCGGCTTGTAGGTGCGGTAGTTGATTGTTTCAGGCTTCAATACTTCGCCAAAACTCTTTTCCAAAATAGAGTCGGGAGAAGCAAGGCCAATTGTAATTTTTGAAAATGCTGCTTTTGGACGATTGTCTCTTTTTGTTGCCATAGTATAAAAACTCCTTTTTTTCCTCCTCAAGGAGGATTTTCGGGATTATTGTTTATTATTTTTTCTAAAAAGAACCTATTTTTTTTGTTACCGGCTGTAGTGCATTGCTCATCTGCCTTGCGTCGCACTCTTCAGCTGTTGTACACCTCTCATCAGGTTTTTGTCCTTCACTAACCCTTTTTAATGGGGGAGAAGGATGCTTTGAATTAATCAAACGTTAAATCCAAGCCCAAGCCTCTAAGCTCATGCACCAGTACGTTGAACGACTCAGGTACGCCGGCTCTTGGAATATTATCACCCTTCACAATGCTTTCATAAGTTTTTGCACGACCTATGATATCATCAGATTTGATGGTTAATAATTCCTGAAGCAAGTTAGAAGCGCCATAAGCCTCCAATGCCCATACTTCCATTTCACCAAAACGCTGACCACCAAACTGAGCTTTACCACCCAGAGGCTGCTGCGTAATCAGGCTGTATGGCCCAATAGAACGTGCGTGCATCTTGTCATCCACCATGTGATGCAGTTTGATGATGTAGATTACACCCACTGTCGCCTTTTGGTGAAAACGCTCGCCGGTTTCGCCGTCATACAGATAAGTGTGTCCAAATTTTGGAATACCTGCATCATCACAGAACTTCTCAATCTCAGAGGGCTCGGCGCCATCAAAGATGGGTGTAGCAAAGCTTACGCCCAATTCCTTTCCAGCCCAACCCAGCACGGTTTCGTAAATCTGCCCCAGGTTCATACGACTGGGTACGCCTAATGGGTTTAATACAATATCAACCGGTGAACCATCTTCAAGGAAAGGCATATCTTCCTGACGAACAATTTTCGCTACGATACCTTTGTTTCCGTGGCGGCCTGCCATCTTATCGCCCACTTTCAGTTTGCGCTTTACTGCCAGATAAACCTTGGCCAGCTTCAACACACCTGCGGGTAGCTCATCACCAATGCTGATGTTGAATTTTTCTCGTTTATAACGACCTAACTCTTCGTTGAACTTAATATTATAATTGTGTAATAAAGTATTGATCTGGTCATTTATTTTTTCGTCATTAGTCCATTTCAAAGGATTGATATTCTGAAAATCGAGAGCGCCCAGATTTTTGGCATTGAACTTAGAGCCTTTTCCAATCACTACTTCTTCAAAACTGTTTGTTACTCCGGCTGAAACCTGATTTTCGAGCAGGGTTTCCAGTTTATGTAACAATACAGACAGAAGGTCTTCTTCGTTCTTCTCGTGAACTTTGTCTAATTTTTCAATAGCTGCCTTTTCACGAATTTTTGCGTTTTTATCTTTTTTAGCTCTTTGAAACAGCTTTTTGCCAATAACCACGCCTTCCACACCATTTGGCGCTTTCAGTGAAGCATCTTTGGCATCGCCTGCTTTATCGCCAAAAATGGCACGTAGCAGTTTTTCTTCCGGTGTGGGGTCGCTTTCACCCTTAGGAGTGATTTTACCAATCATGATGTCTCCCTCTTTGATTTGAGCGCCTATTCGGATAATGCCGTTTTCGTCCAGATCTTTGGTGGCTTCTTCCGATACGTTGGGAATATCTGAGGTCAGTTCTTCCTCGCCTAATTTGGTATCACGCACTTCTAATTCATATTCGGAAATATGTATAGAAGTGAACATGTCTTCCTTCACTACCTTTTCGCTTATCACAATAGCATCCTCAAAGTTGTAACCCTTCCATGGCATAAACACCACTTTCAGGTTTTTACCCAATGCCAGTTCGCCGTTTTTGGTAGCGTATCCTTCGGTTAAGAAATCGCCTGCTTTTACTTTTTGACCTTTTTTAACAGCAGGTTTCAGGTTAATACAGGTTTCCTGGTTTGTTTTAATGAATTTTGTCAGTTTATATACCTTCAGGTCTTCCTCAAAACTAACTAATTTATCATTTACATCACGGTCGTAGCGAACGTGTATTTCATTGGCATCTACAAATTCTACTACGCCATTGCCATCTGCATGAATTTGAATTCTGGCATCGCGGGCCGCTTTTCCTTCGAGGCCGGTACCTACAATGGGGGCATCGGGGCGCAGGAGTGGAACTGCCTGACGTTGCATGTTGGAACCCATCAGTGCGCGGTTGGCATCGTCATGCTCCAGAAATGGAATCAATGAAGCGCTTAACCCTACAATCTGGTTGGGCGCCACATCCATATATTCTACCTCATTTCGGTCTAATACAGGGAAGTCGCCGGTTTCTCTGCCTTCAATTCTCTCGTCAATAAAGTTGCCATCGCCATCTAATTTGGTGTTGGCCTGTGCTATTTTCACGCTGTCTTCTTCTTCGGCGCTCAGGAATTCTAATTGTTTCATATCTACTTTGCCTTCGCTCACCTTGTGGTAAGGAGTTTCTATGAAGCCCATGTCATTAATCTTGGCATGAACGCAAAGTGTTGAAATCAAACCGATATTAGGTCCTTCCGGTGTTTCGATGGTGCAAAGCCTTCCGTAGTGAGAGTAGTGTACGTCGCGCACCTCAAAACCTGCACGCTCACGGCTGAGACCGCCTGGCCCAAGCGCAGAAATACGGCGTTTGTGCGTAATTTCAGAAAGCGGGTTGGTTTGATCCAGAAATTGCGACAATTGCGATGTGCCGAAGAATGAATTGATAACTGAAGAAAGCGTTCTGGCATTAATTAAATCGACTGGAGTAAACACTTCATTGTCTCGCACATTCATCCGCTCACGAATGGTGCGTGCCATACGTGCAAGACCCACGCCAAACTGAGCATATAATTGCTCGCCCACAGTACGAACACGACGGTTACTCAGGTGATCAATATCGTCAATTTCGGCTTTGCCGTTGGTTAACTGAATCAGATATTTAATAATTTCTATTATATCTTCTTTTGTCAACGTTTTTTGGGTTAATGTAGCATCAAGATTTAACTTGCGGTTGATTTTATAACGACCTACTTCACCCAGATCATAACGTTTATCGCTAAAGAACAGTTTTTCGATAATGCCTCTTGCAGTTTCATTGTCGGGCGCATCTGCTCCGCGCAACTGGCGATAGATAAACTGCACCGCTTCCAACTCACTGTTAGAGGTATCTTTATTTAAGGTATTATATATAATGGTATAATCCCCGCCCACATCTTCGCGTTGTACAAAAACGCTTTTTACATCCATGTCGGAGATGGTTTCAATCGCATCTTCATCTAAGATGGTATCTCTTTCCATCACAATCTCATTACGCTCAATAGATACCACCTCGCCGGTGTCTTCATCTACAAAATCTTCAACCCATGTACGCAATACACGTGCGGCTAATTTTTTGCCGAGGTGTTTTTCCAAAGATTTTTTATCGCCCGATACTTCTTCAGCCATTCCAAAGAGTTCCAGAATGTCTTTGTCAGTTTCATATCCGATAGAGCGAAGAAGGGTAGTTACCGGAAATTTTTTCTTACGGTCAATGTAGGCATACATTACATTATTGATGTCGGTAGCAAACTCCATCCATGCGCCTTTAAAAGGAATTACACGGGCAGAGTAAATTTTGGTGCCCTTGGGGTGCACAGATTGTCCGAAGAAAACACCCGGAGAACGATGCAATTGAGAAACCACCACACGCTCGGCGCCATTGATTACAAAAGTGCCTCGTGGGGTCATATACGGAATATTGCCCAAGAATACATCCTGTACAATTGTTTGGAAATCAATATGTTCCTCATCATTACAGCTCAGGCGCAGTTTTGCCTTCAATGGAACGGCATAGGTAAGACCACGCTCCATACACTCTTCAATTGAATAACGGGGAGGATCAATAAAATAATCCAAAAATTCCAGAACGAAAATATTGCGTGTGTCGGTAATCGGAAAATTATCTTTAAACACACGGAACAGCCCTTCAATATTACGTTTGTCTGGTGTGGTTTCTAATTGAAAAAACTCTTTAAAAGATTGAATCTGAACTTCCAGTAGGTCAGGTGTTTCAGCTAAATGCTTGATCTTACCGAAGTTTACTCTTGAATTAACACTAGTTGCTGACATATTTTATAAACCGGTTTTTAATGATTGACTATATACAAAAAAAAATCAGGATTACTCTTATTGCTAAAAGAAACCTGTTGAAATTCAATTACTTGAACATTTTTTGTACTGTCAAATTTTTATTGGCCAAAATAAAAGGATTGCAAAGTTAAGGAAAAACAAATGAAAGAAAAAAAATCACCTCAATAATTTTGCCAAATTTTTTAAAAAATAAAATTTTATATTTTAAATAAATGATATTCTATCATTTATTCACTTTTATAAGCGATTTTCAAATGAAGGAAAAGGGGAGGATTTTCACCCCCAAAAACGGGGTTTATCCCCTGTTCATGAGCTGTTTTTGAAGATATTTTTGTCCTGAAAATAATTAAAGAAAAAATGAAGAAGGCAACTAAAGATTATTTATTTTTTTCAAAAAAAGAAAGAATAGCATTGATTTTATTTTTGGCAATCGCCTCTGTGGTTGTCCTGCTTCCCTTTTGGAACCAACATAAGGAAGTGAACAGGGATGCTGATGAATATTTTATGCCGGTTAAAACTAAGAAAACCGAGAAAGAAGGTGTTGCCTATTCCGGAAAATCGGAAGGCGCCACGCATTTTACATATAAAAGGAGATACATTAATCAGCGTGATGAGGCAAAAACTGTGGGCAGGCTGTTCAGTTTTGACCCCAATACACTGGATGAAGCGGGATTGAAGGAATTAGGCCTTAGAGAACGCACTGTACATACTATTATTAACTATCGGAGCAAGGGCGGAAAATTCAGGACAGCAGATGATCTGCAAAAAATTTACAATCTGCGCCCTGATGAGTTTGCCCGGCTTAAACCATTTATTGTAATTACTCCAAAGGAAGGCAAAGGAGATAATTATTTTAAAGATGAAAACAGGAATAACTATTCGAACCAATATACATCCTATGCAAAACCTAAACTTGAGCAAAAATCTATCAATGTCAATACTGCCGATACCACAGCTTTTAAATCACTGTATGGTATCGGTAGTAAATTGGCAGCAAGAATAGTCAACTTTAGAAACAAACTTGGCGGTTTTTACTCAATTGATCAGGTGGGAGAGACTTATGGTGTGCCCGATTCAACTTTTAAAAATATTAAAGCTTATTTGGTATTGGCTGAAGCTGATATTCAAAAAATAAATATCAATACAGCAAGTTATGATCAATTAAACAATCATCCATATATCAGTAGTAAACTTGCTTTTTTGATTATGAAATACAGAAAAGATAATGGAGATTTTAAAACAATAGAAGATTTGAAGCCATTAGTGGAACAAACCAATGATGTTTTTGAAAAACTGAGCCATTATTTAGGATGCGATTAAAGACAGAAGCTCAGGGGAAGTACAAAAATTTGGAATTATCAATTGATTTGGGCAAATTTTTTTTTCTTTATTATACAAATATTTTCAAACATTCAACCAAACTGTCTCTCCAATGTGGGGGCTGAATATGATAGGCTTCTTTGATTTTAGATTTGTTTAATACCGAATAAGCAGGTCTTTTTGCTGGAGTTGGAAAAGAGGCAGTAGGTATGGGATTGACGGCACAAGAATATTCCCCAATACTTTTAATGGCCGTTGCAAAATGGTACCAGGTAGTAATACCATCATTGGAGTAATGATAAATTCCTGATTGCCATTTTCCGGATTTTATGATTTGCAATAAAACAGCGGCCAAATCGGCAGCATAAGTGGGGGTTCCATATTGGTCGTTTACTACATTAATTTCGGTTTTTTCCTGCATTAGCCGCATCATGGTTTTTACAAAATTTTTTCCAAAGGATGAGTAAACCCATGCTGTACGAATGATGATGGCATCGGTATTTTGAAGCGCCAATTCTTCGCCTCTCAGTTTGGTAACTCCATAAACACTTACAGGATTGGGTACATCTGCTTCTGTATAGGGCGTAGAAGATGATCCGTCAAAAACGTAATCAGTTGAAATGTGTAAAAACTTTGTATGGTACTTACTGCATTGTTTTGCCAGATAACCTACTGCATCTGCGTTCAACTTCTCTACAATATCTTGTTCGCTTTTTTCCTCAGCCTTATCCACTGCTGTGTAGGCGGCACAATTGATGCAATAATCCGGCCGGTTTTCTTCAAAAAATTTCTCAACAGCTTCTTCATCAATGATTGAGAGCTCCTCATAATCTGTAAATAAAAATTTATACTCCGGAAAGTTGGTTTCTAATCTTCTGATTTCAGAACCTAACTGACCATTTGCTCCGGTAACCAATATTTTTTTTTCAGACATAATAGAGATTAAGGTTAAGATTAAGGTTAAGGTTGAGATTAAGATTAAGATTGAGGTTGCTATACTGAAAATTTTTATTGAAAGTAGTCCTTGCAATCCTTAAATAATGGCAAAACCATATCCTTCTCCGAAACAATGGCAGCCTCTGCAGGAATTTTCCAGTCAATAGCCAAATCGAGGTCATTATATATGATGCCTCTTTCACTTTCTTTATTATAAAAAGCATCACACTTATATAATATGGTGGCTGTCTCGCTCAAAACCGAAAATCCATGTGCAAAACCCTTGGGGATGAGTAATTGCTTGTTGTTCTCCGAAGATATTTCAATCGAAAATACTTTCCCAAATGTTGCAGAGGATTGCCTTAAATCTACTACCACATCTAATATCTTTCCCCATAATACTCTCACTAATTTCGTTTGTGAGTAAGGTGGTTTTTGAAAATGCAAACCTCTTATTACACCATAGCTGGAATTGGACTGATTGTCCTGCACAAATTCAAAACTTAAACCTTCGGCATCAAATACTGATTTGTTATACGCTTCATAAAAATATCCACGGCTATCGTTGAACACTCTTGGCTCAAAAATCATCAACCCTTCAAATTCGGTTTTTACAAATGGCATGTTGATTGCTTGATAAAATAATTTTGTCTTACGACTGGTTAATGTATAATTATTTATTTACAAATTCCAAAACACTGTCGGTAATGTATTTCAGTTGCTCCTCATCCAGTTCGGTATGAATGGGTAAAGAAATCACTCTCTTGTTGAGCCAGTCGGTTATTTCCAAATCCAATGATCCGGTTTGATATATTTCAAACATCTTCTGCTTGTGTGCCGGCAGCGGATAATAAATCATTGAAGGAATTTTTTTATCGGCAAGATGCTGTTGCAATGCATCGCGGTCCACATCATGCAATATAAGGGTATATTGATGAAATACGTGGGTGGAGTTCGATGCTCTGAAAGGTATCGTAATTTTTGGATGGCTGGCAAAAGCCCGGTCGTAATAATCGGCTGCCTGTTGGCGTGCCGTGCAATACGCATCCAAATGCCTGAGTTTAATATCTAAGATGGCTGCCTGAATACTATCGAGCCTACTGTTGCAGCCCACCATATCATGGTAGTATCTTGTCTTTTGGCCATGATTGGCAATCATTCTCAGTTTTTCGGCCAATTCGTCATCATTGGTACACATAGCGCCGCCATCGCCAAAAGCCCCGAGATTTTTGCTGGGGTAAAAAGAAGTGCATCCTACATGACCTATTGTACCTGTTTTTTTAACGGTTCCGTTGGAGAAGGTATAATCGCAACCAACTGCCTGCGCATTGTCTTCCACTACAAATAAATTGTGTTTTTCTGCAATCTTCATAATGGCTTCCATATTGGCTGCTTGTCCGTACAGGTGTACCGGCACGATTGCCTTAGTCTTGGGTGTTATGGCTTTCTCAATGGCTTCGGGGTCTATATTGAACGTTTGTTTATCTACCTCCACAAAAACGGGGGTCAGCCTTAGCAATGCCACCACTTCGGTAGTGGCAATATAGGTAAATGACGGGGTGATGACTTCATCTCCGGGCTGCAACCCGAGCGCCATTAAGGCTATCTGAAGCGCATCGGTACCATTGCCGCAAGGTATCACGTGTTTCACATTCAGGTATTGGGCCAGATGTGTGGCAAATTCTCCCACTATTTTTCCATTGATAAAAGCAGAACTTTCCATCACGTCAATAACTGCTTTGTCAACCTCTTCTTTTATTTTGTGATACTGTGTATGAGTATCCACCATCTGTATCGGACGCATAAGATTTATTTAGGTATTATTTAAGTGAGCAAAATTAATAAATTAAGGTTACTTTGAAGAGGGCAATATTTTTCAAGTTGATATTAATTTAACCTGATTTCAACCTTTTGACCGGGACTACTCCCCAAAAAAGGGGAATGATTTTTTTTATTTTCACCTTTTTAGGGGATTGATTTCTTTTTTTCGGAGAATGATTTTTGTGATAGAAAATCAAAAAATAATAATTGAAACAAAAATTTGATAACAATTAAACTCAAACGCATGAAAAAAGAAATTTACAACATGAAAAAAGTAGTACTGATAATGGTAACATTGTTTGTATTAGGCGCCGCCAATGTTAATTCCCAAAGGCCATTTATTACGTTATGGAGATCCGATGCTCCGGGAGGTAACTCGGCAAACGATCAGATTATTATTCCTGCGGAAGGGGATTTTTATTATGAATGGTATGAATATAGTAATCCTCAAAATACTGGTAATGGCAAAAGTTCAGGAATTACTACTATTACCTTCCCATCACCAGGAGCGTATTTTGTACACATTACTCCTGCTGGAAGAAACCCCTTCCATAGGATTACATTTAATATGAGCAATGACTGTAAAAAAATAATGAGAATTGATCAATGGGGTGATGTCAGATGGTCATCTTTCACACTTGCCTATTATGGCGCTTCTAATCTTCAGATTTCTGCTAATGATATACCTGATTTGAGAAGAGTAACCGAAATGATATCAGCATTTTCGCATACAGGAATTTCAACTGTGCCCCACATGGGAAGGTGGAACGTAAGTAATGTTAATTCCATGATTGATATGTTTAGTTTTACTCCCCTATTTAATGAAGACATAAGAGCCTGGGATGTAAGTAATGTCCAATTTATGGGTCACATGTTTCAACATGCTACAAGATTTAATCAGAATATTGAAAAATGGGATGTAAGTAATGTAACAAGTATGAGTTATATGTTTAATGGCGCCTCTTCCTTTAATCAGCCTCTTAACAGATGGAATGTCGGAAAAGTAGCAGACATGAGTGGGATGTTTTTGGATGCATCTTCGTTTGACCAACCCTTATCAAGATGGGACGTACAGAATGTAGAGCAAATGACCGGTATTTTTAGCTATGCTTCCAAGTTTAATCAGGATTTATCTCAATGGGATTTGTATAGTCTGGGAAAACAGGGGAATCCTTATGGAAATAACATTTCCTTTGCTTTCAGTGGTTTGGATTGTATGAATTATAGTCGAATACTTTATGGGTGGTCTAATAAACGTGTTCCAAAGGGCATAGTCATGATTTGTCATGGGTTAAAGTATAGCCCTAATATCAGATCGAACCGAGATAAATTGATTCAAACCTACGGTTGGCAGATTTTGTACGATGCATTGGGAACCTGCAATATTGATTTTCCGCCGAGGAAAAGAGGATTTTCTGCAATTATTAAAGGAAATGAATTGATGGTGATGATAGATGGAAAGGAATTAAATAAAAATGATCAGTATTCTGTAGAAATCAGTAATGACGGGACTCATTTTAGGGAAATTGGTGATTTGAAACCGGCTTTCAGAAATACGCCTGAAGGTAACCTGCCAATACTGAATTTAGAATTTAATTTGAAAAACAATAAAATAGCCTCAGTAATGGGATTGGGTATTCTTGGTCTGCTTTCTATCTCTGTATTCAAAAGAAGATATAAAATGCTGATTTTAGTGATCATTTCTTTTGTAATATTCTTTACGGCCTGCAGAAAGAATAATGCTGATGTGGTGACTGAACCCGAAGCAAAAGATATCTATGTGCGGCTGGTTCAAAAAGATACGAATGGGAACAAGCAGTACTCTGAAGTTATAAAAGCTGTCAGAGAATTCTAAAAAAAGAACCAACAAAAAAGCCTGCCATTCTTACTGATATTAAAGAATGACAGGCTTTTTAAGAAAATATTATCCCCATAAATTGGTAGCATATTCGCCTGCGGCAATCAGGTCATCCAATTGTTTTTTAACAGCAGGAGCATCTTCCTTGTATGTAACCCCAAACCACTGAGCAGTGGTAGGCAAAACTTTTACAACGCCGCCTTCTCTTATGAAATTATCAACCACAGCCGGAATCAGAAACTCGGCTTTGGGTACGGTAAGATTTTCACTGATGAAGGACTTGAAATCTTTTTTATAATGTGCAAATACCGAAGGGTGGAAGCACCAGAAATTCATGGATACCACATCAGTTCTTTTAAGTTCTTTGGGTTCAAGGCCGTCTTCCACAATCACTTTATCATCCTTCATGCCGATACCAATTCTCTCTACAACACCTGCCAGATCGCCGTTTTCGTTCAGAGTGCATAACCCGCGGTTCACCGTACCATGCTCGGATAGGGTTTTCATCAGGTCATAGCCTACTACAGCATAAGTTTTTTCATCGCAAACTGTTGTCAAAAAATCAGCCGCCCTCTTAAAAGCGTCAAAACCATAAAAATCGTCAGCATTAATCACCGCAAATGGTTCGGTTACATTGGTGCCTGAGCATAACACCGCATGTCCGGTTCCCCAGGGTTTGGTACGCTCGGCAGGCACCGGCACTCCATCCATGTGCATATCATGTTCCTGAAATGCAAACTCGTAATTCACTTTTCCATCTAATTTTGATGCAAAAAGATTTCTGAAATTTTCTTCAAATTGTTTTCTGATTAGAAAAACGATTTTTCCAAAACCTGCTTTTACTGCATCAGAGATAGAATAATCCATAATGGTTTCGCCCGAAGGGCCAAAACCTTCTACCTGTTTCATACTGCCATAACGAGATGCCATACCGGCTGCCAGAATTACTAATGTGGGTTTCATGCAATTGTTTTTTTATTTAGAAATAAATGATGAAGTTTGAACTGTCAAAATTAAATTAAAAAACCCAACTTACAGTGAATTGTGCAAACGGTTGATGAAAAATTAATTACTATAGATTTTATTCCGTTTTTAAGCCGGAATAAAGTAAGCGTTTCTGTATTGCGTACCGATAAAATTCATCCGGTAATCAGCGGAAATAAATGGTTTAAGCTCAAATATTATCTTGAAGATGCTAAACTCCAAAATAAAAAAAGAATAATAACCTTTGGAGGCGCTTATTCCAACCATATTGTGGCTACTGCGGCAGCCTGCAATATGAATGGATTTGAAAGTGTGGGAATAATAAGAGGCGAAGAACCCCGAAATTATTCTCATACGCTCAATGATGCAATGGCTTATGGCATGGAATTGGTTTTTTTGTCGAGGCAAGACTATCAAAATAAGGTTATTCCAAAGGATTTGATGGCGGCGGATGATTACGTTATAGCCGAGGGAGGATATGGAGCCTTAGGTGCAGCAGGAGCAGCCACTGTAAATTATGACAGAACCGGTTATGATTTTGTAATGGCGGCGGTGGGTACCGGAACATGGATGGCCGGTTTGATTAATGGAAAGAATCCGAAGTCTGAAGTGATTGGTATTAGTGCGATGAAAAATAATTACGAATTAGAAAAACAGGTTTCAGATTTACTTATAAATAAAGAAAAAGTAAATATTGTTCATGATTTTCACTTTGGCGGCTATGCCAAATATACCGATGAACTTATCGGTTTTATGAATGATTTTTATAATCATACAGAAATTCCTACTGATTTTGTTTATACCGGTAAATTATTTTATGGAGTAAATAAGCTTATAGAAAAAAACTATTTCAAGCCGGACAGTCGGATACTCATTATCCACTGTGGCGGATTGCAGGGAAATTTATCATTGCCTGAAAGTACTTTAATTTTTTAAGAATTTTACGATCTTTGACGCTTATCTTTGTGCGTTATGCAGGCAAAAAGTCTTTTTATATTATTAGTTTCAATTATTTTAGGCAATGCGTTAATGGCGCAGGAGCAATTGCCTGATTTTTCGGTATATAAAGTAAGTGGTAGGGTAGTGCTTTCGTGGACCCATAATTATCCGGTGGTAAAGCAAATCAGTATTCAAAGGTCGCACGACAGCAAAAATTTTTTCAAGACCATCGCCACTATGCCCGATCCATCCTTACAGGAAAACGGTTTTGCCGACAGGCAGGCGCCTTATGACAGTATGTATTATCGTATTTACATCCTTTTGGATCAAGGTCATTATATTGTTACGAAGGCAAAAAAACCGGTAGCTGATACTTCAGGAGCTGCTGATGTTTATGAAGAAAAACTTCCTGAAACAAATAATAAAGTAGTTTTACCTTCTGGTTTCATGCCATCCCAATACGTTTTTACGGCCATAGACAATTATGTAAAAGTAGAATTGCCAAACGACCAAAGAAAATATAGTATAAAATTCTATAGCGAAAACTATCAGCCTCTTTTTGAATTAGATAATATTAAGGAAAGAAAATTCAAATTGGACCGAACTTATTTTTTCACTTCAGGGTATATCAATTTTGAATTATATGCTGATGGCAAATTAATTGAGAAACATAAATTTTATTTACCCAAAAGCTGACGGGTATTAGGTTAATTGAATTGAAAAAACCTTCTCAAAATTCTTCTTGAGTTTTTCTTTTACTTCGTTTAGGTCTGTTTCTTTTCCTAATTCTTTTCGTAGTGAGGTAACTTGTTTTCCCTGAATACCGCAAGGGACAATAAGGTTAAAATAATTCAGGTCAGTATTCACATTTAATGCAAAGCCGTGCATAGTAACCCAACGGCTGGTGCGTACACCGATGGCACATATTTTTCTTTCGTACCCTTTACGCTGCGGATCAAGCCACACGCCGGTTTCGCCCTGCGAGCGTTCTCCCCTTAGGCCATATTCTGCCAGTGTAAGAATAATCACTTCTTCAATGTTTCGCAGATATTTACCAATATCGGTATAAAATTTTTCAAGATCAAAAATAGGGTAGCCAACAATTTGCCCCGGCCCGTGGTAAGTAATATCGCCGCCACGATTGATATGAAAAAACTCAATTCCCTTTTCAGACAGATTATCCTTATTAACTAAAATGTTGTTGAAATTGCCGCTTTTACCCAAAGTAAAAACGTGAGGATGCTCTACAAACAAAAGATAATGCTGGGTTTGAACAGATATATTTTTATCCAACCCCTTGTCAGCAGCGTCTCTCAAAATAGTTTTAATTGAAAGATTTTCCTGCAATAGCCTTTCCTGATAATCCCATGCTTCCTTATATTGCATGATGCCTAAATCATGAAACTGTACCAATTGATTATCCATACGCAATGGCAAATGTAGAGAAATGAATTAAGATTTGCGGATTGAAAAATAGTAAATCAAAATTGAAGCCGGTACAATGTACTCCGGATAATTCAAAAATTCATTTCAATTCCTGCAATTGAAATATTACTTTATAAAAAAATCTTCTACCTTATTTCCTGTAGAGTCAACAATGGTGAAGGACGCTTCTTTAGCGGAAATTTTTGCCTTTAAAAGATTATTGTTGGAGTTGACAATTATTGGAAATTTCACCTTAGCCGTAGGTTGCACAATCCGATGTCTGTGCTCGTGTGCGCTGATCATCAGTTGTATGCCGGCATCATTGAGTATCGGAGCAAATTTATTTACAATTTCTTCATTTCCATGCCATCCGTTTACTGCAGGAATATGGCAGATTGCAATTTTAAATTTTGCTTTCTTAAAGTCATCTGTCTTTACTACCTCCTTTAACCATTGTGCCTGCTCGCTTCTATAGAAATCCATATCAGTAATGCCCCTGTATTCCATATCAGAATCAGGTTTGTCTTCGCCGCAATCCAACACAACGAAAACAGCATTTCCTCTGGTAAAAGTATAATACAATTGACCACTTGCAGAAGGAAAATAATTTGAAAAATTGGCTGCATAAGGGCCACGGGTTTCGTGATTGCCCCGTGCATAGTACATGGGTATTTCTTTTGCAAAAACAGAAACGGCAGTATCCATGCAACCGCTGAAAATCTGATCTTCATTGAGCGAAAAGCTCACCATATCGCCATTGAATACCACAAAATCGGTTTTGGCAAAATCTATTTGTGACAATTGCTTTTTTAAAAAATCACTTCTTTCGTGTATGTCATTCAGTACTGCAAACTCAAAATCTCCGGGTCTGCCACCAGTAATAAAACTGAGTGGCTGCTGCCTGTAAACCACAGTGGCAGCTATTTTACCATATTCAACATTAGTGCCCTTATGGCTGAGTACTTCCTGGCTATAAATTCGATATCTGTATCGGGTATTGGGCTTCAGGTTCTTAACATTTACCTTATGAACGGTACCTACATTTTTCAGTCCATTGGAAGCGTTAAAATATTTTGGTCTTTCTTTTTGATAAAAATGGCTTTTATCGTCTGGCGCCAATTCTACCCAGGCAATTGCCGGTTTATTGGTTGTCCATACAATTGTTACACTATTATCCGTCATTGCCTGAAGATAAGGCCCATGAGTAATACGGATATTTTCCTGTGCCTGAATATTGTTAATGCTAATCAGGCCGAAGAAAAAAACCAGAAAAACATTGAAACTGATTTTTGTTGTGTGTAATAAATTCATGATCTTTTGTTTACCAGTTAATACGAATTGTTTGAGATTTTAATTTTTTATCAGGGGAAATTTCCAGAATACTTCCTTTACCCCCGTTTAATAAATGTTGCTTATATTTTGCAACGTTGTTTATTATAACCTTTTTGGTGGTTGGTATAAAGATGATATTGTTTCCCCGTGTTCTTTTATCATTTTCCAATTTTATATTTAAAAAATTGTTACCTGCTTTTTGCTCGATGATTTTTCCGGTAGCAGCCTGCATGTATGGGCGCAGCAGTACTTTTTTAAAATATTCCTGTTGCTCCAGACCCGAAAAGTAATCCCAATAAAAGTCTCCAAACAGTAATGAATCAATGCCGTTAGCCATAAACTTAGCTGCATCCACCACTTCCTGGCCTCCTCCATAGAAAGCGCCCCATTCGCCAATAAGCAAGGGCAGGTTTAGTTTTGACTTAGAGTTTTGAAGCTGACCGAACATAAACATAAGCCGCTCCGAATCAGCCTTGCCCGCATCCTTGGTGTCGAGAACGATATCGTAAAAATGCGGCATATAAGCCTGCTGATTTCCTGCTTCAGCAATGGGTTCAATGTGTGTTGGAATTCCATTATTGCTGGAAACGCTGGGTTCCCAGAAAAGAATATGATTTTTATTTACCTGCCTGATCGCTATTGCAAGTTTTTTATAAAAAGGCATGAGTTTGTTTTCCTCAAAGTATTTATAAACAGGTTCCATTCCACTCAGCACTTTTAAAAATACATCTTTCCCTGTCAGCATTTTGATAATTTCACTTTTTCCTTGTTCATCCATCCACATTTCGCCCACTTCTTCGGGTGTATATTTTTTACCATTACTTTTTTCATTCAGGGCCAGGGTTACTTCATTAATCATTACTGCCAGTGCATCGTTTACTGCCGATCCGATAAATGGCTCATTCATGAGGTCGAAACCAATAATATTTTTATCGTTCCGATATCTCTGAGCGAGCATAGCCCAAGTCTTAATGTAATGGTCCTGAACACCCATCCCGCCTGCTATGAGAGCATTATTCCAGAAGTTATCGAATGAAGTCTGTACGGCAGGACTGATAAAATAGGCATCACTCCAGATGCCGCCGGTGATGTGTGGTTTGCCTTCATCAAGAGTGGCCCAGAGCGGAGCGCCCCCGCCAAATTTCTTGCCGTATAAATCCTGGTGCATATCCAGTATTACATAAATGCCGTACTGCTTTGCATATTGTAATCTCAAATCCAAATCCTGCAAGTAGTCGGTATCATATTTTCCGGGCGAGGGCTCCAGAGCAGACCAGTTAATTCCTAAACGCACTGCATTAAAACCCCAACTTTTCATTTTGATAAATGCCGTATCCTTAATCAGATTACGATAATTATTTTTTTCGTCTTTATTTACATAATTTAAACCTCTTAGTAAAATCATTCGCCCCGCATAGTCTCTTAAATTTTCACCGTCTCTGTACACAAAACCTTTCTGTGAAAAGACATGATTTGCAAAAACAAAAAAAAGCAGGAAATAAAATAGTAGTATTCTTCTTATCATTCTTCTCTTATACATTATTAAATAGCTATCAAAAATTTATTCCTCAAAAAAATCTAATTCAGCAATCGTAACGGTCTTGTCGTTAGCGGCTGTTTCGGTAGAAGTAATTTTCATATATTTTGCTTCGATAACTCTTTCAAAAAAATATTTTCGTTTTGAAGGGTCATTTATCAGATTACCAAACTCAAAATCACCTGCCGGTTGCCAGTTGATGCCATCATCACTCACTTCTACTTTTCCCTTAGCCATCATGCCCTGGCTGTTTTGTTTTTGAGGAGTGTAAGCAAAGGCTTTCAGGCGGTATGGTTTGTTCAAATCAATAATAATAAAATGATTGTTATCGGATGCTGCAGATTGCCAATAAGTTAAAGGATTTTCATCAATTGCGTTCGCTGCTTTGTGGTTTTGTATTTCGCTATCTGCTTTTACGATTTTCCAATTATTTTTCGCAATGCTCAGGGCTTCAGAAGCGATGGCTCCCTTTTCTTTATTGATGATAGCTACTGCTTTTACATCGCCTTTACTTAAATCAAAAGCACCGGTGTATCTGTTACTTTGTTCAGACGGTTGGCTGCCATCAGTTGTATAATAGATAATCATGTTTTTATAAAGATTGTCTGTCAGATTTTCATTATGCGGTTTCCAGTTGAATTCTGAAGAAACAGGCTGAATAACTACATGTCCCTCCTTGTTGCGTAACACCTGCAATTGAGGCGGTCTTGATTTGTAAAAATAAGCGCCAACAAATGCAATAGCAGGATCAAGTCTGCTTTCTAAAAAGCGCAACCGAAATTTTGATGCAGTAACATCTGGAAATCTCAATATTCTTTTATAACCGATATTGGTGGCTGAGGCTATTTCTTTCCATTCATTATTAATCCATGCTTCCAGTACATGTTTTTCAACCCTTTCACTGTGCGTATTTATAGATTCCTGAATCATAAACCTGTTGATAGTAACCGGTTTTGGATTGGCAATAATAATTTCTTTTTGTTTTTTATTGAGTAAAATATATGTGTTGAGATTATTGTCTAATAAACTTTTTGGCAAAGAAGCATTTGCCAATAAGTTTTTACTGTATGTGTCTCGAATATGTTTCCCTGCTTCTTGCAATACCGCTACATCTTCTGGTGAAAATTTTCCGCTTCTATTTGGTGGAATATTCAATAAAAATGTAGAATTTCCTCCTACAGATCTTTCGTAAATATCAAACACATCATCGGCACTTCTTACCTTCTGATATTCATCATCTCTGTAAAACCAACCTTCGCGGATAGAAGTATTGGTTTCTGCTTGTTGATAATGAAGATATTTTGCCTTATATAACTGCTCCCTGCTGCCCAAATCTTTAGCTGTCATATCAGGGAAGTGGCTGGTAGTGTCGGGGTTATCAGCGTAAGGAATTACATTCCATTCTGTATTACGAGTGGCGCCTTCCTCGTTACCACACCAGCGTATATCTTCTCTACCAAATATTACAGCTTTAGGAGCCAATGTGTGTATGAGTTTTTTCCATGCAGGATAGTTGTATTGCTGATTTCCTTTGCGTTTGGGATGTGCACCGTCAAACCATACCTCTTCGATGGGGCCATATTCTGTCAATAACTCAAATAATTGGTTTAAAAAATATTCATTGTAATCATCTACTACAAACTGAAATTTTCTTTTATCGGCAAACGGTCTGCCGGGTACCTCTCTCGGAATGGTTCGTTTGGTATATTTGCTCAGGTTTCCATATAATCCTTCGGGATTTTCAATTTGAAATAGATCGGCCGGTGAAAGGTAAACGCCCAATTTTAATCCATATTTTTTGCAGGAGGCTGAGAGGTCTTTCAGTACGTCGCCTTTACCGCCTCTGAAGCCGGTGGACATAATGCCATGTGTTGTATATCGGCTCTGCCAGATAACAAAACCATCATGGTGCTTAACGGTAAGAATCACCAATTTCATTCCTGCTGCTTTCATGGCACGACACCACTGGTCGGTATCCAACTCTTTCAAATTAAAAATCTTCGGGTCTTCCATTCCATTTCCCCATTCCATGCGGGTGAAGGTATTGGGGCCAAAATGTACAAAAGCAATAAATTCTTTTTTAAGCGCTTCAAGTTGATTGGGAGTTGGTATTACATGAGCTGCCTTTTCAATAATCCGTTCTTTACTATCTTCCGTACTAATAAGAATACTGTTTTTAAATGGTATTGAGGTTTTCTGAGCAAAAGATGTAAAGGACAAACTCAGTAGAAATGAAATAACAAAAATTCGCATGTCATGTATTTTTTAAAAGGAATTAGTTTAAATATGTTTACTCAATAATTCTTTATCTTATCTCTATCGTTGCTACCACCGGCATGTGGTCGGAGGCGGTTTTTTCAGGTATCACCTGGTGTGATTTTGTAACAAAGGGATCATTTTTTCTAAAGGCAATAAAATCAATAGCGCCGCGCTCACCTTCTTCATCAAAAGTGTTTGGACATTTATCGCAGGTACGATTAAATTGCTGATCCAAAATATTGATAACTTCGCTCCCTTCAAAGGCATTAAAATCTCCGGCAACTATAAAGGGTATTGAAGACTTGCCGGCAATCTGATTAATTTCCTGCATTTGCAGTGTTCTGCTTTTTTTATTAAATGCTTCCAGATGGGTGCTGCAAAAATGAAAATCTTTTCCTCCGGGCCATTTTACGGTAGCTTCTGCCAAAACTCTTGGTTCATCTCTTTTTGAATTATCCGAAGGAAGTAAATGTGTTTTTGCATTTGCCAACGGATATTTTGAAAGAATTGCCAAGCCGTATCGCCCGCCATCATAATCCATCGCTTTTGCAAAATAATAAAACGGATAGCCTGCTTTTTGAGCTAATAATGCTGCCTGATTGATTTTACCTGACCGACCTGTATTTACGTCTATTTCCTGCAATGCCACCAGGTCTGCGTTCTGATTTTTGATGACAGCAGCAGTGCCATCCACGTCTATAATTCCTTTTTTATCGGGAGGATTGCAGTGATGCACATTATAAGTCATTACTTTAATAATATTTTTCGAGTTGCTTCCTTGTTGTGCTTTTTTTGATGTGCAGGAAACACTCAAAAATAAAGCACTAATTAAAAGCAGGCACGTAAGTATTCGATTCATTTTGATTCAAGTGTTTTTAGAAACAATATTGATTTTTATTTTCGGTTTAATAATGGCTTATATTTTTCCACCATCTGACTTGCTGTCTTTTTTGCCAAATCCTTTATTTTAAAGGTCTTTAAAGCTGCTTCCAACTCCTTCAGTTTTGCTTTTTGATTATTGGTTTTATATTCTTCACGCAGAATATTTATTTTTTCAAAATCCTGAACACCTTCAATCAGTTTTTCAAAACGAATGGAGGTGAGTGGGCCCGGGTACACCTGATAAGTGTCTCCGGCAGGCCAGGTAATAAATCGGGAGTCTTTTAAAGGGTCTTTTGTCCAGCTATTGTATGCCCAACGCAAGAAGCCATCCATTTCGGTAGCTGCCGTGTACCAGCCTGTCCAAACGGCTTCATCCGGGGCAGAAAACGTAAATTCATTGGGATATTTTTCGGTGCAGCAGGTGTACCAGGTGCTGGTTTTGCCCTGTTGTTTACGCTTGGTCAACACCTCGTTAGGAAAAGTCCACCGGGAAGCTACACAGTAGTCGAAAATATCTTCTTCAATTTCAGGGTGATAATCGCCTGCCAAAGAAACTTTCCAATTCGGATCAATGGTTTTGAGCAGCGCAATTACCGACTTCATCGCCTTCATCGGCCTTTCATCCATTGCGATTGTCGTTATCTCGAACCATCCTTTTTCTTTCAGATGTTTGGTAAAGTTTTTTAACATTGTTCCCCAATATTTATTATACGCCGGTGTGCCGATGGCTTCTTTAAAAACAGTATCCTTCTCAAATTTTTCGTCATAATATTTAAAAGCAATTTTCCATGGAACCATACTGTAGCAATTGATTCTTTCCTTAATGCCACAACTCATTACAAAGTCAATGTATTTATCAAAAAGACTGTAGTCATAATGCCAGGTACCATCTTTCTTTTTGGTCCATTGTATAAGTCCTGGAAAGTCGTCATAAGTCTGGTGTCCCCAGGGTTCATCTACTATGGCGGCGGTGATGATTTTTTGTCCGGCATTTGCCAGCATGGTATAGTACTTACGCATTTGTTCAAAATGTTCATCACTCCAAAGCTTTAGGTTATGAACTCTGGCAATTGCAGCCGGGTGCTGCCAGTAATCCAATTGAAAAGACCAGTCTTTAGGCGAGGGAAGGGTTCTGTCAATGACGTTTAGTGATATTTTAAGGTCATATTCCTTATCTGCAAAAACTTTGATTGTGCCATTGTAATTTCCTGTATAGGCAGTTTCAGGAATTGAAATGGTAAGCCATACAGGTTGGGTGGTATTTTTTTCTACATTGATGGAATTTAAATTAGTATTAATAATATCAGCCACCATCGAAGAATCAAAGTTTTCTGCTTTTCGATGTCCGCATCCATCCTTAAATTCATCGGTCATTACATACTGAACAAATCCTGTGGATATATTATCTTTACTAATAATATTTCCTTCATTGTTTAATAAATCACTTACGGATATTTTTAAATCATTGATATTTCTTTTCGAAAAAACAACTAATTGGGTATGAATTTTTTCGTTCTTCCAGCCGGTAACCAGCCAGTTTGTTTTTTTTACTATTACCGGAGGGATGTCCTGCGTGTATCTGATTCCGTCCGAGGCAAAACTCACTGTAACGTTTTCCTTCACGTTTCTCCAAAGTGAGGCCTTTAGCGCAGGGGAATATCTTAATGGTTTTTGCGACTGTAAGCTTACATCCTGAGCGAACAATAAATTGCTTAAACTTAACATAAAAACGGAAAGTAGTAATCTGATTGGCTGCATGATTTATAATTTGATGAGTTTATTATTTCAAATGACTTTAATTTTTCTGTTATAAGGGTTGAAGATACTTCAATTTTCAGACGCAATAAAGTTTTTGGCTTTGTATTAGCTGTGCTAACGATTGCACAATCAAAATATTAGCTTATCTTTCCCAAAGTTTTAGGTCAAAATATAAAAATTAGGAGGAAACAGCCTTTTAATTATAAAAAAACATTGTCGAAGGCGTTTTTTATTGTATTTATTACAAAAAAAAGATTGTATTTGTGAAAGATAAAATTCCAACCATAAAAGAAATAGCAGACAAGCTGAAAGTATCGGTTTCTACGGTTTCCCGAGCCTTGCATGACCACCCTAGAATTGGCATGAAAACTAAGGAAGCTGTAAAAAAATTGGCAAAAGAGTTAAATTTTGAACCCAACCCAAAAGCGATATTTTTCAAGCAAAAGAAAAGTTTTGTTATAGGTGTGGTGGTGCCCAGGATTAATGAAGATTTTTTTTCGAGAGCCATCACAGGTATGGAAACTTTGGCAATGGATAAAGGATATACTATTTTGTTCGGTCAGAGCCATGACAGCTACGAAAAAGAAAAAAAAGTGCTGGAAGCCATGAAAAAGCAGCGGGTAGATGGACTTATTATCTCCTTATCGAAGGAAACCAATAAATACGAACATCTCAATGAGTTGAATAAATACGATATCCCAATTGTTTATTTTGACCGGGTACCGAAAATGAAGAACGTAAACAAGGTCTATTGCAATTTATCAAAGGCTACCGAGGATTTGATAGATTGGCTGCATAAGAAGGGTAAAAGACGAATAGCATTAATCAACGGGCCGGATGAAATCATTGCAAGCAAGGAAAGGCTGGAAGGATATATTGAAGGAATTTCGAAGAAAAAGATAAAAGTGGATATGCAATTAGTGGAGCAAACAGACCTCACCGAAGGCGGGACATACACAGCAATGGAAAAATTGTTTACCACTAAAAAACAGCCCGATGCGGTTATTACATTTAATGATTATGTGCATTTTGATGCTGCTCAATGGGCTTTCAACCATGGTATTAAAATTAATAAAGATGTAATATTTGCCAGCTTTGCCAATATTTTGCTTATGAAGTATGCTGCTTTTCCTCCGGCAGTTTCAATTGACCAATTTCCGAATCAGCAGGGATATGAAGCAATGCATGCACTACTTGAGATTCTTGACAAGCCGGAAGATAACGAACAGGTCAGAAAATCTTTTTTTGATAAAGAAATGCCGGCTGTGATGGTTTTTCATTAAAAAAATGGTCAAACGTTTGCGCTCATTTTCTATTTTATGATACACTAATTTTAAAAAATTTATTAAAAAATAAAGATTGATTTTATATGGAAAAGATATTATCTGCTTATGGTTTTCAAGTAAACAACTGTAAAGTGAACGCTTTTGGCAGCGGGTTAATAAACAGTACCTGGACTATCGAAAAAGGTGGCGAAAAGTATATTCTTCAAAAAATAAATGATGCCATTTTTAAGAAACCGGAAGATATTGCATGGAACATTGATTTACTGGACAGCTATCTGGGTGAGCATCACAAGGATTATTTATTTACAAGTCCTGTAAAAACTACCGATGGCAAGTCAATGTTGCATATAGAAGGAGATGGGTATTACAGGATATTTGCCTTTGTGCCCAACAGTCATTCTATTGATGTGGTAAAAACGCCTGATCAGGCTTATGAGGCAGCACGTCAGTTTGGTAAGTTTACCCGGCTGCTTTCAGGTATCAATGCCGATGATCTGCGCATTACATTACCTTCGTTTCACGATTTGTCGTTGAGGTACAATCAGTTTCAGGAAGCGCTGCAAAAAGGAGATGCTCAGCGCATTGCAGAATCTGCTGATTTGATAAAGGAACTGCAAAGCCATTCCGATATTTCTGAAGAGTACGAGAAGATAAAACAGAATCCCGATTTCAAACAAAGGGTGACACATCATGATACCAAAATCAGTAATGTGCTTTTCAACAACGCTGACAAAGCAATCTGTGTGATTGATCTGGACACTATTATGCCCGGCTACTTTATTAGTGATGTGGGCGATATGATGCGTACCTATCTTTCGCCGGTAAGCGAAGAAGAAAAGGATTTTGATAAAATTCAAATCAGAGACGAATTCTTTAAAGCCATTGTGAAAGGCTATCGCCAAGAAATGGAATCGGAACTGACCGAAACCGAAATGAAATACTTTTTCTACTCCGGTACCTTTATGATTTATATGCAGGCGCTCCGCTTTCTGACGGATCACCTGAATAATGACGTGTATTATGGCGCAAGGTACGAAGGCCATAATTTCATCAGGGCAAAAAATCAGGCTACACTGCTGAAAAGGCTTTTGGAAAAGAAAGAAATTTTATCTCAATTTTAATCTTGTAATTTGATTTAAAACCCTTACTTTTGCAACCGCTTTGATAAAGAAGCGATCGGGGAGTAGCGCAGGCCGGTAGCGCACCTGGTTTGGGACCAGGGGGTCGCAGGTTCGAA
>ENA-UOUJ01000557-UOUJ01000557.1-activated-sludge-metagenome-genome-assembly--contig:-NODE-557-length-24221-cov-5.507159_pt1 | contig 24221 bp, 12 predicted proteins | sample MGYA00249839_ERZ747224 | MGnify/ENA primary metagenome ERZ747224 (study PRJEB28782, sample SAMN03220277) | activated sludge metagenome | biome: wastewater; feature: sewage sludge; material...
ATAGTCTTTAAATTGAATCAATGAAGGTTGCAGGGCTTCATTCTGACTGATTTTAACCGATATTCGGTCGGTTAGTTCAAATTGAAGGTCTTTACGTACATTTTGAATCCTGTTAACCAATTCACGGGCATTGCCTTCATGCAACAAATTTTCCGTCAGGGTGATATCTAACGCCACCGTCAACGACCCCTTCGAAGCTACTTCATATCCCGGGATTTCATCCGTGAATATTTCTATATCCTCTTCATTTACAACAAGTTGATCGTTATCAAGGGTAAGGGTGAGTCCGCCGTTTTGCACCTGATTGATCTGCTCATTGGTTAACTGCTCAATGGCGTTTGCAGCGAGTTTCATCTTCGGTCCCAGCTTTTTACCCAACGATTTAAAGTTGGCTTTGGCTTTTTTACGGATGAAATCATTGCCGGCATCCAGGATTTCAATTTCCTTGATGTTTGTTTCTGCCATAATAATATGTTCCACCTTCCGGATGCCCTCGGCCATTTCTTTATCGAGTGCCGGAACAATGGCTTTTTGCAAGGGCTGACGCACCTTAATATTTACTTTTTTACGCAAGGATAGTATTAGTGATGAGGCATCCTGAGCCAATTCCATACGTTTTTCCAAAGCCTGATCAATCATTTGTGCATCAGCAACAGGATACAATACGTGGTGTATAGAACCTGCATGGATTCTTCCGGTAACCTGGTTCAGGTTGCGGAACATCCAGTCTGCAAAGAATGGTGCAATCGGTGCCATCAGAGCACTCAGTGTTTCGAGGCATTCGTACAGGGTTTGATACGCACTGATTTTATCGGCTTCATATTCTCCTTTCCAGAACCGGCGCCTACATAAACGAACATACCAGTTGCTGAGGTGTACATCTACAAATGTTTCAATATCCCTTCCAGCTTGTGTGGGTTCGTAATCATCAAAATATCCGGTAACACGTTGTATCAGGCTATGGAGCGAGGAGAGAATCCATCGATCCATTTCCGGCCTTTCATTTTCGGGTATGCGTGGCTGTTCGTAACGGAATCCATCCACGTTGGCATACAAAACAAAAAATTGATACGTGTTATACAAGGTGCCGAAAAATTTTCGTTGAATTTCGCGAATCCCTTCTGCATCAAATTTCAGGCTATCCCATGGAGAGGCATTGGTGATCAGATACCATCGGGTAGCATCTGCCCCAAACTGATCTAATGTGCTGAACGGATCCACCACATTGCCCAGGCGTTTGCTCATTTTATTTCCATGCTTATCCAACACCAGTCCGTTGCTTACAACCGTTTTGTAAGCCACACTATCAAACAGCAACACCCCCAGTGCATGCAAAGTATAGAACCAGCCACGGGTTTGATCTACGCCTTCGGCTATAAAATCAGCCGGGAAATTTTCTTTAAAGGTTTCTTCATTTTCAAAAGGATAATGCCATTGTGCATACGGCATGGCGCCACTATCGAACCACACATCTATCAAATCGGGTACGCGGTACATGCGTTTACCACCGTTGCTTACCAGTACAATTTCATCCACAAACGGTTTATGTAAATCTTTCACACCCGTTAAAAATGCTGCGTTGGTGCCATCATTCAACTGTTGATGTGCTTTTTGAATTTCATCATTTAACTGACGAATGCTGCCGATACAAATCATCTCTTCTCCATCTTCCGTTTTCCAGATGGGAAGCGGAGTACCCCAATAACGGCTGCGGCTCAAATTCCAGTCTACCATATTTTCCAGCCAGTTTCCAAACCTGCCTGAACCGGTGGAAGCGGGTTTCCAACGGATGGTTTTATTTAGTTCAATCATCCGGTCTTTTACGGCTGTAGTTTTAATAAACCAGGCATCCAACGGGTAGTAAATGATGGGCTTATCGGTTCGCCAGCAATGCGGATAATTGTGTTCGTACTTTTCAACTTTAAACGCTCTGTTTTCCAGTTTCAGTTTTACGGCGATGTCTACGTTTACATCTACATATGCGGCATCATCTTTATAATTCTTTACAAACCTTCCACTGAATTCGCCGGTGCCCTCAATAAATTTACCTTCACGGTCTACGAGGGTGAGGATACCTAAACGGTTTTGTTTGCCTACTTTAAAGTCATCTGCACCAAACGCAGGGGCCGTATGTACAATGCCGGTTCCATCTTCTGTGGTTACAAAATCTCCGGTAATGATGAGGAACGGATCGGCATCGGGCGTTGTTTCTTTAATTTTTTCCAGTGTGTTCGATTCAAACGGAAGCAGTTGCTCGTAGCGTGCGCCGGCCAACTCACTGCCTCTAACGGTAAGGAGTACACGCCATGGTACTGATTTGTCGCCCTGTTTGTAAGCCTGCTCATCCGCATCTTGTTGTTCAGCTTTAAAGAACGATGGCAGGAGTGCGGTAGCCAGCACCACATGTACCAGTAATCCAGTATACGGGTTGAATGTTCTCACGAGGCTGTATTCAATATCCGGGCCCACCGTTAAGCCAAGGTTGGAGGGAAGGGTCCATGGGGTAGTGGTCCAGGCCATGAAAAACACATCCTGATTACCGGAGGCTTCAAACAACTTTACCGTTTGCTCATGTGCAATGGCTTTAAACATCACCACAGCACTGGTATCCTTTACATCTTTATACGTGCCCGGTTGGTTGAGTTCATGACTGCTCAATCCGGTACCTGCGGCAGGAGAATACGGTTGAATGCTCACACTCTGATAGAGGTAACCTTTTTCGTACAACCGGCTCAGGCACCACCACAAACTTTCAATATAATTGTTTTCAAAAGTTACGTAGGGTTCCTTCAGGTCAACCCAATATCCCATACGCTGGGTGATATCATCCCATAAACTTTTATACCGCATCACAGCTTCACGGCAGCGTGCATTGTATTCCTCCACAGTAATTTTTACACCAATATCTTCTTTAGTAATGCCCAGTTCTTTTTCAACCCCCAGTTCAACCGGAAGTCCGTGTGTATCCCAACCACCTTTTCTTTTTACCTGAAATCCCTGCATGGTTTTATAGCGACAAACTAAATCTTTCAGTGTGCGGGAAATTACATGGTGAATACCCGGCATGCCGTTGGCACTGGGCGGACCTTCATAGAACACAAAAGAGGGGCGTCCGGCCCTCAATTCGATGCTTTTTTCAAACGCATGCTCCGTTTTCCAGGCTTCCAGCATTGTTTCGGCGATGGAGGGAAGGTTCAATTGGGTATATTCCGGGTATTTGGCAGACATATTCAATATTTCATCAAAAAGTGGTGTGCAAAGTTAATGAAACCAAAGGCTGCATCGCACACAAGTTTTCAAACCAAAAAGGGGCGATTTCTGTTAAAAAAGAAAGGAGTTTTCCACATTTTGGAAGGGTTGGCACAATATTGGTTTTAAAATGACCAAATGCTCACCTTAAAATTAAAATAGTATGAAGAACCTTCTTTTAACGATGGTATCCATCATCCTGATCGGTTTCACCGTAAACGCACAAGGAAAGAAAAAAGCCACTGATAAACAGCCGGTTGCACCTGATGTAATACAGGCATCGTTTAAAACACAATATCCGGATGTAGCTGAAGTACGCTGGAATAAAATGCACAGTGGTAACTATCAGTCGGTTTTCACTAATGCCTCAGGCAGGGAACAAACCACCGAATTCAATGCGGCCGGTGAAATAGTGCGCACCAAAATTGCTTTTTCTTCCGAGGGTGTGGATGAACACCTGATGGCGGCCATCCATGAAAAATATGCCGATGCCACGGTTACTGCACTCACTAAATATGAGTTAGCCGGTGTGCCTGCTTATTATAAAGTAAAGATTCAAACGGCCGATCAGTCTCAGAAAGATATTCTGATGAGTGAAGAAGGGGCCATCACCGAATAACTTTTTTTGCTGGTTTAGGGTTTTATTAGGGTAAAACGGGGGTAATCTTACTCCCGTTTATTTTTTTGCCATCCGTTTTTTGCGGGTTCGGTTCCACCAAATGATGATTCCTGAGGCCGGAAAAAATGTTCCGAGCAAACATGCAACGAATCCGATGAATTTAGAGGGTTGTCCGAATACCGATGCGGTATGCACAGGTTTAAACTGTGCACGCACTTTCTGCCCGGTATTTTTATCATTATATTTTTCAACGCTAACCACCTGGTTCGTGTATGGATTCACGTTATATACGTCTTTTTCCACATCAGTGTGGTAGTGGGGTTGCAACGCCGCAATGCTGATGGGTTGCTGTGGTTTCGATGGAAGCGTTATTTGATAATAGGGCGAGGCCGCCTGTTGTTTTACTGTGCGCAAAGCCAGTTCTACGGCGCCGTACACGGGATTGCCTGTTTCAATGGCAACAGGTTTTGATTGCACCATCTGCGTGCCCGTGAGGGTGTAAATTCCTTTGTTGAACCATTCAAATGACCAGGCCAATCCGGTTCCTGCCAGAATAAAAAGAATGATAGCTGAGTAAAATCCCAACACCACATGATAATCGTAATTCATCCTTTTAAAACCGGTTCCCGGTTTCCATTTCAATCGTTGCCATAACATAGCCTTGTTTTTTGGCCACCACAAGATGATGCCCGTAATTAAAATGAATAAAAACAGTAGGGTGGAAGTGCCCACGATCCATTTACCGGTTTCACCTCCCAACATCCAGCGGTGGAGGTTCATCACCATAAATAAGAACGATTCCCGATGATTGTATACCGCTGCAATGTCGCCGGTGCTGGGGTTGATGAATACGGTTTCCGTAGGTAGACGATTACCCGGTATTTTCACTGTGGTAGCGGAATTGGAGGGGATGGTGATTTCAGTATTTCGTCTGGGATCTTCGTATATTTTAATACTTTTTGCCTTCACCTGCAGGGTAGTTTCCACCAGGTTGATTAAGGAATCGGCAGGTATCCTTTCGGTAGATACGGAGTGGTTGAAATAGCGTTTTGGGTACAGCCCATGCTGCATTTCTTTCTCGTACACCAGGATAGCACCCGTAAGGCAGGTAATCATCACCACTAAGCCGGTAGCCATGCCCAGGTAGAGGTGAATGCGTCTGAAAAATATCTTCACGTGTTCAAAAATTGTATGCCACGCAAGGTAATTTGGGTTGTTGTTTGGGGTTTACAGAATAAGGAAAAACCATTACGATGAACGGAATAGTTTAACAATAGGGAGACAAAAATGGTTGCCTAATTAGTTTCTCAGCAACAATTCGCATGGTTTTAAACCTGTATGCTTTTTGAAAGCAGTGCTGAAGTGGGAGATAGAAGAGTATCCCAGCAGCATCGATACTTCCGTTACGCTGAGTCCTTTTTCGTAGAGCAGGTACTTGGCGTGGTCCATCCGCTGGCTTTGGTAAAATTCAAAAATGGTGCAACCATAAATTTCTTTAAACCCTTTTTTGAGGTAACACTCGTTCATGGCTACTTTTCTGCTGAGGGTTTTAATGGTGATGGGGTTGCCGATGTGTTCGAGCAGCAGTTCTCTTGCATGTGCAATTTTATCGCGGTCGGCCTCGTTGGAAAGAAACTTACAGGTGAAAACCGGTTCTTCCTTCTCGCCAACCATGCACTCCAGGCTGTTGAGCAGTAAAAGCTGTATCTGTGCACCCACGTACAATTGTTCCAGGGTACCGTTGTATGGGTGTTGAAGCAGGGCTTCTAGTGTCATCCTCGATTTACCGCACACGGGCACCGTTCTTACAAAGGAGTGGGGATGGGTGCATCCTAACACCTCATCAGAAAATGTGCGGTGATGTTGAGGAGATGATTGGTTTCGAAGAAATGCGGTTAAATATTTTTCGGAAAAAGTGCAGGAAACCACATCGATACATTCTGTACGCTCTCCGCAATGGTCTACGCCATTCAGGGAGCAATTATCACAGGAAGTGTTTTTTGCCCGGCAGTACATATTGCCTGCTATGCAGAAGGTGAGTTCCAGGGAACCCGTTCCGTCAGCTTTTTTGGGGGTATAAACCACTTTTCCGGCATCCTCAAAATTCCAATGGGGTAACTTTCGGATGCGTTGAACATTGAGGTGGTACAATTCGGGTACAGTCCGCTCCGTTTCCTGCAACACTTCCCATTCATGCTGAAGGGCAGGCACTAAATCGGTTGGTGAAAACAGGGACTGATGCACTTTCATATTGAGGCACAAATATACAACCCCGCTGCCGTAAATCATCTTACCCATTGATTTTGAACACTTACAGCGAGTGCTTTAACATAGTTTCAACACATCCTTTTTTTGTTTCATTTTAGCCGGCAACGTATATGAATGAATAGTGTAAAAAATAGTGGTGGAAACGAGGAGACGAAGGTGTAAAAACATTGGTGGTTCGGGCTATTTTTTGTACATTTGTACATTGGAAAATTTCCATATTATTAATTGATTTTCAATCACTTTATGAGTAAAGAAGCAGAAGCGGTTTTAACGTCCGCCCCACAGGCGTACAGTGCCGACAGTATCCAGGTATTAGAAGGGTTAGAAGCCGTACGTAAGCGCCCCGCCATGTACATCGGCGATATCAGTGTTAAAGGGTTACACCACCTGGTGTATGAGGTAGTGGATAACTCGATCGATGAAGCGCTGGCCGGCTATTGTAAAAACATTTCAGTCACCATCAACGAAGATAATTCCATCACCGTGCAGGATGATGGCCGTGGCATCCCTACCGGGATGCATTCCAAAGAAAACCGAAGTGCCCTCGAAGTGGTAATGACCGTATTGCACGCCGGGGGTAAGTTCGACAAAGGATCGTATAAAGTTTCCGGTGGTTTGCATGGTGTAGGGGTGAGTTGTGTGAATGCCCTATCTACCAAACTGCATGTTACCGTGAAACGTGAGGGTAAAATTTTTGAGCAGGAATATGCTACCGGTATTCCACAATATTCCGTACGGGAAACGGGTACCACCAATGAAACCGGCACCCGCGTGCAGTTCTGGCCCGATGGTTCCATCTTCACCGCTACGGAATATAATAAAGAAATCCTCGAAGGCCGCTTGCGCGAACTGGCTTTCCTGAATAAAGGAATCGCCATTACGTTAAACGACCTGCGGGAAACCGATGATAACGGTGATACATACACGAAAAAGTTTTACAGCGACGGGGGGATTGTTGAATTTGTGGAGTTGATTGATAAGAACTCTCACCGTCAACCGTTAATCCCTACCGTGATTTATTGTGATGGACATGATGCTGCCAGCAACGTAGCAGTAGAAGTGGCGATGGTGTATAATGCCGGATATCAGGAGAACATCTTCAGTTATGTGAATAACATCAACACCATTGAAGGCGGTACGCATGTGGCCGGTTTTCGCCGGAGCATTACCAGGGTTTTCAAGAGTTATGGTGAAAAGCAGGGCATGTTTGATAAGGCGAAGGTATCTATTGAGGGAGATGATTTCCGTGAAGGGATTACAGCCATCATCTCCGTAAAAGTGCCTGAGCCGCAATTTGAAGGACAAACCAAAACTAAGCTGGGAAACAGCGAAGTGATGGGGATTGTAGATACTACCCTGAGCCGTGTGCTGGAAGCATACCTGGAAGAAAATCCACGCGATGCCAAAACCATCATTCAAAAAGTGATTTTAGCAGCGCAGGCAAGAGCTGCGGCTAAGCGTGCCCGTGAGATGGTGCAACGCAAGAGCGTTATGGTGGGAGGTGGTTTGCCGGGTAAACTGGCAGATTGTTCCGATAAGGATCCCGGTAAATGTGAATTGTTCCTGGTAGAGGGTGACTCCGCAGGCGGTACTGCCAAACAGGGGCGCGACCGTAGTTTTCAGGCCATCCTGCCATTGAGGGGTAAAATCCTGAACGTGGAAAAAGCCATGGAACATAAAATTTACGACAACGAAGAAATCAGAAATATGTTTACGGCGCTCGGTGTAAAAATCGGCACGCCTGAAGATCCTAAAGCACTCGACACTTCTAAGTTGAGGTATCATAAATTGATTATCATGACGGATGCCGATGTAGACGGTAGCCACATTGCCACCCTAATCCTCACTTTTGTGTTCCGATACATGAAAGAGCTGGTGGAACAGGGATATGTGTACATTGCACAACCCCCGTTGTATCTTGTAAAGAAAGGAAAAGATCAGGCATACGCATGGAACGATGATGAACGCAAAAAGCGGGTGGCTGAAATTGGCCAGGGTAAAGATGAGAGCGTTACCATTCAGCGTTATAAAGGTTTGGGAGAGATGAACGCTGAACAATTATGGGAAACCACTATGAATCCGGCCACGCGCACCCTGAAGCAGATTACACTGGAAAGTGCTGCCGAAGCAGACCGTGTGTTCAGTATGCTGATGGGGGATGAAGTGCCCCCACGCCGTGAGTTCATCGAAAGCCATGCACGATATGCAAAAATAGATGTGTAAAGAACCTCGTGTTGAGATTGGGCATTCCCGATATTTTATCGTAGCTTGTCCATCAGTCAACCCATTATTATTCATATAAAACATTGAACTATGTCAAAAATGTTAACGGCCTATTGCATGAAAACAAAGGAAAAAGATTGTCCGATGCATAATGCAGTCATTACAAAAACCGCACGCGGGGGCTATATGGCTCAAGGCGATGACGGTAAAGGAAATAAAATGACCACCATGCTGTCGGAAGCGCGTGCATTGGAAGCGGTAAAGGATGGTGTGGCTAAAAAAGGCTGGTAGAAAAATGTATTCAAAAGAAAAGGCTGTTGGAAACAACAGCTTTTTTTATGCGTGTTGCTGAACGAAGGCCAGCATTTTTTGTAGAAAACGGTACACCTCACTCATGGAGGTTATATCATCCACAATCAACATACCGTTTTTACCTACCTGCTTCAATCGTCCTTTATTGGTGCCCTGTTGCAAAAACAGTAGGATGTGGTTGAAGGTATGGCTTTGGAAGTACGGGGAATCCGGATTACCCACGAAATAACATTTCAGCACCTCATTTTTGAGCAATAACTTTTCAAAGCCGAGTTCAACGGCTATTTTTCGTGTACGCACTGTGGTAAACAGATCTTCTACCTGCGGTGGAACGGGTCCGAAACGGTCTTGCAATTCAGCATGAAATGTTTGAAGGGCGGGTTCATCTGTACAGTCATCCAATCGGGCGTATAAGCTTAACCGTTCGGTAATGCTTTCGACATACGTATCGGGTATCAGTATTTCAAGATCAGTATCAATGGTGCAATCTGAAACATAATCATCCTGACGGTCAATTTCATCTTTAAACAGGTTCCTGAATTCTTTTCTTTTGAGTTCCCGGATGGCTTCATCGAGGATTTTATGATACATCTCAAATCCTATTTCTGCAATGAATCCGCTTTGTTCACCCCCAAGGAGGTTTCCGGCTCCGCGAATATCGAGGTCGCGCATGGCAATCTGAAATCCGCTACCCAAATCACTGTACTGTTCAAGTGTGGTCAGTCTTTTTCTGCTGTCTACGGGCAATGTACTCACGGGTGGGGATACCAGATAGCAAAATGCTTTTTTATTGCTTCTGCCAACACGTCCGCGCAACTGGTGCAAATCGCTCAGGCCAAACTGATGGGCATTGTGGATGATGATAGTGTTCACGTTGGGAATGTCTACACCGCTTTCCACAATGTTGGTGCATACCAGCACATCGTATTGTTTGTCCATGAAATCGAGGATGGTGTCTTCCAGTTTATCTCCTTCCATTTGTCCGTGTGCATAGGCTATGCTCAGGTCAGGACAAAGCCCCTGCAGCAGTCCCTGCATTTCTTTCAGGCTGTTTACACGGTTGTGGATGAAGAACACCTGCCCGCCCCGTTCGGTTTCATAGTAAATAATATCTCTGATGGCATCTTCATTGAATACCATCAGTTCGGTTTGTATAGGCTGACGGTTGGGAGGAGGTGTGTTGATGATGCTCAGATCGCGCGCGCCCATTAAGCTGAACTGTAATGTACGTGGGATAGGCGTTGCCGTTAGGGTGAGGGAATCCACCGTTGCCCGGAGTGATTTCAATTTTTCTTTTGCAGCCACCCCAAATTTCTGTTCTTCATCAATGATCATCACGCCCAGGTCTTTGAATTTGACATCTTTCCCCAGCAGGGCATGCGTGCCAATGATGATATCCACTTTTCCTTCTTCCAGTTTTTTAAGGGTTTCTTTCTTTTGCTTGGTTGATTTAAACCGATTGATAAAATCAACGGTTACCGGAAAGTCTTTTAAACGATCACTGAAGGTTTTGTAATGCTGGTAAGCCAGGATGGTTGTGGGTACCAGTACAGCCGCCTGCTTCCCGTCGGTACAGGTTTTAAACGCAGCACGTATGGCAATTTCTGTTTTGCCGAAACCCACGTCCCCACAAACCAAGCGGTCCATCGGTGCAGGTTTTTCCATATCTTTTTTCACATCTTCACTGGCTTTGGCTTGGTCTGGAGTGTCTTCATAAATAAAACTGGCTTCCAGTTCGGTTTGCAGGTAATTGTCGGGGGCGTGTGCATATCCTTCACGTGCTTTCCGTTCAGCGTACAAACGAATTAGGTCGGTGGCAATATCTTTTACCTGCTTTTTGGTTTTTTCTTTCAGTTTCTGCCAAACATCACTTCCCAGTTTGTTCATCTTGGGCACCGTTCCTTCTTTTCCACTGTATTTGCTGATTTTATGTAGAGAAGAAATATTCACGTAGAGTAAGTCCCCGTCTTTATATTGAATGCGCACGGCTTCCTGCAGGCGACCGTTGTTTTCAATTTTTTGCAGCCCGCTGTACACGCCCACACCATGATCGATGTGGGTTACATAGTCTCCGGGTTGTAACTCTCTGAGCGTTTTTAGCGTGAGGGCTTTATTTTTACTGAATGCCTGTTTTACCCGGTATTTATGGTATCGCTGAAATATTTGATGGTCAGTATAACAAACGATTTTGTTATCGTGATCAATAAAACCTTCATGGATAGAGAGGGGAACAGGAACCATATCCAGTCCGGCATTCAGGTCAGTGAAAATGCTGTGTAAGCGTTCCAGTTGTTTGGCGCTTTCAGCGAAAATGAAAATGCCATATTGCGCATCCCGATAATTGGTAAGGTCTTTAATCAACAAATCAAACTGCCGGTTGAATGCAGGTTGAGCCTGGGTGTTAAACTTCAAAATATTTTTGATGGAACCATCAGAGAAGTAGGGTTTACCCCATTCGAGAACATGCCGTTGCCGGATGGATTGTTCCAGGGATACAGCTGTGGCAAAATCTTCGGGATGCAAAGCCTGTTTCATCAACGATGCTTGATCCGTATCCGATGCTTCATTCACCTCTTTTGATTCCGATTCTAGGGACAGCGCCATGGCAAGATCTTCTTCCTGCTGTTCAATTTTTTCACGAATGAAATTGAAATCTTCTGTCCATATTACGGTATTTTCCGGCAGGCTGAGGGTGAGCAGGGTTTTCTCACCGGTGGTGGTTTCTGATTCAATATTCGGGATGATATTAACCTGTAATAATTTCCGCTCGCTCAATTGAGATTCCGGATCAAAGATGCGGATGCTATCAACCTCATTTCCAAACAATTCAATCCGGTAAGGTTTTTCGTTTCCGAAGGAGTAGATGTCGAGTATCCCCCCGCGCACAGCGAATTGTCCGGGTTCATACACAAAGTCGGTTGATTGAAAGCCCAATTCTACAAAACGTTGGAGCATGGCTTCTACATTCAATACCTCGGCTTGTTTAATCGATATAATATTTCGGGTAAGCGTTTCCGGTAGTGATACTTTCTCAAACAGTGCCTCCGGGTAGGTAACCATCATTTTTTTATTTCCGCCTGCGGCCCATCGTGTGAGGGCTTCTGTACGCAGCATCACATGGCTGGGGTTCAGCAGCCTGTAATTTTTTTTGTTCTTAAATGAAGAGGGGAAATAAAAAAGCTCCAGCGCGTGTGTAATGTTTTCAAGCGTATTGTGGAAGTAAGCGGCTTCTTCGGCATCGCGCAATATGATGAGATGGTTTAACTGTGAAACCAGTTGATGTGATTGCACTGCAGCCACTACAAATGCGGCGGCACTTCCGTTCAAACCGGTCAGTTGTATGTATTGCGGAGCAGACATAGTAATCCGGTCTGCAATCGAAAAGCAGTGGGGGTTGTTCAGGTACCTGTTTTTCAGATCATCCAGGTTTATCATATGCTCTATTCAACTTCAGGCGGCTGCAAAGATATACATCTCATCCGGTTGCCGATACGTAAATCATTATTTTAATGTAACTTCCTGCTGATTATGGGCAATCAGCAATGGCATACCGGACGAGTGATTCGAATTGAATCAGCGGCAGAAGGAACCCGGAGGTTCTTTGTACAGGTCCATGGGATGGAGGCTTTCCATTTCAAGCCCGGTCAGTTTGTTACATTAGATTTGCCCATTCACGAGAAACCCAATAAGCGCTGGAGGAGTTACTCTATTGCCAGCTGGCCGGATGGTACCAATGTGTTTGAATTGTGCATTGTGCTATTGGAGGGGGGAGCCGGCACACGGTATTTATTCAATGAGGTGAATGTAGGGCATGAATTGCATTTTATGGGTCCGTTAGGTGTATTTACTTTACCTGAACCCATTGAGAAAGAATTATTCTTCATTTGTACGGGTACAGGCATCGCACCGTTTCGCAGTATGCTTCATCATATTTCGATGCACAACGTTCCGCACCGCGGCATTCATTTATTGTTTGGTACACGCCGGAAAGAAAATTTGTTGTATTACGAAGATATGCGCCATCTAACAGAAATCATTCCTCACTTTCATTACTGGCCCACCTTATCACGCGAGGAATGGGAAGGCAAAACAGGATATGTACACCAGATTTATGAAGATATCCTCAAACCAAAAATTGCAGAAGCAGGATGTGCCGAAGAATGTAAAGTGGCTTTTTATTTATGTGGTTGGAAGGACATGATCGACGAAGCCAAAAAACGCATTCAGGAATTAGGCTTCAACAGAAAGTGTATTCATCAGGAATTGTATGGGTAAGGGGAATGGATGCGTACGCGTAGAATAATCAACTACATGACAGTCTTATAAATTGTACCTTACCCGAATCATGAAATTTCTTTTTATTAATGGAATTCTGGAAGAGCCATTCACAGGGAAAGCTGACCAAAGCGTTTCGTAATATTTTGAATTGGTCAGGTTATCAAAATAAGCAGAAAATTGTAGTGGTTTGTTGGGTTTTGTATAGTGCAGCACCAAATTGCTGATAAGCAATGAACTTTTCTCGAAGGTAAAAGATGTGGTACTCAGGTATTTGAAGTTACCTTCAATCGAAATATTCATTTTCGTTCTGTAAAGGTACCTTCCGGATACATTGTATTGATGGCTTTTCGTATCCTGTTCATTATTTTTTAATTCATTTGGAAGTTGCGTGTTGAGTATCCTGTATCCTGCAGATAGTTCACCCTCATGTTTGTTTCTCCATCTTTTTTCAATTTTCACAGCAGAATGAATTTGATTGTAAAACGTTTTCAAAATCAAATCGTTCACTGAAATCAGGTTCGCATAGTGTTGCGCATTTATTTCAAAATCAAGTAACATTCTTTTTTTCAAGGGTATCATGTAAGCGAGAGAAATGGAATGATTGGAAGCTGATTTGTTTTTAAATGTATAATTGCCTTCATGAAAAATCCTGTTTAACCGGCCTTCATATACAAAATTTCTGAAGGTGGTGGTATGGTTATAAAGAGCAGAAAAATAATGCTTGTTTCGAAATCTTCGGTTTAGCATGTAGTTGATAAATAAACTAGGCGTTGTAATTTTATCACTGTTAAAATAAGCAACAATTGATACCGGACTCAATGCATACGACTGTTGATAAGCCTGATAGGGGTGTAAAGGCTGTTTGCTTACACTCCATATTAAATTATGTTGTGTGCCACGTTTGGAAAATCTTGCCGTTAAACCGATGTTTCCAATGAAATCTGATTTTGAACGAGGGGGATCAGGAGAAATGAAATTCAACTGGTATATACCCACTTTGCTGTTCATATTCCATCTGATTTTTTTGCCCCATCCATATTGAAATTGAATTTCTGTTTGATGTGTTTTAAATGCAGAAGCACCCGTCAGTATTTCGTTTGCAGAATCCGGTTGGTTTGTATTTACATCTTTAAAGTAATAGTCGTTTTTGATGGTTACTTCACGGCTTTCATGAAGTATTGCAGGTGTGTATAGTTTGCCTTTGATTCTTTTGATCAGTTGAAACTTTCCGTTCATCGATGTTCCGGAAAGTCTGCGACCTACATTTAATTCGTTAAAGCCCGGATCAACGGAAAGCATTTCAGCCAGGTTATTCACATTGTAACCGTTATTTTGATTGAATGCCGCATTGTTGAAATTAAAATCAATTTGAATAGCAGATTGATCGTTGATTCGATTGGTGTATTGGGTATTTATAAACAATGAACGGTTTTTAAAAGCCTGATTGGTTTTTGCCGTGTCACTGATTTGGTTTAAACTTTGTTTCAAATCAGTATTATATCCCGTTCGGTCATACAATCCGAATATTTTTACAAGTAATGAACTCTTACGATCGATTGTAATATTGAGTTTTTGTTGCAATGCCATTTTCTCAGGCCTGGTTTCTGCCTGTCTTGTTTCTTTTTTAATGGAAATCCCGCTATCTGCCTGAATTTGATCTGTTGCATTTCTATCAAATCGCCAGGTGTCGTTTAAGTATGATATTTCGGTTTCAGATTTTATTTTTTTTCCGATGGTGTTGTTTATTTTCATTCGTGCGTCCCAAAGGTTATTCCTTAAAAAGTGCCTGTTATCCAAATCTGATATTTGTTCAAATGGAGTAGTTGGTGTCATCCATCTTTCGTTCCATGTAGTGAAGGCAGGTTTAAGCTCGTCGTGCTGGGTAATAGATGAATGATGTCCCTGCGTATTCCTATTTCCAATAAGTGCTATTTTGGTATTCCCTAAAAGAGAAAAATATAAGGGAGTAATCATGTATTTGTTCAGCGTGTTGATACCGGCATCAACATACCCAAAGCCGCGGATTCTTTTTTTCTTAATGGTTAAGTTTACAATTGTTTTATTACCGTCATGCAACCCTTTCAGCAGTTGATTATCTACCTGATTTTCCATAGCTTGTATATGCTCAATTACATCAGCAGGAAAGTTTGCCAGTAATAACGATTGCTTCTCACTAAATAAATCTTCTCCTTGTATCAGAATTTTACTTACAACTTTGTTTTTATACAGTAGTGTTCCGTCAATAATGCTAAAGCCCGGCACTTTTGAAATTACTTCTCCCAGGTTTTTTTCAAGTCCATTACTAAAGGCACTGAGTTTATAGAATGTGGTATCATCATTTTGCCAGATGGGTTTAGATTCAATTCGAACTTCGGGTAATGATTGTGTAACCGATTTTAAAGTGATTTTAAAATTATGTACTTGTTTCTGATGATCGAGTATAACAGTGGTATCACGATATCCGGTTTTTGCTATTTTTAATACCAACCGGTCAGTTTCAGTTGACTGAATAGTAAATGAAAATGTGTGCAGGTTACCGGTTGAAAGGTAATGAATTGTATTGTTTGCGTTTTGGTTCAGCACCCTAAGGTAACTGTCATGAAGAGGGTTGCCCATACTGTCATGAATAGACCCCGAAACTTTGATAAAGGCCTGCCCCCACACCATGGAGGAACAGATGGTCAGTATAATTATTGAGATTAACTTCTGCACAATGAAGCTTCGTGTAAATTTATGAAATAATGAATGCTGTTGAAAGCATTTTATTTATTTCACTTTTCTTAAATCAGCCTTTTTATTGAAACGCTCATTAAATACCTTTGGCCAGAATATTTCATCGTCCGGCACATGTGATGTAGAAAACTCTCTGAGGGTATAAGTTTCTCTTGTTCCATGAATCTTAGCTTTTACTATTAAGCCGGGAACATTCAAAAGATTCCGTATTCCAATTGGCATAATAGGAAATTCAGACGAGTACCAAATTTCAGCAATGATATTCCTATTAGTATTGTACTGAATTGCATAGGTACATAAAATGCCATTTATCAGTTCAGTTCTATCGGTTATTTCCCAGGTTCGTACATCAACATCAAAGTAAAAAAAATTATTTTCAGGATTATCGATTTCAAAAACCTGGTGTCTGAATCTGAAAATTTGAGTATCCAGGTTTACGTAAAAAAGTGCCTGAATGGAATCTGTAAACAAATCAATAGTATGGTTCAGTTCTTTTATTTCAAGATGTCCATTCGGATACTCTTTTAAATAGTCAGCTGTTAAATAAGATATGATGGTGTTATTTTTTTTGAAATAATACCCTGTTAGATTCACAGGAGGGAGCGAAACCCCCTGCGGGGCGCCTATAACTTCACGCTGAACATCATAGGTAGCCACAAGGTTTTGAGTGTTGCCAATCTTTGTAAACAAAAATGAAAGAAGTATGATGGATAATGTTTTCATAAAAAATGTGTGTCCGGGTGAGTTGAATAATAATGTTTAAAACGGGTTATGGTTCCGGTCCATCGCATGGTGGTAGTAAGGTCAGAAGTCTTTTTAATTTATGTGATGCTACGGCTCTAGCACAGGCTAATGCTGCAGCATACGCAGTATCGCAATCTGGATCAGTGCTAGTGCACGAACTCGTAGCAGTATAGTAAGTTATAATCCCATCACATTCTTGTGAACCATTTGCAGTATAACTGGCTGTCATTGTACAATTTGGTACAGCTATGTTACTCAAATAATTCGTTGTGTGTGTGGGGGGGTAACAGCATAAACAACTGTTCCACTGAAAATCGAAATGGCGAGAAGTAATTTTTTCATTTGATAAATATTTAATACCCGGACACAAGCGAATATAATCAATATAAATGAAATTTTCGTATAGCCTAGCTATGAACTTTTAATAGCTGTTATTTGGATTTTGAAATGATTCGCATCTTACAATATGTGATCGATGTTTATGCTAAACACATGCTTTAGAATCCATTTATCAACTCCATCACCTTCGCCTTCACTTGTGCCATGGGTATACGTTCCTGGCGCATATCATCGCGATAGCGGATGGTTACCGTTTGGTCTTCTTTGGTTTGATGATCAATGGTTACACAAAATGGCGTGCCGATAGCATCCATTCGGCGGTACCGCTTCCCAATCGCATCTTTCTCTTCATAAAAACATTGAAAGTGCGGCCGGCATTCCTGCATCAGTTCACGGGCAATTTCCGGCAAACCATCCTTTTTTAATAATGGCAACACCGCCAATTTCACCGGAGCTATCGCTGCAGGTATTTTCATCACCACCCGGCTATCATCAGACCCATCTTCCTTTTTCCAATGTTCTTCCCGGTAACTTAAGCTAATAACGGTTAGGAATAATCGATCTAAACCAATCGATGTTTCAACTACATACGGTATATAATTACCGATGGGTTTTCCTGATTCGTTTAAATCATTATCGAAGTATTGAATTTTCTTTTTACTGAATTCCTGATGTTGTTTTAAATCAAAATCAGTACGGCTGTGTATTCCTTCCAATTCCTTCCAACCAAACGGAAATTCAAATTCAATATCCACGGCAGCATCCGCATAATGCGCCAGCTTTACGTGATCGTGGTAACGCAGTTTATCTGCAGGAATTCCGATACTTTCAAGCCATTTCTTTCTGTGTTCTTTCCAGTAACTGTACCATTCCATTTGTGTGCCGGGGCGTACAAAAAACTGCATTTCCATCTGCTCAAACTCCCGCATGCGGAAAATGAACTGGCGCGCTACAATTTCATTTCTGAAAGCTTTCCCTGTTTGCGCAATGCCAAACGGAATTTTCATACGACCCGTTTTTTGCACATTCAGAAAGTTTACAAAAATCCCCTGTGCCGTTTCAGGGCGAAGGTAAATGGTATCAGCCTCGCCGGCTACACTGCCCATTTGCGTACTGAACATCAGGTTAAACTGACGCACATCCGTCCAGTTACAGGTTTTACTTACCGAACATTTTATCTGGCGGCTTTCTATCAATTGTTTCAATCCGTCGAAGTCATTCGCTGCCAGCAGTTGGTCCATCATATCCAACAATATCTTCCCTTCTGCTTCCGGTAAAGTTTCAGCATACAATTCCAGCAAATGATCCACCCGATAGCGCTTGTTGCTGTCTTTGTTATCAATCATCGGATCGCTGAAGTTATCTACGTGTCCGCTCGCTTTCCAGGTAGTAGGGTGCATGAAAATAGCGGCATCTATCCCCACAATGTGATCATGCAACTGCGTCATGCTTTTCCACCAGGCATCTCTCAGGTTTTTTTTGAGTGGAGCACCCATTTGTCCGTAATCATACACGGCACTCAGGCCATCATACAATTCGGATGACTGAAATATAAATCCATACTCTTTGCAGTGTGCAATGATATCCTGAAATAACGGTGCGTCGTTTGCCATAAGGCTGCAAAGATAATAGTTCCGCCTTTTCTGCTGTAATTTTTGATAGGTGAAAACGGCGTTGTTCGAATTGCTACATTTTTCTTAAAGGCTGTAAAAACGGATGGTTTCACCGCCACTTTGTATATATTGCTTGTGAATTATCTGTTTTGTTCCCAATTAAGAATATACGCTTATTTGTGCTGTGTTTGTGGTGTGCGGGTTTGTCGTGCACACAAAAGCCATCACCCGATAAAGAAATCCAGCGCGCTTTTTATTACTGGAAATCCGTTCTGCACATTACGCCCGAAGTGTTCGATATGTTGGATTCGATGCGGGTGCAAACTTTGTATGTACGTTATTTTGATGTGGGCTGGGATCCGGCCAGGCAACAACCCGTTCCACTGGCACCAATCCGGCCCGGAAAGTATGAGCGACCATTTAAACCGAGACAATCCATCATTCCCACGGTTTTCATTACCAACGAAACCATGCTCAGGATAACTGATGCACAAATTCCAACCCTGGCTGCCGATATACTTCAACTGATTGCTTCCACCCATACTATACTTGGAGTCAATCCATCCCCTCAGGTTCAGATGGATTGCGATTGGAATGCCTCTTCAAAAGACCGTTATTTTTCACTGCTCCGGCAACTGCAAGCACTCGATTCCACGCATGTGTATTCAGCCACCATTCGGTTACACCAGTTGAAATATGCTCAAACCACCGGTGTGCCGCCGGTGTCACGTGGGTTGCTGATGTGTTACAACATGGGAAATATCAAAGATCCGGCAACTTCAAACTCTATCCTCGATCCGAAGGAAGTGAAACGGTATACCAACGGGTTTAGTACCTACGCTTTACCGTTAGATGTGGCATTTCCTTTATTTGGGTGGACAGTCCTCTTCAGGAACCAGCAATATGCAGGACTGATACAGCTAACAGACCGTAAAGCCATAGAAGGTGTTTCATTCAGTTTGGGTAACAACCGCTTCCGGGTTTTAAAAGATACCACGCTGTTCGGATATACGTTACTGAAAGACGACCTGCTGCGGGTAGAAGATAGTGCGGTGCCAGACATCCTGCATGCAGCCACACTTTTACGCGATAAATTAACCGGCGATTCATTTACGGTATCCCTCTATCATCTGGATACATTAATTTTAAATAAATACACCACCCATGAATTGGAAGCTGTTTACAATAGTTTGCGTTAGCGTTTCGCTTTCTGCTGTTCCTCAAAATATGATTGGTTGCGGCCCCGATGTAGATCCGTACGATTACTACGCGCACTTCTTTAATGCCGATCAGTGGGAGGGCGATAAAACCTACCGTCCGTTTTATTATACTGGGAACGCCTTTTTATATGATGGGTTTGAACCGGATCCTGTCGAAGAACAGTTGATAGATGAATGGGTAAAGCACACCGGGCCTTCGGTTTCCTCAACAGATGCCGGCAGCTTCATCATGGGCAATTACCTGACTCAAATGAGCGAGTTGTATCAACAATTAGGAAAAAAGAAACCGATACTGTCCGACACTTCCTTTGCACAAAACAGCATGACGAAGTATTTCATAAAGAGAAAAGACCGGGAAGGGTTGCAATACCTCATCTTTGCTAAAAAAGTTGAACCCTATGTTACGGGCGATGCGTATGATTGGGATGCGATGGACCGGGACAGCCTCCAAATGGATGCTTTATTTACGATGGGTTTAGGATTATACAAAACAGCTAAAAAAGATTTTTATAAACTCAGGTATGCGTATCAGTTAGTAAGGCTTGCCCATTACAATGAAAAGTATGCACAGGCAGTGAAACTATACGACAGCCTCGTGGCACCCAATCATTATCCTTCTGTATTGCAACACCTCAGCCTGGCGCAAAAGGGTGGGGCTTTGTACAAGTTGGGCAGGCGGGAAGAATCAGCATATATTTTTAGTCGTTCGTTTAATGCATCCATGGCCCGCCGGGAATCCAATTACCTGAGTTTCAGATGGAGTGTGGATCCCACTCAACCGATGGATACCTACCTGGCGTATTGTAAAAATGATGCAGAACGCGCAGATATGATGGCACTGTTTGGATTTGCAACCTATGGCCCCGCCAGGCACATCATGGAAGAGATGTACCGAATGGCACCGGCCTCACCGGCACTGGAAGTACTGGCAGTGCGTGAAATAAACAAAGCAGAAGAAACATTTTATTCGCCCTATCTGCATGGTAAGAAAGGGGGGTATAATTTTTATTATTTCTGGGAAGACGATGAATCGGTTAGAACCATGCAGGAAAAACAGCAGGATGTTTTTGTACTGGCTGATCTTATGGCTACACTCTCCAGGGATACACGGGTAAAAAACAAAGGACTGTATGCTACCGGTGCCGCCTACCTGTATATGATGTTGCAGGATTTTGCCCGCGCTAACCAAATGATTCAGGAAGGCGAACGTTACCGGATGAGCGCAAAAGTAAAAGATCAATGGACCTTCACCCGGTTGATGATTGCATTAAATGAGTCTACGGTGATGGATGCAGCAACCGAAGAAAAAATACTACCCTCTTTACAATGGGCACTGCAAAAGGCATTGGATGAAAAATACAGAAACGGTATTCAGTATGAGCAACCCCAACAATGGATTCAGCTGTACCGAAACCTGATGAACGTAATACTGGCCAAAAAATATAATGCAGAAGGCAATCGCTTGAAAGAGGCACTGGCAGTGGGTGCAGCGTATTTTATTTATGGAGATGGTGCCGGTATAGGATATGTGCGGAATACACTTACAGCCGGCGACGTACATGCAATGTATAATTTGTACACAGAGCAAAACCCTTCGGCTTTTAACCGCTTTATCATTCAAAACAACTCTATCCGCCTTACTGATGTAATTGATTTTGCAGGCACCGCTTACCTGCGTGAACATGATTTTAAAAATGCAGTGGCATGGTTGGAGAAGACATCTGAAGGAGCTTACAGAATAGACAAAAATCCATTCATTGATTTGCTGTACGACAGAGAAAGCCCCCTGCCTGAAGAACACACCATTACCACTAAACTGGAATTTGCCCGGGAGATGTTGCGTTTGCAACAGTTGAGCAGTGTGCAATCGAAAGATCAGGCAGCTCACTTATATAAACTGGGACTGGGTTTATATAATATGTCGTATTACGGCTACGCATGGGAGTTAGTGGAGTATTTCCGCTCGGGAACGGATGGGTATTTCATTCCTGAAGATGCCGATTATTTCAAAAGAGAGTATTATGGGGTATTTGCAGCGCATGAAACTTTTAAAAATGCCATGGAGGCTACGAAAGATAAAGAGATGAAAGCGCGTTGCCTGTTTATGATGGCCAAGTGTGCGCAGAAGCAGGTACAACAACCTCAATACCACTGGAGAAACGTGTATGAGCATTACAGCAATGCCTACAAGCTATACGATATTGATTTTAAAATGAATCAACATTTTCCCGAGTTAATTTCGAAGTATGGGAAAACACGTTTCTATCAGGAGGCGTATACCAGTTGCAGTTACCTGCGCGATTTTGTTCAACGGCAATCACGTTAAAAGCACAGAGGCACATAAAAAAAGAGCCAGATCTTTCGAAATGGCTCCTTTAAGCGGTTAGTTCTCGTCTTTACTAACTACATCCAAGACTATTACCACAATTCAGGCATTTGTAGCATGTGCCGCTGCGCACGGTGATGTGTCCGCAAACGTTACAAGCCGGCGCATCTCCCTGCATCGATTTGTTGGCAGCACTTACCGCATCCATTCCCATTTTGGGAGCGGTGCTTTTTACGGAAGTGGTGGTGCTTACCAAACGCACGGTACTCATTTCGGGCAGTTGTTCACCAATGGTGGGTGGTGTTACGTTATCCCATTCTTTGGTGCCGGTATTTTCAAGTTCAGGCTTTTCCAGTACATGTACTAAATCAGTGCGTCCGAGGTATTCATATGCCAGACAGCGGAACATGAAATCTATGATTGAAGTAGATGATTTGATGTTCGGGTGATCAACCATGCCGCTGGGCTCAAAGCGGGTGAATACAAATTTCTCAACATATTCTTCCAGCGGAACGCCATATTGCAAACCAATGGACACAGCGATGGCAAAGCAGTTCAACATGCTGCGCATGGTGGCTCCTTCCTTCGACATATCAATGAAAATTTCACCTAATGTACCATCATTGTACTCGCCGGTACGCAGGAAGAGGGCCTGTCCGTTGATTTTTGCCTTCTGAGTAAAGCCCTTACGCTTTGCCGGTAGGGAACGTCTTTCCACAATCATGGCCAGTTGGCGCTTCAGGGAAGTATCTGCACTTTTCTGCACACGGTTATTGATTTCTTCCAGCAACTCTTCCACTGTTAGTTTATCCATTTCAATGAATGAAGGGGAAGATTGCGTAACTACATTTTCTGCTTCGGCTTCTTTATCCGATTCTTTTTTCTTTTTGTCGGATTTATTGCTGAGCGGCTGACTGAGTTTTGAACCATCACGGTAAAGCGCACACGCTTTTAATCCGAGTTCCCAGCTTAAACGATATGAATCGGCAATATCTGCTTCAGTAGCCTCGTTGGGCAGGTTGATGGTTTTACTGATAGCCCCACTCAGGAACGGTTGTGCTGCCGCCATCATACGGATGTGGCCATGGGCGTGTATGTAACGCTCACCAATGGTACCGCATTTGTTGGCGCAATCAAATACCGGCAGGTGCTCCGGTTTCAGGTGGGGTGCCCCTTCAACAGTCATCGTACCGCAGGTGTACACATTGGCTTCTTCAATTTGCGCATCGGTGAAACCTAAAGCTTCCAGCATGCTCCAGCCAAAATCATTGTATTGTGCAGGTGCAAATCCTAAGCGTTGCAGGCAGGCCTCACCCAAGGTATATACATTAAATATGAAGCCCAGTTCAAAGGCACTGCCCAAAGCCGCATTGAGTTTTTGCAGGTCATCGGTGGTAAATCCTTTTTGTAACAATGTTTCTTCATTGATGTAGGGTGCGCCTTTCAGTGTAGCGTGTCCTTTAGCATAATGAACAATATCTGTAATTTCCTGTTCGGAGTATTTCAGATTCCTCAATGCCTGAGGAACGCTTTGGTTGATGATTTTGAAGTATCCGCCACCGCTCAGTTTTTTAAACTTCACCAGTGCAAAATCAGGTTCCACACCGGTAGTATCGCAATCCATCACCAAGCCAATGGTTCCGGTAGGTGCAATCACAGTGGTTTGTGCATTTCTGTATCCGAATTTTTCGCCCAGGCGTACGGCATCATCCCATGCTTTGGTAGCTGATTTCAGCAAATAATCCGGACAGTATTTTGCGTGTATGCCTTGCGGTTTAATCTCCAATCCATCGTACGCATCCATCGCATCGTATGCAGCAGCACGGTGGTTGCGCATTACACGCAGCATATGCTTTTTATTGGCTTTGTACTCGCGGAAGGGCCCAAGGAAGGCAGCCATTTCAGCAGATGTTTTATATGCCGTTCCCGTCATAATTGCGGTGATACCTCCGGCAATGCCACGGGCTTCTTCACTATCGTATGGAATACCACTTACCATCAACAGGCTACCCAGATTGGCATATCCCAAACCAAGGGTGCGGTAATCAAAACTCAGTTGTGCCACTTCTTTTGAAGGGAACTGTGCCATCAATACAGATATTTCCAGCACTACAGTCCATAAACGGCAAGTGTGTTCAAATCCGGCTACATCAAACTGGTTGGTATCTTCATTAAAGAAACGGCGCAGGTTTACACTGGCCAGGTTGCATGCGGTGTTGTCGAGGAACATATACTCGCTGCATGGGTTAGACGCGCGGATGGGGCCTCCTTCCGGACAAGTATGCCATTCGTTGATG
>ENA-UOUJ01000558-UOUJ01000558.1-activated-sludge-metagenome-genome-assembly--contig:-NODE-558-length-24166-cov-17.826884_pt1 | contig 24166 bp, 24 predicted proteins | sample MGYA00249839_ERZ747224 | MGnify/ENA primary metagenome ERZ747224 (study PRJEB28782, sample SAMN03220277) | activated sludge metagenome | biome: wastewater; feature: sewage sludge; material...
ATGACAGACGTTAGAAGTGAAATGCTCACGTTTCACCTTTCCCTTCTAGCGATGATATATGATATGACATAATATAATCAACATAACATAAGCCATTCATGTATTTTTTACTTCACAGGCGCCAGGTTAAATTCCCCTGCTTTTATAAGCATATAATCGTAAGCCGCGTCGTAATTGTTTTCTATCTCGCCGTCTAATATCGCATCTTTTATGGCGTTCTTAATATCGCCTACTTTTTTGCAGGGTGCAATACCAAATATGTCCATGATCATTTCGCCGGTAATGGGCGGCTGCCAGTTACGGATCCTGTCTTTCTCTTCCACTTCATGCAATCGCTGCTGCACCATTTCAAAATTATCGAGGTATCGCTTTACCTTTTGCCTGTTTTTTGAAGTGATATCGGCTTTACATAAAGTCATTAATGCTTCAATGTCATCGCCTGCATCAAATAAAAGACGGCGTATGGCAGAATCGGTTATATTTTCTTTCGTAAGGCTGATTGGCCTCAAATGCAGTTCCACCATCTTTTTTACGAAACGCATTTTATTATCCTGCGGAAGCCGCAACCTGGTAAATATTTTGGGAACCATTCTTCCTCCTACCACCTCATGACCATGAAAGGTCCATCCATGCCCTTCTTCAAATTTTTTGGTTGCCGGTTTGCCAATATCATGCAAAACAGCCGCCCATCTCAGCCACAGGTCATCCGTATGTTCGGATATATTGTCTACCACCTGCAGGGTATGATAAAAATTATCCTTATGCCCCAATCCGTCTTTATATTCCGCGCCTGCCAGGTCAACCATCTGGGGGAAAACCCGGTGCATCAGCCCGCTCTTATACAGCAGATCCAACCCAACAGAAGGTTTTTCACTCATCAGTATTTTATTCAGCTCATCGGTTATGCGCTCCTGTGATACAATCTGTATGCGTTCTACATTCTCCCTGATGCCCTGCCAGGTATTATCATCTATAATAAATTGCAACTGCGCAGCAAAACGGATAGCCCGCATCATACGCAAAGGATCGTCGCTAAAGGTTTGAGCGGGATCCAAAGGTGTTTTGATTACCTTATTTTTTATATCTGCTATTCCTCCAAAGGGATCAATAAGCTGGCCATAATCATCTTTATTTAAACTTACAGCCAGCGCGTTAATGGTAAAATCTCTCCTGTTCTGATCATCGGCGAGGGTACCCGGCACTACTTCGGGGTTCCTGGAGTGATAACGATAGCTTTCCTTCCGGGCACCCACAAATTCAATATCAAGCCCGTCTATACGAATATGCGCCGTTCCGTAATTTTTAAAAAAAGCTACTTTGGGTGATGGAGCCAATTGTTTTGCAACTTCATGTGCAAGCGTTATACCATCGCCTACGCAAACAATATCGGCATCGCCTGTTTTACGGCCAATAAGTTTATCGCGTACAAAGCCGCCTATAACGTAGCAGTCTATATGCAGCATTTCGGCCGCATGCGCTATCTTCCTGAAAATGAACCTTTCCTTTTCTGTGCAATTCGTAAACATACAGCACAAAAATAAGAAAGGTTTAAGGTGATGTGTTTATCTTTTTGCCGCAGATCCCCAGGTTTCCTCGCAGCATTTGAGATAGTTTTTTGATTCATCGTCTGTATTTGCCGGAAAAGCTAAGCCTTAAGCTGCCCCTTCTTTTGAAGGAAAGCATCAATAACAGCTTTTACATTAACCAGTTGTCTTTTATGATCAATACGGTTGGCAATTACCGGGTTTACTGTATTCATTACGTGGTAGCTTTGGTGAATGAGGGCTTCAATGGCTTTTGCGCCCTGATCAGATAGCCCGGCTTCTAATACCGCGTTTTCCTCCTGCTGTTCAAAGTCTGTTTCAATATCTTCAAGATCGTCTACAATAAGATAATAGCTGATTAAAGCATACCAGGCCGCTACAAGCCGCTTTTTAACAGCATGGTCAAAATCAAAATAGCACAGGCTGAACAGGTAAGCATCTGCACGGTTGAGCGATTGGTAAGGCATTCCCAATGTTACAGCGGCTTTTTCTTTCTCACCCGAAAAATAATATACCAGATCCTGCAGAAAGGATGGGTTTTTACATTGCGGGCGGGTTAAGGCAACACATTCGGCAATATGTTCTTCAAAATTAATGGCATTGCTTTCGAGCTTCGCCGCACTATGCAATATGTTTTCCAGCAATTGCAGGTGTTGCTCAGAAAGCAGCTCCGACTTGGGAAGTCCCAGCCTGAATTGCATATCCATATACAAGGGGATAAACAAATAGCCGGGCATAGGTACAATATACAGCAGCCTTTTTTTCCAGTACAAATTACCTTCAGGCACCTTCCGGTCGGTTAAAAATTTCCCTATTTCCATATCAACACCATACCCTAACTTAAGATCATCCTTGCTTGTAAACATGCATAAAGCTTTTTTTAGAATGCTGAATGTACTATCAATGCATTTATTAAAAAAATCTACCGGCTTAGCCAGGTCCGGTTTTACATACAACTTAAATCAGCTACGAATGATTCATAAGTTAATTGGGCATCCGGTACAATTCATTTCTTCCCCGCTGCGCCCTTGCATTCAAAGAATCCATCATTGTTTTGAAAATGCCGGTATGCGACCTGTAAAAATCATAGCTCTTTTTAAACTGCGCTTCTGTTACCTTATGCAATAAAAATATCTTCTGGTATTCTTTTTGAATTTCAACCTCTTTATTTTTCGATGAATCTTTGGATACATAGGAATTCACGAACTCTTCGGCCATCGTTATTTCAAAGAGCATATTCCCCATTTCGTGCGGCTCAATAACGCCGGAAGGCACTTTACGCCCGGAACAGCCCGTTAACAGCCATACAGCTACCATTATTATATACCAGCCTGCATTCATTTCAATTCCTGTTTATAAGTACCTGCATTTGCGATGTCTAATCTTTGCAGCAATTCGGATGCCCGCACTCTTTCCTGTGGGGGCGATTTTTTAAACAGCTTCGATAATTCTTCGCTCCTGCCCAGAAAGAAAAACTGCAGGGCCATAAGATTCCGGTTATCGGTGCTCAGTGTATTTAAATGATTCAGCCCGTTAAGAACCTGCTGCCGCGCTTCGTTTTCATCTTCATACATCTTATCCAAACCCATCCGGTAATAAGCATAGTAAGCATCGTGCAGCAATGAATACTTACTGTTGTTGAAATTCTCCGACAGCCAGTAACGGTTACGCTGCCCGTCGAATGCTTTCCATCCTGTAATATTGCGGCCATCGGGAGCGCCCGTTACTATTTGCTGCGCTTTTTTAAAATAGGGATCGCCGCCTCTTGGTGAAAAAGAATCGTAATCCAATCCGAGTATCATATACACATAATAGGCAAATATCGCGGTGAGGTTAGACGCGGCGGGATCGGAGCCCGTTATATTGCTCTCATTAAATTCTACCTGCTGAAATTCGATATATTTAAAGGTTACATCATTATCCTGGAAATTCATCAGGGGTGAAACATAGCTGCTGTTATATACCGGGCGGGCCGCCTGAATGGTTAAAACAGCGCGGTATACATTGGATTCAACATCCTGTGTAACATTTAAAAGAAAATGGCACACTATCTTTTCCTGTTGCCGGTAGCTATCATTTGTCCATTTCCTGTTATTGAGAAAATTGGTTAATGCCGTTTGTAGGGTTTGAAAGGCTTTTTTGTCAACCGAGCTTTTTATTTGCCCCGCCATTACCGACACTTTAGCATTCAGTTCCTGCCCCGAAACACAGCAGGAGAACAGCAGCCCCACCAATAAAATTGAAAGCTTATACATGGATATATTCAATTATATAATCAACAATGTCTTTAGCTACAGCGGCTTTAGATTTCAAATCAAAGTGTTTCTCTCCTCCGTTCCTGTCAAAAACAGTTACCTTATTCGTATCCTTTCCGAAACCTGCGCCGCTATCGCGCAACGAGTTCAGTACAATAATATCTGCGTTTTTTTGCTGTAGCTTGGCCAAAGCATTTTCGCGTTCATTGGTGGTTTCTAATGCAAAGCCAGCCAATACCTGCCTGCCTGTTTTTTTTTGCCCCAGGCTTTTTAAAATATCTGGTGTTTTTTGCAACGCTACCTGCCAGCTTTCTTCCTTTTTCTTTATTTTTTCGGGAGCAACGGCAACCGGTGTGTAGTCGGCTACCGCGGCAGCCATAACGGTGATGTCGGTTTCCTCGAAAACGCTGTGGCAGGCATTGTACATTTCTTCGGCGGTTTGCACATTAATTACATTCAAGCCGTCTAACACAAATGTACCGGGCACGGGGCCTAATACCAAGGTTACCGCCGCTCCGCATTGTAATAATTCCCGTGCAATGGCTACGCCCATCTTTCCACTGGAATGGTTGCCTATGAAACGAACGGGATCAATATGCTCGTAGGTTGGACCTGCCGTAACCAGTGCTTTTTTACCGCTTAACCTTCCGGCACTTTTAAACTGCTGAACAAGGGATGATATTATGGTTTCCGGTTCAGCCATCCTTCCCTCGCCAAATAACCCGCTGGCAAGCTCCCCGTTTGTTACCGGTACAATTATATTTCCATCAGCGGCCAGTGTTTGCAGGTTCCGGTGGGTAGACGGGTGCTTCCACATATCTTCATCCATAGCGGGGGCAAGCATTACCGGGCAGGTAGCGGAAAGATAAACAGCCAGTAATAAATTATCGCAAAGCCCTGCCGTCATTTTGGCAAGCGTATTACAGCTTAAGGGCGCTACCAGCATAATATCGGCCCAGCGGCCCAGCATCACATGGTTGGACCAGGTATCTTCCCTAAAGATATCAATGAGCACGGGATGCTTTGAAAGCGTTGACAGGGTAAGCGGGGAGATAAAGTCTTTTGCGGCTGCCGTCATGATCACTTTTACTTCGGCGCCTTCCTTAATAAGCGCTCTTACAATGAGCGCTGACTTATAGGCAGCAATGCTACCCGTAACACCCAGTACGATTTTTTTTCCCTTTAATAACATTTTAAAAATTCTTGCGGTAAAGATTGCCCCGGTTAACTGTATCACATGCTCCCTAAAAATACAAAAGCGGCAGGTATTAATTGCCGCAAAAGAGTTTAAAAAGAGAGATCCGGTAAAATTTTAACTGAACAGGTCATTATCACTTTTACGATAATAAATTTTATCATCAAAGAATTCCTGCGTGGCCAATAATGCCGGGTTAGGCATTCTTTCATATGCCTTGGATATTTCTATCTGCTCCTTATTTTCATGAATCTCTTCTAAGCTGTCTGTATGGCTGGCAAATTCTTCTAATTTATTATGCAGCTCCTCTTTAAGCGCAATATTGATCTGGTTGGCTCTTTTGCCGATAATGGCAATAGACTCATATAAATTACCTGTTTTATTCTTAATGTCAACCACATTCTTCGTTTCTACTACATTAGTGGTGGTATTTGCACCCCATTGCTTTCTTAATCTGCTCATTGAGAAATAGTTTTTAGATTATTTTGCGACAAAGTTAAGTAACGTTCCGCTTCTTTCAATAGTTTACTTTCAGGAAACCTGTCCTGGAAGTCCTGTGCCTCCTCAATTACCTGTCCATAACGTTCATTTTGCCTGTCTGGTATGCTCATAGCGGCATACCTGTAGTAAGACTTCACTACCCAAAGCTTAAATTCATCTGCATTGGGCGCGTCCGGGTAACTGTTCAGCAAGGTGCTGAAGGAGATGGCTGCCGCCTTGTACTGTCCAAGGTTATAATACAACTCTGCACTGCTGTAATCCTTGGTTATCATCTTACTATAGCATTGTTCAATAATTTCCTGCGCTTCCTTATTCCGCTCCGATCCCGGGTGCGTATTAATGAATGTTTGCATCTGCCCCATTGCTTTAATGGTATTGGTTTGATCCAGTTCAGGCTTGGGTGACTGTTTAAAGTAGCAGAAAGCATGCATGAAATCTACTTCCTCCGCTTTTGCACTATTAGGGAAATATTCGAGGAAGCTCTTAAAAAGATTTTCAGCGCTGATATAATCTTTCAGATAATAGGCGCAGTAAGCAAATTTATAATGGATGTCTTCAAATTTGTTGGAACCCTTGTACACAGGAAATAAATCTTCGTATAACTGCTGTGCAAAGCGGTATTTTTTCTTTACAAAGTATTGATCAGCCATCCGGAGCTTATACTCATAGTCCTTGCTTTTCATTACTTTAGAAAACTTAGAGCAGGAAGAAAGCAAACAAACTGCACCAACCAGCAAAAAAAGGTATTTGATTATTCTCATAAAAGGCGGGCAAAAATAATTGTTTTATAATACAATCCGCGGGAATAAATATAAACTTCTCATATTTAGCAAGACGTTAAGGTATCGATAAAAAAACTGGCTGCAGTTTTTGACTGAGCCAGTTTTTTAAAATTATATTTAATTACTGATTATCAATTTATTATCCTCTCCTTCTCAGGTTAGGATGCGGTGCAGGAACGGTATTCGGACCTTCATCTCCTGTATCTGCAGCCCTGAGATCTACCGTATTACAGTCTCCGCCGATTTCGCCATATTTAAATATTAACCGGTCTGAGCTGATACCCTGTTTTTCCACCAGGTAGTTGATTACCACATTAACCCTGTCCCAGCTTAACTGCTGCGACGATTTGGAAGGTTCGCAGGTATAGCTTGTTACTACCACTTTGCAATTAGGATTCTGGCGCAGGCGTTCTGCCACATTGGCCAGAACAGCTTCTGCGTCGCCGGATATTCTATATACTTTAGCATTAAAGGAGATGCTGGGTAAGTCGCCTATTCCGCAATCGCTACCGCCTCTTTTACCTACATAGCCTTCGAAGCATGATTCGTCGGGACATGGACACTTGCCTACACCATCAGCATCCACCGGCTGGCAAATGGTTGGGGTAATAAGTTCTTTATCTTTATAATCGGGTACGCCGTCGCCATCTGTATCCCTGCTCACCCCATGTGAATCAACCGCTGCGCCGGCAGGTGTATTGGGCTCCATATCAAACTGGTCTGCCACACCATCGCCATCTGAATCATCCAATACGGGCTTGGGTATTTTCATGTGCTTGGGCGAGTTCAGCTCGCTGTATGCATAATCCAGGGGGTTGAGCCACCACAAAGGCTGAACAGCCCTGGAGCCTATATTAATATTTAAGCCTAAACTGGCATAATTATATACGTCATTGCTGGGGGTAAGCACTCTGCCGGTATTAGGATTACCCGGATCACTTACATTTTGCCAGCGAACGCCATCCAGCAGGTCATCGCCTATAAAGGTCAGCCTGTCTTCCAAAGCAAGATTTAGCCTGTCGCTTAATTTAATAGCAACACCGGCTCCAAAAGTTCTGGAGAAACGGAGTGTTTTTCCAAAAAGCTTGGCCCTGGCATTTCCTTCATTTTCTGCAAGTATGTTATAGCTTCCTGCATCTAACAGGTTTTTAACGTCCTTGATGGTTTGCCTTCTTTCTTTATAAACATTGCTAACCCCAATTGTACTGAAATTATACAAAGCGTTAGCATCTGTTGTAACATTGGTTTTCGTTTCATATATGGTAGCGCCTATGCCTGCGAGCGCATATACAACAAAGCCGGTTTTGCCTTTATGGAAGCGTATATTGTTGAAAGTGAATACACCCTGCAGCGACAGATCCTGTACATTGGCTTTGTAATTATCAAAAACAGTTTGCCCGGTACCATAGCCCGCATTACGCCAATGATCAGCAAAGCCGCTGGTGCGTTCTTTCCAGTTTACACCGCTTGCTTTACCATACACATATTCAGCTCTTAAAGAGAACAGGTAACCGAGCGATTTTCTTACATGCACGCCAAATCCGGGTGTAGGGAACTGTGACGCCACATCTCCCAATATATTAAACGTACCCACTTTTACCCCAAGTTCCCACTGGTTTCTTGGTTTTGCGGGAAAATTGTATTGATTATTTAAAAACTCATTATGCTGCCCCAGTCTTTTGGAAGGAATCAGGGAAGAATCTCTCCAGTCATAGCTACCAGTAGTTTCCTGGGCAAACAGGTACGAGGTTAGCAAAGTAAAAATCCCAAGTAGCAATAAATTTCTTCTGGTTGCCATAACGTCTAAAATTAGTGAATGAATACGGTAGTCTTGCAAAAAAGTAATATGCAAAAGTATTGATTGACCCGCAAATACCAAATTTTTTAAAAATAATAAATTACACTGCTAACTTGCAGTGTTTTACCTGTGTATGTAACATACAACTTGTTACAACATTTATGCCTTTTTTTTATAAGATGAATATAGCAAAGAAAATCATAGCGGATGAGTTGGCCATCTTTGAATCAAAGTTCAGGGCATCAGTTAAAAGCAATGTTCCCCTGCTCGACAGGATAATGCAATATATTGTAAAACGCAAGGGAAAACAACTCCGTCCTATGTTTGTGCTGCTTTCGGCCAGGCTTGCCGGGGGGATCAATGACGCTACTTACCGGGCAGCTTCGCTTGTGGAATTATTACACACGGCCACCCTGGTGCACGATGATGTGGTGGATGAATCCTACGAAAGAAGGGGATTTTTTTCTACATACGCGTTGTGGAAAACAAAAGTGTCTGTTTTGGTAGGCGATTATTTGCTGAGCAAAGGACTGCTCTTATCCCTGAACGGGCAGGATTACCGCATACTCCATATTCTTTCCGACGCCGTACGCCAAATGAGCGAGGGAGAGCTGCTGCAAATTGAAAAAGCACGGGGGTTGAATATGGACGAGGATATTTACTTTGAGATCATTAAAACAAAAACAGCTTCATTACTGGCATCAGCCTGCGCCGCAGGAGCATGGTCGGCCGCTGAAAATGAGGATATTACTGAAAAGCTCAGGCAGTTTGGAGAATATACAGGCATGGCTTTTCAAATAAAGGACGACCTTTTTGATTACGGCACCGACAGCATTGGCAAACCAACCGGTAACGATATCAAAGAAAAAAAACTTACCCTTCCTTTAATATATACGCTTAACCATGCGGGTTCCTCAAAACGCAGGGAACTGATATACATCATAAAGAACCAGAACCGCAGAAAAGAAAAAGTGAACTATGTAATTGAAAACGTAAAGCAGGCCGGGGGAATAGAATACGGTATGCAAAAGATGCTCGAATACAGGGACAAGGCCCTTTCCGTATTGCATGAATTTCCCCCTTCGGAAATACGCGATGCATTGGAAGAAATGGTAAATTACACTACAGACAGAAAGCATTAAGCATGTAAAAACACCAAATGGAAAAAAGATGGCATATACTGGAGGCGCCGGAAGGGAAAGCAGCGCAGTTAGCCGATGTCCTTAAAATACATCCCGTGCTTTGCAAAATACTGGTGCAAAGAGGAATAGAAACCTATGAAGCAGCTAAAAGCTATTTCCGTCCGCAATTATCCGGCCTGCATGATCCGTTTTTAATGAAAGACATGTACAGGGCGGTGCAAAGGATAACTGCCGCTTTTGAAAAAAACGAACATATCCTTGTATTTGGCGATTATGATGTGGATGGCACTACAGCGGTTTCCTGCATGTTTCGCTTTCTGCAAAAAATTTATATTCCCGAAAACATCCGGTTTTATATCCCCCACCGCTACCGCGAAGGCTACGGCGTTTCCAAAGAAGGTATTGATTTTGCCGGTGAAAACCATATTACGCTCATTATAGCTTTGGACTGCGGCATTAAATCTGCCGACCTGATCCGTTATGCAAAGTTAAAAGGCATTGATTTTATTGTTTGCGATCACCATTTACCCGATGAAGACCTGCCGCCGGCAGTTGCCATATTAAACCCCAAGCAAAAAGACTGCCCCTATCCTTATAAAGAACTTTGCGGCTGCGGGGTGGGATTTAAGCTCATTTGCGCCTTAAGCAGGCATTTAGGACTCAACGAAGCGGATTGCTTTCATTACCTTGACCTTGTTGCCACTGCCATTGCCGCCGATATTGTGCCCATGACGGGAGAAAACAGGATACTTGCCTATTATGGCGTAAAACAGGTAAATGAAAATCCTTCCCCCGGCATAAAAGCGCTTATTGAATTAAGCGGGCTTCAAAAGTCGGAGATGCATATTAATAACCTCGTTTTTGTTATCGCTCCGCGTATCAATGCGGCAGGGCGCATGGATGATGCCCGGAAAGCCGTTCAGTTGTTTATTGAGGAAGACTATACAAAAGCCATTGAATATGCCGGTATGCTTCACTCCGACAATGACGACAGAAAGGAAGCCGACAGCAGCATTACCGAACAGGCTTTAAGCATTATTGAGAACGATGAGATACTCATACAACGAAAAACAACAGTGGTTTACCAGCCGCACTGGCATAAAGGAGTGGTGGGCATCGTGGCTTCCAGGCTTATTGAAAAATATTACCGTCCTACCGTGGTGCTAACGCAAAGCGGCGAAATAGTGGCCGGCAGCGCCCGGAGTGTGCCCGGCTTTAACCTGTACGAAGCCATCCATGCATGCCGCCAGCATTTATTAGGATATGGCGGACATTTTGCCGCCGCGGGTATGACGATGCTTCCCGGTGAGGTGGAAGCCTTTAGCAGGAAGTTTGAAGAAGTGGTAACCATCCAAATTGAACCCGCGCAACTGGTTCCCGTACTTACCATTGACGCTGCCATTGAGCTCGCCGATATTAAACCCGTTTTTTACAAAATAGTTTCCCAGATGGAGCCTTTCGGTCCAGAAAACCTGCGTCCTGTATTTATATGCCGGAATATTACCGACACCGGTTATTCAAGAGTGGTGAAAGAACAGCATATCAAATTCTCCGTAAAACAAAATAACACCACCATAAGCGGTATAGGGTTTAATATGGCAGATCGTTTTAGCTTACTGCAATCCAAACAACCCGTTGATCTTGTTTTTACTATAAATGAAAACGAATGGAATGGAGAAAAAAGCCTGCAATTAAAAATTATTGATTTCAGACCAGCCCTGAATTGAAAAAGTGGTTTAACTATATAAAGCTTTTCTGGTATTTTTCGGTCAACTGGAACCCTGTGCTTGCCGGCTTTATATTATGGCACGAAGTAAGAGGAGAAAAAAAATACGGGATCGCTACTTCAAAACCCGTTGAGCTATCTGAACTCACGATCACCAACGGCAATCTTTCGCAGTCATCAAGATATGAAGCGGTAAATTATTTTATACTGGAAGCGCTGCTCAGCAGGCTGCGTACCATTGCCGGTGAAACATCATTTACAGACCTCGGCTGCGGAAAAGGCAGGGCAATGGTGGTAGCCGCTCATTACGGATTCACCAAAATTTCGGGCGTTGATTTCGCTAAAGAAGTTTGCAGCGTTGCGGAACAGCATTTACAGCAATTGCGTGTGCAATTTCCACAAATGGAATATGGGCTGCATTGCCAGAACGTGCTTGATTATGATATTCAGCCCAACGAAAGCGTTTTCTTTTTGTTCAATCCTTTCAGTGATGAAATTATCTCCCGCTTTCTTGAAAAGGTTAATATTTCAACAGCCCGGCATCCCCGCACCATTTACTTTTTATACGTGAGCCCAAAGCACGTAGAAACTTTTTTTGAGTTTGAATATGAACCGGTATACCGCAAAAGAAAATTAAAGTGGTTAGATGGTGTTATATTGAAAAAGGAAATGCAGCATCCTGCTTCCGCGGCAATCCTGTAATCCATTGCCTGAAATAATTTTATAACGAAAGCCAAAGCCGGTTAAGTTAAGCGTAAATTATCAAAGATAATAGGGGCTGTCTCAAAAGTAATATTTTGCCACTAAGTCACGAAAACACAAAAAAAATAAAACCTGAAAATCAAGGCTTTGTGCCCTTGTGTCTTAGTGGCATATCTTCTATACCGGTCCTTTTGAGACAGCCTCTATTAAATACGTCACTTAATGATAAACACTAGCTTTCAACAATAATTTTACTTTTCTTATCGCCACCCATCAGCTCCACGCTACGGTTAATAAAATCAGTAAGGCTGTTGCCTTTCAGCAATCCCTGCGACAATAAGGCCAGGTCGGCCAGGTTGTGCACGAATTTTCCTTTTTTGTCTGCATCGGTTTCACTGAGTATTTGCTGAAATACCGCATGATTGCCATTTACCGTAAGCGTTACCTCATCGGGCATAGTAGCATAAAAAGCCGCCATGGGTCCGCCTGCGGCAGCCATATCTTTCATGCGGCGGGTAAACTCCGGCCGGGTAGCCACCACAGGCGGCGCTTCCGGGCTCAAGCCTTTCACTTCAACAGACATGTTAATTTCGGGCATCTTCAGATCAAACAGTTGCTCCAACGCCTTCACCTCATCTTTATTCAACACCGTTTCGTTGTGCTCCTGCTTATCAATAAGGTTATCGGCAATGTCTGCATCAACGCGCGTAAAATGCACGTTTTCCCATTTGTTTTCTACCTGGCTTATAAATGCAGCGTCAACTAAGGTTTCCATTTTCACCACCGTATATCCTTTGGCTTTGGCCTGCCGAACATACGCATCCTGCTGCACAGGGTTGGTGGTATACAATATTACCACCTTGCCGTCTTTATTTTTCTGAAGAACTTCCGTAGCCATTTTGTATTCTTCAAGGGTATAGAACTTTCCTCCTTCCACATCTTCAAAAATGTGAAACGAGTTGGCCCGCTCAAAGAACTTATCGTCGGTCATCATACCATACTTCACAAACAACCCGATATGCTCCCACTTTTCTTCGAATTCCTTTCTATCCTTTTTAAAAATTTCCTCTAATTTATCTGCAACTTTTTTAGTGATATGATTGTTGATTTTCTTAACATTAGGGTCACCCTGCAAATAGCTGCGGCTTACATTGAGCGGTATATCGGGCGAATCAATAACGCCCTGCAGGAGCATCAAAAATTCCGGCACTATATCTTTCACTTCTTCGGTAACAAAAACCTGGTTGCTGTACAACTGTATCTTATCTTTTTGTATTTCATAACTCTGCTTTATTTTGGGGAAATACAAAATTCCGGTAAGGTTAAAAGGATAATCAACATTCAGGTGTATCCAAAATAACGGCGTTTCGTTAAAAGGATATAGCTCCTTATAAAAATTCTGGTAATCTTCAGTAGTAAGGTCAGATGGCTTTTTTGTCCATGCCGGAGTGGTATTATTGACCTGCTTTTCTTCAAAAAATATAGGCACGGGTAAAAACCGGCAAAATTTTTCAAGAATTTGTCTTATCCTGCCCGCTTCCAGAAATTCATTGCTTTCTTCATTAATATGCAACACAATATCAGTACCTCTTTCCATTTTGTCAGCTTCTTCAAGCGTAAACGCCGGGCTGCCATCGCACTCCCATTTTACGGCAGGCTTATCCTGCTGATAAGATTGGGTTATTACCTCCACTTTATCGCTCACCATAAAGGAAGAGTAAAACCCCAGCCCGAAATGACCGATAATATTATTTTCAGCCTGTCCTTTATATTTTTCCAAAAATTCTTCCGCTCCGCTAAATGCCACCTGGTTAAGGTATTTATCTACTTCCGCAGCAGTCATGCCCACGCCTTTATCCGAAATGGTAAGGGTTTTAGCTTCGGCATTGAGCTTCACATCTATACGCAGCTCACCCAGCTCACCCTTAGCTTCGCCGATAGAAGAGAGTGTTTTCAGTTTTTGCGTGGCGTCAACGGCATTACTCACCAGTTCCCTTAAAAAAATATCATGCTCGCTATAAAGAAATTTCTTAATAATGGGAAATATGTTTTCCGTTTGTACCCTGATGTTTCCTTTTTCCATAATGTTTAATCGGTTAAGTGATAAATAGCGTTAAGCACCCGACAAATAAAATGCCATTAGCTGGTTTACTGACAGGTTGGCAATGAGGTGGAAGGCGTAAGGTTTAAGGTCTGCTTGCATGTATTACCCTAAACCCTACACCTTATGCCTTAAACCTTCACAAATAATTCTCCGGATATAACAAAAAAAGCTACCTTCGCACCCCATATTTTTTTTTAACCAAATTTCAGGGTAATGAACAATTATGAATTGATGGTGATTTTTACCCCTGTTCTGAGCGACGAGGAGTTTAAAACGGCTCAGAAAAAATATACTGATCTTATTGCCGAAGCCGGCGGTGAAACGGTGTATTCGAACCCCTGGGGGTTGAAATCACTGGCGTATCCCATCCAGAAAAAAACCACGGGTATTTACTGGGTTGTGGAATTTACTGCGCCATCCACCTTCAATGAAACTTTGAAGATTCAACTGCTTCGTGACGAGCAGGCATTACGTCACATGGTTACCAAACTCGATAAATACGCCGTCGGGTACAATGCCAGAAAGAGAAGTGGTGTAAGTTACAAAAACGAAAAAGCGGAGGCTGAATAGTATGGCAAAAGCTAATGAAATCAAATACCTTACGGCTATCAAAACGGAAAAGCCTAAGAAAAAATTCTGCCGCTTCAAGAAGTACGGTATTAAGTACATTGATTACAAAGACATGGAGTTTTTGAAAAAGTTCCTGAATGAGCAGGGTAAAATGTTACCCCGCCGCATTACCGGTAATTCACTCAAATACCAGCGTAAAGTATCAGAAGCGATAAAGAAAGCCCGTCAAATGGCGCTATTGCCGTATGTAACTGATCTTTTAAAGTAAGGAGGCAATCATGGAAGTAATCTTAATACAAGACGTAGATAACTTAGGTTCAGCCAACGAAAAGGTAAAGGTAAAGAGCGGTTATGCACGCAATTATCTTATCCCCCAGAAATTTGCTATTGAAGCTTCTCCTTCTAACCTTAAGCAGTTGGAAGAAAAGCTGAAGCAGCTAAAGAAGAAGGAAGCAAAATTACTGGCTGAAATTAACCTGGTAATTAGTAAACTTAATGAAAGCCCATTGCGCATTGGAGCCAAAACAGGTACTTCAGGTAAAATTTTCGGTAGCGTAACTACCGTTCAAATTGCCCGTGCCATCCGCGATCAGAAAGGATACGAAATAGACCGCCGCCGCATCCATATTTTGGAAGAGGTAAAGGAGCTGGGATCGTACAAAGCTAAAATTGACTTCGGTAACGGAAATGAAACCGAGTTAAGCTTTGAAGTAGTAGCGGAATAATGCTCATAAGTAATTACCATTAAACGAAGGAGGCTGGCAATAATCAGCCTCCTTTTATATTTATCTTTTATTGCATAACAGGAGTTTTTACTACTAATAGAATTTATATAAATATATTCCATTTTATATGGTATTATTTTGGAAAACATTATCTTCACAATGCAGTAATGCACCATTAGTTCCTATTCTGGCTGGTTTTACGGCTAACCTCCGGTTCTCAGATCATTGTAGCGACTAAGTTTCCATTACTATTTTTTCAATTTTCACTTTTTAAATTTTAGTTACAATGAACCTGTACGTAGGCAACCTCTCCTGGACAATGACAGAGGACGACCTTAGAAATCTATTTGAACAGTATGGTACCGTTAGTTCCATCAAAATTGTTAAAGACCGCGAAACCGGAAGAAGCAAAGGATTTGGATTTGTAGAAATGGAAAATGATACTGAAGCGCAAAATGCGCTCAGCAGCCTTTACGACAAGGAGATACTGGGAAGAAAAATCGTCATCAATGAAGCTCAGGAAAGACCAGCTAAACCAGGCGGTGGCGGCGGTTTTAAAAAGAGAAGCTTTGGCGGCGGAGGCGGCGGTGGCTACAATAAAGGCGGCGGAGGCGGTGGATATCGCGATCGCGACCGTGGTGGCTATAACAAAAGAGATTATAACAACGAATATTAAATAATACCTGTTCACCTCATTTATTTTAAAAATCCCGAAAACTTCGGGATTTTTTTATTTCCTGTATTTAACCAATACGAGCGATTACCCTGTAATTATCACATGCGAATTAATCGGAGATTTATATTTTAAGGTATAGCTTTTGATTTACCAGGGGTTATGTAACTTACGGCGGCCGCTATATATATAATGAGCTTAATATTTAAACCAGGAAGCATTAATGGTTACTATCATCATACCCACACTGAATGAAGCAGAAACAATTGGCAACATCGTACGATTTTGTCTGAACAATGTATTGGCAGGAGAGGTAATTGTGGTTGATGACAATTCTGACGATGAAACGGTTGCCATAGCACTGGCTGCCGGCGCCAAAGTTATCAATAGTAAAATAAAGGGAAAAGGCATATCTATGAAGGAAGGCATTCAAAAGGCAGCACATGAAATCCTGCTTTTCCTCGACGGAGATATAGACCCTTACCCTGAAGATACCATTAACCTGCTGGCTACGCCTTTAATAAATGACGAAGCAGATTTTGTGAAAGCTACATTTGCCAGAAATGCAGGAAGGGTAACAGAACTGGTAGCCAAACCTTTACTTAATATATATTACCCTGGCTTATCCGGCTTTTCGCAGCCACTGAGCGGAATGATCGCCGGAAGAAAAAAATTCTTTAACAGGATTGAGTTCTTTAATGATTACGGCGTAGATATAGGTATTTTAATTGATATGTACCTGATGAAGGCCAGGATCAAAGAAGTTAATATCGGCTATATAGAAAATAAGAGCAAGCCCTGGGAAAGCCTTGGGAAAATGAGCAAGGAGGTATCCCGGGCCATTATTGCCAAGGCACAACCGCAATCAGAATTTAACATGCCCGAAGAAGAGATATCTTCTATAGAAACGATCCAGCGGGAAATGCATAATACCCTGAAAGAAGATCTTTCGCGGTATCATAAGCTCATTGTATTTGACCTGGATGACATCATTTTTAATGGCCGTTTTATTGATGAATGCGCCGCTGCTTTTGGATTTACACGCCAGTTGGAAGAGCTGAGATTTAATGAAAAGGATCCTATCATTCTTACCAAACGCATAGGACTGTTGCTGAAAGGTAAAACAATGGATGACCTGCTTAATATTGTGTCGGATATAGAAATGGTAAAAGATATTCAGGCTGTAGTACAGGCATTGAAAGAAAAAGAATACATCGTGGGTGTTATCAGCCATAGTTACCTGCTCATTGCCAATTATGTACGTCAGAATATTGGCGGCGACTTTTCCTATGCCAACCAGCTCGATTTTTATGAAGGAAAGGCTACAGGTGAAGTAAATATGCCTTCCTATTTCTTTGCTTCTCCCGAAAGCATTTGCGGACATGCCTACTGCAAAACGAACGCATTACAATACGCTTGTGATAAATATAATGTATTATTAAAAAATTGTATAGTTGTGGGCGATGACCGGGAAGACAGGTGCATTCTGACACATGCCGGTAAAGGCGTTGCTTTTTGCACAAGCGATGAATTATTGGAAAAAATTGCCTATATTACCATTAAAGAAAAATCCTTTAAACCCTTGCTGAACATAGCCTGAGGTGCTTTTCCATATCCATGTTGAAAACTTTAAAATTTAAAACCTTTTACTATGCAAAACAAACTGTACAACATTCTGGTTCCGGTTGATTTTACGGCCAAAAACAAATGGGCCATTACCAAAGCCATTGAGCTGGCTAATAATTTTAATTGTAATATTCACCTGGTACACGTTGTTTTTAAGCCTGTTTTCCCGTTAATACCCATAGATGCCAGCCGCTTTACGCCATACGCATCGCATATTAATATGCAGGCCTGCCGTGAGAAGCTTGCCACATTAAAAGCCGCTTATAAGAGCCAGCTTTGCGGAGACGGCGAGATCGAGATCAGCCTTTTGCAGGGTCACCCGCAGGCGCAGCTCAAACAATACATTGAATCGTATAACATGGACATGGTGGTGCTTGGCCTGTCGAAATTTAATTTGCTGGAAAGAATTATATCCTCCATCTCCATAAGCCTGCTGGCCCGCAAAACCAATATTCCCATACTGGCGGTCAGGTCCAGCGGCCTGGTGAGCCATTTCAAAAAAATAGTTTTACCCCTCCATAATGATATCCCGGTTGAAAGGATTAAACTGGCTACCATGCTGGCGCGTTCCTTCAAATCAACCGTTTACCTCGTATCACTAAGAAGTTATATCAGCCACAGCGAAAACAATATATTGGATAAAACGCTCGAGCTGGTACAAAGCGTTTCTACCATCCCAGTTCAATGTTTTTTGTTGGAAGGAAAGAACTTAGCCAAGAGCACACTTGATTTTTCAAAACGAATTAATGCTGATCTTATCCTGGGGCAGTCTGTAAAAGAGTTTCGCTTACCCGGTTTATGGAACAGGATCACGAATAAGTTATTATCCTATGCTTCAAAAATACCCGTATTAACTTTTGATAAAGCTACAGAACAGGTATAAACAGGGGAAACAAAGCCAAACACATTCCGTACCTCTCTCCCTTTCTCTTATTTTTTTCCCAGTTCTATAACTTCGCAATCCTTCATCGTATTACCATCAATTGCCAGCCGTACGATCGTCCTTACCTTTTGCCAGCCCTGCCTGCCCGCTGCTCCCGGGTTAATATGCAGACAATTGACCTGGTCATCATAGATTATCTTTAAAATATGCGAGTGTCCACTAATAAATAATGTAGATCCTGCCTGCACGATCTCCTTTTTTACGCCCGGCGCATACCTTCCAGGGTAACCGCCGATATGCTGCATAAAAACATGCACCTGCTCTACCGTAAAATGAAGCTTTTCAGGATACCTGTTGCTTATATCCTGCGTGTCAATATTACCATATACGCCCCGAAGTGGTTTAAACGCTTTCAACCTGTCTGCAACAGCGTTTCCTCCAAAGTCGCCGGCATGCCATATTTCATCGCAATGTTCAAAATGAGCCAGTATGCTTTCATCAAGGTAGCCATGGGTATCAGACAGTATACCAATTTTTTTCATGTATCATTGCACATTATTTCCGTAAATATAGGTGTTGTTATTTGATATTGCCGCCAACGCTCAACCCACTGGGCACGGCATCCGGTATTTTCCTGTCATACTTATCATCATTGAGCGTGTTTAAAAACTCAACAATGCGGGGGATATTTTTGAACGCTACCCTGGTTTGAATAGCCAGCGTATCCAACTGTTCTTTTTTTATATTTGCATTGGGCAACGCCTTACCGTGCAGGTCTTCGTAAAAAGTTAATACCTGTTCCAGTGTTTTTAACTTGCCGCTATGCATATACGGCGCCGAAAACCGTAAATTCCTCAGCGTTGGCGTGCGGAAAGCAAAGCTGTTATTGACCCCGGAATCAATTATTCCCAGCTTTTCATTATCCGCAACACCCAGCACATGGGGCTTAAAATCGGAAAGCATAGGTCCGTTATGGCAACGGGCACATCCCGACTCCATGAACAATTGCATTCCCTCTTTTTCAGATTGGGTTAATGCGGCGGGATTACCGCGCATAAATTCATCAAACCTGGAATTGTTGGCCACTAAAGAGCGCTGGAAGCTGGCTAATGCCTTTCCCAGGTTTGTTTCCGTTATAGCCTCCTCCTCTTCATTAAAGGCTACTTTAAACAGCCGCTTATATTCAGGGATAGCCTTTAATCTTTTAACAACTACCTGCAAAATATCGTGTTCTCCGATATGCCGGCCCCGCATTTCCTCCAACTGCTTAATAGGCTGCAACGCCTGCACCTCCAGGCTGTTCACTCTGGAATCCCAGAACATGGGTGCTTCTTCAGGCATATAGTTGCCATTTACATCAATACCGTTAAACGCGGTATTTACCAAAGCCGGCGCGTTTCTTTTGGAAAATGGGATATCATTGGGCTGAACAAAATGCCGTTCAGACCCAAATCCCCTTCCATTTACACCAATTGGCAGCTCAAGGCTTTCGGCATAACCAAATTCGGGATGGTGGCAGGAAGCGCAGGAAACGTCTTTATTGCCCGAAAGAATGGGGTCATAAAAAAGCAGGCGGCCCAATTCTACTTTCTCTTCCGTTATGGGATTGTCTGCTGGCGAAGCGTAGGATAAAGGGAGCGCTGAAACAGAGCCTAAATCGGCCGGCTTTGCTTTGGGCACCGGTAGTATTTTCTTTTGATTATCCTGTTCCCTGCAAGCCTGTATAAACAGCACTCCCAAGCCAATAAACAGGAAAATTGAAAAAATTGCAGTCCGGCGCACTCTCTAAAATATTTTTTATAAAGCTAATGATAATAAAGGATAAAATCATCCTCTATTCACCCGGATTTTTGTTCAGAAAACCTGTTTTGATAAGTGATAATAAAAAATACTCTATAGATTCACACAGATTTCTGTGTTTCTACCGTGCCCAGTACTTTTATTTGAACACATAGGAGGGTCATAGGTACATATAGGGATTTGCTTTTTGCTATTGTGTTCCTATATTCCTATTGTCCTATGTGGTTTTATCATACCTCGTATTTTTTATTGGAACACATAGGATCATAGGTACATAGTTGCACACAGGGATTTACTTTCCTCTATTGTGTTCCTATGTGCCTAATGTGCCTATGTGGTTTACCATAACCGTGTTTTTTTATTGGAACACATAGGATCATAGGAGACACATAGTTGCACAGAGGGATTTGCTTTTTGCTATTGTGTTCCTATGTGCCTATGTGGTTTTATCATACCCCTTATTTTTATTGGAACACATAGGATCATAGGTACATAGTTACACATAGGAATTTGCTTTTCTATTGTGTTCCTACCTCTTCTGTTTCATTATTATCATCGGGCATTACCACAGGTTCGCTTCGTCTTTCGCCAATTTGCTGCCGCCACATGGCATAGTACAATCCTTTTTTTTCTACCAGGAAATCATGACTGCCCGACTCAGTAACCTTTCCTCTTTCCAGCACATAAATCGTATCGGCATGCATAATGGTGGACAGCCTGTGTGCTATTAAAATTGTAATCGGGTCTCTTTGCGCGGATATGGATTTGATGGTTTCCGTGATGGCTTCTTCGGTAAGGGAGTCCAGCGCGGAGGTAGCTTCATCAAAGATCAGCAGCCGCGGATGCCGCAACAACGCCCTGGCAATGGCGATACGCTGCTTTTCGCCGCCCGACAATTTCATACCGCTTTCGCCTAAAACCGTGTCTATTCCCTTCCCGGAACGGGCCAGCATGCCATCGCAGGAAGCTTGGTGCAAAGCGTGTAATATTTCTTCATCGGTTGCACCGGGTTTTACAAACAGTAAATTTTCTTTTATGGTTCCAAAAAACAATTGCGTGTCCTGCGTTACAAATCCAATCTGGCGGCGCATTTCATTATAGCGGATCTGAGCTGACGGGATATTATTAAAATAGATACCGCCTTTTACAGGCCGGTACAAGCCCACCAATAGTTTCACCAGGGTAGATTTGCCGGATCCTGAAGGACCAACGAACGCGATGGTATCACCACTTTTCAGCTCAAAAGAAATATCATCAATAGCGTTTACCGAAGCGCTGGCATGGCGAAACACCACATGCTCAAAACGCATGGACTCTAACGGGCCAATAGCAACCGGCTCCTCGGGCCTGGCTTCCACCGGCTTTTTCATCAGTTTGTCAAAATTCATGATAGACGCCTCGGCCTCGCGGTACGAAAGAATGATATTGCCCAGGTCTTGCAGCGGCCCAAAAATAGTAGTGGAAATGAATTGCATACTGATCAGTTCACCCGTAGTGAGCACATGCCGGAAGATGAGCCATAATAAAATAAACAAAATAGACTGTCGTAATAAAGTGAGCGCCGAGCTTTGCAAAAAGCTGAGCATCCGTACTTTTTTCACTTTCTGTATCTCTAAGTCGAATATTTTTTTTGTATGATCTCTCAGCCTTCTTATTTCGGGATAGGTAAGTCCGAGGCTTTTAACCAGTTCAATATTACGGAGCGATTCGGTGATGGCGCCCGACATTTGGTTGGTTTCACGGTTGATAGAGCGCTGGAGGGTTTTTATTTTCCTGCTCAGCAGCCCGGTTAGCCCGCCCAATACCACTACGCCAATAACAAAAACCGGTATCAGCAGCCAGTGTTTGGTAATGGCATACCATATTAAAAAGCCAATGCCGATGAGCGAAGAAAAAAGGATATTGATAAATGCATTGATGAACCGTTCGGTATCGGTTCTTACTTTTTGCAGCACGGAAAGCGTTTCCCCGCTTCTTTGTCCTTCAAATTCCTGGAAGGAAAGGCGGAGGGTTTGTTTTAGCCCGTCGTTGAATATCTGCATGCCAAATTTTTGCACTGCAAGGCGCATCACATAATCCTGTAGGGTTTTGGCAAGCCGTGCCAGGAGTGCTATGGCAACAGCCACCAGCAGCCAGAAGGTTACGCCGCTCACTAATTCTTTTTCTGTTTTGCTGCCCGGGCTGGTAGCGTAATCGTCAATGATTTTTCCAAAGATCAGCGGGTCAACCAAAGTAAGCAACTGCGCTACGCCGGCTAATAAAAGCGCAAGTGCAATAAGCCAGCGATGCGGTTTGAGATAATACCAGAGTATATTCATTGGTCTGATTTCGTTTGACAAAACAGCTATGCTAATGAAATTAGGAAAATAAACCAAAAGATGGAAAATGAGTTGGAAGGATACAAACCTTTTTCGCGGGACACAGGGGCCGGGGGGCATAAAAATGCTGAAAGATCTTTGTGACTTTTTGGACAGAGCGGAGAAGGGTGATTGGAGAGGTTGAGCAGCATATTGCGAAGTTGAAAATTAAACATCGGTAAATAAAAGCCATTTCCAGGCGGGGATGATTTTAATATTCACCCCATCCAAAACAAAATCATCTTCTTCATCTGCACAGATTATCCAGGCCTGTTGACTCTTTGAATAAGCGCAGGCTTTAAGTAATCCTTTCAATTCCCTGTCTTTGGTGCCGATGCCTGATAAGGACCAACAAACCTGTACGGGAATTAATTTTTCTTCATGTGTTTGCACTATAAAGTCACATTCTGAAGTTCCGTCTTTGTAGTAAAAGACATTATTGTTATACACATTACCATATTTTCGGTATAGTTCCCAAAAGACCAGATTTTCCAGTAATAGTCCTTTGTTGGAAGTGTACTGGATTGTAATGGCATTCAATAAGCCATTATCTATCCAGTATATTTTTTTATCCGACTTGTCTGATTTGAGTAATGAATGGTCAAACTTACTGATCCGCTTGAATAAATACGCATTTTCGGCCATGTCCATGACTTCATACAGGCTGTTAAGCGAAGCAGTATAACCTTGCGACTTTATCTGATTAAATAATCTCCTTATGCTTACCGTTTTCCCGATAGTGGTGGTGGCATGCCGATATAAGGCCCTGAGATAACTATAATTAGATAATTGATTGTATTCCACGATATCCCTCAGCAGCATGGCATTATAATATTCCTGGAGATACGACATGTGCAAAAAATTATCATCCAGGGTTACCGTTTCAGGGAATCCCCCATAGACTAAATATTTTTGAAAAGCAACAATAGTTTGTGTTTTTGCTTTACCATACTTACCGGTTTGCACACCGCTAAAATGGCAATATTCCCGAAAAGAGAGTGGCAGAAGCTCCCTTGCCAGGCTTCTTCCTCTCATTACAGATTTTACTTTGGTGTGAAGTACGGCACTGTTACTTCCCGTAAACCATATCTTCTTAGTGAGGGTTTCATTGATCCTGTTCAAAAACTTTTCCCAACCCGGTGCAGCCTGTACTTCGTCAAAGAAAAACCGGACATCTTGCAGGTTTAGATTTGGATAAAGCTCGGTTTGCGCCTGCAGGATTAAATCCAGGTCCTCCGCCCGGAATTGCAACCTTTCGTCTTCAAAATTAAAATAAAGGATCTGCCCGTCTGCAAGCTGTTCCTTTTGTTTCAATTCATGCATGGTTAAAAACATGGCGGAAGTTTTTCCTACCCGTCTCGGTCCGATGATTACCTGAATTTTTTCTAAATCCGGCAGGATGCCCGTATCTCTTATAATTAATTTCCCAAAGTATTCATTATCTGTATATTCCGATAATATTTCTTTTATTTTGTCTTTCATACAAAGACAAAATTAATAAAAATTTCGTTATTATAATGACAATAATTTAGTTTTTGTCTTTATTATAGAGATAATTTTAAAAAGGAGATTTTTAAAGAGTTCCAATTTTAAGTTGAATTTCGGATAGGATAAGCATGTTATTCCTACCTCATTTGCCAACGCTACAGATGACATTCCTTTCTTTTTAGAGACTATACTTTACAGGTATAAAAAAAACAGCGCTGTAAAGAATGCAGCGCTGTTGCGTTTAAAGATGATTACCGGATAACAAAACTAATCCCAACCAAATATTTGTTTCAGA
>ENA-UOUJ01000559-UOUJ01000559.1-activated-sludge-metagenome-genome-assembly--contig:-NODE-559-length-24128-cov-5.752461_pt1 | contig 24128 bp, 23 predicted proteins | sample MGYA00249839_ERZ747224 | MGnify/ENA primary metagenome ERZ747224 (study PRJEB28782, sample SAMN03220277) | activated sludge metagenome | biome: wastewater; feature: sewage sludge; material...
GCACCACTCAAGGTCCTGGCATCAAGGTTGAAAACGTCGTTAATTAATATTCACAAACGCAAGCTCGTCAGCCTTGCTACTTGACGAGTTTGTTTGGTTTTCAGGTGCCATTATCGTATTTGTCGTAGCCACAGAGCCTAGTATTTTGTCTATCTCGCCAGTTATAGCGAGTGGCTCACTAACAGGTGACCCCTCAGGCCAATGCCTCTTTTGGTAAGCGATTTTCTCGCTTCTAGCTATCATCGCTGCTGGTAACGAGAACCTATCGCCAGGTTGAGGCTCCTGATCCTTACTGTGTGCAAGAAAAGCGTGAATAGTAGTGACACAGTTGTCATATACCATCGTTCTATGTTCAAGGTCGAATTCGTCTGAAAAGTAAATGGCCATCAAGTCGTTGACGGTATCTTGTAGTAACTGACTAGTTCGTTCAGTAAATTTTATATCCTTAATGTAAAGTGAAAGCTCAGTTAGTTGCTGATTACTGCGCTCTGATCTATGTTTTATTTCGTTTTCTATTTTCTATGTCTCGTTTTATTAATTTCTGCCGTCATTATACCACAAGCGATATAAAATAAAATAGCGTAATTGTCTGTATTAGTATAAAATAGCCATCAGGACGGATTGACGTTCCTGTTTATCCCAATTGTTCTTTTCTTTGGAGGAAAAATGGCAGATTCGCCAATACAGTTTCGGTCAGATGTGACCGTCGAACTGGTGCGCCATAGCGCCAGGGATGCGGACGTTCTGTTCGCAGCACGCGTTTCAACCCAGGGCGAGCAGACTCTCGAGTCTGCCCAAAGTGGTGAGGAGGCGACCGTCAAGGATCGTGGTCTCATCAACTACCTCATGCGCGACCGGCACGGCTCGCCCTTCGAGCACAACTCGATGACCTTCTACGTGCAGGCGCCCATCTTTGTGTTCCGCGAGTTCATGCGCCACCGCATCGCCAGCTATAACGAGGAGTCAGGGCGCTACAAGGAGCTGGCCCCGGTGTTCTACGTTCCGTCGCCCGAGCGCAATCTGGTGCAAACCGGCAAGCCGGGTGCCTACGAGTTCCACCCAGGCACCGCGGAGCAGACCGCACTCGTCAACCAGCAGGCACGCGATATCTCGATCCAGGCCTACGAGGCCTACCAGCAGATGCTGGAAGCTGGTGTCGCGCGTGAGGTCGCACGAATCGTTCTACCCCTCAACATCTACTCGTCGATGTACGTCACCATGAACGCGCGAGCGCTCATGAACTTCTTGTCGCTGAGGACCAAGCGGGAAGGTTCACACTTTCCCAGCTTTCCTCAGCGCGAGATCGAGATGTGCGCCGAGAAGATGGAGGAGTTCTGGGCAGAGCTGATGCCTATGACATACGCGGCCTTCAACAGCAACGGACGTGTCGCTCCCTAAGGAGAGAAATAGGGGATAAATAGACCTCAGTGGGCCGACCGATGGACAAAATCCGTCGTCGGCTCACTGAGCTATTTTTTTGTTAAAAACAATTTATTTGATACAGTAGTGTTAGCTATGGGAGTTTACAGTAATACCGACATAAAAGCGGCGATTAATGACGGCACAATTGTTTGCGTGCCATTTAACGAAGCTCACGTATCCGAAGCCAGCCTGGACTTCACATTAGGACATTATTTTTATAAACAAGAATATTCAGAGGATTCTAGGGTTTATAACCCTTTTGATAAAATCGAAGTTGACCGTTACTTTAAGGGACCTTTGCAGGCCATGCCACATAAACAGTGGTGTGACGAAAACGGATACCAGCTGTTTAATAACATTCCAGAGGACCACCCAATCATAGTCCTTCGTCCTGGTGAACGAATTCTTGCTCATACCCACGAATTCGTTGGTATACGCGCTCACGGTGGGGCTAGTGAAGTTAAATCACGCAGTAGCTGGGGTCGTAACGGCGTGGCGGTTTGCTTTGACGCTGGCTGGATCGACCCAGGGTATATTAATCGAATCACTCTAGAAGTTTATAACTTGAACCAACACGAATCGGTCGTCTTACCAGTCGGTGAACGCGTCGGCCAATTGATATTTCATCGCACCGGGCCGGTCGAAGGTGATTACAGCGACGGGCGAGACGGAATTAGCGGTAAGTACCAACACACCTCAAACCTTGATGAACTTATCAGGACTTGGACGCCTGATCAAATGCTACCTCGTGCCTACAAAGATAAACGCACTTTACCGACAATCATCGATGGACTAGCCGGGGACACCAAATAGTGGCCAACCGAGGCCTTTTTATTGCCATTGAGGGTGGCGATGGATCTGGTAAAGGAACTCAATCCGAACTACTACAAAAATATTATACAGACGAACTAGGCTTAGACCTCCTAAATATAAGCTTTCCACGCCACGGTAACGATTCAGCCTACTATGCTGACCGCTACCTAGACGGAGCTTACGGTGAAAACCCAGATGACATTCCAGCTGATTTAGCCTCATTGGCGTACGCAATTGATAGGTTTGCAGCTGGTGCAGAAATTCGTAATCATTTGAAAAAACCAAATAGTGTCGTCATTGCTGATCGCTATGTAGCCTCAAATCTGGCACATCAAGGTGCAAAACTAACAAACCCTGATAAGCGCAGAGCCTATTACAAACATATGATGCAAACAGAATATGACATACTGGGCATTCCCAAACCAAGTAAAAATATCGTTCTTTTGGTTCCAACCGACATCGCCCAGGCGAATATTAGCAAAAAATCGGCTCGAAATTACACCATTCGGACACATGACATTCACGAAGCTGACGCCAACCATCTTGACAAAGCCAAGGCAAACTACGAAGAGTTGTGTCACCTGTATCCCGACGAGTTCACGGCCATCGATTGTATCGATGATAACGGCAAGATGCGCTCAATCGACGATATCCAAATGGAAATTCGCAATTTAATTAAAATCTAATTCGGCTTCACCACCAAGAGCGATTCTACTCAACTCCGGAAAGTGTCGCATAGCTTCTTGTTTTGCTCGATTTTTTGCAAGTTTATTCTTACGCTCAATCGATTCTTGCGTGGCTGGATTCTGGGCGTAAACCGTCGTTGACAGCGGAATAGTCGAAATCAAATCATTACCTTCGACTAATCGCCTTATCTCAGCCTCTATCTCGGGGTCAAGTTGCATATCAATGGTCTCATCCGTGACAATCTGGCGAATCTTTTGAGCTAATTCAGGGTTAAAATCACTGATTTCATCGATTCTAATAATAAACGACGTGCGCTCATATATTCTTGTCTCACCAACAAGGCCGACCAGGCGTTTTCGTTTGACTGTAAGCGCATTTTCTACCATAGCCGACGCAGTAACGCTTCGATCAAAGGCGACAACCCTTAATTCCTCTGGGGGATCATCAAAAACCTCGCCATTCTTTTCTGTAATCATATCCCTTATGACCTGGCGCATTGTCTCTAGGTGCTCTAGTCTATATCCATAAAGATGAGTTAGTCTTGCAAGTTCAATCGAACCCATGCCCAGTAGCTCAAGGATATTCAGTAGCTCAAGTGGCGAGGCTTTACCCAAGGAGGCTCGTTCATACATATCTTGTACTTCAGAATTGGTCTCGAGCAGTTTGCCATGCAACATGTCAGAAATACTATAGCTATTATTCGTCGTTCTATTTGCGTCCCTAGCAAGAAACATGGTCTCGACATAATCTTCCATATCGCCATAAACACATGACGGTTTGCCTTTAAGCATTTGACGCTCAAGCCTGGTCATACCTTTTTGGTACTTGGCGATACGTTTATCCCTAGGATTAAAGGGCGTAGCGCCCCAGGGTGGGCGCAAATAGTCGCCATAGAGATTAACTTCTGGTTCACGAAGGCTAGATCCAGGGATATTCTCGAAATATACTATTGGTTCAATTTGGTTATGTATGCGACCGAATGAATCGGCGCTCTTGGTATGCTCCACAATAATACCTATTATACTCTACCTCTGTTATTTTGTCAATCACATGAGAAAGCCCTGCCCGCGAATGTGGGGGACAGGGCATGATTTAGGAGGAGGTGTCCGGCAGGAGCGTCATTGGACCTGCCGGACACGTATGGGTGCTAGGTTACACCGCGCCAAGAGGCGACTCTGCGTCGTCATCTTGGCTGAGTAGTGCACCCAGCTGGGTTTGGTACGGCGTCGGTTTCGTACCGAGCTTTTCCCCTAGAGTTTTTTCCATATTTCTTCTCCAATCAGAGCGGTTTGTAGCCAGCTCGCTATACATAATTCATCAGCGGGTGTGCTATGAATTATCTTTTCATTGTACTATATTATGAAACATTTTTCGATATACGCTAGCCCTAGCGTGTTGTGAATCTGAACGACACCAGAACTAGCGTACTATGCATTATTGACAACACGTGAACACATTTGTTATACTGTCATCAGACATTACCAAAGACAGTAGCTGTGGCAACACTTAATCAGCCGTACGGCAGAGCTACCGAGGATCATGTAAAACATACATTTTTCGAGTAGTCTTTGGCAGTGCGAGAACCAAAGACTTTTTCTTTTGTTATCACTCTGCCTGTCTGGAACGTTTACAATTTGGTCGAATATAATATCAATCAAAGAAAGGATTTTTATGGCAATTACCCGCGATAAAAAACAAACTTTGGTTGCAGAATTAAATGAACTTTTCGCTGATGCAAAGGGTGTCGTTGGAGCAACAAACGCCGGACTATCCGTCGCTGATGCTCAAGAATTACGACGTACAGCCCGCGATGCAGGTGTAGTAATCAAGGTCGTCAAAAACCGATTAGTACGCGTTGCTCTGTCGCAGAATGAAAAATTTGCTAACGCCGACACCAGTCTACTGACTGGACAACTTCTTTATGCATTTAGTAATGATGATGAAGTTGCACCAGCTCAGGTACTGGCGCAGTTCGCAAAAGAACACCCAGAACTAAAATTAGTTGTTGGATACGACGGAACAGGTAAGTCACTAGACACCGCTACCGTCAATGCACTTGCCAACCTACCAACCAAGGATCAACTCCGCGGTCAACAGGTCAGCGTACTTGCAGCTCCATTAACTCAGTTCCTGGGTGTAGCAAATGGCGCACAGCGTGGCTTTGCGCAGGTTCTGTCGCAACGCGTCGAATCAATTTAATTCCGTAACCACATATTAATAAAGGAGACTATATAAAATGGCTGATACTGAAATCACTCTGACAGCTAGTCAGAAAAAAATCGTTGATGAACTCAACAAACTCTCAGCACTAGAGCTGAGTCAAATCGTTAAGCACCTAGAAGGTGAGTGGGGCGTAAGCGCTGCTGCACCTGCTGCCGTAGCTGCTGCTGCACCTGCTGGTGAAGCTACACCTGCTGAAGACGCAAAAACTGAATTCACCGTTACTTTGAAAGAAGCTGGTGCTCAGAAAGTTGCTGTCATCAAGGCAGTTAAAGAAATCACCGGACTTGGTCTTGGTGAAGCCAAAGCAATCGTTGACGGCGCACCTGCACCAGTCAAGGAAAAGGCTAACAAAGAAGAAGCTGACGCTGCCAAGAAACTGCTTGAAGAAGCAGGCGCAACTGTCGAACTTAGCTAATTCATTCCATTCAACTATTCGACCAAGTAAACTAGTTCCAAAAATACCGCCCGTTTCAGGGCGGTATTTTGATTTAGCCAAATATACAACGCTTTCGCGCCTACCTCATAAAATCGTGTGGAAAAGTGTGCGCATCGTATTGACAAAAACACGTCTGATTGGTATATATAGGGTGATATCACTACAAAAATAGACAAAAGGAAACTGCGAGTAAATTATGTCTGAATTACCAGAAAAACAAGTTAAGAGATTACATTCTCTTATTCAGGAGGCTGAAACTAATTTAGCTGCGGCAAAAGAATTATTAATTAGTATCCTAGGTGACGACGGAACTGTTATTACACCAAAAAGTAGCAACGCCGAAGACGTTAGTGGCAAAGTCATCGAAGGTGTCTTTGACGGCCAAAAAATGGCTGGCCCCGATGGCAAAGAATATCCTGTGCCAGCTAACTATGCCAGTAAATCTAAACTAGTCGAAGGTGATATTATGAAGCTAACTATCGCCGATGATGGTAGCTTTATCTACAAACAAATCGGACCAACTGATCGACGACAAATTATCGGCACACTAGTCCAACATGACGGCGCATATTACGTTGAAGCTAACGGCAAAGAATACCGCATCTTGCTAGCAAGCGTAACTTACTTCCGCTTAGCCGAAGGTGACCAAGTTACAATTATCATACCAGCCGACAATCCGGACGCCGAATGGGCCGCTGTCGAAGCTGCTCTATAAGTATTATTGATTAAGCAATTTAGCACCCATAATCTTGGGTGCTATTTGATATTTAGACATTGCCTAATGTAATCATTAGCGGTATACTTAGGACATTCACAGAGGTGAAAACAAACAAGTAAAAAATACGGCAATATGAATCACGTTTCTTGGTTATAATTGCTGTAGTAAAGAGGATAGGGGAAACAAACAATGTCAAAAGCATTGTACCGCAAATACCGTAGCAAAACGCTAGATGAGGTCATTGGCCAAAAACACATTACTGACATTCTGGCGCGCGCCATCGCAACCGACCGCGTGTCGCATGCGTATTTACTAACTGGACCGCGTGGCGTAGGTAAAACCTCGATAGCGCGTATTTTAGCGCACGAAATCAATAAACTTGCCTATAACGACGACGAAACGCACCTCGATATTATTGAAATCGACGCTGCCAGTAATAACGGAGTCGAAGACGTCCGAGATCTGCGTGAAAAAGTCCAAATCGCTCCCGTTTCGGCTTCAAAAAAGATTTATATCATCGACGAAGTCCATATGTTGTCTAAACCTGCTTTTAACGCACTACTTAAAACTCTCGAGGAACCACCAGCTCACGTTGTATTTATCTTGGCAACTACTGACATAGAGAGATTGCCTGAAACAATTATTAGTCGAACTCAACGCTTTAGTTTTAGGCCAATTTCAACAAATGACGCTACCGAACACCTGAAAAAAATTGCAAAATTAGAGAAAATTAAAGCATCCGATAGTGCACTGCAACTAATCGCCGAACGTGGCGATGGTAGTTTTCGCGACAGCATCAGTCTACTGGACCAACTAGCCAGTTTAGCCGACGAAAAAGAGGGAATAACCACTGATTTAATTGAAAGCACACTAGGCTTAGCTCCAACAACTGTCGTTGACAAGATTCTCGATTCCGTTGAGGCTCATGACGTTCCAACGCTAGTTAAACTACTAGACGACACCTTTAATGAAGGTATCAGCGGTGCAGTGTTAGCCAGCCAGCTAACCGCACGCGTTCGTAGTTTAGTTGTGACTAAACCTCAACTGATTCCATTGCTTGATAGTCTGCTGGACGTCAGTAAGAGTAGCCAGCCACAACTTAAACTACTTAGCGTACTTGGCTTAGCCGCCTCACCTAAACAATCGACCAAAACCGCAGCCCTGATCGCACCAATGCCCGGAATAAGTGCCTCTATAAAAGAGCTAGAAAAGCAAGCCGTAAAGAAAAATCCAACAAGCACCCATACGCCAGCTGAATCTAACGACAAATCAACAAATAACAATCCAAAAATAACTACAGCAAGCAAGTTTGACTGGGACAAGTTGATTGAATACACGCGTCAAAAATACGTTGCCCTCTATAGCGTCTTGTCTAAATGTAAATTTGAACTGGAAGGTAAAGACCTGACGATATATACGTCCAGCAAATTTTATAAGAAAAAGTTAGATGACACCAAATACAGTCCTTTGCTCTATTCGTGCTTGAATGATTTGGGCTTTTTTGAACTAACTATCCACACGATTCCCACTGGTCTTCCACCCCAGGATAGTCAAGCTGCAGCCGTAGCTGTTATTATGGGTGGAGGAGAAGAAGTTTCACTAGAAACTGCGTAGGGAAATGGCCACCAAAGAGGTAACAGCGGGTAAAATACCACCACAAAACCTAGACGCCGAGAAAAGTTTACTCGGTGCCGTTTTAATTGACGAAGAAACACTGGCCGACATCTCTGAGCACGTTACTTCGAAAGATTTTTACGAAAAGCGGCATGCCATTATTTATGACGGCATGATGCGTCTCTATGAAAAGCATAAACCCGTCGATTTACTGACTCTTACCGACGAGTTAAAACGCAAAAAAGACCTAGATATCATTGGCGGATCGGCCTATTTAACTGAGTTAACCAATTATGTGCCTACTGCTGCGCATGCCGAAGCCTATGCCGAATTAGTAGCCCAAAAAGCCGTTCGTAGGCGCCTGATTAAGGCTAGCGGTGACATATCGGAACTTGGCTACAACGAAGAGACCACAACCGAAGAGTTATTAGAAAAAGCCGAAGCCGAGTTGTTTTCGGTTAGTGACCAATCCCTCAAACAAGACCTAGTCAGCATCGAAAGTATCTTGACCGAGAGCTTCGATCGTATGGAAGAGCTGCATCGCAACAAAGGATCACTACGAGGCGTACGAACCGGCTACCGCGACCTAGACAACATGACAGCCGGGCTGCAGCGAAGCGACCTAATCGTTCTGGCAGCTCGTCCGTCTATGGGTAAAACGACGCTAGTAACCAACCTGGCGTATAACATCGCAACCGTTGCTAAACAACCAGTCCTATTCTTTAGCCTCGAGATGAGCAAAGAACAGCTGGTCGACCGTATGTTGGCAGACGCATCGGGTGTAGACGCTTGGAACATTCGAACTGGTAATTTGTCAGATGATGATTTTAGTAAATTGTCTGAGGCGATGGGTGAAATGGCTGAGGCTCCAATTTTTATTGATGATACGCCGGGTCTGTCGGTACTTGAAATGCGCACTAAAGCCCGTCGGGCTGCACACGAACAACCACTCGGATTAATAATTGTCGACTACCTGCAGCTAATGCAAGGCGGTGGCCGTGGTGACGGTAATCGCGTGCAAGAGGTTAGTGAAATCTCGCGTGGGCTTAAACTTATCGCCCGTGAACTTAATGTTCCCGTTATTGCCCTAAGTCAGCTATCACGTTCGGTTGAGTCACGTAGTCCACAAATCCCTCAGCTATCCGACCTGCGTGAATCCGGATCAATCGAACAAGATGCTGATATTGTCATGTTTATCTACCGCGAGGCGTATTATAACCCTGAAACAGAACGTGAAAATATTACCGACCTTATCATCGCCAAGCACCGTAACGGACCAACCGGTAAAATCGAATTATACTTCCACCCAGAACGCCTGCGCTTTATGTCACTCGACCGCAAACACAGCGACTAGGTAATTTTCAATTCACAGTTTTCAGTTCACGAATTAATTTTCAGGTCTCAATTCTCAATTGCTATATTAAAGTAATAAGTTAATACTTGTTAATTGAAAATTATTTGAAAACTGTGAATTGAAAACTGAAAATTCTTAGCGTGTTATACTATTAACATTCATGGGCAGATTGAACATCACCTCGATATTCCTGTATAAATGGCGCTACTTCGTTGGCTACGGCCTCGTGGCGCTAGCGTTAATTGCCGCCTTAGTATTTGCCGGATTATATCTACCGGGTGGAATATCAGACTCAGAAATGCAGTCAGTTGTTAAAAGCGACGCCATAACTAGAACTAATATAACGACTGTTGGAACAACGAATCTACCATACCATTTGTTACAAAAAACTAGTATCGCCGTTTTTGGAGTAACTGATTTTACAATCAAATTACCGTCAATAATATTAGCGTTTTTCTCTGCTGTGGGGTTAGTACTGCTACTAAGGCTGTGGTTTAGACCAAACATAGCCGTATTGGGATCGCTAATTGCCATCACGACTGGTCAGTTCTTGTTTATCGCCCAAGACGGGACACCGGGTATTTTATACCTATTTTGGCCCGTCTGGTTACTACTGCTTGCCACTTTGATAGCGAATAAGGCAAAACACCTGACGATACTCAAAATCGGATTTTTTATTGCAGCTGCACTTAGCCTATATACTCCGCTCAGTATCTACGTATTGATTGCTCTTGGTACGGCGATAATCCTGCATCCGCATCTGCGTTTTGTAGTGAAACATCTTTCTAAAATACAATTGTTAATTGGTATAGTCTTTGCGGGCATAATTGTTACGCCACTCGTGTGGGGTATCATAGCTAACCCTAAACTTGGTCTGACCCTGCTTGGAATCCCTGATAAATGGTTAAATTTTAAAGATATGGTTATTCAATTTGGTACGCAGTATTTTGGCTTTGCTTGGCCCGACGGTACCACGCTAATGACGCCAATGTTTGCGCTAGGTTCAATGCTATTAATTGCACTCGGACTATACAGGGTTTATCGATCAAAAACTCGCGCTCAAAGTTACATAATTATCGCTTGGTCAGTATGTTTATTGCCGTTTGTATTCATCAATCCAGGTCTTATGAGTATCGTGTTTCTACCAATGGTGCTACTACTCTCAACAGGTTTAGACGGACTATTGTCGTTTTGGTATCGTCTATTCCCACGCAACCCATACGCTAGAATTGGCGGCCTTATACCACTAGTAGTTTTAGTTGGCGCACTCGTCTTAACTGGCCTAGATCGGTACATGTACGGATACCATTACGACCCACGCATCGTCGCAAATTTTTCATACGACCTTAGGTTGCTTCCAAAAGACACGAAAACTTTATTGGTGTCTGGTGACGAATTGGCATTTTATTCATCAGTTGCAAAACATAGTCATAACAACATGGTCGTTTCAACCACTCCAAGTGGCGATGGTTTCACGGCAACCCATAAAGCCAAGGGTGTTTATAAAAACTACACAATCAACAAAATTATCACTTCGCCAAGAGCTAATGATGCCGATAGGTTTTATCTGTATAAAATCGTAGCGAATTAACGTATACTTGATATATAAGCAAAGACAGGAAACGAGGAGTAGATTGATATGGCTTTTGATCAAGTAAAAATGATGAACCAGTTGCGTAAAGCGCAAAACGAACTAAAAAAAGAAATTATCGAAGTGGAAGCGGGTGACGGTGCGGTTGTCGTACAAGTTACTGGTGAGCTGAAAGTTAAAAATATTACGATTGACCCAGCGCGAGTTGACTTAGAGGATATCGCCGAACTAGAGCACTGGCTAGAGATTGCTATTCGCGACGGTCTAGCCAAAGCCCAAGAAGTAGCAGCCGAAAAAATGAAACCATTAATGGGCGGTCTGGGTAGCCTAGGGCTTTAGGCGATTTACATGGCGCATATACTGCCATCCGCACTAGAAAGTGCAATTGAAGAATTAGGTAGGCTACCTGGTGTTGGCATTAGGACCGCTGAGCGCTATGCGTACTTTTTGTTACGTACCGAAAAACGCACTAGTGACAAACTGGCTAATGTAATTTCAGAACTACACGATAAAGTTAAAAACTGCCCTATCACGTTTGCGTTAATTGACTCTGACCAAGACGTATCACCACTTTATACGGATCCAGATCGAGACAAAAAGTTAGTTGCAGTCGTTGAAGAACCCCTAGATATCGTTGCGCTCGAGCGAACAGGTCAGTTCAAGGGCACGTACCACGTTCTAGGCGGCGCAATTAGTCCAATCGATGGTGTAGGTCCAGACCAGCTCCATATTCCGGAGCTCATAAAGAGACTTACTGAGGACAAAGTATCCGAGCTAATCATCGCCACCAACGCAAGTGTCGAGGGTGAATCGACCGCACTTTTTTTGCAACGTCTTGTAAATGATTCTGGCATAAAAGTAAAAATGACACGCCTAGCACGTGGACTTCCAGCTGGAGTTGACCTAGAATATGCCGACCAAATTACCCTCACGCACGCCCTAGCTGGTAGGAGATTGATCTAATGTTTGATGCAGCCAAGCAGGTAATTAATGATGCTAATAAAATTATTATCATTCAGGCCGAAAACCCAGACGGTGATTCACTGGGAAGTGCGTTAGCGCTAGAGGAAATCTTAGGCGATCTTGGCAAGGAAGTTATCGTTTATTGTCCGGTTGAAATACCTAAATATATGCACTACATTGCAGGCTGGGATAGGGTGGTATCAGACTTTGATACGTCAGCCGATCTAGCTATTATCGTAGACACCAGCGCTGACGTGCTAATTACGAAGGTTTTAGAGACACCTGGTGTAAGACACTTTTTGGAATCTAACCCAGTGTTAGTAATCGACCATCACACCGGCAGCGAATCAACCCTTAGTTTCGAGCACACTAAATTAATCGACACGGCAGTGGCGACTGGCGAAATTGTATATAAGCTAGCGTCGAAAGCGGGCTGGACGGTTAATAAACAAGCTGCTGAGAATTTATTAATATCTATTCTTTCAGATACGCTCGGAATGACCACCCAAAACGTCATCGCCGACACTTATTTTGTTGCTGGAGAGCTGACTAAACTAGGCGCCAATGTATCAGACATTGAAACTAAGCGACGTGACTATATGAAAAAGTCTGCCGAGATTCTAGCCTATAAGGCAGTATTACTAGGCAGAATCGAATATATGCTCGACGGTAGGCTTGCCTACGTCCATATCCCATGGGAAGAAATCCAACAATATAGTGATAAGTATAATCCCAGCGTACTAGTGCTCGACGAAATGCGTATGGTTGAGGGTGTCGACGTAGCGGTTGCAATCAAAACATACCCTGATGGCAAACTAACCGGCAAGTTGCGTAGCAATATGCCAGTTTCAGGCAATATTGCAGGTTATTTCGGCGGGGGAGGGCATGACTATGCTGCAGGGTTTAGAGTTTATGAATCAATTGATAAAATAACCTCAGAACTAGTCACAGCAGCCGACAAAGCCCTAAAGGAATACGACGATGGCCATAAAACTTCATAACACCTTAACTAGCGAATTAAATGAATTTGTATCGCAAAAACCAGGCGAAGTCAGTCTATACACATGTGGTCCAACTGTTTATAACTATCTGCACGTTGGCAACTGGGCAGCCTACATCTATTGGGACATCTTAGTCCGAACGTTAATAGCAAACGATTACAACGTCAAACGTGTCATGAATATAACTGACGTTGGACATTTAGTGAGCGACGAAGACGAAGGTGAGGATAAGCTCGAAAAAGGCGCCAGGCGTGAAGGCAAAACCGCATGGGAAATTGCCGATTATTACCTAGATGATTTTAAATCAGGTATGAAAAGCTTGGGCTTAATTGAACCTCAGTTTCTACCGAGAGCTACAGACTACATCGATGAACAACTAGAACTCATCCGGACTCTTAAATCAAAAGGCTATACTTATCAAATTAACGACGGAATATATTTTGACACCAGCAAGTTCCCGACCTATGCAAACTTCGCACACCTTGACCTAGCTGGTCAACGAGCTGGTGCGCGCGTTGAATTTAACCCCGAAAAGCGTAACCCCAGCGATTTTGCTCTCTGGAAATTTAGCCCAAGCGACGAAAAGCGTGATATGGAATGGCCAACTCCTACGGAGTTGCTAGAAGATGGTAAAACGGAAACAGCCAATAGCCAACCTATAATGGGCTTCCCAGGCTGGCACCTAGAATGTTCAGCTATGTCAATGGCAATCCTTGGCGAAACACTCGATATTCATACGGGTGGCATAGACCACATCCCGGTTCACCACACCGACGAAATCGCTCAGTCTGAATCAGCGACAGGTAAACGCTTCAGTAATTATTGGTTACACAACAATCACCTAAAAGTAAACGGAACCAAGATTAGTAAATCGCTGGAAAACGGCTATACTTTGGCTGATTTAGAGCAAAAAGGTTTTAGTCCGATGGACTATCGTATGTTTATTTTACAGGGACACTACAGAGCCGAAGGTAACTTTACCTTCGAAAACTTAACTGCTGCCAAGAATCGTTTGCACAATTGGCGTAATATAGCCGCCATACGACATCAAATACACGACTCTACTGGTGACCCAAACGACAAACAGATTTCAGTCTACGCCAGTAGCCAAGCAGTTCTAGAAGCCCTAAACGACGACCTAAATACACCTGTGGCACTTAAAATCATCGATGAGGCATTATCGTCGGTTCAAAATGCCAAGCTGTCAGATATCGACCAGCACGCCCTGAATTCGTTCCTCGAATCTATCGATAATCTACTAGGACTTCAGATCGTTCAATCTACTTCAGATATTTCAGATGACATCAAGCGACTAATCCTCGAGCGTAATCAGGCGCGTAAAAATAAAGATTTTAAAGCATCTGATAAATTACGATACGAACTCGAAAAGCAAGGAATTACGGTGCGTGACACCAAACACGATACAATTTGGGAATATGTCTAGTTAGACGATTTAAATTTCTTTAACGTCTTGGACAGCTTAGAACTGGCAGCACGCTTTTTGCTAGCCTGCGCTTGATATTCTTCCAGCAGCACCCTTAGGCTTCCAGCGATTGGAATAGCGATAATACCACCCGCAATACCAAAGACATATAGTCCTATTGTCACCGACGCCAAGATGGCCAGTGCTGACAGATCAATCTTTTTAGCCTGAATGTGCGGTGAAATAAAGTTATTTTCAACTTGTTGGTAAACTACGAAGTAAATTAGATATATAATCGCAGCTGGAATGCTGTTAAAGGCAAGTAATAATGCGACTAGAATTCCACCAATCGTTGCACCGAACATCGGGATCAACGACAAAGTAAATGTTATAGCAGCTGTCGGCATCGCCAGGCTTGCTGGAATAATAGGGAAAATAAAACTAAGTATAAAGACGGCTAGTCCGGCAGCGGTCGCCCCGATAGCAGAGACTGTTAGCTGTCCTGTTACGTAACCCGTAAATACGGCGTGAATTCTAGATAATACAGACTTGTGACGCTCCATGCGCTCTTGATCACGATACACGCCCCACAGTCTTTTCATCCACATTGGACCTTCAATCAACATGAAGAATGTCAAAACTAACACTAAAATTGATGCGGTAATAAAGCCGAAGACCGATCCAATTCCACTGACGACGTTTTGGCCAACATTACTTGTCCAGCCAGCAGCGTTGTCCTTGATAGAATTAAGTGCTTGGTCAACTTGCGGTTGCAGTTCATACTTATCGATTACGTCTTTTAGACCTTGCCACTGGGTAGTAACATTTTCGGCGATATTAGGTATATTTTGGGCAAATTTAGCAGTTTGCTGAACAATAGGGGGGATAACCAAGAACACGATAGCACCCAAAATTGCAATCACTGCCAAATAGGCTATTGCAGTGGCGGCAACTCGACTTTTACCAGGTAAGCGCCTAGAAATTTTAGAAACCGGTATATTAAGCGCTAACGCTAAGAAAAGTGAAACTCCTAATATAATTAGTGCTGTTCGGGCACTGTAAATCGCAAGTGCAGCCAGTCCAAGACCGAGTACAACTAACCAAAATCGGACAAATGTTCGTGTGTCTATTTCTACGTGTGTTTTCATACTGTCATTATACACTAATTCAACCTCTGTCCAATTTTGACTCATAATGCTAGAAAAGGTATAGTATGTGTATGGTATTAACAGTACAAGAAATAGGCTGTGTCAAGGATGCAACACAAATCCTGGGTGACAAATGGACACCTCAAATTCTGAGATTCCTTAACAACGGCACTAACATGAGGTTTTGCCAAATCCAAGATTTGGCTGAGGGAATAAATCCTAGAACGCTGTCAGCACGCCTTGATTCGCTTGAGAAAAAGGGTATTATTAAAAAGAATCCAACAACCAGTTCAAGGTGCGAATATTGTCTGACTGACAAGGGTTATGATTTGGTACCGATTCTAAACGAAATGACAAAGTGGGGCGAAAAATATAAAAACTCCACTAATTTAAGGAGCTACTAAGCTTAGAGGTTTATAATAACATCATGAGAATATTACTTATTGAGGACGAACACAAAATAGCAAGGGCCCTAAAAAAGGCACTAGAACAAGAAAATTACGCTGTTGATGTGTCGTACGACGGAGACGATGGCTATGCCATGGCCTCAACTGAGCCCTATGATCTGATGATTGTCGATCGCATGATTCCTGGAAAATACGACGGAATTGCATTAGTGAAAGCAATTCGCGATGCCAAAATTCATACTCCAGTCTTGTTCCTAACTGCGCTTACGTCTGTTACCGACAAAACAACTGGACTTGATGCAGGCGCTGATGATTATTTAGTTAAACCCTTTGCCCTTGAAGAACTATTAGCGCGGATACGAGCTCTGCTACGCCGACCTACCGAACAAAAGTCAGTCGTTCTAAGTGTTGGCGACCTGACACTTGATACAACAACATTCTCGGTTAAACGGGCCGGCAAAGAAATCAACCTGACCGGCAAAGAATTCGCCCTGCTCGAATACCTAATGCGCAACCCATCTAGGCCACTCAGCAAAGAATCAATCATTAGTCACGTTTGGGATTATGATTCAGACGTATTACCAAATACCGTTGAAGTATACGTCAAATATCTCCGTCAAAAGGTTGACGACCCGTTCAAAACACCTCTGATCCACACCGCCAGAGGCTTTGGATATAAAATAGAGGCAAAATAAACCGCTATGCGACCGATGTTTGAATCGGCGACACTTAAACTTACTGGTTGGTATATTTTGATACTAATGGCTACTAGCCTAATGTTTAGTGTGGCTCTTTATCAAATAACCATAAACGGCGCCAGTGTCCGCGTCGATCACTTGCAAAGTCTAGTTGAAGAAAGTGCTAATCCTCAGGCTTTTAGCACCGTTAACTGGGTATTAGTAAAATCAAATCAGCTAGGCGAAACTAGTCTGATGCTAATTGCAGGTTTATTCTATATAAACATAATAGTACTAGTGATTGGCGGAGTAGGAAGCTTTTTCTTAGCTCGGCGGACCCTTAGGCCAATTGAATACGCTCACGAAGCCCAATCTAGATTCTCGAGCGATGCCAGTCATGAACTGCGCACACCGCTGTCATCAATGAGAACAACCATCGAAGTAGCTTTGCGCGACAATTCTGCCACCAAACAATCTTTCCGCGAAGTCCTAGTTAGCAATCTCGAAGAAGTTGAAAAACTTTCTAGGTTGTCGCAAATGTTACTTGACCTATCTAAACTTCAATACGACAAATTAGAATTTAGTCCAATTGAGCTAAAACCAACTATTCAAAATACTCTCAAAACTCTACAAACGAACGAAAAAAGGGTCAACATTAAAGGTGTTAAAAACTTTATTGTCCACGGCAACCAAGATGCGATTGAAGAGCTGTTCACTATTTTGATCGACAACGCTATTAAATACAGCCCACCAAAATCAGTCGTTATTGTCACGACCAGACGTCGTAATCGCCAGGCCTGTATCGAGGTAGAAAATATCGGCGATGGCATTCCTGCTGACAAATTAGTTCACATTTTTGACAGGTTCTACCGTGCAGATTCATCACGAACTGGCAGCGGAGGGCATGGACTCGGACTTTCACTAGCCAAAAAAATTGTCGAAATTCACAGTGGTGAATTATCAGCCACCAGTGCCCCGGGCAAGACAACGACGTTCACTGTCCTTTTGCCGTTTGCCACAGGCCGACGATAAGCAAATTGTATGGCGTAATATTAACATCGAATCAGCTTGAATTAAGTTTGATGTGGCATATTAATGATGTAACGCGAGAGAACACCACCGACCGTTACTAATACCAAGACAAAAGGAGGGAATAAACATGAACACCACTGTCGAAGGCAAGGTAACACTACTAAGTAAAAAAGGTATGAAGGAGCTAAAAAAGAGCATCTCTCAACTCGAGCACGATCGAGCTCAAGCATTACTGGCACTACGCGAACAAGACAAAACGTCGGCCCACGACGAGCGATTTACCCGAGCTGACAGAATCGCCGCCATCGATATGATCGAGGCAGAACTAGAAGAAAAACGGTACACGCTATCAAGGGCAAAACTAGCGCCTAAACAAAAAGGACAGTTGCGAGTTGCCATTGGCTCAGTCGTCGATCTAATCGACAAACAAGGACGTAAACTACGATTCCAAATCGTCGATACGCTTGAAGCAAATCCAAGCGATGGGCGCATTTCCGCCGCCAGTCCACTGGGTCAAAGTTTAATTGGTAAAACCGTCATGGATATAGTCAAATGGAGCACCAACGCCACCACCAACCAACTGCGATTAATAAGAATAACGTAACTTGGAAGAATATTTTATCTAACTAGACCAAGAAACCCCTTATTCCACGCCAGAGCACACTCTTTTAATAAAGCCCCGCAGAGGGGCTTTATTAAAGCGTTCGGCTGAAATCGGTTATTGCAACCGATTTCACAGTCTCTGTCTTAGGATTAAGGGATTTCTTGGCTTTCTATACACGATAGAGTAGTATTGCTTAATTCTATATCAATCAGATTGTATGTTTTGTTACAATAATGTTAATGCTTTACTACAACCAGTCAGTCCGTGCCACGTTAAAATCTCTTGATACCAGTGAAAATGGCCTATCTGTTACTGATGCCGCTGAGCGCCTGACTGTCCATGGCCTAAATAGTGTCAAAGTCGTCGGTGAGCCCTTGTGGCGAAAGTTAATAGAACCGTTTGCCAACGTATTCATGCTGGTTCTTTTGATTGCGGCGGCAATTAGCTTTTGGCACCACTCGGTTATAGACGGCGTAATCATCGTGGTTATTATGATGGTTAGCGCCTCGATATATTATATTCAGCGGTTTTCAACCGAACGAATCCTCAGATCACTGCAAAAGCACACCGCCGAACAAGTTAGCGTCATGCGTGATGGCGAAGTAGTAATGCTCGACTCCAGTGTTTTGGTACCAGGTGACATTATTATCCTAAACGAAGGCGACAAAGTTCCAGCTGACGCCAGATTAATGGATGGCAATAATATTCGAACCGACGAATCGATGTTAACGGGCGAGTCTACGTTAATCGACAAGACGGTAGACGCGGTTCGAGGCAACAAAGAGGTCTACGAACAAGCCAACATTTTGTTTCAAGGATCGTTTATCGTGTCCGGCGAAGCCACCGCCATCGTGACCGAAACCGGCAACAACACCGAATTTGGTAAAATTGCAGCCCTAGCCAAAAACACCGCCGTAACTAGCCCCGTTCAGGTTAAAATCGATAGACTACTTAGTCAAATTATCATAATCGTAGCAGGCCTAGCAGTCGTCGCGTTTGCGCTGGCTATAATCAGAGGCACAGAGCTTTCTGAAGCTCTAAGGTTTGTAATCGCTGTGGCTGTATCGGCCGTACCAGAAAGCCTACCTGTAGCAATCTCAATTATTTTAGTTCTCGGCATGCGTCGTATGGCAAAACGTAAAGCTTTGGTTCGAAATATTCGCGCCATCGAAACGGTCGGGGTGTTAACCACGATCGCTACCGACAAGACTGGTACACTAACCAAAAACAAACTGACCGTCCAAGGTTCATGGCAGCCATCTGGCGTACACAAATTAATCGACGTTTTTGCATTTCAAAGTATTAATATTAGCGCAGACAGCATTAACGATCCGCTCGACAACGCTCTGCAAAATTACACCAACAATCTCAAGGATCGTTTACCTGGCGGAACAATCATTGAAAGTATCGATTTTGATCAAAGCTACGCCATGAGCGGTAATGTCTGGGAGTATAACGGCAAATATTCGCTTATCGTAAAAGGCGCACCCGAAGCAATTATTGACCGGAGTGACCTAACTGATAACGAACGCGAAAAAGCCGAACTAAAGCTCCAACAAATGACATCGCTAGGTTACCGTGTAATTGCATTTGGATTCACTGAATTGAAGGGGCCAATTGATGAGTTTGATGACCTACCAAAACGCACCAAATTTGAATTCGTAGGCTATATCGGCGTGGCTGACGAACTGCGCCGGGAAGCCCATTCGGCAATTGCAACCGCCCTTGCCGCCGGCGTTAGTGTTCGTATGATCACCGGCGACCATTTTGAAACCGCCTATCACATAGGCAAACAGCTCGGAATGGTCACCAGCCGCGAACAAGTCTTTGACAGCCGTCGCATGGGAACTATGAGCGATATGGACCTTCGCGAAACCATCAAAGACGTTCGCGTTTTTTCGCGTGTCATCCCAGAAGATAAATATCGAATCCTAACACTTCTAAAAGAAACCGATGTGACAGCTATGACAGGCGACGGTGTAAATGACGTGCCGGCACTTGCTAACGCCCATGTTGGCGTCGCGATGGGTAATGGCTCCCAGATCGCCAAGGATGCCGGAGACATCATTCTACTCGATAACAATATCACCAGTATTATTGGCGCGATGAAAGAAGGCCGAATTATTTTCGCCAACATCCGCCGGATGCTTTTTTATCTGCTGTCGACTAACGCTGGTGAAGCGTTAACAATGGTCGGTGCGCTGATTATCGGTATGCCAATTCCACTTTTACCTGTCCAGATCCTCTGGATTAACCTAGTAACCGATACGTCTATGGTCATACCGCTAGGCCTAGAACCAGGCGAGAAAAACATTATGAAACGCCGCCCAGAACGACCAGATGCTCCAATCCTAAGCGGTTTTATACTGATACGCATGATAATTATCGCTCTAAGCATGGCTATACTAGCGATAGTTTTATATATCGTATTTAGCGACCTACACGACCACGATTATGCCCGCACAATCGTATTCTGCGCTCTGGTAGTAATGCAATGGGCCAACGCCTTTAATGCTCGTAGCGACCATGAATCGATATTTAGTCGTCTAAAAGTCTGGAATGGAAAATTTTACATAGGACTGGCAATCGCTATAATATTGCAAACTTTGGTACTATTCGGACCGTTGGGTGGACTGCTCCATATCACAAGTGTGGCCTTAGGGGATTTGGTCATTACGGGCGTCATAGCCTTTATTATTCCAATCGTACTGGTCGAGTCGCATAAATTCATTGTACGTCGTAGACTAAGTATATAAAGGAGAGAAAATGATTGAATATAGACATTCGAACTCTCAGGCGGATGTGATTGATTACGTCGCAAAACTAATTAACCAGCACTTAGCCGCAGGTGACAGGGTGCTTTGGTTAACATCAGGTGGTTCAAACATAATGCTTAGCGCACAGATTGCCAGTAAACTTGCGGCTGATAATTCAGATAACCTATATGTCAGTCTAGTTGACGAACGATACGGCAAAATAGGTCACCCAGACGAAAACTGGCAACAACTACTCGACGCTGGTTTCGAAATTCAGGGCGCACACCCACACCGACCCTTAGCGGGGGACAGTGGGTCAGAAACTGCTAGAAAATTCGGCCAGTGGCTAGATGAGCAAATTAATTTAGCTGATATAAGCATTGGGCTACTTGGTATTGGTAGTGATGGACACACCGCCGGTATCAAACCCCACTCGAGCGCCGTTCGATCTCGCGAAACAGCTGTTTACTATAATTGGGACGACCATCAAAGAATTACTATGACGCCCGCTGCGATTGTTAAATTAGACGTTGCTGTCATCCAAGCTTTTGGACGCGACAAAGACGATACACTACATAAATTACTAACCCTAGACTTACCGGACGACGATCAACCTGCTCAAGTGCTTAAAAGAGTAAACCAGAGTATACTATATACAGATTATAAGGAGGAAAAGTCATGAAGATTGCAATATCGGGTTTAGGGCGCATGGGTAGTCAAATTGTCCAAAAATTAGTCGAAGGTGGCCACAGCGTCATTGCGCATAACCGCAGCCCAGAACCAGTCGAAGAGGCCGTCGCAATTGGTGCAACTGGCGCCTATGACAAACAACAAGTAGTTGATGCCTTTGGACCCAACGAACAGGTGGTGCTTTGGATTATGATTCCGTCGGATGTTATTGAATCAGAACTAGATAAATGGGCCGAAATCCTACCCAAAGGCAGTATTGTAATTGACGGCGGCAACAGCGACTACCGAGGCGACGCAGCCCGTGCTAAACGACTAGCAGATAAAGGCAGTCAATTACTTGATATCGGCACCAGTGGTGGTGTTTGGGGTTACGAAAATGGCTTTTCTATGATGGTCGGAGGTGATAAAACCGCCTATGAGGCCGTTACTAGCGCCCTAGACACGCTTGCTTTGCCTAGGGGTGGTCATCAGTACTTTTCAACCAGTGGTAGCGGTCATTACGTCAAAATGGTCCACAACGCAATTGAATATGGCATGATGGAAAGTCTAGCCGAAGGTTACCGAATGCTAGCCGAAGGCCCCTATAAAGACATTGATCTAGCCGCTGCCGGTGACGTTTGGCAACAAAGTAGCGTAGTGACGTCATGGCTAAACGACCTAACTCGCCAGGCATTGCACGAGAACCCTACACTCGATGGCATCGAAGGTGTTGTTGCTGAATCCGGCGAAGCCCGCTGGACACTTGAGACCGCTGATAAACTTGGCATCCCACTGCCTGCGATTCAAGCTTCGTTTGACGTTCGTCTAGCCTCTCAAAAGGGCGAAATAAATATAGCCACCAAACTGTTAGCAGCAATGCGTAACAAATTCGGTGGACATAATATTGATGGGAAGTAGTTGGGGGTTAGGGATTGGGAAATGGGAAATAGGAAATTAGTCAACGAGCACCTAGCTCATAATACTAAGCAACGTCCAATTACCGCCCTTGTTATCTGTGCGTAGGCAATATTGAGACAGACCATCTGATAAAGTAATTATTTCGGCAATTTTACCGCTGTAACGTACAATGCAGCGAAGTCCCGCGTCTATGAAATCATAGGTTATTCCGCGAAACTCCATCCGACGAGGATAGGGTGTCAAGTTCTTTTTGAACCCCATTGCTGTTACTGTTACTTGTTCGTTGATTTTTACACGATTCATTTTTTTCTCCAAGATTTCCATCATTTTAATAACAAAAAACTGACAACAAGATAAATTGGTCAGTAAACGGATTTAGGAGTGAGTGATTCGGAGAGGGTAGACACGCCCGTTTAGGTGTCATCTTTTTACCGAATATCTCTAGAATTGTGTACGATTTGACAGGGGCGGGCGGATAACCTACTAGTGTCCGCGGGCATGTTATCGTTTGGTGGCTTCTCGCATAAGCCTGTAGGTGGAAAGGTTGCCCAGTACCTACATAGCTGTATCTAGTATACATCGCCCTATATGGTTGTCGTCAACAGCAAAAATATACTTTAGCGCAAACATACATAAGCTTTACAAAATACATTATTTATGGTATCATCAATCAGATAAAGTGTTGAGCAAACATGGAGCAGGGAGCTCCAGCTCCATTTTACGCTCATTTACAATACACTTTACTCATCCAACACACCGATATAGATAGGAGGTGGTGACAGAAATGTCACTACGAAGAGGTAGTCACAAGCGGAGAGATCCGCTGGTGCGAAAGATACTCTCGATTGCAAGCGCAGCAGCGCTTGTCGTCGGTGTCGCTGGTGGAATGGCGCTTAGCACCGCCCAGTCCGCCTCGGCACACACGCCCGCCGCAACCGACACTTGTACGACGCTGTCAGTTAACCTGACGCAGTACAAAGGCATCGTTCCCGCGAAGGACGCCGTTTTCACAACTGAGTACCAGCGGTACTCATGGACCGGCAACCCCAGCTTGAGCGACCCCGCTACGTCGTCACCGGTGACCGAGCCAGGCAACTGGCAGGCCAACAACAAGCCGGACCCCGGGAACGACCCGATTGGGCAATCATTCCAGCAGGGCAACGGGGTAAACGCCTCGTGGTTCTTCTGGGTTGCGAACCTGGTCGAAACGTCTCCGGCGACTCCGGCCAAGGTGAACACCGTGACGGTGAGCATCAACGGCACGCAGGTAGATTCGGCTGAATTCGGCGCATCGTTCATCAAGGACTACACGTTCACGGACTCAACCATCGCCAACAGCTGGTCAGTAACCGTTGTGGCATGGGACGGTCCAAGCAACTCGAACTGGTCCAAGACGATCACCGGAACGAGCGAGCCCTGTGTCCCTGTTGATTCCTGCCCAGTGGACTTCACAAGTCCAGCCATGTGGGAAATCAACTGGGGTACGAGCTTCGACAACCGCAATGGCGTGCCGACGTTCACGACCGCTTCAAACGGTGGTATGACGTCGCTCAACGGAGCAGCCTTGCCGTCCTACATGACCAACTACGATGCCACGCATCCAGGTCAGAACTGGCACTGGCTGTACGTCAACAAGCCCGTAACCAACTTCGGTTGGACCTATGGATTTGCC
>ENA-UOUJ01000560-UOUJ01000560.1-activated-sludge-metagenome-genome-assembly--contig:-NODE-560-length-24121-cov-5.573506_pt1 | contig 24121 bp, 16 predicted proteins | sample MGYA00249839_ERZ747224 | MGnify/ENA primary metagenome ERZ747224 (study PRJEB28782, sample SAMN03220277) | activated sludge metagenome | biome: wastewater; feature: sewage sludge; material...
GACTTTCAGTCAATGTACTCAACCTATGGATTTGCAATCCATAGTTGTTTAGTTCTTTCGACAATTTGTTCACCTGCTCTTGTGTTGCTTTTGAATTAGAGGTAGCTTCTTTATAGGTAAGATAGTCGATAAGTCGTTGCAGCCCGATAATATCCACCGATGCCGGCAGGCGAATGATAACCTCATTGGATGTTCTTTCAATTAACATATCTTCCATATTATGTTGTAAAGTTAAGTAATTTGTACTACAAGACGGTACCGGTCTGTTATTAATCCATGAGCAGGATAACATACATGAACGGGTATTGAATCTGGGACCTGAGTCTATATTATTTTTGGTTGAATGTTTGAAGGTAGTTAATATTATTACAGCATACAAAACCATCTTTAATGGAAAGTAAATATTAATGTTGGCATCATAGTATTCTGATCTGAAATCATAAAACAATTAACTCTGAAGATAATTATTCGCTTCAGAGTTAGTTGTTTTTAAAACTAAAACTATAAAAAGAAAACCAACTTACATTTCGGCAGGAATGGCCAACAGGGGTATTTTAGTATGATAGCTCATTCTTTCTGTTCTGCTGGGGAAAAACAGTCTTTTCCAGAAACCGGCCTGATGTGTTACCATCACTAAAACGTCAATATTGTTTTCTTTAATAAAATTCTGCAAGGTTTGTTCAAAGTCAGTGCCGGTCAGATGTATTGATGTCAGTGTATTTTCGTTATAATTGTTTTTGAGAAAACTTTCATATTCCGCTATGTTCTTTTTATTTTCTAAATATATGTCAGCTTTTTCATCATCTGTATCTGTGAAAACGCTTACCATTACATTAGCCATGTACAATCCTGCAAGTTCGAAAATATAGTTGAGAATTTTCGGGTTTTTTTGAAATCTGTTGGTAAGGAACAATATCTTTTCTGGTTTCTTCCAGGTGTATCCGTTGGGTATCACCATCACGGGTATTTTGGTATTGCCTATAACTGATGAAGTACGGCTTCCCCATATTTTTTCCTTTAGGCCGCTGCCGCCGAGCGTGCCCATCACAATCAGGTCTGATTTTTTTTCATCTGATACTTTTTCAATGGCATCAAACAAAGAATAAGTAGAAATAAAGGTATCAACCTCTGTGTTATCCGATTGATGAATGTTTTCTTTTACGCCGTCCAGCTTTTTTTCAAGATCGCTCAACATGGTAAGCGTAAATTCTTTATCTACGCCCAAATAATCGGTTACCATACTGCTGTTCACTTCGTAAGAATGGAGCAGGGTAATTTTTGCGGGAAATACTTTTGAGGTTTGAACCGCAAATTCGGTAGCATGACCTGCAGTATCAGAAAAATCGGTTGGCACTAATATTTTTTTCATTTTTATAGATTTTTAAAATTTATTCGTTTATAGATGGAATTGCAGGCACTGCCAATACCGGCCAGGTGGTGTGCAATATCATATTTTTTGTTTCGCTTCTTTCAAAAAGTTGTTCAAATGCCGACTTGGGATAAGGAACCATTGCTATCATATCTGCACCTGCCCTGCTGCAATATTCTTCTATTTCTCGCTCAAAATCTTCACCTTGCAGCAATGCTCCTTCAAAAACAATTTCGGGATAGCCGTCTTTAAGAATGTTGAGATAATCCTGAAGTTGATCTTCATTATAAATATAATCTGCGTTTTCATCGCCGTTTGTTTCCTTGAAAACTACCACATGTACCTGTGCCGAAAATATTTTTGGAATTTCGAAAATCTTATTTAGCAGCGTTTCCTTTTTTTCAAACCGGTTGGTTGCCAGCAACACAATTTCAGGAGGACAAATCTCAAGAGATGCGGGAATCGTAAGGACAGGAACCGTAGTTTGGCTTACCACACCTGAAGTAATGGTGCCTGTAAAAAATTGTTTAAGCCCGCCGGCTCCTTTTGTTCCCATTACAATGAGGTCTATTTCCTTTTCAGCGGCATAGTTTAATATTGATTCTATAACCTTTCCGCCAGACAAAAAAGGAATTAGTTTTATTTCAGGGAAGACTGCTGATGTCGATTTTAGTGTTTGCTCCAATTTTTCAATCCGGTCGTCAATTATTTTTTTATTGGAAGTATCGGTCTGCATGGTTGCCATATTGAGCGCCGGCTCAATGACATGCAGGATATGCAGGGATGCACCGGTTGTCTTCGCAATTTCTGAAGCGTAGGCAATCGCTTTAAAAGCATTTGGACTGAAATCGGTAGGTACTAATATCTCCTGCATAAAACTAAAATTCTGTTTTCAGATTTTTTTGGAAAATTATCCCGCGGTCTTAGTTCAAATTGCTTTAGGTACATTAAACCGCAGGAATAAATTCTGACAATTTATCACAAAACTAAATTACTGTTTTAACTTCAAATTTTCCATGATTGCTATTGCGTTTGATGATGATTTTTATCATCTTTTAATAAGCCTGTTAATAGCAAAAACGCCCGTCAGAAAATATATTATAACAAAGCTAATCAATTTTTGCAGGCGAATGGTGTTTGGCGGGTTTTATTATCTACAGCAGAGATATGGGGCATTTTAAAAAGGCAACCGCGAAACAGACTTTTCATATCAATAATCATTCTAATTTTAACACTTATTTCTTGTGACAGAATTAGAAGCAAAGGACAAGAACGTGCCAACAAGACAGAATAAAAAGATTATTAGTTTGACTTTGGTATGTAACAACGCGCTAAAATTGACAAAGGTCAGATTCAACTTATAAGTTCAACGGTTATTCAATTTGGTTTAAAATTTGCCTTTTTCAAAAAAATGTAATTACTTTGTAATAACAAAATTGATTTTTATGCAAATTCAAGTAATCAATATCGGAAATTCAAAAGGTATCAGGTTACCAAAAGCCATATTGGAACAATACAATATTAGCGACACGTTAGAACTTATTTTGGAGAAAGGAAGAATTATCCTAAAGCCAAAATCCATTCCAAGAAAAGGTTGGGAAAAATCATTCAAACAAATGCACGCAAACGGAGATGACAATCTGTTGATTGACGACATTTTTGAAGATGAAACTTTTGAAGAATGGAAATAAAGCAATATGAATTAGTGTTGGTAAACCTTGACCCGATCCCGATAGCTATCGAGAGAAGCGAGATGAAAAAAACTCGGCCTTGTACTGTCATTTCTCCAAACGAAATGAACAAATACTTTCAAACAATTGTTGTTGCACCGCTTACAAGTAGCTCAAAACCTTATCCGACAAGAGTTGAGATAAAGCAAACAACAAAAAAAGGTTGGATCGTTTTAGATCAAATCAGAACAGTGGACAGAACAAGAATTGTAAAGAAGTTAGGTAAACTGACAACCTCTGAGATTGAAGCAGTAAAAAACGTGATAATGGAAACCTATGTTGAATAAAAAACGCTCTATAACTTAGTAATTGCCAAAAGCGGAGCTGAACAACTTTGATTGGAAATTTGTGCGGGGGGGGTCAATCCCGAACGTCCTGGATTCTTCATTTGAATCCCGAAGTTTTGGGATGCTAAAAATCCCGGCCTTCGGCAATACCCAAAACGATATTGTTGCTTTAAAGGGCATTGTCTTTATTAAAATAAAAAAGCCGAAAGTGATATCTATTCATCGCTTTCGGCCTAAAAAACACTCAAACCATTTTTAAACACAAAACTTAAAACTATGACATACGAATCATACAGAAACGACCTCAATCTTATGTATTAACAACTTCCATGGTAAGAAGTTTAATCAATAATTATAAATCGGCTGTTTTAATTTTTTTTGAAAATTTTACTTCCAGATTTTGGGCCTTCCCGTTTCTTTCAATTTTTAGTTTTAAGGGTGTTTGGCTGCGGTTGCTTGCCACCATAGCGCTGATTGTGTCAGTACTGTTGATAGGAGCGCCATTTACCTCCATAATGATATCGCCTTGTTTTAAACCTGCCTTGTCGGCATCAGATCCGGCAGCTACCTCCAGCACTTTTACACCACTGCCACTTTCCAAATCCTGAATTTTTATACCCAATCTGGGAGTTGTCGGTCTGCCCATTACAATAACATTTTTTCTGCTCAAGGGGGATCCTTCTGAAATTCCCGGGGCAGGCATAGAGTAAAGACCGGTAATTTTTCTATTGGGTTCAATTGGGAAGCCTTGAACGGTAATCATTGGAAAATCGGGCGATTGCCATTTGGTAAGTTCGGCTACTACTGTATTTTGCTTTTGGTTTCTTAAAAAAACTACTGAAACCTTATCGCCGGGGTTTTTATCTTTCAATGCTTTTGACAGATCATCAGGGGTTTCTATTTTGTTTTTGTCAACCGAGGTGATGATATCGCCTTCTTTTAAGCCTGCCTTACCGGCAGCGCTTTCTTCGTTTACATTTACTACTTCTGCTCCCTGATCTGTTTTTTTTGTGGATACGCCCAGCATGGCTTTGTTTGGCGGCGACGCTAATGTCAATTGGCGGCCGGCAATATCAAAATTTTCGCTGCCGTACCCCAAAGCATTGTAAGCTTCAATATCTTTTATTTTACGACGTCTTACAGTAATATTGCTGTTTTTGTCGGTACTCAGGTCTTTGCCGTTTACCGTTATCTTTGCGCCATCTACAGTGATTTCCAACTTTCTGTTATCATCTGCCTTTTTCGTAATAATGATTAGTTCTGCCTCTTTGTTTTTGTCAGTGGTTTGGGCAAAAATGTTGCATGGCAAAAGCAGGAGGGATAAATAATAAATTGATTTCATAAAAAGAATTTTAATTAACTACGTTTTGTTTCGTAGTTCAAAGGTAAAGTAAAATCCTTAATACGAAACCCTTCGGAAATGTTAAAAGTTTTTGAAATCAGCTACAGGACGATACCGGTTTCGAAATATTCGTATTTGCGTGCTTCGTTTGAGCGTGAGCTTAATAGGGAAAGTTCTTTTGAATAAACAAAAATCAGATTTTTATTGCTGTCGTATTTACGGCTGATTTCACGAATCCGGCTCATTTCTTTGCCTCCATACACATCAGATTGTGTAAGTAATCCATTGGTATATTGATGAATAGTATGATATAAATATTTGTTATCTGCTGTATAAACCACTTCTTTATTTAATTGACCCTTTGAATCATACTCATTCAGCGAATAACGGGATAACAAATTTTTGGCATCAAAATATTGGGTTTTAATCAGCCTGTTTTCTTTATCGTAGAAGAAATCCAGATGTTCTGTTGTATGAATTTGTGGATATTCAATAATCTCTTTGACCTTTTTGCCGGTCTGGTCATATTCATAAATATTATTCTGGATATTGATGAAACCAAAAATTTGGTTGTTTGTCATTTTCTTTATTCTGCTTAAATGTCCGTTTTCGTATTCGTAAAGATCGTAGGAAATTATTTCTACTATTTGGCCATCTTTATAAAAAGGGTGAAACACCTTGGTAATTCTGCCAAAATCGTCGTATTCATATTCGTCAGTGATAGCAATGGGGTCCTTAGCATTTTCTGAAGGCAGGAGAAAGATTCTTTTTAATTTGGCATTTGCCCGATAAGTTTCGGTTTCAGGCATTACTGCATGGTCTTTCTTATTGCAGCTAAAAAGGGTAATCAGCGCAAGAGAAAATATTATAAGGTAGCTCCAACTATTTTTCATAAAGATAGGGTTATGTATGGCAAAGATAAACAAATTGCAGGGAATGATGGCCGAAAAAATATCTGTTGAACCTATCGAACAAGTGAAGGTTAATCACTTACTTCCGCCTTACACATTGTTTTTATCCTCATTGGCATTGGCCGCCAATTTTTCCCCACATTTTTTACAAAAAACAGCATCGGCGCTATGGTTGCCTGCGCCACAGTGGCCGCACTTAATATCCATTCGGAGGCGTTTGGTTTGCTCCATGAATGAAGCGGACATGATGCCGGTGGGTACTGCGATGATGGAGTAACCCAGAATCATGATGAATGAAGCAATCATTTTTCCCAAAGCGGTTACCGGGGCTACATCGCCATAACCTACCGTAGTGATAGTAACGATAGACCAATAAATACTCTGTGGAATACTGTGGAATCCGTCATTCTTTTCAAACTCAACCACATACATTAAGGAACCCAAAAAGATGGTGAGTAGCACAACGAAAAAGAGAAATATCAGTATTTTTCTGAAACTACGGATGAAGGTAAACATCAGTATGCGGCTTTCTTCTAAGAATTTCACCATCTTAAAAATTCTGAAAAGACGCAACAATCTGAATGAACGAATAACCATCAGTACGTGCCATTGAGGGTAGAAAAATTCAAGATAAGAGGGAAGGATAGCCAGTAGGTCAACAACTCCATAGAAGCTGGTGGCATACCTTTTGGTACTTTTTACGCAATAAAGCCTTAGCAAATATTCAATACTGAATAAGAAAAGAAAGAAGTAATCAATTATACGAAATAGATGTCCGTACTTAAATCCAATAGCCGGAACACTTTCTAACATTAGTAATCCGATGTTGAGGATAATGGCAATGGAAAGCAGTACGTCAAATAATTTTCCAAGTGGTGTAGATGATTGAAAAATAGTAATATACAACCACTCTCTCAGTGTACCTTCTTCATCAGGTTTATTATTGTTTTGTATGACATCAACTTTATCCGGTAATAATCTGAACAAAGACATTGTTAATCAACTTTGAATTGGGAAAAGAATATTTGCCATAAAAGTAAAAGAAAAATATGATAAAGGCGAAACGGTCTTTATATAAAGAAAATGCTGATTCTTTTTTTGTAAAAATATTTTATGGGGCGGCACCACAGATAAAATTTGAAAATTAACCAACCCTTCATTCTGGATAAACGTCAAGATTTAAAAAATTATTGTTTTTTAACATTTTGAATAATGTTTCTCAACTGTTTTTTTGATAAGTGGTTGTTTTTAAATCATTTATTCCTCTATTTTTACGGCATGAGATATCAATTTTTACTTTTTATCGGTCTATTTGTTGGCACATTATCAAATGCCCAGAAAACATCAGACCCATCATTATTTGCAAAGACCATTACGGCCAGAAGCCTACAGGCGCATTTGAATATCATTGCAGGCGCCGAAATGGAAGGACGCGATACGCCTTCGCCCGGTTTGGAAAAGGCAGCAGACTACATTGCCGAACAGTTTAAAAAAGCCGGTGTATTGCCCGGAAATAATGGCAGCTACAGGCAGACCTTTAGTTTGGGAAAAGATTCTGTAACAGGGATGAGCCTTAAAATAGATGATGCTAATTTTTCGCCGTATGACGATTTTGCCCCCGCTATGTTTATGCCGCCACAGGTAGATTTGCATTTTTCGGAATACATTTTTGTAGGTTATGGTATTGTGGACGAAAAACAAAATGATTATGAAGGAGCGGATGTGAAAGATAAATTAGTTATCTTCCTGAATGGTGAACCCGAAGGTTATAAATCGGCTCAGACGGGCAGAAACTCTCCGGCATCTTTGTTTAATAAAATCAGAAAGGCAATGGAGAAGGGGGCGGCTGCCATATTGATTATCAGAGAAGATTTGCCTTCGCGATTAAGTAACTTTAGCCGCTACCAATTGATTTCGGATGGAGCTGCAAGCAACAGGTTTGGGATAACTGTACCCACTTTTTTTATAAATGAAAATGTGGTACGACGGGTGAGCGGTTATGATTTATCTACCGTAAAAAATGCAATTGGTACAGAAGTGTCGATACCAATGGTTGAGCAGGCTGATATTTCGTTGAGCTATAAAACCGATATGAGCAAAAAAGAAGTGTCAAACGTGATAGGAGTAGTAGAAGGCTCCGATAAAAAAGATGAATATGTAATAATAACTGCACACTATGACCATGTAGGAAAAGATATGGACGGAAATATTTATTATGGCGCCGATGACGATGGATCGGGTACCGTGTCGGTTATAGAGATGGCAAATGCTTTTGCAAAAGCAAAAAAGGCAGGCAAGGATCCCAGACGTACCATAATATTTATGACGGTATGTGGCGAAGAAAAAGGATTGTGGGGTTCAGAATATTATTCATCAAACCCTGTGTATCCTTTGGATAAAACATCAGCCGATTTAAATATTGATATGATTGGCCGGATAGGTGATGAATATATAAAAGATAAAGATTCGGCAAACTATGTGTATGTGATTGGCGATGACAGGTTGAGTACCGATTTGGCTCCCATTCTGAATGATGCAAATAATAGATACCTACGTTTGAAATTAGACAGAAAGTATAATGACCCGAAGGATCCCGAGCGTTTTTATTATCGAAGCGACCATTATAATTTTGCCAAAAAAGGTGTGCCGGTTATTTTCTTCTTCAATGGGGTACATCCCGATTATCACAAGCCAACCGATACTGTCGATAAAATTAATTTTGAACTGATGGCAAAAAGAGCGCAATTGGTGTTTAATACCGCTTGGGAAATAGCCAACAGGAACGAAATGCTGAAAAGGGATTTGAAACTTCAGTAGCGTAAAGTTATTTTTTACAATTTTGGGCCATTAAAATTGATTTTTTAATGGCCTTCATTTTTTAGGACTTTACTATCTTTAATAAATAATGAATCAACAGGTATCTTTACAAAGAATATTGAGCAATATGAAGAAATTATATTATCTACCCTTTTTGATACTGATTTTGATAGTGTCCTGTAAAAAAACGCCAAAAATAGAAAAAAGGATTACGGTTTCCGATGTTGCCAAAACCATCACAGTGGCTGATTTGCAAAGGCATCTTACCATTATTGCCGGTGCCGATATGGAAGGCAGAAATACGCCCTCGCCCGGGCTTGAAAAGGCAGCCGATTACATCATTGCCCGTTTTCAGGAATTCGGACTAATGCCGGGAAATAAGGGCAGCTTTCGCCAAAATTATTCCACTTTAACACCTTTTGCCAATATGATTCCGGTAATATTGGATATGAATACAACTTCAACCACCAATAACGGTTATAATCAGTTCTTGTACCATGCAGAACTAAATAGTATGGCGCAATCCCATCATAATCAGGCATTAATAATAAATGCACCACAAGATACTGCATCGAATATAATAGGCATAATAGAAGGTACCGATAAAAAGAACGAATATGTGATAGTGAGTGCGCACTATGACCATGCAGGTAAAACAGCACAGGGATTGATTAATTATGGCGCCGATGATAATGGATCGGGTACGGTGTGTATGATGGAGATTGCCGAGGCTTTTGCGTTTGCCCAAAAAAATGGCCTTGCCCCCAGAAGGTCGGTAATATTTTTGGCAGTGAGTGGAGAGGAAAAGGGATTGTGGGGATCGGCTTATTATAGTAACCACCCGTTGTTTCCACTGGAAAATACATCGGCTGCTGTAAATATGGACATGATTGGCAGAATAGGTAACGAATATCTGAATGATAAAGATTCGGTGAATTATGTATATGTAATCGGCGATAACAAAATTTCGACCGAAATTCCCGGCATCATTGACAATGCCAATAAAAACCTTAACCTGAAAATGGATAAAAAATACAATGACCCCAACGATCCTTTGCGTATTTTTTATCGTAGCGACCAGTACAGTTTTGCTAAAAAGGGGGTGCCGGTTACATTCTTTTTCAGTGGTTTGCATCCCGATTATCATACACCGGCAGATACGGTTGATAGAATTGCCTTTGGTATAATGGCCAAAAGGGCGCAATTGGTTTTTTATACCGTTTGGGATATTGCCAATAGAGAAGGGATGCTTAAAAGAGACATTTCGGGGTTATAGGTTCATCGTAATATTTCCCGAAGTACCGGTAATGTTTTCAGTTTTGTAAAGTCTTGAATATGAAGCATATAATAGTTTTCAAGACCTTCCAATATTTTATATCTGGCGACTGCATTTGATTGAATTTCCTCTAATTCATCGGGTTGCCTTACCAAAAGAATTTGAGCGAGAACTGTGGCAAAGTTTTTTTCCAGATAATAGCCATGATTAGGCAAAACCTCTGTGAAAAAGCCTTCCTGCATATCAAAAAGAAGGTTTTCGCTTTCCAGAATCCTATTGTTTTTGTTTTGAGGATTCAACCCAAAAAATGATGACAGATGCGCTGCAAAAAATATGGGGTAATTTGCCAGCACCTTGTCATTGCAATAGTTAAGATGAAAAAAAGCATCTTCAAAAAAATGATACAGGTCGCTGTTGGTTTCGGGTTGTTTGATGCATTTTGATAAAAGTTCTACCATAAATAAGGCCACACCGTTTTTAACTACATCTGTAAAAATGTTTTCATTCAACCTTGCCCATTTGTATTCATTTATTCTGTTAAGTTGCTTAAACTCATTGTAATACACCACCAAATCCAAAATTGCTGCAGGTTGAAAAAACATGGCTCTTCCCGTATTTTTTCTGCCTGTAGCCCTCACTCCGTTGATGAGATAGGATTGCAGGCCAAAGACCTCGGTATAAATACTTACAATCAGACTGGTTTCGCCGTATTTTACAGATCGCAATACAATCCCTTTGGTTTTATGTAGTTTGTCGGCCAAATTTCTTTATAATAGAATATGAATTTGCAAAATTGAGTATAAAATTGCTACCTGTGCCAAATTTTAGTCCTCAAACCCTGAAATTTTACGTTTCTTTGCAAATTCATGCAGTGTAAATTTAATTAATATGTGGCGACAATTAGGAAAATTCATTCTCCGATACAGATTTATTTTACTGATTCTTTTATTGGCTGCCACCGCACTGTTTGGATATTGGGCATCAAAGGTTACACTGGGTTACGAATTTACAAAAGCCATTCCAACCAATCATCCTGTAAATATTGAGTATAAAGCATTTAAGAAAAAATACGGCGAAGACGGCAATATGCTGGTGATAGGCATACAAACCGATAGTTTCTTTAACCAAAAACTGTTTAACGACTATGCCGGATTACAAAAAGAGCTGAAAAAAGTGAATGGGGTGGAGGATATAATCAGTATTCCCAACTCGGTCAATCTTGTGAAAGACATTGAAACCGAGAAACTTAAGGTAAAGAAAATTTTTGGAGAGCAACAACTGAGTCAGGCGGCAATTGACAGCGGCGCAGCCGAATTTTTGAACCTTCCGTTTTATAAAGGATTGATTTACAACCCACAAACCAAAGCCTATTTGATGGGGCTTACTATGAACAAAGAGGTGATTAACTCGGCTAAAAGGGATAATGCCATCAATGCCATAAAAAAACTTACCGATGAGTTTTCCGGAAACAATCACATAGAAGTAAAACTAAGCGGATTGCCCTACATCAGAACCGTTTTGGCGGCAAGAATAGCGCAGGAGATGAAGTTTTTTCTGGTGGCCTCCATTCTTTTATCAGCCTTTATCCTGCTTTTATTTTTTCGTTCGGTAAGTTCCATGTTGTTGTCTTTGAGCGTGGTATTAATAGGTGTGGTGTTTAGCTTAGGCACGATGCATCTGTTCGGTTACAATATTACATTGCTTACCGCCCTTATTCCGCCATTGATTGTAGTGATTGGGATTCCCAACTGCATTTATTTTTTGAATAAATACCATACCGTTTGGCATAGCATTACCAAAAACCGGTTTAACCTGCCCAAAGGAAAATCGTTTAACAGCGAAAAGAAAAAACGAAAAGCAATTGTGGATATGGTAACGAGGATGGGAATTGTAACGCTTTTTTGCAATGTGGCTGCAGCGATTGGTTTTGCGGTTTTTGCACTTACCAAGAGTGAAATTTTGCAGGAGTTTGGCGTGGTAGCCGGTATCAATATTATGCTGCTTTTCTTTATCTCCGCTGTTTTGATTCCCATTATCCTGAGTTTTTTACCGCCGCCAAAGGACAGGCACACTAAATATTTGTATAATCCCAGATTGAACCGTTGGCTCAACCGATTAGAGCGCTGGTCGTTGCAAAACCGGAAATGGGTGTATATGATTTCTGCAGCGGTTGTCATTATGGCTGTTGCAGGTATTTTCAGGCTCAAGAGCAATGCTTTTATGGTGGACGATGTACCCAAAACCGATAAAATATATACCGACCTGAAATTTTTTGAGCAGAATTTTAAGGGCATTATGCCATTGGAAATAACGGTGGACACCAAAAAGAAATATGGCGTAACCCGCAATTTTGAAAATATTTCGAGGTTAGATTCCTTAACGCAATATCTTGAAGAACAGTCTGTTGTGGCCAAGCCGCTGAGTCTTGTGGAAGGCCTCAAATTTGCAAGGCAGGCTTTTTATGAAGGCGACAGCATCAACTATGCCATGCCTTCCGAGTTTGACCTGCCGGGGCTGGCACAGTACCTGAACATGAAAACAGATGGCGAACCGGATGCAAAAGGAAATTCTTACACCAAGCTGGTTTCTACTTTTATGGATAGTACCCGCCGCGAAGCAAGAATAAGTGTGAATATGGCAGACATTGGCACGCGTAACCTGCCTACATTATTGTCGGGCCTACAACACAGGGCAGATGAACTTTTTCCAAAAGATAAATATGACGTGAAGCTGACGGGCAGCAGTATAGCCTTTCTGGAAGGTAGCAAATTTATTATTCATGGTCTCAAAGAAAGTATTTTCTGGGCATTTTTGCTTATTGCGTTGTGTATGTTGTATTTGTTCAGGTCGTTCAGGATATTGTTTTGCTCGCTCATTCCCAATGTCATTCCGCTGGTGTTTACTGCCGGGTTGATGGGCTGGGCAGGTGTGCCTTTGAAGCCCAGTACGGTGCTTATTTTTAGTGTGGCGCTTGGTATTGCCATTGATATCACCATACGGTTTTTGGTAAACTATAAACAAGAGTTGAAATTGCACAATGATAATGTTCAGGATACTGTGATACAAACCATCCACAGTACCGGCATCAGCATTATTTATACCTCGATGGTGCTAATTGTTGGTTTTATTATCTTTAGTTTTAGCGGTTTCGGCGGCACTCAGGCGCTGGGTTGGTTAACCTCTGTAACATTAGTGGTAGCCACCTTTACCAATCTTATATTGCTTCCTGCGCTTTTGATTAGTTTTTCTTCAAAAAAATAAGATATTTATTAGAAATTATTCTATACTAGTGGTGATTACATAAATTTTTATAAATTTTTGATTTTGTGCAAACGGTTGCTCTTGTTTAACATTATTTTAGTATTCTTGCAACTTGTTAAAATTGATTATTTAACCTAATAAAAAAATTAATGAGAAAAATTGCATTGCTACTAGCTATGTTCATGGCGGTTTCCATTATCCTTTTTGCACAAAGTGGTGTAATAAAAGGTAAAATTGTGGATGAACAAGGTAATCCGATTCCTTATGCTTCGATTACAATCGCTAATACTACTACCGGTGTTTCTTCGGATGAAAACGGGGAATTCTCAATTTCTGCAAAAATCAATCAGATGTTGGTTTTTTCTGCTACCGGTTTTCAAAACAAAGAAGTCTCCGCCTCACAGAATATGAGAGTTACGCTTGCACGTGGTTCTGGTGTTGTAGAAGATGAGGTTGTGGTGGTTGGTTATGGTTCTGGAAGGCGTTTATCAAGTATCGTTGGTACTGTTGATCGTATTTCGGCTACAAAATTTAAAGAAAGGCCTGCTGCCAGTATGGTGGACGGTCTGCAAGGTCAGTTTCCCGGCCTGCAGGTATTCACTTCCAGTGGTGAACCTTCAGAAACTTCAAGCTTCAGATTGCATGGGGTAGGATCGCTGGGCGCCAGTTCTACACCTTTGATTATCCTTGATGGAATTCAGGTTGGAAACGGATCTCTGGTTTCATTATCACCTCAGGACATTGAGAGCTACACTTTATTGAAAGATGCTTCTTCTACTTCAATTTATGGTGCAAGAGCTGCAAACGGGGTATTGGTCATTACTTCCAAAAAAGGTCGTTTTGAAATGGCGCCTACAATTACGTTTGGGGTTCAATATGGTGTTTCAAACCCGATAGGAGTGAAGGAAAAAATTTATGACAAGATGATGAATGCAGAAGAGTTGCTGGATTGGCAGGTAAAAACCGGTAACAAGACACAGGCTCAGGCAGATGCTATCCGAACTACCTATAAAAATGCCAATACAAATTGGTATGATGTATATTATCGTAAGGATGCACCTTATAAGCAAGCAAATCTTGCTTTATCGGGTGGAGGCAAAGGCTCTAATTACTATATCTCAGGCACTTATTATAAAGAAGATGGTTCTGCGTGGAGATCATGGTATGACCGTTTTACCTTTAGGTCAAACATCAATACCATCATTACAAAATGGTTGAAGTTTGGAGCCACTTTGTCCGGTGGTGTGGATAAGAGGTCAACTAACCCATACGGTTCCAACAATACTAACCGTGGCTTGTCTCCGTTAAGACAACCCTATTTTTCCCCGGTTGATTCTACTGGCAAACGTTACGACTTTATACCTGGAGTAGGTGCTTATCATCCTCAATATCTTGCAGAAAAAGTCCTTAGCTCTGGATTTAATTATCAATTTAATCCGAATGCTTATATAGAAATTACACCAATAAAGGGTTTGACCCTGAGAACTCAGGGAGGGTATGACGCTTATATTTACCGCAGTTCCGGTGTTACCTTACCCTCCTATTTAGGTAGCCTTAAAAACGGTAATGCATCAGAAAGTTTTGACCAGGGTGTACAAAGAACGTTTACACACACTGCAGAGTATGGCTTTAATCTCAAAGATGATCATGATTTTTCATTACTGGCCGGTTATGAGTGGATAGATTATAAAAATAATAACTTCTCTGCTAGTTCTGCAGGTCAAACTGATGACAGGGTTATTTTGTTAGGCGCCGGTCCCAATAACCGTAGTGTGGGACAAGGAAAAACAGAGTATGCTTATGAATCATTCTTTGGAAGGGCGACTTACAGTTTTGTTAAGAAATATTACTTTGATGCGTCTGTAAGGCAGGATGCTTCTTCACGCTTTGGCGCTAACAACAAGAAGGCAGTGTTTTGGTCTGCTGGTTTGATGTGGGCAGCCAAGAAAGAAGCTTTTCTACAGGATGTAAGCTGGTTGGATGACTTGAATATCAGGTTTAGCTATGGTACCTCGGGTAACTCGTCAATTGGGGATTATCAGAGTCAGGCATTGGTTGGATTAAATGCATATAATGGTGGTACCGGTTGGGTGCTTTCTTCTGCAGGTAACCCTAATCTTTCCTGGGAGGAACAAGCCAAATCTTTATTAAACATTCAGGCAAGTGTATTCAGAAAAGTACGTATGGACCTATCTATTTATAACAGAGATACCAAAAACCAATTGGTGAGTGTGCCTCAACCTTACACAGTGGGTTTCAGTGCTATTACTCAAAATGTAGGGTCTCTGAATAATAAGGGTATTGACGTTCGTTTTGATGTGGATGTAATCAAAAATAAGATTGCTTTCTTCAGTCCCTATATAACTGTAGCGTATAATAAGAATAAAATTACCGAGCTGTTTCAGGGAAGAGATTATTGGATTATTCCTAACACAGGCGTGGCCTGGGTAGTAGGAAAACCAATTACCTTTATCTATCCTTTGTGGAAAGGGGTAAATTCGGAAACAGGTGCACCTGAATGGTATTTGCCTGAGACAGGTGAGGGATTTGAAGTAAAAACACAGAAAGATCCTTCCAAAGTAACCAGCACTTTCTCTGCAGCCGGACTGCAACAAAACACCGGTATTCAAAGATATGCTCCCTGGAGTGGTGGTTTTGGATGGCAAAGCGGATGGAAAGGTTTCTATTTCAATGTTGATTTCTCCTTTGTTCAGGGTAAATACATGATTAATAACGACAATTATTTCTTTTTGAATCCGAATCAGTTCGCGGGGTTCAATACTAAGAAAGAAGTAACTGATTACTGGCAAAAACCGGGAGATATCACCAAGTATCCGGCCTGGAAGTATCAGTTTATGCAATTTGACGACAGGTTGATTGAGGATGCTTCATTCCTTAGGTTGAAAACATTGATGTTTGGCTACAATCTGCCTTCAAAACTTTTAAATCAAACCGGGTTTATTAAAGGAGCAAGTATATATGTAACTGGTAGAAACTTGTTTACCTCTACAAAATATACAGGACCTGATCCTGAGGTAGATTCTAATTTAGGTTTAGGTACCAATCCTAATACAAAGAACTATGGTTTCGGTATTAATATTCAATTTTAATTCGTAAAAGATGTTAATTATGAAATATATAAATAAATTATTGATTCTTGCTCTGACTGCTTCATTATTTGTAAGTTGCAGTAAGAAGTTGGAACTGTTCCCTTATAGCAATATAGCTACAGGTCAATCATTTTTGACTATCGATGATGCTGCAGCCTGGAATACCGGTATGTATTCCTCAATGCGTAGCTATGTGTATGGTATTTTTATGTTCTCTACAGATGTACAGTCTGATTTGCTGAATGCGTCTTTAGAATATGGTAACAGAAACGGAGCGCCACATCGTTGGGATTTCAATGATGATGACTACACTATACGTGATACATGGGCAGGTTATTATTCTGCAATGAAAAACATAAATATGTTTTTGACAAATGCACCAAAAATTAATACAACTTCGCAAGCCGATGCCGATAAACTAAAAAGGTATATAAGTGAAGCGCATTGGTTTAGAGCCTATTACTATTTGAATCTGGCTTTGAGATGGTCAAAAGCTTACGATCCGGGTACTGCTGCTACAGATCTTTCTGTACCTATTGTTTTGGAATTTGACGTGGCTGGAAGGCCTGCAAGATCAACCGTTAAACAGGTTTACGATCAAATTCTGGATGATTTAGCAAAAGCTAAAGAGGGTTTGGGTGGTATTGCAGGTTCCAAAGGCGCCAATCGTCTTTCAATTGATGCTGTTTTAGCTCTGGAGGCCAGAGTAAAATTGTATATGAAAGATTGGCCGGGAGCAAAAGCAGCTGCCGATGCCGTAATTAATAAAAATCTGTATCCTTTGGTTAAGACTCCGGTTGATATGAAAAACCTTTGGGTGAACGACAGCAATGAAGAAACGATTTTCAAACTGTTTGCCAATAACTCAAACGAACAACCCGGACAGGTTAATAGTATTTATCTGGGGTATATTCCTGCAAGTAAATTGTACCGCCCCGATTTTATTCCAACTCAATGGGTTGTGGATCTTTTTGACAATGCAGATATTCGGAAAGGTGTATATTTTAAATCAGATTCTTTAGATATTCAGGGAGCCAAATATAAAAATATCAGTCTTGTACATAAATATGAAGGTAACCCTGCTTTATTTACTGCTGCGAATACTAACTATGCACAGGGTCAGAAAGTATTGAGAGCTGCAGAACTGTACTTGATTTCTGCAGAAGCCGCTTATAATAGTGGTGGTGATGCGCTGACGCCATTGAATGCTGTTCGCACTGCCAGAGGGTTGACGCCTTCTAATGCTACTGGTGCTGCTTTATTGCAGGATATTAAAGACGAACGCACAAGAGAGTTGGCATTCGAAGGGTTCAGACTTGATGATTTGAAGCGTTGGAATGAACCAATGAACAGAAAGCCTGCTCAAAATTTATCTGTAATTAATACCGGCGATAGGTTTAATACGTTGACTAAATCCGCAGGAGATAATAAATTTGTGTGGGGGCTTCCAGCCAATGATATGACTGTTAATACCAATCTGGTTCAAAACCCGGGGTGGTAAATCTGATAACCAACTATGTTTTTAAGGCTGTAGATAATTTCTGCGGCCTTTTTTTATTAACTGAAAATAGGAAGGTATGCTAACTTGAACTGCAGTAAGGCATTGATTAATTTATAAATTTTCAATTAAATTCATTGTTTTTTAAAAAATGTATTTTTAAAGACCTGTTTCCTGAAAGATTTCTATTTTTTTTAATTTGTGCAATCGTTTGCGCTTTGTATATAGCTTTTTAGTAATCTTGCTTTTTAAACAAACTAAATTAATTAAACAAAAGTAAATTCTCATGAGAAAAACTTTACTAATGGTGGCGGTCCTGCTGCTCTTTAGCGGGATAGCTTTTTCCCAAAAAAACATGACGGGAACCGTAACAGACGTAGGAGGCATTCCTATTCCTAATGCTTCTGTAGCCGTAAAAGGAACAAGTATTGGTACCAGTACCGATAATAAGGGTCAGTTTTCATTAACAGTGCCCGGAAACTACAATGTGCTTGTATTCTCTGCGGTAGGTTATGAAGACAACGAAATTCTAATTAGTACTTCGGGATCATTGGTGGTAACCATGATTGCTAAAAATACAGCAATGGATGAAGTTGTGGTAGTAGGTTATGGTACCCAGAAGCGGAAGGATCTTACTGCTTCGATAGCTACGGTGAAAGGGGACAAGCTGGATAAGGCAGCTATTCCAAGTGTGGACAAATTACTGGAAGGTCTGGTAACCGGTGTTCAGGCTTCTACCCCAAGTGGTATTCTGGGACAGGCTGCACGTATAAGAATAAGAGGTACCAATTCAATTTCAAATTCATCCGAACCATTAATTGTTGTGGACGGAGTGCCTTATGTAGCCGGGAATCAGGGATCAGCAACTCCCTATAACCCCATGGCCGACATTAATCCGGCCGATATTGAAAATGTAGAGGTATTAAAGGATGGTGCTGCTACAGCTATTTATGGTTCCAGAGCTGCAAATGGCGTAATTCTGATTACTACAAAATCAGGAAAAATGGGAAAAGCTAAAATCTCCTATAGCAACTGGTTTGGTTTTGCAAAAGCATCAAAGAAATTTGATCTGTTAAATGCAAATGAATTTGTTGAAATTGCAAATGAAAAATTTGCCAATATTAATAATACCAATAAATATGCAGTTGTTGATCCTAATGGTGTTAATACAGATTGGCAATCGGTAATATTAAGAAATGCTTTCCAGCAAAATCATAATTTATCCGTAAGCGGAGCTACTAATCAAACAAATTATTTTATATCGTTGGGCTATACAGATATGGATGGTATAGTGGTAGCCAATGACCTTAAAAAATATAATTTCCGTGGAAAATTAGAACAAAAAACACTTAATAATCACCTTACATTAGGAACAAATCTGGCTGTTGCTTACAATATCAATAATGGATTGAATACCGGTACCAATGCACTCTCCGGAAACGTGGGAGGCGCTATTCGTGCATTCCCGAATGTGGCTCCAAAAAACACCGATGGTTCATGGAATTTAAGTGCCGATAATGCACGTCTGGGCAAAGGACCTAACCTTAGAGAAATTGATGACAACTACACCAACCAGGCTTTTGTGCTTGCAAATAATATTTTCCGCTCACAAGGTATGAACCTTACCGGTAATGCTTTTGCAAAAGTGATGATTATTGAAGGCTTAAATGTTACCACCCAAATTGGAGTTAATTATCTGAATGTTGAGGACTTCTGGTTCTATAGCCCGATTCATGGTGATGGAAGAGGCTCAAACGGTATTGTAGAACAGGCTTTTTCTCCCACATTTCGATACAACTGGTTGAACACTGTGGATTATACAAAAGTGTTTAATGAGCACAGTATTAATGTAGTGCTGGGCCACGAAGCTCAGAAGACCCGATCCAGGTTTCTGGATGGAAGCGGCACCAATTTATCAAATGTGTTTTTTGGGGTAAATGGAAATATTATTTCCAATACACTGGCCAACCAATTTTATGGGGGCGGCCTCTCTGAAAGAGCTTTAGAGTCTTATTTTGGAAGAGCGAACTATTCTTACGGAGACCGATATCTTTTATCAGCTACATTACGTAAGGATAAAATTTCTTCTCTGCCCTGGGGCAAGCAGGATGCGGTTTTACCCGGAGCATCAATCGGATGGCGGGTATCCAGAGAAAATTTCTTTAGAAATATTTCAGTAATCAATGATCTGAAAATCAGAGGTGGTTTTGCAAAAGTGGGTAATGTGGAAATTGGCAGCTTCCCTTATGCAGGCACCTTTAGTCCGGTACAATATGGAGATTGGAGTGGCGTGAAATATAATCGTATGGGAAATCCGGATTTAAAATTTGAAACAAGTAAGAAAATGAATATTGGTCTGGATATCTCGTTGTTGCAGAGCCGTATTCAGTTAACAGCTGATTATTTCCGCAATGATATTGATAATATAATTCTGGCTGCGCCTACACCACCATCCTTAGGCGTTCCCGGTAACAGTATTGCAACGAATATTGGATCTATGTACAATAAAGGTTGGGAGTTTTCATTAAATACCGTTAATGTAAATTCAACAGACTTTGTTTGGAACTCTACTTTGAATGTGTCGTTTGTAAAAAATGAAGTAATCAGGTTGGCAAGTAATAACTCGGACATTATCAGCGCTTATAACATAACCCGAATTAATAATCCTATTGGATCGTTCTTTGGCTATGAGTATGCTGGTGTTAACCCGGCTAATGGAAATCCTCTTTGGGTGAAAGGTGATGGAACTCTTGTTCAGGGTGATTTTCGAACAAGTAGATATTATAGTTATGACCCTTCAAACCCCGGCGATATGTCAAAGGCCGCTGCTGCATTGACATTTACTGACAAAAAGATTCTGGGTAGTGCAAATCCGACCTGGTTTGGTGGCTTCAACAATAATTTTACTTACAAAGCATTTGATCTGAATATATTCCTGACTTTTGCCGGTGGAAATAAAGTTTACAATATAACCGGTCAGGAATCATTGAACAACCAGAAATTCATGAATTCAGGAAAAATGCAGTTAAACCGCTGGACTGCATCCGGACAAAAAACTGATGTTCCTAAACTATACTACGGCTCCGATAATTTTGTGAATCAGAATGGTAGTTTAAACAGCAGGTTCCTGGAAAATGCTGACTTCTTGCGTGGGCAAATTATGGCATTAGGCTATACCTTGCCAAGTAAGCTGTTGTCTCCGGCTCATCTAACGAGCTTACGCGTCTTTGCCCAAATTCAGAATGCCTTTATCCTTACCAAGTATTCCGGACTGGATCCTGAGTTGAGTACCAGTGTAACTACTAATAACACACCAGGCTTAGATTATAACGTGAGTCCGTTACCAAGAACAATTACCGTTGGCCTGAACCTTAATTTCTAATTAAATAAATAATATATTATGAAACATATTTTTTATATACATCATTTTCTCAACAGGAAATATGTATTGATTGTATTGAGTGCTGTAATTCTTTTTGTATCGTGTAAAAAGAATTTTACAGAGCTCAATCCTTTGGACTCTCTTTCTGAAGGAACAGCGTTCTCTGATCCTTCCAAAATTGAATTGGTAGCAAATGGTATGTACCAACAAGCTGCGGTGGGTGTTTATGATGCAGGTACAGGTGCAGGGGCAGGCCGTGGCTATCCTTTCGGTGCCGCCTCGATTGAACAGGCTGAAATGAGAGGTGAGGATATGGTGAATCTTCAAACCTTTTATGCCATCACTTACGAGGCTACCTACAATTCAGCCTCTGCAAATAATGCAAATCATTGGGAACAGTTGTATTCCCTAATCAATCAGGCTAATGTACTGATTGAAGGAGCCAGCAATGCAGGAAAAAGTGGAATTTTACCTGCCGATGTAGCAGACCAATACGAAGGGGAGGGAAGATTTATCAGGGCTTTATCTCATCATGAACTTCTGATTCATTTTTGTAAACCTTATGCGGATAATAAAGGTTCAGGAATGGGTGTTCCTTATCGTGAAAAGGCGGTAAATTCACCAGCAGCCGTAGAAGAAGGTGCAGCTATGGGTCGTGGAACCGTTGCCGAGGCCTATACTAAAATTCTGGCTGATTTAGATTGGGCTGAACAAAAATTACCGGTGAATAATAGTAAAGGCGCTGCCAGAGTAAGAAAAGGAGCCGCTATTGCATTGAAAACACGTATTAAGTTACACATGCAGGATTGGGCCGGAGTAATAACAGAAGGCGCTAAATTGGGTACCGATGCTACTTCCGGAACCTTCAGTAGCCCGATAAGTGGGTTTATTTTAGAAGCTGATCCGGAAGCGCCTTTCAAAAACTATTCAAGCAGCAAAGAATCTATTTTTTCTATTGCAAATAGTGCTTCTTCCAACGGAGGAGTAAACGGAGCGCTTCCTGCTATGCTTTCAGCTGCTTCCACAGCAGCATCACCCAATGCAGGTCGTGGATTGGTTGCAATTAGCCCAAATTTTTATAATGCTTCTTTTTGGGTTACAGGTGACAAAAGAAGAAATTTGCTCGTTCAGCAGGCGACAGATCCTAAATTATGGTTTACAAACAAATATTGGGATTATGTAAACAGGGCTAACTGGGCTCCCATTATTCGCTATGCTGAGGTATTACTAAATGTAGCAGAAGCGAAGGCCAGAGTTGGCGGAACTGCAAACCTTGCCTCTGCATTTCAACTTTTAAATGCTGTAAGAAACAGATCAGTGCCTGCTGCTGACAAATATACAACCGAACCTTCTGATTTAGTATTGGCTATTCTGAATGAAAGGAGAATTGAATTTTGTGCTGAAGGCCGTCGTTGGCCGGATATTCACAGGTTAGTACTGGACCCGGTTTACAAAACAAATGGTATCCCCGCTAAAATTTTAAGTGCACAGTTAAAAGCAGATGGATCTGATTATAATCTGGTTACCAGACCAATGCTTACTCCTTCAAAAGCTGCTATACCTTATACTGATTACAGATTTCTTTGGCCGATTTCTTCAAGAGAAGTAAGCGCTAATCCGGTTTTGAGAGATCAACAAAATCCGGGATATTAATATTTGGTTTCTAAACAAACCATAAAGAGAGGCGAACGCAAAAACGTTCGCCTCTCTTAGTAGTTTTTTTTGGGGGATTTAATCCTCCTCCTTTGCTTTAAAGGATTCCCAAACAAAATATACTAATAACAATATAAATGCAAGTAAAGCCAAAACCTCTAATATCGTTTCGCCATTTGCAATTTTTGACCAATCTATCAAATTCATGGAATTTTGGTCGCCCGTAAAAAACAGAACGATAGCGCCAATAACACCAAATAGTGCTGCGCCGGCAATAAACCCTGATGAAATTAAGATGCCCCGGTTTACTCTGGCGCCATTCAGCTTTTCATTCTTAGTGCTTTTTGAAAACCAATGGTTCAATAAACCACCCACAATCAAGGGCGTATTCAGTTGAAGCGGGATAAACATGCCCAGTGCAAAAGCTAAAGGTGGTACCTTCAGCCAGTTTAAAAACACAGAAATAAAAGCGCCAATTGCCAACAGTGTCCAGCTTACGCCGCTGCCGGACATCAATGGCTCGATAATAGCCGCCATCGCATTTGCCTGTGGCGCTACCATCGGATTGGGATGCTCCGCAGTTTGCACAAAGCCAAAAACACTGTTTAAAATGAAGATTACTGCACCTACAGTGGCTGCAGAAATCAGTGTTCCCAGAAATTTAAATTTCTCCTGTTTTTCGGGAGTAGTACCCAGCCAGTAACCTACCTTGAGGTCGGTAACAAAACCACCTGCCATTGAAAGGGCGGTACAAACGATACCACCAATAATCAGGGCGCTCACCATCCCCTGCCAGCCCTTAAGCCCCACACTCACCAAAATAACAGATGAAAGAATAAGTGTCATCAGCGTCATACCTGATATGGGGTTGGTGCCCACAATAGCAATCGCATTGGCAGCCACCGTTGTAAACAAAAATGAAATGATAAGGATGGTAAGCAATGCCACAATTGCCTGAACCAGTGTAATTTTTACACCTAATAATAAAAAGATAAAAATAGCAATCAGGGTGAGGCCTATTAAAAGCATCACAAAGCTCATTTTCAGGTCTTTTTGAGTTCTTTCTACTGCTACTTCGCCCGATGCTTTAGAGCCTACTCCGGCAGCCAGTTTAAATGCGCCTGCAATTACTCCTGAGGATTTAATGACTCCAATAATACCCGCCATAGCAATGGTCCCAATACCGATGGGGCGCACATAATCTTTAAATATAGCCTCCGGAGACATGGCGGCAAAAATGTTGGTACCACCCTGCACAGCCATCAGATTTCCTATCTCATTTACCAAAGGAATAAAAACGAACCATGACAACAATGAACCTAAGGTAATAATGAGCGAATACCTCAGGCCCACCAAAAAGCCAAAACTGAAGATGAAACAAAGACAGAGACTGGAACGGAAACCGAAACTGAAACAGAAAGCGAGACTGAAGCCAAAACAAAAATTGGAAAACTTTAAGCTCTTGTTGATTTTCTGAAATTACTA
>ENA-UOUJ01000561-UOUJ01000561.1-activated-sludge-metagenome-genome-assembly--contig:-NODE-561-length-24064-cov-11.351826_pt1 | contig 24064 bp, 22 predicted proteins | sample MGYA00249839_ERZ747224 | MGnify/ENA primary metagenome ERZ747224 (study PRJEB28782, sample SAMN03220277) | activated sludge metagenome | biome: wastewater; feature: sewage sludge; material...
GGTGGTGGCCGAAAGGCTGTGCTGGTTCGAGTCCAGTCCTGGGCACTTGATGATCGCCCTGCCGCGAACGCGGCAGGGCTTTTTCATGCGCAGCGAGCCAAGCCCAGCTTGAGCGAAGCAGCGCATGAAAAAGCCCGGAAGACGCGAAGCGGCTTCGGGCGATCCACTTCACGGCCAAACCTGGTCCGGCCGTCTTCGGCCAATCCAGTCCCGGGCACCATCCTCCCGCAGGGTCCCAGCCTTCGCTGCGCAGGGCTGCGCGAATGCAGGAGACCGCTGCGGGAGGATACTGAATGCATTGCCTACTTCGCCGGGATGGCGGGTCGAACACGCCATGACGTGTACGTCACCGCCGGGCAGGCACCATGCCTCGTGCGTCACTGCGGGCCTGACCCGCAGTCCCGGTTGGCGTCGTGGACGCAAATCCCTGCGCCAATGCGCCCTTAACTCAATGACATTGGGGTCTCCTGCAGGAGACCGCTGCGGGAGGATAATGAGTATCGAGCGAAGCAGCGAATGAAAAAGCCCGGAAGACGCGAAGCGGCTTCGGGCGATCCACCGGGGCACCATAACGCCCCTTGCCCAGGTGCGCCTTACTGGCCTGCTCTGCCAGCCTGCCCAAGCAGGGTATCAAGGTCAAGCGATGCCTCCCCTTCCTGTCCCCCCGCCTTCCCCGTTTGGCGACGCACGAAGAACATCTCCATTTCGCCCTTGCCTTTGGTCATGATCTTTCCCCGGGGGATGAAGGTAAACCTGGGATCCGTGCACAAAATGGCGTAGGTTGCCTCGCTGATGTTCACCTCGCCCACTTCCCCTGCGGATACGAAACGGGCCGCGATGTTCACCGTATCGCCCCACACATCGTACTGGAACTTGGCCTTCCCCACGATGCCCGCCACCACGGGCCCGGTGTGTATTCCGGCGCGCATGCGGAACACCGGCTTGCCCTGCTCCCTGCTGGCAAAGGCATGCTGCTGGAGCCATTCCTGCATGGCAAGGGCCGCCAGCACCGTGTTGCGCACACTTCCCTTACGCGGCTCGGGCAGGCCGCCGGCACACATGTAGGCATCGCCGATGGTTTTGATCTTCTCCAGGCCATGGCGCATCGCGATGCTGTCGAACGCCCGGTAGCAGGTATCGATCCCCTCCACCAGTTCCTGGGCCGAAAGCCGTTCGCTCAACTTGGTGAATTCGTGGAAATCGGTGAACAGGATGGACACGCCCTCCACTTCACGGGCCATGGCATGGCCGTCCCGCTTGAGTTCCTCGGCAATCGTCATGGGAAGGATGTTCAGCAGCAACGCATCGCTGCGATCCCGCTCTTGCCGTACCATGTTCCTCGACCGCCGCATGAAGCGCAACCGGTTCCACAAGGCCCCGGACAGGCCCAGTACGGCCAGCGTGATGAAAAGCACGGCCCGTTTCTGGTTCCGTTGATCATCGATCTGGCGCAAGTAGGCAAAGCGTGCCTGCCGGTCCTTCTCCACCCGCTTCAGGCTGTCCGTATACTGGCGGCGCTTGTACGCAAACGCCATCTCAATTTTGAGCAGCCCCTTGGCGTTGTCCTTCCCGAACATGCTGTCCCGCAGGGCTATATTGCCTTCCAGCATGGTCAATGCCTTCCGGTAGTCGCCTGATCTGGAATAAGCCTGGTACAGGCATTTCATGCACGGCTCCTTCGCGGACATGGCATTAGTCTCCTTGGCCAACCGCAGGCCTTCCGAACATGCCTGGATCGCCTTCGCCGGGGCGTCTTGCTGCAAATAGGCCTGCCCCAACATGGAAAGGGTGATGCTGACCAACCGGGGGTCGCCGATCTCCCGGATCAAGGCAAGGCCTTCGGACAAATAATGGCTCGCACTGTCCGACTGCCCGAGCTTGCTCATGCACGACCCTAAATTGGAATAGCATACCGCCAACCACTTGCGGTCACCGAGGGTGCGCCTGATCTCCAAGTTCTGCCGGTGAAACGGCAAGGCGCTGTCGGGCCGCCCGATGTCTTCCAAGAGGCTGCCGATATTGCCGTAGAGCACCGCGATATCCTCCTGGGGGCCCAGCTTCCGCCGGATGGCCAGGCTGCGCGCATAGAAGGCTCCGGCCTCCGGGTAGTTCTGGTCGTAATGGTGGATCGTTCCGATGGCATTGTACACCGTGGCCATCCCCCTCAGGTCGTTGCCGCTTTCATATTGCCGCAGCGCTGCATACAGGTCGGTCAGTGCGTTGAAGTAATCCCCGACCTTTTGCCGCTCAAAGCTGCGGGCCACCAGCCGATCCGCATCCAAGGTATCCGTCACTATGCTTCCGGCACTATTGGCCGGATCCCCGGGGCCGGGATCCTGAGCGATGCCCTGCCGGAGGAATTGCACGCCCGGGTCCTGATGGTCTTGTCCGCTTACGGTCAGGCATTCGGCGGGCAATGCGGGAAGCGAAGCCCCGAAGGACAGCCACAGCATGATGCCCGTTAGCTTGGTCTGGATCACCTGGGGTGCCTTTTCGGAATGAAAGATAACGGCAAAATTCCGCATCGGCGGAAGCGATCGGTTGCTTTATCTTCGTTTTCCAAAAATCATCCACCATGTCACCCGATACCAAACGCCGTTTTCGTGCACCGGTCATGCTTTTCGCAGGCGGCGTGGTCATTGGCGCCGTGGTTTGGTCCATCTTCTCCGTTAAGCCGCCGGCCGCCCCGCCGGGGCCGGTGATGATCGCCTACTTTGACAGGGCAACTACCGACCAACTGAAGAGTGTGCCGGGCGCCACGGGTGTGCGGTTCTATTTTGCGGCCGATGCCCCCGGGGATGCGCGGGCGATCATTGCCCCCATCGGTCAAGCCGGATGGCACGTTCCGGAGGGCGGCACCCTCCAATTCCGCAAGTACAAGGGGCTAAACGGCCCGCGCGCGGACGTGGATGTGCTGGATGAACAGCGGGCGGAAGATCTGGTGAAGCGGTCCACCTATTCCGGGAGCGGGCCATGGAGCGTGGATTGCACCACTGGTGAACTGGACCGCTTGCTGGCCGTGGCCGGCAGCAATGCCATCGGTTTGACGGTGACCCGCGCCAGCGGCGGCACGTATACGTTCGTGTTCATCCCCGTGGAGATCAGGAAGGGCGTGGCTACGGAGAAGGGGACCAGCAACAACTGGCTGACTGGCATGCCCTGTCCGAGCTACTGCGTGTGGGAAGCCAATGCCTATCTGCACCTCAGGCATCAGTAAGGTGGCTACCTACAACCGGTGCCTACGGCCACCATGGCTGAACTGAAGACAAGGCAAACGGGCAGCAGCGTGGATGCGTTCATTGCCAACCAGCCCGACCCCTTTGTCCGCAAGGATTGCAGGGCCCTTGTGCAATTGATGCAGCAGGCCACGAACGCACCGCCGAAAATGTGGGGGCCTTCGATCATCGGCTTTGGAAGCGTCAAGTTGAAATATGCCACGGGCCGGGAGGTGGACTGGATGCAGTGCGGGTTCAGTCCGCGCATGGGCAAGATCAGCTTGTACCTCAACTTCGACATTCAACGGCACGCCGACCTGTTGTCCAAGTTGGGCAAGCACAGCACCGGCAAGGGCTGCCTCTACATCAAGCGCATGGCCGATGTGGACAAAGGGGTGCTGGAACAACTGATCCAAAGGTGCCAAGTCGCGGGAGCTTGTCTTTCCACACCCATGCACCCTTGAACCCATGCGGCCAGTCTCTTCGATCGTGCCTGCGTAACAGAGGCCACTGCCTTGGGCCCAATCCGGCAGCCACGCCATGGCCGATCCTGCGGACCCTATATTTATCGCGTCCAACCGCGATACACCGCCATGCCCAAGATCCTGTGCCCTTCCGACCTGACCGATGCCTCCTTGACCGGCGTGGCGTTTGCGGAACTTGTTGCACATCGCTTGGGCGGTACAGTGCAGTTGCTCCACGCCATGGACCGGCACGAGAAGAAATTTGAGGGGGGCGCCTTGGTGAAGGAGGAGCTGGATGAACAAGGCAGGACCGTGACCCAGGCACCCGTGGAAGCGCACGTACGCGAAGGGGAGTTCATGCAGGTGATCGCCGAGGAGAGCACCAAGGGCGCTGCCTTGATGGTATGTGCCTCCCATGGCGCGCGTGGCCTGCGCCAATCGCTGTTCGGGCCGGACATCATCAAACTGGTGCGCAAGGTGGCCATACCCAGCTTGGTCGTGCAAAAACACAGCCCGGTTGGGAAGGGTTTCGGAACGATCGTGATGCCCGTGGCCGGCCACGACCGCATCAACCAGCTGGTCGATGCCGTTTGCTTATTGGCCGGCAAGTTCGGAAGCACTGTGCACATCTATCAATTGGTGCGGCCCGGGGAGCAGCCCAGCGAAGCCTTGGAGCGCAACAAGAAGCTGATGATGCAGCGGCTTTCTGCCGAAGGCGTGGCGCACCAGCTGGTGGAAGAACCCAGCCATGGTTTTTCGGTGGGCTTCTCGCAACCCACCATCAACTACGCCCAACGCGTGGATGCGGGCTGCATCGCCATCATGTCGGTGGCCTCCGAAGAGTACCGGTACATCGCCGATGCGGAAAAAGAACGCATCCTCACCAACGAACCAGGCATCCCCGTGCTGTGTTCGCATTAGGTAAATGGCGGGATCTATGGAATTGGATGCGGCCTTCTGGACCGGGCGCTATGCCGCCGGCAACACTGGTTGGGACATTGGTGGGGCAAGTGCGCCACTAAAAGCTTATTTCGACCAGATCACGGACAAGGGCCTGGAGATCCTGATCCCCGGCGGAGGGCGAAGCCACGAGGCGGAATACCTGCACCGTTCCGGCTTCCGCCACATCCATGTGGTGGACCTCAGCGGAGCGCCCTTTGCCGACCTGGTGGAGCGCTGCCCTGATTTTCCGCGAGGGCACCTGCACGTGGGCAACTTCTTCGACCACGCGGGACGATACGACCGGATCATTGAGCAGACCTTCTTTTGTGCCCTCGCCCCTGCCCTGCGGCCGCATTACGTGGAACACATGCACAAGCTGCTGGCACCCGGCGGCAAGTTGGCGGGCGTGTTGTTCGATGATCCACTGTTCACCGACCATCCGCCTTTCGGCGGAAACAAGGAGGAATACTTGGCGCTGTTCAAGCCGTTGTTCCCCGGCGTTTCCTTGGAGCGGTGCTACAACTCCATCGCCCCCCGGGCAGGCCGGGAGCTGTGGTTGATGGCCCCCCGTTGAACGTTGGGGAACCTCCATTAACCCCATCTCGGCGGCATCGGCGCTTCGTACCGACCTGCGGCAAGCAATCCATCAGGGTTCCCTCGCCATGGACTGCTCCCCGGCGCAAGGCCGGGGTCGCAGAGCCTCCTCGCAGTGACGACGCTCTTATCCCAACCCGTAATTGCGAGGCCGTCGCGGGTCCCGGCCTTGTGCCGGGAAGCAATCCATCAGAGCACTCTCGCCATGGACTGCTTCGTCGCAGAGCCTCCTCGCAGTGACGGCGTGGTGGGGTTTTGCCCAACCCGTCATTGCGAAGGCCTGTGCACTCAACAGGCCTGAAGCAATCCATCAGGGCACCCCGTGCATGGAGTGCTTCGTCGCAGAGACTCCTCGCAGTGACGACGCTCTTATCCCAACCCGTCATTGCGACTCCAGGCAGTGGAAATCCTACCGCATGCCCTGGGTGCCAACGAGAAAATTATGGTCGTCCAGCAGGGTGCGCAGGAAAGCCTCGGGCGGAAGATCATTTCCACATCCGAACTGCGGCCCCAGCCTTTCGGCCAGCATGGCCAGTGCTTGGGCGCGGACCCCGCTCCGGTCGTTCAGCACTTCCTTGATCAGGCGGGCGTGGGCATCGGAAAGCTGCTCCGCCCTTGGAAAAGTGACCCGGTGGTCCGAAGGCAGCGCCGTCGGCAACAGCTCGTCCAGTGTTCCGCGCCGCTTGATGGAGACCACGGTGGTACCTGCGGCAAGGTCACCGATGCGCTGGCCCTTGCCATTGAACAGGATCACTACGGCACCCACCAGGAACAACGAGTCCACCATGCGCAACAGCCAGCGCAGCAGATAGTGGCCCAAGCCCGGTTGCCCGCCATCCATGCGCACCACCTTGATGCCGCGCACCCGCTTGCCGATACTTTGCCCGTCCATCAGCAGTTCGCACAACAAATGATAGAAGGTCCACGGTATGCCGAACAGTGTGATGACCACCCATTCCGGCGGTCCGGCCCCGGACTGTCGCAAGAGCATCACCATGCCGAAACTATACCCGACCAGCAGCACCCAATCAATCAAAAGGGCCAGGCCGCGGTCCACCAGGGTGGCCACTTCAAACTGCAAGGCCACGTTCTGGGCGGTCTCTATGCGGACGGTTTCCATGGCGGGGCGCAAATTAGGCGGACCACACGCAGGATCGCAGGCCGGGCAAGAACCACCGCACTGCACGGACCGCCTCCCTCACACCCACGGACGGCCGCCAAAACCAGTGACCCCAGGTTGTGCCGCCGATGGCAGTGCCTTTTTCAGCCGGTCCATTCGGCGTGGCTATGCCTTGGATGCGATGCCGGCCAGTTCACGCATTTGCACCATGATGCCGCGGGCCAAGGCATCGGCCTTTTCCATGGAACCGCTTTCCGCATAAATGCGCACAATGGGCTCCGTGTTGCTCTTGCGCAGGTGCACCCACTCCTTTCCGAATTCGATCCGCAGGCCATCGACGTTGTTGTGCGGCCGGTCCCGGTGGCGTTCCTGCATGGCATCCACCAGGGCCTGCATATCCATGCCGGGCTCCAGTTCGATCTTGTTCTTGCTGATGAAGTAATCGGGGTAGCTCTTGCGCAACGCGCTGGTCGTTATGCCCTTGTTGGCCAATAGGGTGAGGAAAAGGGCGATGCCGACCAGGGCGTCGCGGCCATAGTGCAGCTCACTGAGGATCACCCCGCCGTTGCCTTCCCCCCCGATCGGGGCCGCCACCTGCTTCATCAGCTCCACCACGTTCACCTCGCCCACGGCGCTGGCGTGGCGCTTGCGCCCGTGGCGCTGGGCCACATCGTCCAGGGCGCGGGTGCTGCTCAGGTTGCTCACGGTGTCGCCGGGGCGGTGCGCCAGCACATGGTCCGCGCAGGCCACCAGGGTATATTCCTCACCGAAGAGGGTACCATCCTCGCACACGAAGGCCAGGCGGTCCACATCGGGATCCACGGCGATGCCTGCATGGGCCTGGTGTTCCACCACCGCGCCGCACAGGTCTTGCAGGTGTTCGGGCAGGGGTTCGGGATTGTGGGGAAACTGGCCGTTGGGCTCACAGTGGAGCTTTACCACCTCCACGCCCAACGCCTCCAGCAGCTGTGGCACGGCCAGGCCGCCCACGCTGTTCACTGCATCCAACACCACCCTGAACTTGCTGGCGGCGATGGCTTTGGCATCCACCAGGTCCAAGGCCAAGATGGCGGCAATGTGCCTGCCGGTCCAGCCATGATCCTCCCTTACGCTGCCCAGTTCATCCACCGGGGCGAAGTTCAATGCATGGCTTTCGGCCAAGCGCAACACCTCGGCCCCGGTTGCCGCGCTGATGAACTCGCCCTTGGCGTTGAGCAGCTTCAGGGCGTTCCATTGCTTGGGGTTGTGGCTGGCCGTGAGGATGATGCCGGCATCAGCCCGCTCCCCTGCCACGGCCATTTCCACCGTGGGCGTGGTGGCCAGGCCCAGGTCCACCACCTCAAAGCCAAGCCCCACCAAGGTGCCGCGCACCAGGTCGGCCACCATGGGCCCGCTGGGGCGGGCGTCACGCCCGATCACGGCCTTTGGCCGGGCCTTGCCCGATGCGGCTTTCATCAACTGGCCGAAGGCGGCGGTGTAGCGCACCACGTCCAAGGGTGACAAGCCTTCGCCGGGTGCGCCGCCGATGGTGCCCCGGATGCCGGAAATGGAACGGATAAGCGTCATGGTCTGTCAATATTGTGCGATCGTGCGGCCTCGAAGGAGCTGCCACGGCGGTTTGTTCGGGCAAAGCTACCGACCCTGCCGGGGATCCGGTGCACCTTCCGTTGTTCACAACGCCTCGGCCTCCAGGGCGTGGCGAAGTCCACTTTTCTAACTTTGGGCAGTCCTTTATCCCGTTTTGTCCATGAATGAAGCCCACCGCCCCACCCCGGAACGCAACGCCGCACAGGAACAGTGCGTGCGCCGTTATGAGGCCATGGAAGCCTCGCACGGCCGGGTCTTCTTTGATGTTTCGGAGATCGAGCTGATCGTGGATCACTATCTGGAGGGCAACGAGCCGCGCCGTGCGGCCAAGGTGATCGAGTTTGCCAAGCAGATCCACCCGGGCTCGCTGGAGATCACCTTCGGCGAAGCCGTGGTGATGATGGCCATGGGGCGTTTGGGCAAGGCCTTGGAACTGCTGGACGCCATCGAAAAGGTGGAACCTTGGAACGAGGAGGTGCAGTTGCGCAAGGCGGGCATCTTCAGCCAACAACGCAACCACCGCCGGGCCGTGGAACACTACAAGCGGGCGCTGGAACTGGCCGAGGAAGGCGTGGACGAGATCTACCTGGACATGGCCTTCGAATACGAGAACCTGGAGGACTATGAATCGGCCATCGAGTGCCTGAAAAGCGCCTTGGGGCTGAACCCGGAGAATGAGGCCGTACTGTACGAGCTGGCCTATTGCTTCGACCTGGCCGATGCCGACGAGGCCAGCATTTCCTTCTTCCGCAACTTCACGAACGATCAGCCATACTCCAGCGTGGCCTGGTACAACCTGGGCAACGTGTTCGCCAAGCTGGAGCGCTATGAGGAGAGCAACCAGGCGCTGGACCTGGCCATGGCCATTGACGAGCGCTTCAGTTCAGCCTACTTCAGCAAGGCACGCAACCTGTTGATCGCGGGCAAGTACCCCGAGGCGATCAGCTGCTATGAAGAGACCATCGCCTTCGACGGGCCGCAGGCCGTCACGTACAGCTTCATCGGCGAGTGCCATGAAAAAATGGAGCAATACGAGCAGGCGTTGATCAATTACGACCAGAGCATCGCCTTGGACCCCGAGTGGGTGGATGCCTGGATCGGGCGGGGCGTGGTGAAGGACCTGCAGGGCAAACTGCCCGAAGCCATGGTGGCCCTGCAGCATGCGGTGCGCCTCAGTCCCGAACACCCCGATGCCTTGTACTACTATGCAAATGCCCTGGCCCGCTCGCACCGGGTGGAGGAGGCACTGGCCCATTTCACCCTGCTGAACCGCATCGAACCGCAGAACTTGGACGGCTGGATGGAACATGCCGACCTGCTGCTGGAGCTGAAGGGCGTGGGGGCAGCGCTGGAGAAATTCGCTGAGGCCGCACAGGTGCACCAGCTCAACGGGCGGTTCAAGTACCGCTTGGTGGACTACCTGCTGCGTGCAGGCAAGGAACAGGAGGCCCTGCTCGCCCTGGAGGAAGCCCTGTTGGCGGACCATGCCGGGCACGAAGAGCTGCTGAAGCACTACCCGCAAGCAGCCCAAATGCCCCAAGTGATGCATTTGATCGAACTTTACCGCCGATGACCTTCCGGCTGGACCACATTCCCTCCCGCACTTCCAAGCCCCGTGACGAGGGCCTGACCATGGTAATGGACAAGGGCCTGAGCCTGCGACAGGCGGAGGACCTGATCGATGGGGCAGGCCACCTGGCCGACCTGGTGAAGCTGGGCTTCGGCACCAGTTATGCCACCCCACGCCTGAAGGACAAGATCGCCCTGTACCAAGGGGCCGGTATCAAGGTCTACCTCGGGGGCACGCTCTTCGAGGCCTTCATCGCCCGGGGCCAGTTCAATGCCTACCGGAAGTTGTTGGACGAACTGAAGCTGCAATGCGTGGAAGTGTCCGACGGTTCCATCGACCTTGAACACGGCGAAAAGCTCAAGTTCATCAACACCTTGGCCAAGGACCACACCGTGCTGAGCGAGGTGGGCAGCAAGGAGACGGGAATCCTGATCAGCCCCGCCAAATGGGTACGCATGATGAACGCCGAACTGGAGGCCGGCAGTTGGAAGGTGATCGCCGAGGCCCGCGAAAGCGGCACCGTGGGCATATACCGGCCCAGCGGCCATGCGCACACCACGCTGGTCAACCGCATCATGGCCAAGGTGCCCGGTAAGGACATTATCTGGGAGGCCCCCATCAAGAGCCAGCAAACCTGGTTCATTAAGCAGGTGGGCGCCAACGTCAACCTCGGTAATGTGGCACCGGACGAGGTGATCGCCTTGGAAGCGCTCCGTCTGGGATTGCGCGGCGACACCTTCTTCGAGTACCTGCCCGAGGAAATGGCCGAACAACTCCGGCAGATCAAGCACGACAAGCACGCCGAACCTCCCAAGGAAACCGATCCCGCCCAAGTGAAGGCAAAGGCCAAGTAAATGAGGACCATTTCCGCAGGGGAACTCCACCGCATGCAGGCACGGGGAGACCATTTTCTGATCTTGGACGTCCGCGAACCCTACGAAGTGGAGGAATGCTCCATCGGAGGGACCTGCCTGCCGATGGGTGATCTGCTGGACCATTTGGACGAGATCCCCCGCGACCTGCCCGTGGTGGTGCACTGCCACAGTGGCCGCCGCAGTTCCGCCGTGGTGGACACGCTCAGCACCCGTTACGGCTTCAACAACCTGATGCAGCTCACCGGCGGCATCCTCGCCTACGAGGCCGAAGCGAAGCCTGCCATGAACCGGGCCTGATCGCCGTTCCGCCGGGTACCCGGCCGGGCGCCCGTTTTCCCCGAACCAACACCTTGCCCCACCTTTGCCGCCATGGACCACTTGCTCGCATTTTGGCATTTCATCACCCACCTGAACGAAACTTTGCCCGTGTTCATCAGCGATCACGGAAACCTGATCTACCTCCTGCTCTTTGCCATCATCTTCATTGAAACCGGCTTCGTGGTGATGCCCTTCCTGCCAGGGGATTCACTGCTTTTTGTAGCTGGTTCCCTGGCCGCCATCGGCTCGCTCAATATTGCCCTGTTATTGGCGCTCCTGATCCCGGCCGCCATCATCGGGGACAACATCAACTACTGGGTTGGGCGCACCTTCGGGCTGCGCGTATTGGGCTGGGAGCTGTTCGGCAAAAGGCTGGTGAGCCAGAAAAACCTGGACAAGACCCACGGCTACTTCGAAAAATACGGCGTGCGCACCATCATCATTGCCCGCTTCGTGCCCATCGTTCGGACCATCACGCCTTTCGTGGCCGGCATTGGAAAAATGGATTACAAACGCAAGTTCCTGCCCTTCGACGTCATGGGCGGCGTGTTGTGGATCGGCCTGCTGACCATGGCCGGTTTCATTTTCGGCCAGCACCCCTTCGTGCAGAAGAACTACGAAACCGTGATCTTGGCCATCGTCTTCATCTCGGTGTTGCCCATGCTGATCGAGTTCGTGCGCATGCGGTTCGCCCCCCAGGCGAAGTGATCGGCCTGTCGGTGGACCAATGTTCAAGTGGGGCAAGGGGCGGGAGGGCAACACCATCTGTGCGCCCCCCTTTCCCCAGTAATTTGGCCCCATGCAACGCTATGGCCTTATCGGTCGCAAGCTGGGCCACAGCTTCAGCAAGGAGCACTTCACCGGGGTGTTCAGGCGGGCCGGCCTAAAGGACCACCGCTACGATCTGTTCGAACTCGGCGACATCGAAGAGCTGACCAGCCTGCTACGGAATACGCCGGACCTGTGCGGACTGAACGTGACCATCCCGTACAAGGAGGCGGTGATCCCCTACTTGGATGGGCTGGACCCTCTGGCTGCCGCCGTGGGCGCGGTGAACACCATCGCCATCCGCGATGGTATGACCAAGGGGTACAACACGGACGTGGCCGGGTTCCGCAGCTTGATGCACAACCTGGACGATACGCTCCATGATGCCGGCAGCGCCATCCGGCCGCGTGCATTGGTGCTGGGCACCGGCGGCGCCAGCCGGGCCGTGGCCTTCGTGCTGCGCGAAATGGGCATCCGCTTCCGCATCGTGAGCCGTAGCCGTGAAAGGGGCGACTTGACCTGGGACCTGATCGACCCCACCATCCTGCGTGTGTGCCGGCTGATCATCAATGCAACGCCGTTGGGCATGCACCCCGATGTGAACAGTGCCCCGTCCCTGCCCTATGCCGCGCTTACCGCCAAACATGTGCTGGTGGACCTGGTGTACAACCCGGAGCAGACCGTGTTCCTGAAACACGGCCAGGAACACGGTGCCCGCACATTGGGTGGTTCGGCCATGCTGAAGGCCCAGGCGGAGGAGGCCTGGCGTATTTGGCAGGGCCCGGGTTGAAACCGGAATCAGCCTTTAACAAACCAGGCGGTGAACAACTTGCCCGGTTCGTGCATTCCACTTTATCCAATAACGATTGAACCAACATCCTATGAAGAACGCCCTGCACTTGTTCCTGCCCCTGTCCTTGTTGTCTTTTGCCGGCTGCACATCACCATCGGTTTTCGACGCGCCGAAACCCGTGAACGTCGATGATCTTCCGCGCACGGCGCAAGTGATGGTGCCCCCACCCGCGCTTCCGGAACATGACCAGGTGGCACAGGGCGGGCCGCAAGTGGTGCAGGTCAGGTTGGAGATCCAGGAAAAGAAGATCAAGATCAGCCCCCATGCCAATATCTGGGCGCTCACGTTCAATGGCACCGTACCGGCGCCGCTCATTGTGGCCCACCAAGGTGATTATGTGGAAGTAAACCTGGTGAACCCGGCCACCAACTCCCTCACGCACAACATCGACTTCCACGCGGCCACCGGTGCCATGGGCGGCGGAGACCTCACCGAGGTGGCACCGGGCCAGGAGGCCACCATCCGGTTCCGTGTGCTGAAGCCGGGCGTGTTCGTGTACCACTGTGCCCCTGGCGGCGTGATGACGCCCATCCACATTGCTTCGGGCATGAATGGTGCGATCATGGTGCTGCCCAGGAATGGCCTCACGGACGAAAACGGCAACCCGTTGAAGTACGATCGTGCCTACTACGTCGCCGAGCAGGACTACTACTTGCGCAAGGATGAAGAGGGAAAGTTCAAGGACTACGAAACGCCGGCCGCCGGCTTTGCCGACATGATCCCGGTGATGCGCAGCCTAACGCCTTCGCACTTGGTGTTCAACGGGGTGGAGGGCGCATTGCAGAACGAACACGCCATGCTGGCCAACGTAGGGGAAAAGGTGCTGTTCATCACCGCATCGTGCAACATCGATGCGCGATTCCACATCATTGGGGGCCATGCCGACCTGGTTTGGGAAGGCGGGTCGTTCAACGACCGGCCCGTCACCGACCGCGAAACCTGGTTCGTGCCGGGGGGATCGGCGGTGGCCGCCTTGTACCAGTTCCGCTTGCCGGGCACCTACGCCTTCGTGGACCACAACCTGATCAAAGCCGATGTTTTTGATGCCAAAGGGCAGGTGAAGGTTTCGGGTGAATGGGACAACCGGCTGATGCAACAGTTGGCGGCCCCGCATGCTTCCAAGTAGCCGGGACCGCTGGCCGGCAGGATCATGCCCGTGATCAGATGCGGGCCATCACCCAGGCAACCAAGCGGTCGCAGTGCTTGTTCCCGAATTCGAACGCTTGGGTTGCGGCCTCCGCCCCCACCAGCGTTTCCTTCAGCATGGCCTTGGCCCGGTGAAGCCTCACCTTCACATTGCCTTCGGAAAGTCCGAGGCTTTGCGCCACCCCGGCGACGTCCATCCCCTCCACCTCGCGCAGCATGTATACGCTGCGGTAGGCCTCCGGCAACTTGTCGATGGCTTCCTCCAGCAGCCGGTGGTTCTGCTCCTGCATGGCTTTTTGTTCCGGGTTCATTCCACCATCGGGTAGTTGGTTCAGCCGTTCCGCACGCACATCCGGGTCGGTATGTCTCTGCATCTGCCTTTCCCTGCGCAGGTGCTGCAGGGCTTCATTGACGCCGATTCGCACCAGCCAAGTGGAAAAGGCCGCCTCCCCTTTGAACTGGTCCAGCTTGGCATAGGCCTTCAGGTAGGCTTCCTGCATGGCATCCTGCACGTCGCTGCCGTCCTTCAGGTAGCTGCGCACCGCCCGGTAGAGCGTTTGGTTGTGCCGCCGCATCAGGATCTCGAACAGGGCCTTGTCCCCGGCTCTGACCCGTTGCACCACTTCCTGGTCCGCCAAAGCCCCGCTCGGCCGAGTGGCCGACTTCTTCCATACTTGCATGGTCATCTTTTGATCACCCGTTCACCTGTCCGTTCCGCATCTATTCGATGCCGTGCGAAGGGGAAAGTTACAAGCCGTGTAACCCGCGCCGCGTTTCCGCATCCAAATCCGCAAAACCCGGATCGGTGCATGGTGAACAAGGACCGGCCTTCAGTAGTTGATTGCTATGAACGTACAGCCATAAAAAACCAAGACCTTCATGGAATTCTCGGTCAAACTCTTGAAAAAGGAACAACTTACCCACGATGTGGTCCGCATGACCTTGGAGCGACCGAAGGACTACTTCTTCTCGGCCGGCCAGGGCATCGATTTCAAACTGCCCGACATTCCGGCGGTAAAGGAAAAGGTATCACCCTTCACCTTCACCGGTTTGAACAGTGAGGAGCACTTGCAGCTCACCACCAAGTGCTATGTGTCGCACCATGGCATCACCGAGCAGATCCTCAACACGCTGAAGGTTGGCGACCGCATTGTGATCAGCGAGCCGTTCGACACGGTGGCATTGAAAGGCCCGGGGGTGTTCATTGCCGGCGGAACGGGCGTCACGCCGTTCATTGCCATCCTGCGCCAACTGAAAACGGAAGGCAAGCTGGCGGGCAATTCGCTGTTCTTCTTCAATAAAACCAAGGCTGACACGTTCATGGACGATGAGTTCCGCAGCATGCTGGGCAGCAATTTCCACCCGGTGCTGAGCAACGAGAACGTAGCCGGTTACCTCCATGGCTTGGTGAACGCCGACTTCCTGAAGCAGCACATCAGCAACTTCAAACAGCCGTTCTACACCTGCGGGCCGGAAGGCTTCGTGAAAGCGGTGAAGAACGCACTGGTGCAATTAGGCGCCAGCGAAAGCATGATCGACGTGCAGTTCTGATGGGCAGTGCACAAGCCAACGGACGGGTTGCGGCACGGCAGCCCGATGATCCACTTCCCCTGTTGCACCCTGTTCCGCACAGCGATGGCGACACGGAAAAAATCGCGGCCATCCGCCACCATTTTGCACGGATCATGGAAGTGCTCGGCCTGGACCTCACCGACGAAAGCCTGCGCGAAACGCCGCAGCGCGTGGCCAAGATGTTCGTCAATGAAGTGTTCAGCGGGCTGGATGACCGCAACTTTCCTTCGATCACCACCTTCCCCAACACTTACGGTTACGGTGAAATGTTGGTGGAAAGGAACATCAGCCTGCACACCTTCTGCGAGCACCATTTCCTGCCCATCATCGGCAAGGTGCATGTGGCGTACTTCCCCGGCGAAAAAGTGATCGGCCTGAGCAAGCTGAACCGCATCGTGAAGCACTTCGCCCGCCGCCCCCAGGTGCAGGAACGGCTTACCGTGCAGATCGCCGAGGGCCTGCAACGGGTGCTGGGCACGGAGGACGTGGCCGTTTATGTGGAAGCCGATCACCTCTGTGTGGCGGCCCGTGGCGTGGAGGACACGAATAGCTCAACCGTCACCAACTACTACGGCGGGAAATTCAGGGAGCCGCCAGAACGCAGGGGCTTCCTGGAAGCGGTGGGGCAGTCCTGAAAAAGCACGGCCATATGCTGGGCCAACTTGAAATTAAACTGCGCCTGGCGCCGCATTTACACACTGACTTGAACCACGGACCAGCCGGCCGGCAAGCGGGACCACCCTGATGAACTCGGATGAGGGCGGTTTCGCCTGAACCATGGACCGAAAATCCGTGTTCATCCGTGTTCATCCGTGTCCATCCGTGGTTTTGTCTTAGAGCATGCTGCGGCCGCCGTAGGCGGGCGCCTTGGACCCAACAGCCCTGCGGCCACATACACGGCCTGCCGTTCATTGACATTTCTTGGCCTGCTTCAGGTTCAAGCGCATGAACGGCCGGGCACGTTCACTTGTCTTCCTTTCAGAAAAACGCAGCAACAATGACCTACACAGTGAAGTTGCTCAAAAAGGAGAAGGTGACGCACGATGTGATGGGGATCACCTTGGAACGACCGGCCAACTACCATTTCACACCCGGCCAATGCGCAGAGTTGTGGTTGGAAAGGCCCGGCACGCTTGCGGAGAAGTCCACATTCTCGTTCATTGGTTTGGACAGTGAACCCAACCTGCAAATGGCCATGAAGACCTACCCAGACGAGGAGACCCTTCCAGCACACATCAAACGACTGGTGGAGGGTGCCACGTTGCAGATCAGCGAACCACACAAGGAGGTGGAATACCGCGGTCCCGGCGTGTTCCTTGCCGGCGGCACGGGCATCACGCCGTTCATGGCCATCTTCCGGCAACTGCACAAGGACGACAAGCTGGTCGGCAACCAGCTCATCTATGCCAATAAGCGCGGCAAGGACATCTGCTTCGAGGGTGAGCTATACACCCTGTTCGGCACCAACTTCATCAGCATCCTCGCGCTGGAAAACAGGCCGCGGAACGTAGCCGGCGAGATCGACCCGGCCTTTATCAGACGGCACGTTACGCAATTCACACAGCCGTTCTACGTGTGCGGCCCAGAACCGTGGGTGAACCGCGTGGCCAATGCGCTCAAGGAAGTTGGAGTGGACGAAGAACGTGTCCACCTCTACTCAAGGGCCACCTCGCCCGAACGTATCGAGGAAGGCCTGGGGAAATAGGCGGCTCTATGGCTAATAATTCAGCCATGCCCCTTCTCGGATGAGGGTGCCATTTGCTCGTGACTGCTTCCATGCGAATGGATAGGGAATGCGCACGAGCGGAGGACGCTCGCGCGAGGTAGTGTTCTTTCTCTGTCGTATTAATTATCATTTAATAATTGCACTAAAAAGTCCTTAATCTTTGTTTCTGTCCAAGTTTTTGATGTTCCTGAAAAGTTGTAAGCTGATCCATTTTTAGAGCTGAAAAGAAAGATTGTATTCATGTTTTTCTCGTCACTTTTTGCTTGCCATAGAATGTAACCTTTGTCAGATTGATTGTCAATTGTTGCGACTGTCAAACCTTGCTTTTCCCAATATTCTGCGTCCCATTTTACAAAATCCGTCACAAATTCACTGTCTGTCTGATTAGTTTTATAATATGGATATTTGTCTTTCGGATTTTTAGTTACAGCAACAGTTGTCGAGTCGTTGTTTGTAAAGAAATGCTGTTTGCTAACTTGGTTGTATCTTGTCTTTGTCCATTTGCCTGGAAAAACAATATTTCCATAGGGTAACAACGTCAAGGTCGTTTGATTTTTTTTTCGTCATAACTGCCTGCGATAATCATACTCGTTTGTGTCGTCTTGCAGGCAGTGTTCTAGCCCTCAACTCACGCGAGCGCAATGTCATTAAGTTAAGGGAGCATTTATCAACAGATCATGTTCCGCAGGCTTCCAGCCTGCGATGTTGTCGTTCCACAGGCTGGAAGCCTGTGCTACAACAGTGCTCTTCCTCCCTTAACTTAATGACATTTCACGCGAGCGTCCACGCTCGTGTGAAATCGATTGGAGGCTGCTTTTCACGCACACGAGCGTGGACGCTCGTGTGAGGGTTGGGCGAAAAATTATAGTGTATTCAACTTAGTCAAGTTAATTACATCATTTTTGTCGCTCGGTTCATATTCTCTTATTGTAATTAAACTTGTCATTTTGCCTTACTCAATTCTTTTTCTTTATATAACAGCCTTTTGATGCCTAACTGTGAAAACAACCCCTAATGTCAAAAAGGTCATAAATACTGGATAAAGAGTGAAAAAGACGGAGTGAATAGAGGTTAATGATAAGCCTAATGCTAAAAACATATGAAGGCAGGCGGTTACAACCATTCCTATTGTTCCGATAGTGAAAAATGGATGAAATTTTTTCATTTTATTGTTGTTTTATTTATTAATGCTCATTTTAAGTTCGTAGCGTCCTTTTAGCCTGACCGATAATGGCCTCCATGCGTTGTGCTGCTGTTCCCGGTCGGTGAGCAGGTCCAGCACGGCCACTTTGCCCAAAGGGAAGGCGGTAATCTCCTCCATGAAACACAAAGGTATGTTACGTTCCAGTATGATACAATTATGTATGATACAAATATGTAAGATACAAATATGTATGATACTAATTTGTATCCTACAATTAGGTTGGTCCGCTTGATCGGGTTCGCCCGTCCGCAATGTGGCCCTACCGTCCGAAAAAGGCCTGAAGCCTACTTCCCGATGCAGAACTTGCTGAAAATGCTGCCCAGCAGGTCGTCCGGGGTGATCTTGCCGGTGATCTCGCCGAGGTAGTGCTGGGCCTGGCGCAGGTCCGTGGCCAGCAATTCACCGCTGAGGCCGTCTTGCACGCCGTGTTTGGCGGAGAGCAGCGCCTCCTTCGCCCGAGTGAGCGCCTCCACATGGCGGGCGTTGGTCACCACAATGTCGCCCTCCCCTGATCGCAGGGCATGGACGTGGTTGGTGAAGCGTGCCTTGAGCGCATCCAACCCGTCACCCGTTTTGGCTGAAATGCGCATCACTCCCCGGTCCTCCCGCGCAGCCTCGGCAGTCAGGTCGCATTTATTGAGCACCGGAATAAACTCCGGCTGGTCGCCGATGCGCTTGCGCAGCAGTTCCACCTGGGTATGGAACGCTCCCGTGCTGAGCGTTGCCGCATCGCCCAAGACCACCACGATGCTGGCCTCCGCCGCCTTTTTATAGCTGCGTTCAATACCCAACCTCTCCACCGTGTCCTGCGTGTGCCTGATGCCGGCGGTGTCGATGAACCGGAACAGCACCCCCTCCAGGTTGAGCGTCTCCTCCACGGTGTCGCGCGTGGTGCCCGGCACGTCGCTCACAATGGCGCGATCCTCCTGCAGCAAAGCGTTCAGCAGGGTGCTCTTGCCACTGTTGGGCGCTCCGATGATGGCCACCGGGATGCCCTGCTTCACCGCATTGCCGTAGCGGAAGCTGGCGATCAGTCCGCTGCACACGCCCATGATCTCGTCCAGCAGGCGTACCAGCTCGGTGCGGTCCGCGAATTCCACGTCCTCCTCCCCGAAATCGAGCTCCAGTTCCACCAAGGCGCTGAGGCTGATCAGCTGCTCGCGCAGGTCCTCGATCTTTCGGCTGTAACCACCGCGCAACTGCTGCAGGGCGAGCGTATGCGCCGCGCGGCTTCCGCTGGTGACTAAGTCGGCCACGGCCTCGGCCTGGCTGAGGTCCAGTTTTCTGTTCAGAAAGGCCCGCAGGGTGAATTCTCCCGGCCTCGCCAGCCGTGCCCCTGCCGCCAGCAGGGCTTCCAGCATCCGTTGCTGGATATAGGGTGAGCCGTGTACGCTGATCTCCGCCACATCCTCCCCGGTGTAGCTGTGGGGCCCGGGAAAGAAGGTGAGCAAACCCTCGTCCACCGGGCCGTCGGCATCGCGTAAGCGCACGAACACCGCCACGCGCGGCTCCGGCGTGAGCAGCAAGGTGGGCGCCACGGCGTGCATCACCCGAAGGGTATCCGGCCCGCTCACGCGCAGCACGGCAATGGCCCCGGCACCCGGGGCGGTGCCTACCGCGGCGATGGTATCCGGCTCGTACATCGCCGCAAAGGTCGCAACCGCGCGCCTTCCTCCGTGCCACGGTCGCAGGGCTATTGCCTCTTGCGCGCCCTGCGGTCACGACTCTTCCGAATTCCCAACAACGGACCTTGCTTCGCGCGCCGACGCCGGAGCGCTTTGCGAAGGCGCGGCGCACGCAGATGACACTGATCAATGTGCGATGTAGGAAGTGGGCCACGCCTTGGCGTCCGCTACCCGGAAACGTTCGCGATCCGTGTCCATCCGTGTGGATCCGTGGTTCACCCAAGTATTGGACAAGCGCCGCCAGGCGCAGTATGAAGAGGCAATAGCCTTAGCCACGGCCGTTCCTGCCCTTCCCGGCTCGTTCAGGCATCCCTTTCGCCAGCCGCTTTATCACAGGAGTGCAAGAAGCTGCCCTACTGATCATGTTCATTGGCTTTCTTGTCGTTCGTTCGGAACTTTGGCACACATGAAAACCACACCGGAACGCGCTGCATTCGATGCCCTGCCCCATCCTACCGTAGTGGTGGTGGGCGGCGGCTTTGCCGGATTGGAGCTGATCAAACGTTTATCCGGGAAGCCGTTCAAAGTGATCCTGCTGGACAAGAACAACTACCACTGCTTCCAACCGCTGCTGTACCAGGTGGCCACGGGCAGCTTGGGCGCGGACAACATTGCGCACCCCTTCCGCCGCACCGTGGGGCCCATGCCCAACGTGATCTACCGAATGGGCGAGGTGCTGCGGGTGCTGCCGGAGGAGAACTGCTTGGAAACCGACCATGGCCGCATTGCATACGACCACTTGGTGCTGGCCACGGGCACGGTGACCAACTTCTTCGGCAACCAACGCATCGCCCACGAGGCCATGCAGCTCAAAAGCATCAGCCAAGCACTGGACATCCGCAGCGACTTTCTCCAGGAGTTCGAGGCGGCCGTCTACTTGGAGGATGAACACCGGCAGCGGCAGCGGCTCAACTTCGTGATCGTGGGCGGCGGTCCTTCCGGCGTGGAATTGGCCGGCGCCTTGGCCGAGATCCGCAAGACCATCCTGAAGCACGAATACCGCGAAGTGGAAAATGAACGGATGCAGATCCACTTGGTGGACACCAATGCCGCCGTGCTGTCCAACTTTTCCCCCAAGGCACAAGGCTTGGCCAAGAGATTCCTGGAGGACCTGGGGGTGAGGGTGATGCTGAACACCCTCGTTACCGGTTACGATGGTGAAACGGTGAGCTTCAAGGACGGCAGCACCATGCCCAGCACCACGGTGATCTGGACGGCGGGCGTAAAAGGGGCACCGGTACAGGGCCTCGAAACGGCCTTGGAGGAACGGCCGGCCCGCTATCGCGTGGACCGCTTCAACCGGGTAGAGGGGACCGGGAACATTTATGCCATCGGCGACATCGCGTTGGACACCGGCGACCCGAGGTATCCGAAGGGTCATCCGCAAGTGGCGCCCGTGGCCATTCAACAGGCGGGCCATTTGGCCAGGAACCTGTTGCGCAAGAACGGAAGCGCCCCACAACCCTTCCTCTACCGCGACAAAGGCTCCATGGCCACCATCGGCCGCTACAAGGCCGTGGTGGACTTGGGCAAGCTGAAATTCGGCGGTCCGATCGCCTGGTTCATGTGGCTCTTCGTGCACCTGATGAGCATCGTGGGCTTCCGCAGCCGCGTAATGGTGCTGACCCACTGGGCATGGAAGTACCTGAGCTGGAAGAACACCATCCGCTTGATCATTCGGCCGTACGTGCGCAAGGAATACAAAGTGGAGCAACCAGCCGGGAAAGTGGAGGTGGTGGGTTGAAGCAGGGAAGTGGCGGTGCGGGAAGGCGAAGCAGGGACTTCCATCACCCGTGCGCTCCTTGGGAAAGCTGGGGACGGAAAGCTGATACTTGAAACGGGGTTGAGAAGCGCCCCGCACCTTTTCACCTTTGCACCACATCCAACCCGGAATATGCAGCAGGATTTCTACTACGGCCCGAAATCACTGCGGCAGCGTACGCTTCGCCGGTTTTCCCCTCGGCACAATAGCTTGTGCTATTCCTTCTCGGTGAAACCCGCGCTGCCCTTGTGATTTCGACCCTCACAACGAACCCTGCTGCATAATCCGGGTCCAAGGATTTTCAGACTCCATGCCGGACGCTTGTAATTTTGCACGCTTTTTCCCGGGCAGATGGACCGTCGCTTGTGGGTGCTTTACTTCACCATTTTCGTGGACCTGGTGGGCTTCGGGGTTTTCATCCCGGTGATGCCGCTTTACGCGCGTGAGCTGCAGGCCTCGGAATCCTTGGTAGGCGACATCGGCGCACTGTTCTCCTTGATGATGTTCATCTTCACCCCGTTCTGGGGCACAGTGAGCGACCGCATCGGGCGCAAGCCGGTGATCCTGTTCTCTGTGGCCTTGTCCGCCTTCAGCTACGTGCTCTTTGCCCATGCCACCAGCATCCTCTTGTTGGCCATCAGCCGCATGCTCACCGGCATCGGTGCAGGCAACATCACGGCGGCCCAGGCCTACATCACCGACATCACCAAGCCCGAACAGCGGGCCAAGGCCATGGGCATGGTGGGCGCGGCCTTCGGCATGGGCTTCATCTTCGGCCCGCCGTTGGGCAGCTTCCTGTACCAGCGCTATGGCGTGGAATGGGTAGGCTATACCGGCGCGCTCTTTTGCGTGGCCAACTTGGTTGCCGTGGCCTTCCTGCCCGAATCGCTCACCGACAAGGTGACGGAGGGCAAGCTGCGCATCAAGCCCGTGAGTGGCACTTGGCATGCCCTAAAGGATGTCCGCTTCCGCGATCTGTACATCATCAGCTTCATCTTCATCGCGGCCATGAGCATGATGCAGATGACCATCCCCTTCTTTTGGACCGACGACTACGGGCTGGACAAAGAGCAGGTCGGCTGGATGTTCGCGGCCGTGGGCGTGTCCTCCACCATTGTGCAGGGCGGCCTGGTCGGCTGGTTGCAACGCCTCTTCGGGGAGCGCAACATGCTGATGGCCGGCAGCATCCTGATGGCCATCGGCCTGGCGATGATCGCTTTCATCCCGCTTGCGCTCTTCCTGCCCCTTTCCCTGCTGTCCATCGCCTTGCTGGCCGTGGGCAACGGCTGTCTCAACCCCACCATCCTCGCCCAACTGAGCCGCAACGCCGCACAACGTGAACAGGGCATGGTGTTGGGCACGAACCAGAGCTTCGGCTCGCTGGCGCGCATCGTGGGCCCTGCGCTGGGCGGCCGCCTGTATGAGCTGCACCATGGCATGCCGTACATCACCGCCGGCGCCATCATGCTGGCTGCGCTGTACTACGTGCACGGTTATCGGGGCAGGCAGGCCACCGCCGGAACAGGGCCATCGGGTCTAACGCGCCCTGCGGGCGAGGCTTCCAGTAGTATTCAAACCACAGATGGACGCGGATGAACACGGATAAATGCGCGATGTTGGAAGTGGGCCACGACTTTGCGTCCGACACCCGGAGATGTACGTGATCCGTGTCCATCCGTGTGGGCCCGCCTGCCGGCCGGCAGGTCCGTGGTTCGTCCAAGTGTTGGATTTGCGCCGCTAGGCGCTGCATTAAGAGGCGGTAGCCCTGACCGCCGGAACCACCTCGCCGACGGGGCACTTACTTTAGCGGCCGCCAAAAAACCATTGTCCATCATCATGAGCGTACTCGTCAACAAGAACAGCAAGGTCATTGTCCAAGGATTCACCGGCAGCGAAGGCACCTTCCACGCCACGCAGATGATCGAGTACGGAACGAACGTGGTGGGCGGCGTAACCCCGGGCAAGGGCGGGCAGAAGCACTTGGACCGGCCTGTTTTTGAAACGGTGAGCGATGCGGTGAAGCAGACCGGCGCGGACGTCAGCATCATCTTCGTTCCCCCAGCTTTCGCGGCCGATGCCATCATGGAAGCCGCCGAGGCGGGCATCAAGGTGATCATCTGCATCACCGAGGGCATCCCGGTGAAGGACATGGTGATGGCACGGGAGTACATCAAGGGCAAGGGCTGCACACTGATCGGCCCCAACTGCCCCGGCGTGATCACGGCGGATGAATGCAAAGTGGGCATCATGCCCGGCTTCGTCTTCAAGAAGGGGAAGGTGGGCATCGTGAGCAAGAGCGGCACACTTACCTACGAGGCGGCTGACCAAGTGGTAAAAGCCGGATTGGGCATCACCACGGCCATCGGCATCGGTGGCGACCCCATCATTGGCACCACCACCCTGGAGGCCGTGCAGCTCTTCGCCAATGACAAGGACACCGAGGCCATCGTAATGATCGGCGAGATCGGCGGCGACCTGGAGATCCGCGCCGCCAAGTGGATCAAGGAGAACTGCAAGAAGCCCGTGGTGGGCTTCATCGCCGGGGAAACCGCTCCCGCTGGCCGCACCATGGGCCACGCCGGTGCCATTGTTTCCGGTGCCGATGAAAGCGCCGCCGCCAAGAAGAAGGTGATGCGCGAATGCGGCATCCACGTGGTGGACAG
>ENA-UOUJ01000563-UOUJ01000563.1-activated-sludge-metagenome-genome-assembly--contig:-NODE-563-length-24035-cov-10.099958_pt1 | contig 24035 bp, 16 predicted proteins | sample MGYA00249839_ERZ747224 | MGnify/ENA primary metagenome ERZ747224 (study PRJEB28782, sample SAMN03220277) | activated sludge metagenome | biome: wastewater; feature: sewage sludge; material...
CTGCTCGGCATCGACCGCGTGGGCATCGACGACAACTTCTTCGACCTCGGCGGCAACTCCTTGCTGAGCATCCAGTGCGTGGCGCAATTGGAAGGCCACGGCCTGAAACTGCCCATCGTGAAACTGTACCAGCACCCGACGATCAGGGCGTGCGCGGCATTCCTGGAGGGTGATGCAGCGGCTGTGTCTCCTGCCGAGATGGCGAGGACACGAAAAGCCGGACTGGAGTCCGGCGGCACGAAGGGTGATGTGGCCATCATCGGCATGAGCGGCCGTTTCCCCGGTGCTGCGAACGTGGAGCAGTTGTGGCAGAACCTGCTGGCGAAGAAGAACAGCATCAGCACGTGGACGGTGGACGAGATCGACCCGAGCGTGCCAGAAGAGCTGCGCAACGACCCCGACTACGTGAAGGCGCGCGGTGTGATCACCGATGCGGACAAGTTCGACGCGGGCTTCTTCGGCGTGAACCCCAAGGTGGCCGCGCTGATGGACCCGCAGCAACGCGTGTTTCTGGAGACGGCCTGGGCCGCATTGGAGGATGCCGCGTACGATCCCGCGCAGTTCGCGGGCCTCATCGGCGTGTACGCGGGCATGGGCAACAACACCTATTTCACGCGCAACGTCATCGGCCATCCGGAGCTGATCGAGCAGGTCGGCGATTTCCAGGTGATGACCGCCAACGAAAAGGACTACATCGCCACACGCCTCGCGTTCGAGTTCGACCTGCGTGGTCCGGCCATCAGCATGAACACGGCCTGCAGCACCTCGCTGGTGGCCATTGCACAAGCGTTTCATGCCCTGCGCGACGGCGAATGCGACATGGCATTGGCCGGCGGCATCGCGATCACGGCACCGATCAACAGCGGCATCGTGTACAACGAAGGCGGCATGTACAGCCCCGACGGCAGCACGCGCACCTTCGACGCACAAGGCAAGGGCACCAGCTTCAGCGATGGCGTAGGCATCATCGTGCTGAAACGCTTGGATGATGCGATCCGCGACAAGGACCACATCTACGCCACGATCAAGGGCGCCGCGCTGAACAACGACGGCAGCGACAAGGCCAGCTTCACCGCACCCAGCGTACGCGGGCAGGCCGAAGTGATCGCCATGGCACAGGCTGATGCGGGGGTCACGCCAAAGCAGATCACGTATGTCGAAGCGCATGGCACCGCCACACCGCTGGGGGATCCGATCGAGGTGGAGGCGCTGACGCTGGCGTTCCGATCGGGAATTCCGGGCCAGCCAGTAACCGGGATTCCGGGTCAAGCCCGGAATGACGAAGGCCAATACTGCGCCATCGGATCCATCAAGAGCAACATCGGCCACCTTACGGCCGCGGCAGGTGCGGCGGGCGTGATCAAGACGGCACTGGCCCTTCAGCAGGAACAGATCCCGGCGAGCATCGGTTTCGAAAAGCCGAATCCCGCGATCGACTTCGCGAACTCGCCTTTCAAAGTAGCCCAGGATGCCATCGCCTGGCCGCGTACCAGCACGCCGCGCATCGCGGGGGTAAGCAGCTTCGGCGTGGGCGGCACCAACGCACACGTGATCGTCGCGGAACCGCCGGTCATGGCGGCTTCGGGCGCGTCGCGCAGCAAGCAGGTGTTCTTCCTTAGCGCGAAGAGCAAGACCAGCTTAGATGCCATGACGGAGAATTTCCGCCAGTGGCTGGCAGCGCACCCTGATGCTTCCCTTGCCGACGCCGCATACACACTGCAAGTGGGACGCCGCTCCTTCAAGCACCGCCGCCTGATCGTCGGTGGAGGCCATGGCGAAGTGATCGACGCGATCACGAACAAGGATGCACAGCTGATCGGCACACGCGAACTGCACGAGGCCGCACCGGGCGTGGTGTTCATGTTCCCCGGACAAGGCTCGCAGTACGTACACATGGGCCGCGACCTCAGCGAAAGCGAGCCGGTCTTCAAGCAGCATTTCGATCACTGCTGCGAACTGTTCTCCAAGGAACTCGGCACCGACCTGAAGGCCCTCATCTTCCCGAAGGCCGGTGAAGAAGAGAAGGCCGCCGAGCAACTGAAGCAGACCATCTACACGCAGGCCTCGCTCTTCACCATGCATTACAGCCTCGCGAAGCTGTGGATGCACTGGGGCATCACGCCCGACGCGATGATGGGGCACAGCATCGGCGAATTCGCAGCGGCTTGTCTGGCCGGGGTGTTCTCGCTGGAAGATGCCGTGAAGCTGGTGGCCAACCGCGGCCGCATGATGCAGGAACTGCCCGGTGGCAGCATGCTGAGCGTGCGCGCGGCGGAAGAAGATGTAGCGAAAAAACTGCCCGCCGGGTGCAGCATCGCGGCGAACAACGGTCCGCAGTTGTGCGTGGCCAGCGGTCCGCACGAGGCCATCGCCAAGTTGCAGGCCGAGCTGGAGAAGGCCGGCATCACCTGCAAACTGCTCGTGACCAGCCACGCTTTCCACAGCCCGATGATGGATGCCATGGTGGTGCCGTACAGGAAGGTGGTGGAGAGCGTGAAGCTGAACGCACCGCGCATCCCCATCGTGAGCACGGTGACGGCGGAGTGGCTGAAGGACGACGAGGCCACGTCACCGAAGTACTGGAGCGACCACATCCGCGCCACGGTGCGATTCGCCCAGGCCGTGAAGTTCGCCTGGAGCGATGCCGACCGCGTGATGCTGGAAGTGGGCCCGCGCACCACGGCCACTACGCTCGCTCGCCAACAGAGCAGCGACAGCAAGAAACAAGCGGCCGTGCCTTCGCTGGGCGATTCCGCAGACAACGGCAACGAGCTAGTACAGCTGCTGAAAGCCATTGGTGGCCTCTGGCAGAGCGGTGTGCTGATCGACTGGAAGAAGTTCTACGAGCGTGAAGAGCGCAAGCGGATCAGCTTGCCTACCTACGCCTTTGAGCGCGTGCGGCATTGGGTGGAACCGGTGGCTGTGGCAGCCACCGCAAGTGGACAGGGTGGACACGGTGAAGCCACCGTGTCAACCCCGTCCACCGGGCTGGCGGATGCCAGCCTTGCACCCAAGGACCAACTGATCGCACAGATCAAACACCTGCTGGAAGAAAGCTCCGGCTTGGAACTCGCTGAAGCGAGCAACGAGGAGACCTTCCTGGAGATGGGCCTGGACTCGCTCTTCCTCACGCAGGTGGCCACCTCGTTGAGCAAGAAGTTCGGCGTGAAGATTTCGTTCCGGCAATTGAACGAAGAGCTGCCGAACTTAGAGAAATTGGCGGAGCACTTTTTGGCGAATGGGGTGGGATCAGTTGTCAGTTCACAGTTGTCGGTTGTCAGTGCCCGGACAACGGACAACCAACAACCGACAACTGTTTCCGCCATCGAAGATGCCCCCGAACTGAAGAAAGTCTTCGGTGCCCAGGCCCGCATCAGCAAGGAGAAAGAAGACGACTTCACCCCGCAGCAGCGCGCTTGGTTCGATGACTTCGTGAAGCGCTACACGGCGAAGACCGCCAAGAGCAAGGCCTTCACGCAGGCCAACCGCCAGCACATGGCGGACCCGCGCGTGGTCACCGGCTTCAAGCCGCAGACCAAGGAACTCACCTACCAAGTAGTGGTGGACCGCAGCCGGGGCGCGCGTTTGTGGGACATCGACGGCAATGAGTACGTGGACATCCTCAGCGGCTTCGGCAGTTCGATGTTCGGCTACATGCCCGACTTCATCCGCAAGGCCGTGCAGGAACAAGCCGACCAGGATGCCAGCATCGGCCCCATGTCGCCGCTGGCCGCGGACGTGAGCAACCTGCTTTGCGAGCTCACCGGCGCCGAACGCGCCGCCGTGTGCAACACCGGCAGCGAAGCCGTGCTGGGCGCCATGCGCATGGCCCGCACGGTAACGGGCCGAAGCCTGATCATCTCCTTCAGCGGCAGCTATCACGGCATCAACGACGAAGTGATCATTCGCGGCAGTAAGAGCCACAAAAGCTATCCCGGCGCGCCCGGCATCATGCCCGAGGCCGTGCAGAACATGCTGGTGCTGGACTATGGCACGCCTGAAAGCCTGGAGATCATCAAGCAGCGGTGCCACGAGGCCGCCGCCGTGCTGGTGGAACCGGTGCAGAGCCGCCGCATGGATTTCCGCCCGGTGGATTTTTTGCGCGAAGTGCGCCGGATCACCAAGGAACACGGTACCGCGTTGATCTTCGACGAGGTGATCACCGGCTTCCGCATGCACCCCAACGGCGCGCAGGGCCTCTTCGGCATCCAGGCCGACATCGGCACCTACGGCAAAGTGATCGGCGGTGGCATGCCCATCGGCGCCATGATCGGCAGCCGCCCGTGGATGGACGCGCTGGACGGCGGCGACTGGCGCTTCGGGGACGCGAGCGTGCCCGAGGCGGGCGTGACCTACTTCGCAGGCACCTTCGTGCGGCACCCGCTGACGCTGGCCGCCATGAAGGCTTCACTGCTGTACATGAAGCACGAAGGACCCGACTTGCAGAAGCGGCTCAATGAAATGACGGAGGGCATGGTGGCCCGCGCAAACGCAATCTTCATCAAGTACCAGTTGCCCTACTGCTGGAACAACTTCGGCAGCGCCTTCAAGACCAAGTACGACGAGAGCGTCCACTACACCGAGTTCTTCTTCATGCTGATGCGCCTGCACGGCGTGCATGTGCTGGACTTTCCGCACTTCCTCACCACGTCGCACACGGTGGCGGACGTGGAGTTCATCCTGCAAGCGCTGGAGAAGACCTGCCAGGAATTGCGTGCCTCAGGCTTCATGCCGGAGCGCACCTACCAGTTGCCGGTGGTGAACAATTCCCTGAACGGCCATGCGCGAAAGGCGCGTGAACGAGTGGAAGATGCCACAGCCCCCCCGGTGCCAGGCGCGCGCTTGGGGCGCACAGCGGACGGCGAGCCGGCCTGGTTCGTGCCCGATGACGCACGGCCTGGGAAATACCTGATGCTTGTACCGGAAGAAATTTGACGCGCACCACAACGCATATCCGCGAAGGACATAGAGCAGGATGGAGAATTTTATTCCGGAGATCAAACGAATAGCCGTGGACCATGATCCGTTCACCGGGCCGGCCATCCTCCGTACGATACCCACCACGGAGGCACAAATGGAAGTGTTCGCCGCTTCCGAGATGGGCGATGATGCCAATTGCGCTTATGTGGAAAGCATATCGCTTGTCCTGGAGGGCGACTTGGAACGCGTTGCACTGGAGCAAGCCCTGCGGGACCTGGTGGAACGGCACGAGAGCCTGCGCAGTGTGATCAGCGCGAACGGCATGCGCATGATCGTTTCCGACCATGTGGAGCTGGCCATTCCCTTCCACGACCTTTCCGCCCTTGACGGCCCAAGCCGTGACAAACGCATGGCCGAACTTGCGGAGCGGGATATGCGCAGTCCCTTCAACCTGGTGCACGGCCCTTTGTTCCGTGTCGTGCTTGTGAAGACCGGCGCTCTGGAACATGTATTGCGCATGAGCGGCCACCATGCCGTGATCGACGGTTGGAGCCTGGGCATCCTGATGGCGGAGACCAGCCAATTGTACAACGCGCGGGCGGCAGGCGTCCTACCCAACCTTCCGGCAGCCGTTCCATTCAGCAACTACGTGTTGGCCACCTTGGATTTCTCGAAAAGTCCGGGGCATGTCGCAGTGGAGAGGTACTGGATGGACCAGTTCAAAGGATCGGTTCCGCGCATGGACTTGCCCACGGACCGGCCCAGGCCAACCCGAAAAACATTCAACGGCCACCGGCTGGACCTGCCGCTCGACCCTGTGCTGGTACGTGGCCTTCGCACCGTGGCCACCCGGAACGGCGCCAGTTTCGTCACAGTCCTTCTCAGCGCCTTTGAAGTATTGTTGGCGAAGCTGACCGGCTCCGTCGACATTGTTACGGGGCTGCCCGCAGCAGGCCAGAGCGACTTGGACATGAAGCACCTGGTGGGGCACTGCGTGAACCTGCTCGCCCTGCGCAGCCACGTGGACGAGGAGCAGCCATTCGATGCTTATCTGAAGCAACGCAAGAGCCAGGTTCTGGATGCATTTGACCACCAGAAATACACCTTCGGCACCTTGTTGCAGAAGTTGCGGGTGCCGCGGGAGCCGGGGCGCATCCCGCTGGTGCCCGTGGTGTTCAACATCGACATGAACATGGATGACGGCGTGGCCTTCAACGGCTTGAAGCACCGCTTCGTTAGCAACCCCAGGCACTACGAGAATTTTGAACTGTTCCTGAACGCCACCGGCCAGGGGGATTCACTGATCCTGGAGTGGAGTTACAACTCCGACCTGTTCGATGCCGATACCATCCGGGACTGGATGTGGCAATTGAGCAAGGTGGCCTCCAGGATCATTGCCAACAGCACTTTGCCCCTTCGCCTGTTGTCATCCGATGGCGAAGGTGCACCGGAGACGACGCTTCCACCGGCTGAATGGCATGGCATGGACACTCCCATTCCGCGCGATAAGGGCATGGACGCCTTGTTCGGGGAGATCGCATCCGCCCATGCCGGGTCTGTGGCCTTGGTGGCCGCCGACCGGGAGATCACCTACGGGGAAATACGGCACCGCATGCTTTCGGTGGCTGGTGCCCTTCGCTCCGCCGGCGTGAAGCCCGGCGACCCCGTGGGGCTTTGCACGGACCGATGCCCCGACATGGTGGCGGCCATGCTGGCCATACTCCACTGCGGTGCCGCCTTTGTTCCCTTCGATCCGAGCTACCCCCCCGACCGGTTGGAGTACATGTTCAGTGACACGGCCGTCAAGGTCCTCTTGACCCAAGGTCATTTGACCGGCCAACTGCCGCCGCACAACGCCCGCGTGATGCTTTTGGAAGATGCGGTACAGGCACCTCCTACGCAGCAACCTCCGTTGGGCAAGCCGGAAGGGGCCGCGTACATCATGTATACCTCGGGGTCAACAGGGAAGCCCAAGGGCGTGGTGGTGCCGCACCGTGCCGTGGTGCGACTAGTACGCAACCAGAACTTTCTGCCTTTCGGACCGGACCTCACCTTCCTGCAGCTCTCCAACATCTCCTTCGACGCTTCCACCTTGGAGCTATGGGGGGCCTTGCTGAACGGTGCCAGCCTGGTGTTGCAGCCCCAGCAAAAACCCACGTTGCAGGAGATCACCGACACCATCCGGCGGCACCAGGTGACCACCGTTTGGTTCACCGCCGGATTGTTCAATCTACTGGTGGATGAACATGCGGAATCGCTCAAGGGACTAAAGCACATTCTCACCGGCGGCGACGTACTGAGCGTGCCGCATGTGAAACGCGCCCTGCGCGTGGTGGGGCCCGGGGTGTTGATCAACGGTTACGGGCCAACGGAGAACACCACCTTCACCTGTTGCCACGCCATTGACGAAGTGGCCGCATCACAAACCCGCATCCCCATCGGGAAACCAATTGCCAACACCACGGTGTACATCCTCAACGAGCGGATGGAACCCGTGGCAGTGGGTGAGAAGGGGGAATTGTACACCGGAGGTGAAGGCCTTGCCCTGGGGTATTGGGGCAAACCCGAACTTACGGCAGCGCAGTTCGTGCCCAATCCGTTCAGCACAGATCATGGGTCCAAGCTTTACCGCACCGGCGACCTGGCGCGCTGGCTTCCCGATGGCACCATCGACTTCATCGGCCGCGGCGACGGGCAGGTAAAGGTCCGGGGATTCCGCGTGGAACTGGGCGAGATCGAGGCTGCCATCAGCCAGTTGGGCGAAGTGAAGGACCGGGTGGTGATGGTCCGCACCGACCTGCCCGGCGAAAAGCAGCTTGTTGCCTATTTGGTGCCCCTGGACGCCGCCCGTATCGCCGAGGACATGGAGGCGCAGGAAGAGTTGATCGGCAACGTGCGCGGGCATTTGCGCAACACACTGCCGGACCACATGGTGCCCTCGGCGTTCGTGATCATTCCCGAACTGCCCCTGACAGCCAACGGCAAGGTGGACAAGCGCGCTCTGCCGGTGCCGGAAATACGTTCCCAGGTGATGGAGGTGAAGCACGTGGCCCCGCGCAATGCGAAGGAAATGCAATTGGCCAAGATCTGGGGGACATTGCTGAACGCGCCCACTATCGGAGTGAACGACAACTTCTTCGACCTGGGCGGGCATTCGCTCATCGGCATCCAATTGCTGGCCCGCGTGGAAGAACAGTTCGGGAAACGCCTGCCGTTGAACACCCTGTTCCAGGCACCTTCCATTGCCGCCTTCGCCAAGCTGATCCAAAGCAAGAACGGCACCAACGGCCTGAAAAACCTGGCCGCGCTCCAACCGGAAGGCAGCCGCATGCCGTTCTTCTGCGTGCACGGCGATGAGGCCAACCACCACATCATGCGCTACTTGGGCAAGGACCAGCCCTACTACGCCTTCTTCCACCAGGGGGAGGATGGTTCCGCCTTCGAACACAACGGCGTGGAAGGCATTGCGCGACATTACGTGGCCGAGCTGTTGACCGTGCAGCCCGAAGGACCGTACTTGTTGGGCGGATACTCCTTCGGTGGGATCATCGCCTATGAGATGGCCCAGCAGCTGAGCGCCGCCGGGCACGAAGTGCCCTTGCTGGCCCTGTTCGACATGCCGGCGCCGGACCTCTTCGTGAAGAACATGAAGCTCGAGGAAAAGCTCCATGAACCATTGAAGCGCATCGTGATGCGCCGTTTGATGCAACGCGCCTTGGCCAAGGGCCGGATCCAATCGCACCGCCTGCGCCACTTCCACATCATCGACAATTACAACAAGGCTATTGTGGCCTACCGGCCGAAGCCGTACAGCGGGCCGGTAACCGTGTTCAAGGCAGCAAGCACCCACGGCCCGGACGACATGGGCTGGGCCAAGCTGGTGACGGGACCCTTGGACGTGCGGGTATTGCCGGGCGACCATTACAGCTTGATCAAGGCACCCGAGGTGGCTGAACTGGTGCGTGAGCTGAGTGCCAGCATCGACCGGGCCTTGAGCAGGCGTGCCGTGGAGGCCGTATGAACATGCCCGCCGAGCGCCCGCTGACGATCCATTGCTCAGGCCCATGGCAGGCCAGGCCGGAAACTGCGGCACCTGAAGCCTGCCACGGAAGCATCCGCACGTTCTTCGCTACGTTGGCTTCGCTGAGACACCGCATCAACCCATACTTGGAGTTGCTGGATGCTGATGAAAAAGCCCGCGCCGACAGGTTCAGGCACGCCCACGACCGCGAACGGTTCATCCTTGGCCACGGCTTGCTCCGCGAGCTGCTGGGGCGCCAGCTTCACCAATTGCCGGAGGAGCTGCTCCTCCGGCGCGGCGAGTTCGGAAAGCCGTATCTCGAAGGACATCCGGTGCATTTCAACCTGAGCGACACCAAGGACGCCGTGCTGGTGGCCTTGGCCGATGAACCGATCGGGGCCGACATTGAGACCATGAACCGCAACACCGACCACGACCGGGTGGCCGGCCATTACTTCACCCCACCCGAAGTGGAAAGCATCAATCAAGCCGCCGACGGCAAGCGGCGCTTTTTGGAGCTTTGGACCCGCAAGGAAGCCGTCCTGAAAGCCTGTGGTGTAGGCTTGATGGACGACCTGCACAGCCTGGAGGTGGGCGGGGCATTGAACACCATGACGATATCCCATCCCGATTTCGTGCGCCTGGCAGCGCCCGAGTACCATGTGCAGACCCTGACCGTGGGGCCGGACCATATCGTCAGCTTGGCCTGTGCATCGGTCATGCGGCATTGGTACTTGGCCGTGGCATGAAGGCTATGGCTCCTCCCCGAAGAAGCGCGGGTGGAAGTTGAGCAGGTAGAGCCGCTCGCTGGCCCGCGTGACCGCCGTATAGAGCCAACGCACGTATTCCCGGTCGATCATTTCCTCCGTGACGTAGCCCTGGTCCACGAAGACACTTTTCCACTGGCCGCCCTGCGCCTTGTGGCAGGTGACCGCATACGCATACTTCACCTGCAACGCATTTGCGTAGGGGTCTTGCCTGAACGCGCGGAACCGTTCACCCTTGGTGCGTGCCACCATGTTGGCCAGCACATCCTGTGACAGTTGCCGCATGCGCTGCCCGGGAAGCGCCGGTCCCTCCCCGGCCAGCACGTCCAGGATCACCTTCACCTCCAACTCACGTTCCGCCTGCCCGTCCCACCAGTTGATGGTCAGGTCGGCGAAGCGCAGCCCGTACTTCTCCTCCGTGCGGTGCACGCGCTGTACCGTAACCTGCTCGCCGTTTGCGATCAACCCGAACGAGCCCGGCCCGGTGCCTTTTTCACGCGTGGCCCAGAAGTAGTTGTTCTTCACCACCATCAGGCGGTCATTGGCCTCCAGCTCCTCCTCGAAGCCGTGGATACGCGCACGCACCTGCTGGCTGTACTGGTAGGCGCGCTTGTTGCTGCGGCAGATCAGGCAGACCTCCTCGTCGCCGTGCTTGGCATAAGCCTCCTCCAAGGCATCCTGCAGGTCGTAGCCTTCCACCCGCACCACATCATCGAACCCGGTGATGAACTGCGGCACGATCTTGTCCGCCACCAAGTTCTTTCCCCCAATGGCCTCCTCCCCCGCAGGCATGAGCGCCAAAGTGGCCCGCAGCGCGGTTGCATTCTCCAGAATGCCCGACGCTTCCGCCTGCCTCACCACCTCCGTAAGTTCGATGCTGCCTGGCAGCAAGCCCCTATCCGAAAGGTCCTTGAGGTCCAAGGCAGGGCTGTGGTCGCTGCCCACGGGGGGCAACTGCGCCGGATCGCCGATCAGCAGAAGCTTGTTGTGGGGTGATGCGAACACGTGCCCGAAGAGGTCCGCCAGCAGATCGCGGTCGAATACACCTTCACCGCCACTGCCGATCATGCTCGCCTCGTCCACCACGAACAGCGCTTGTTGTTCCTTGTTGGGCGCCAATGCCATGCCCCGGAACTCTTCGCCTTCATCCCCGGCCATGCGGTAGATGCGGCGATGGATGGTGCTGGCCGACGCACCTGCATAAGCGCTGAGCACCTTGGCCGCCCGGCCCGTGGGCGCCAACAGGACCACGGGCCTGTGCATCTCCTTCAGCACTTTCACCAAGGCACCCACCAAGGTGGTCTTGCCAGTGCCTGCATATCCCTTCAACACCAAGGTGGCCCGGGGCTTCTCCGTGCCCAGCAAACGCTCCAAGGCGCGCATGGCCTTGTGCTGGCCTTCCGTTGGGGCGTGCCCCATGCGGTCCACGAGCTGCTCGCACAGGTCTTGCATGTGCGCGAAGTTCGTCAGCCCGTCGGGAACCGCAGCGCGCCGGGCTTGCCCAAGCAGCTCAAAACGATCCTCCGGGCTGTATGGGATCTTTCCACCACCTCTTCCCTTGACCGGCCCCCAGGTGGCCAACGGCCCGGCGGGCCCGGCCGCCACCAGTGTACAATCGGAAATGGAAGATGCCTCGCGGCGCAAGGCATCGGCTTCAGGCTCCGACTTCGGGGGAACTGCGCAGGATGCGGCCCTGCGTAGTTCCTTTGCATTCCGTGGCAATTTGGCCATCTTCACCGTCCATGCTCGAAGAAATCATTCATCCGCAGTACGACCCGGCCCGCGAGCACGCTTGGCACCTGAGCTGTTGGCTCGCACCCGGCAGGCAGGCCTGGTGCGTGCACGACAAGGCCAACGGCACCGTGGTGGCGCTCGCAGGCGACAGCGGCGATGCCCTTCCCCTGGCCCGGCAGCTTCCGGAACGCCCGGCCAGCGTTTCCTTCACGGCCATGCCGGAGATCAGCACCCTGGTGCCACAAAGCTCCTTGGTGCCCGGCACCGAACTGCAACACCTCAAGCTGGTGCACGGCACCGTGCCCACGGGCCTGTTGCGCGACGAGCCCATCGGCACGGCGGGGGCGCAATGCATCTATCTGCACGATGAAACTGCCGAACGGAAGCTGCTGGACCAATTCCCCGGTGCCCGATCGCTCCCGCTGCAAGCCATCTTGGTGAACCATGCCCTTTCCCATTCGGCGGAAGGCGCCGTGGCCGTGCTCCACCGCACCGCCACCCGGTTGGATGCGGTGCTGGCCCGGGGCAACCAATTGCTGCTGAGCAACACGTTCTTCGCCACCACGCCCGAGGACGTACTGTATTACGCCCTGTTCTGCGTGAAGCAGTGCAGCCTGCAGCCTGCCACCGTGCAATTGCGCGTCGGGGGCACCCATCTATCAGACCCCGAAGAACACCTGTTGGCCAATTACTTCGAAAAGGGGCCGGTGCCCTCCACCGCGGCGGGGGATCCCATGCTCGGCGGCCTTCGGCCCACCAACGCGCACCACTGGACGGCGCTGATCGAACAATTCGCATGCGCATCATAGCTGGCCGCTTCAAAGGCAGGCGGATCCTGCCTCCCAAGGAGATCAAGGCGCGGCCCACCACCGATTTCGCCAAGGAGGCCCTCTTCAACATCCTCCAGCACTCCATTCCGTTGGAGGAGATCCGGGTGCTGGACCTCTTCGCCGGTGCCGGCGGCATCTCCCTGGAATTCCTGAGCCGCGGCGCCTCGGAAGTGATCAGCGTGGAACAGGACCCCCTGCTGCACCGGTTCCACCAGCACACGGCGGCCGTGCTGGGCACCACCAACTGGCACGCGGTAAAAGCCGATGCCTTCCAATTCCTGTCCGCAGCCCGGGGCCCGTTCGATGTGATCTTTGCCGACCCCCCGTTCCAAATGGCCCATACCAGGGATATCCCGGAACGGGTACGCGAGGGCGCCCTGCTGGCCCCCGACGGCCTGTTGATCGTGGAGCACCACAAGCAACTGGACCTGTCCACGGATCCCTGGTTCGATGTTTGCCGCAAGTACAGCAACATCCACTTCAGCTTCTTCACCCCGAAAGACCGAACATCATGAGCATTTCCGCAAGGACCGAAAACAGGATCGCCGTCTTCCCCGGATCGTTCGACCCGGTGACCATCGGGCACGTGAGCATCGTGGAACGCGCCTTGCCCCTGTTCGACCGGATCGTGGTGGCCATCGGCGTCAACAACAGCAAACACTACATGTTCCCCTTGGAACAGCGGTTGGAATGGCTGCGCCGATCCTTTCAGGCATTCCCGAACGTGGAGACCATTTCCTTTGAAGGGCTGACGGCCGACCTGTGCATGAAATTAGGGGCGCAGTACGTGGTACGGGGGCTGCGCAACAGCACCGACCACGGGGTGGAACGCAGCATAGCCCTGATGAACCATGCACTGCGCGGCGTGGAGACCATCTTCCTGCCCGCCCTGCCCGAGCATGCGCACATCAGCAGCACCATTGTGCGTGAACTGATGGCCAATAAGGCCGACGTTTCGGCGTTCGTTCCTGCGGCCGTGCGCCCATGATGCGATCCGTTACTGCCTTCGTGTGCCTGCTGTCCTGCCTGCTGGCTTGGGGCGGCCCGGTCCGCTTGCAAGTGGATGCGCCAAGCTTCCCGGGCAGGCAGGCAACGCTTTACCGGTACATGGACGCCTTCACGCAACGCCTGGAACCGATCGCAACGGGCTTCACCGACAGCACCGGCCGCGCCACGCTGCAAGCCGAGGTGGAGGGAACCTGCAAAGCCCTGTTGCGCGTCGGTGATGCCTCGGCCGACCTTTGGCTGCGCAGTGGCAACTACCACATACAGCTTCCTCCCTTGGCCAGCCGGGCAGGAGCTTTGAGCGGCGCCGTACGCGTAGACCCCACTTTCATCGACCTGGACGCCCTGGACGTGAACGCGCTCGTGGGCGACCTGAACAGCCGCTTGGATGCCTTCCTGGCCGAAGGACTGGCCACGGATGCGGAGGCCGGCATGCAAGCCGTGGCAGAGGCCCGAAAAGCAGCCGGTGGCCTGCGGCCCGACACCGCCGGGGCCGGCCGGGGTTTGTACCTCTCCCCCACCTGGAGCCCGGCCCGCGCGGACACCTTTGCCGGGAAGCTGCGCACCTTCTATGCGGAAGTGCACGACCCCTGGTTCAAGCAGGACTTGGAATACGGCATCGCCGGCCTGTACCTGGGGCCCCGGACGAAGGACCGCGAGCTGTTCGTGCGCTACTTGAAGGACAGGCCCGTACTGTACGATGTGCCTGAGTACATCCGCTTCTTTTCCAACTTCTACAAGGACTTCCTGCTCGGCACGCCGTTCCGCAGCCAGCCGGAGGCGCTGCTGCGCCAAGTGAACGAAGGCCGCACGGACAGCTTGATGGCCATGCTGGCAGTGAACGACTTCCTGCAGGACGGGCGCCTGAAGGAGCTGGTGTTGATCACGAACCTCTACGCCAACCGCGGGCTGGCGCTTTTCAACGAGGTCGGCATAGCCAAGATCTTGCGCCACGTGGAGCAGCATTCCCCATTCCCGGAGCACCGGCAGATCGCCTCCAACATGTTGTGGGACCTTACGTCCATGGCCGTGGGATCGCAGGTGCCGCACGTGGACCTGCTTGCAGCCGAAGGCCTGCCTTTTGCCATGGACAGCATGGTGCGGGGCGATGTATGCGCATTGGTGGTGGCGCCGGGCAATACATACAGTGAACAGGAACTGGCCGCCATCACCGGACTGGTGAAGGAGCACGGCCGCTACGTGCACTTCGTGTACATCGCCCTTGACGCGCGACCGGAAGCGCTGGCCGGCGTGCGGCGATCGCACATGCCCGCCATGGGCACATGGGTCGTTCCCGCCGATCAGCATGCCTTCCTGAACGCTTGGCGCATCCGCAGTGCGCCCATGCTGCTCATGCTGCACGAAGGCACCCTTACCGCTTCGCCCGGTCCATTGCCCAGCAAGGGCTTGGCTGCCGTACTGCACAAATTGAAGACCGAACAGGATGCCAAGCGGCGGCTCAGCCCCGATCGCGGCACGAGGCCTCCCAAGCATTGATCACCGGCAGCAGCGAAGCATAGGTGTCCGACCGCAGGTCCACCAGGTCTTCCGGCCCCACCCACCGCACGGCATCAATATCCTCTTCCGCTTGGGCCGTCAACGGTTCCGCTGCATCGCCTTCCATCAGGAACCAATGCGTGCACTTCAGATGCCTCTCGCCGTTGCGCGGGTACGTATGCCAGGTTTCGCACAGCGGCCGCAGCACCTTTAACCGTTGCAAGCCGCATTCCTCCTGCACTTCCCGCACTGCGGCAGCTTCCAGCTCCTCCCCCGGCTCCACCTTGCCCTTGGGCAGGTCCCAGCGGCCTAAGCGGTGAATGGCCAGCAAGCGCCCGGCCTGGTCCTGCACCGCACCACCCGCGGCCTGCACCAAGCGGTGCCCTTCGCGGAACCACCGCCACAGCGCATCGGCATCATCGCCAAACACGTGCATGGAGCCAAGGTCCTCCACGGTGGCCAAGGTGTGCCAAGCCCTGGACATCTCCCTGGCGTCCTCCACGCGAAGGACCAGCCCATTGCGCGGAATTGTCAACAAGTTTGGCCGTGTGCCGATCACAAACGGCTTGCCCTCGATATGGACGGTATAATTTCGCGCCATGGATCCCCTTCTTGATCCGGCGCTGAAGATCGCCGAATTCCTGTTACGCATCAAAGCCGTCCGGCTCGAACCGAAAAAACCCTTCACCTGGGCCAGTGGTTGGAAGAGCCCGATCTATTGCGACAACCGGAAGATCCTGGGCCATCCGGTGATGCGCACGTTCATCCGCCAGCAGTTCGTGGAAAAGATCAATAAAGAGTTCGGCAAGCCCGACATGATCGCCGGCGTGGCAACGGGCGGCATCGCCCATGGTGTACTGGTGGCGCAGGAAATGGGGCTTCCTTTCGCCTATGTGCGCAGTTCCGAAAAGGCCCACGGCATGAGGAACACCGTGGAGGGAGACCTCACCCAGGGGCGCAATGCCGTGGTGGTGGAAGACCTGGTAAGCACCGGCAAGAGCAGCTTGACCGCCGTGTCCTCCCTGCGCGACGCGGACATCGAGGTGAAGGGCATGGTGAGCATCTTTACATACGGCCTGAAGGAAGCCACCGAAGCCTTCGGCAAGGCCAAGGTGCGCCTGCACGCCTTGACCAACTACAACATCCTGCTGCAGCAAGCCATTGCGGACGGCTACATCTCCGAGAAGGACATGGCGCCGCTGAAGCGGTGGCGTGAAGACCCTGCCAAATGGCAAGGCGTGGGGGAGGTCGGCGATCAAGGAGCCGCTGCAGGCAGATCCATGGCGGGCAAGCCCTCCAAGTGAACATGGGCATGAGCACGATACAGAGCAAGACCGTGGCCATTGCCCGCCCTGCGGAAGCACTGTTCCGGTTCCTCCAGGACATGAACAACTTCCAACAGCTGCTGCCACAGGACCGCATCAGCGAATGGAAAAGCGACGGCAAGAGTTGTTCCTTCAAGGTGCAGGGTGCCGCCACCATCGGCCTGGAGCTGGACGGAGGCACGCCGAATTCCTTGGTGCGGATGAAGAGCACCGACCGCTCGCCCTTTGCCTTCACACTGGATGTCCACCTGGCCGAAAAAGGAGAAGGGACCGAAGCCTATCAACTCTTCCAAGCCGACCTGAACCCCTTGTTGAAGATGATGGTGGAGAAGCCGCTGCAGAATCTCTTCGATCATATCGCGGACAAGATGGTGGCGTTACACGGGTGATCCGGCCGGCACGTTGCCCGCGCAATTGCCAATTCGATCAATGGACCGCAGCCTGCCGTTCGAGTCCATGTGATCTTCGCGGCCCAGCACATGCCCCATGGCATCCGGAAGAAAGGCGGACACCGAGGCCAAGCCGGCCAAGCTATCCAAGGCGGCCCTGCGCAAGTTCTTCCGCGTGTTCCGCTACATGCGCGCCCAGCGGGGCTTGTTCGCCTTGGGCATGGGCTGCCTGCTGCTCACCAGCCTGCTCAGTGCGGCGTTCCCCTGGCTCATTGGCAAGCTGATCGATGCCAAGGCCTCCACCACCTTCTGGCAAGCTCCGTTGTACGACATGGGCAACGTGCACTCCATTCTGAAGTTGCTGCTGCTGGTGTTCGCCGCGCAGGCCTTTTTTGGCTTCTGGCGCATCTGGACCTTCGGCTCGGTGACGGAAAATGCCCTGACCCAGCTGCGAAGCGATACCTACGCACACCTGCTGAAGTTGCCCATGGACTTCTTTTCGCGCCGCCGCGTGGGCGAGCTCAACAGCCGCATCAGCGCGGACGTGGCCCTGCTGCAGGACACCTTCACCACGGTACTGGCCGAGTTCCTGCGGCAATCCGTGGTGATCAGCGTATGCATTGCGGCTTTGGCCTACTTGAGCCCCGAGCTGATGGCCACCATGCTGGCCACGCTGCCCGTGGTGATGCTGGTGGCCGTGTTCTTCGGGCGCTTTATCCGCAAGCTGGGCAAGCAAGTGCAGGACCGCATCGCGGAGAGCAACGTGATCGTGGATGAGACCCTGCAGGGCATCCAAAGCGTGAAGGCCTTCAGCAACGAAGGGTTTGAAAGCCGACGGTACGGCACCGCCGTGCGTGATGCGCGCCGCCTGGCATTGACCGCATTGCGGTGGCGCGGTGGCTTTGTCAGCTTCATCATCTTTTGCATGTTCGGCGTGGTGGTGTTCGTGGTGTACCGGGCGGCCTTGCTGAAGGATGCCGGTGTAATGAGCATGGGCGAGATCACTTCGTTCGTGGCCTTCAGCATCATGATCGGAGCCAGCATCGCGGGCATCCCGGAGCAGGTGACCTCCTTGCTGAAGGCCGTGGGTGCCACGGAACGCTTGATGGACCTGCACGATGAAGTGGGCGAACCGGTTCACCTCGGTCCCAAGGGTACCCCCCTTGCGCTCAAGGGCAGCATCGCGTTCAAGCAAGTGGATTTCCACTATGCCTCACGCCCGGACCTGCCGGTGCTGCGCGGCGTATCCTTCTCCGTGGAACCGGGGCAGCGCATTGCCTTGGTGGGACCCAGTGGCGCGGGCAAGAGCACGATCGCCTCACTGGTGCTGCGCTTTTACGACCCCGTGCAGGGCGCCGTGCTGGTGGATGGAAAGGATGCACGGGAATACCCGCTCACGGCACTGCGGGACCGCATGGCCATTGTGCCGCAAGAGGTGCTGCTCTTCGGCGGAACGATCCTGGAAAACATCGCCTACGGCAAGCCGGGCGCCGATCAGGCAGCGATCGAGGAGGCCGCGCACAAGGCCAATGCGCACGAGTTCATCAGCCGCTTTCCGCAAGGCTACAGCACCGTGGTGGGCGAGCGCGGGGTGCAGTTGAGCGGCGGCCAGCGCCAGCGCATCGCCATTGCACGCGCCGTGCTGAAAGACCCTGCGATCCTGATCCTGGACGAGGCCACCAGCGCGCTGGACAGCGAAAGTGAACGCCTGGTGCAGGAAGCCCTGGATGAGTTGATGAAGGGCCGCACCAGCGTAGTGATCGCGCACCGCCTCAGCACCATACGCCATGCAGACAAGATCCTGGTGCTGGACAAGGGAACGGTGGTGGAAAGCGGCACGCACGACGAGCTGATCGCGAACAGCGCCGGGCTGTACAGCTCCCTGAACCGGTTGCAGGTCGAGATCGCCTGAGGAATTCTTGCGGCGCAGAGGTGCAATACCCTTTCGTCTTTCAAAATCGTCCGACCCATGCATGTTTGCCGCAGGGTCTCCTGCGGAAGACCGCTGCGGAAAGTTGGCTGGTTGTGAATGACGAATTGGTATAAATCCGTGCCATGCTGCCTGTGGTTTTGGCATTCCCCAGCCTTTCCTATTTTTCCGGCTGATGTTCCACCACACCCGCCATCTTTTCACCGGAATTGTCCTGGCCATCACCGTTGGCACCGTTGCGCAGGGCCAAAGCACCGTTTTGTTCCACCAGGACACCAGCCTGTACGTATACGGCACCGTGAAGGACCTTGCCACCGGTGATTCCCTGCCCGGCACCGACATCCTGATCAAAAAGCTGCCCGGCGACCGCGTGTTCAGGGAGCTGCATGCGGACGAGCAGGGGAATTACAACTTCTACCTTGGCAAACGTTCCCGGTACAAGATCACGTATGCCCATAAGGGCATGGTGGCCAAGCACGTGGAAATTGACGCGGCAAGCGTACCGGACACCAGTTGGCACGGGGGCATGGCCATGGAGGTCACCATCTCGCTGCGCAAGCCGTTCAAGGGATCGGACAATGCGCTCTTTGACGAGGCCATCGGGAGAAGCCGGTTCAACCCGTCAACGAACCTGCTGGAGTGGGACTTGGAGTACACCCAGCGCATCAAGAAGAAAATGGATGCGTTGAAGGAGCGCGAAGAATAGTCCGGGCGCTGCACGCTTGTTGGGCGGCAGCAATGGCTATAGCTCCACTTCCACGACCTTCTTCGTCGCGAAAAATTCCTCCGGGAAAAACTGCGCCAGTTCGTGTATGTGCACCCGTTGGCGCACGGGCCGCAACTCATCCACGAGTTCGCCGCCCTTGAGGTAGAAGAGCTTCCCCTTCCCCTTTGGCACTAGGTGCTTGGCCATGCGCAGAAAGTCGGGCAGGATGGTAACGGCCCTGCTGACGATGAAGTCGTACTTCAGCTTGTGGTCCTCGCTGCGCACCTGTTCCGCCGTGCAGTTCTTCAGTCCCAGGCCCTGCACCACGCCCTGCACGGCCATGATCTTCTTTCCGATGCCGTCGATGCCGTGGAAGGTGCATTCGGGGAACAGGATGGCCAGCGGCACCAAGGGAAAGCCGCCGCCGGTGCCCACGTCCACGATGCGCGATCCGGGCGTGAAGGCATGCACTTTGGCGATACCGAGCGAGTGCAGCACATGCCGCTCGTACAAGTGCTCAACGTCTTTTCTCGAAATGAGGTTGACTCGTCCGTTCCATTCCGTGTAAAGCCCGCCCAATGCCGCAAAGCACGCTTGCTGTTCGCCCGTAAGGCCGGGGAAGTGGCGGAGGATCAGTTCAACACCTTGCATGGAATGTCCGGTTCATCGGAAGAGGCTAATGCCAAGAACGATCCGCCCAACGTACCGATACCGCATTCCTGCCGCTCTTCAAGCCTATCGGCGCGCTGGCTCCGAACGTCTATCTGCCCGATCTCCCGTTCAGATGTGGTCCTTGCGTGTGTCCAGGAGGTTCTCCAGGAATTCGCGCGCCCTGAAAAGTTGGGCCTTCACGGTCCCCAAGGGGAGGTCGAGCTCCGAGGCGATCTCCTCATAGCTGTATTCCTTGTAGTAACGCAACTCCACCAAGGTCCGGTAGCGCGGCTTGAGCTTTTCCACCACTTCGCGCATCACGGCGCTTTTCTGGTCCTTGATCACCACCTCGGCGGGATCCAGGCCGTGGCCCTTGAGCTCGATGTGCATTTCGTCGCCATCCTGCGTGCCGATGGGATTGTCGATGCTGAGCATCTTTTTCTTCTTCTGCTTGCGGATCCAGTCGATGCAGTTGTTGGAGGCGATCTTGAACAGCCACGTGCTGAACGCATAGTTGGGCGTGTACTGCTTGAGCCGGTGGAACGCCTTGCCGAAGGCTTCCAGGGTAAGGTCCTCCGCGTCGTCCTTGTTGTTGATCATCTTCAGAAGCATGAAGTAGATCGAATCGCGGTAGCGGGACATCAGCTCGGCGTACGCCTTCTGGTCCTTGTGCTTCACGGCACGCTCCACCAGTTCCAGGTCGTACACGGCTTTTTCGGACAAATTGGGGTTCACTTCCATCGCTGAGGCTTGATGATGAGCGTGCTGAGGTAAATGCAGGGATCCAAAAGTAGGAACAGCCATTCCAAGGGGAGGGCCAGCCAGATGATGCGGCCGGCACCCAGCCTGCGCATGGCGAGCATGGCCACGGGCATGAAGAAGAGCAGCTCGATGGCCAAGCCGGTGAGCGCTGCTTCCAGGCGGCCGTTGAACATCAGGTAGAGGATGGTGGCCCACAACACCAACCGGGCCGCCGGCAGCATGGTGAGCAGCAGTTGGTGCCCAACGCGGTAGAACCGGGCCGTGGTGTAATGCCTGCGTTTGCGGCGCAGCCAAGTGGCCAGGTCCGGGGTGGCGCGGGTAGTCATGAACGCGCCGGGGTCCGCAACGGTGCCCGTGTTCCTTGCGCGGGCCACCTCATTGATGAAGAGGTCGTCGTCGCCGCTCATCAACTGCCGGTGGCGGTGCTGGCCCTTGGCCCCGAAGAAAAGATCGCTGGTGAAGGCCATGTTGCGGCCCACGCCCATATAGGGAAAACCCGACTGGGCGAAGCTGATGTATTGGACGGCCTTGGCATACCCATCGTAGCGTTCCAGCAGGTTGGTAAACCCGGACCGTCGCTCGTACGGGCTATGGCCGATCACGATCTGGCGGCCACCCCTGAAGCCCGCGGCCATCAGGCTGAGCCAATCCCGCCCGGCCGGCATGCAGTCGGCATCGGTAACCACCACGTGGGAGTGTTTGGCACTGCGCACCCCCACGCCCAAGGCGAGCTTCTTGCCGTAACTGAATTTCTCGTCGGCCTGGATGTTCACGGGCTTCAGCCGGGGATGGTGGGGTTTCATCCACTGGAGCACCTCCCAGGTATCATCTTCACTTCGGTCATTCACCACGATCAGCTCAAACTCCCGGTGGTCCTGATCGAGCAATTGGGGGATCAAGCGTTGCAATGCGTTGCTCTCGTTGCGCGCGCAGACCACCACGCTCACCGCCAGGTCGCGGTCAGGTTGTACCTGCGGCTTGCGGAAGGCCAAGCGGCTGAAAATGGCCCAGTGGAAGAAGGCCAGCACCAGCAAGGCCGACCCCATTAAGTAAAGCACAACGGTGGAGATCAAAGCAGTCAGCGCCATAGCGCCGAAAATGGTACGGGTGCGAAGCTATCGGCCCACGCTTGCCGAAGCGGTGCACGGGCGGCCCAGTTATGAACAACGGCGGGGGGGATGCCCGGCAGCCGACCAGGCCCGATCTTCGCACCCCATGGAATTCAAGCTCTTGGCCAACGACCCCGAAAGCAAGGCGCGCGCCGGGGAGTTGCACACGGCCCACGGCGTGGTGCCCACCCCGGTCTTTATGCCGGTAGGCACCTTGGGGGGCGTAAAAGCCGTCCACATGCGCGAGTTGCGCGAGGATGTGAAGGCCTCCATCATCCTGGGCAATACCTACCACTTGTACTTACGCCCCGGCACGGAGGTGATCGAGCACGCTGGCGGGCTGCACAAGTTCAACGGTTGGAGCGGACCCATCCTCACCGACAGCGGCGGCTTCCAGGTGCACTCACTCAACGAGATTCGCAAGATCACGGAGGAAGGTGTGAAGTTCCAAAGCCACATCGACGGCAGCCGCCACCTGTTCACACCGGAAGGCGTCATGGACATCCAGCGCACCATCGGCGCGGACATCATGATGGCTTTTGATGAGTGCACGCCGTGGCCTTGCGACATCAAATATGCCACGGACAGCATGCACCGCACGCACCGCTGGTTAGACCGATGCCTGGAACGCTTCGATGGCACGGAACCCAAATACGGCTACGAGCAGGCCCTGTTCCCCATTGTGCAGGGAAGCACCTTCCCTGAGCTGCGCAAGGCCAGCTCGGAATACGTGGCCGCCAAGAACACATACGGCAATGCGATCGGCGGACTTAGCGTGGGCGAGCCCGAGGAAGAGATGTACGCCATGGCCGAGCTCTGCTGCGATATCCTGCCGAAGGACAAGCCCCGTTACCTGATGGGCGTGGGCACCCCGTGGAACCTGCTGGAGAACATGGCCATCGGCGTGGACATGTTCGATTGTGTGATGCCCACCCGCAACGGCCGGAACGGTATGCTCTTTACCCGCGAAGGCGTGGTGCAGATCAAGAACAAGGTGTGGGCGGATGACCATTCCCCGCTGGACAGCAACGGCACCAGCTTCGTGGACAGTGCCTACAGCAAGGCATTCGTGCGCCATCTCTTCGTTACCAACGAGATCCTCGGCCTGCAGATCGCCAGCCTGCACAACTTGGCGTTCTATGTTTCATTGATGACCGAAGCACGCCAGCACATCCTGGACGGCACGTTCAGCACATGGAAGGCACGGATGTTGCCGAAGTTGAAGAACAGGATCACGGGATGAGTTCCGTCGTGAGTCCTGGAGCCCTGAAGTCCTGGAGTCGTGAGTCCGGAAGTCGTGAGTCGTGAGTCCGACTCGCGGCTCACGACTCACGACTAAAAGGAATAGCACTCACGACGTCATCCGCGTACCGAACTTTGCCCGCATGCTCAAAACCCTCGACCGCTACATCATCCGGCAGTTCCTGGGCACCTTCTTCCTGATCCTGATGCTGATCATGGCCATCGCCGTGGTGTTCGACATCAGTGAGAAGACGGAGGATTTCGCCAAAACCTCGGCTAGTCTGAAGGAGATCGTGGTGGACTACTACGTGAACTTCATCTTGTATTACAGCAACTTGTTCAGCGGCCTGCTGATCTTCATCGCCGTGCTGTTGTTCACCAGCAAGCTGGCCGGCCGCAGCGAGGTGATCGCCATGCTGAGCAGCGGCGTGAGCTTTCCGCGGTTCGTGCGCCCCTTCCTCATTACGGCCACCATCCTCACCGCACTTTCACTGTACATCAACGTGTTCCTATTGCCGCATGCCAACCGCACCCGATTGAGCTTCGAGAAGGCCCATATTTGGAGCACGTACAAATTGGAGGAAAAGAACGTGCTGCGCGAGATCGCGCCGGGTGAGATCATCTACTTTGAAGCCGTGGACATGCCCAAGCGCACCGGTTACCGCTTCAGCATGGAAAAGTGGGAAGACGGGCAGCTGCGCCGGAAATTAATGAGCGACCATGCGGTGTTCGACACGGTAACGGGCCGGTGGGCCATATTCGATTACATGATCCGCGACATCCCGCCGGAGAAGGGCTTCCGACAGCTCGATCAAGGGCTTGGCCACCAGGCCACGGACCTGGGGAAGGCCATGCCTGCGGAACGGATCATCCGGGGCGCGCAGTTGGACACCTTGATCCCCCTGAAGCTTTCGGACCTGGGGCAGCGTTTGGCCATTGCACAGGCCATGGACCGCACGGAGATCGCCGACTTCATCAAGGCCGAAAAAGCGCGCGGGGGAAGCACCGTGGCCTACTATGAAGTGGAGCAGAAGCAACGTACCTCCTACCCGTTCGCCACCTACGTGTTCACCTTGATGGGCGTTGGCATCGCCAGCCGCAAGGTGCGCGGAGGAACGGGTGTACACTTGGTCCTCGGCGTGATCCT
>ENA-UOUJ01000564-UOUJ01000564.1-activated-sludge-metagenome-genome-assembly--contig:-NODE-564-length-24033-cov-9.442906_pt1 | contig 24033 bp, 18 predicted proteins | sample MGYA00249839_ERZ747224 | MGnify/ENA primary metagenome ERZ747224 (study PRJEB28782, sample SAMN03220277) | activated sludge metagenome | biome: wastewater; feature: sewage sludge; material...
GGCTGCTCGTAGTAGATGCTGCTTTCCTTGTCGCCGTCCACGTAGTCGATGTTGTCGGACTCGCGGTAGTTGCGCCGGTCGATGTTCTCCTCCACGGTCACGCGCCGTTCCTTCACCTGGCCCGGTTGTTCGCTTTGGTATTCGCTGATGCCGGCCAAGAGTTTCGGGCAGATCTCCAGGTCTTGGCCCTTGATCAGGTCCACCATGTCCTGGATCTGCTGCTGGGCGGCGTCGTTCTTGCGGGTGTTCACCAGCTCCTCGGCCTGCCCCACCTTGGTGTTCAGGTTTTCCAGCAAGGCTGTTTCCTCTTCGGTGGCACGTGTGCCGAGCTTTTCCTGGAATTGGGTGAGCCAGTATTTCACCCCGTCGATGTCGTAGATCACCTTGTCGTACTTGTCGGCGATGTCGCCGTCGCTGTTGAGCACCTTGGTCTTGAACACGTTGCCGCGGAAGGGCTGCAGGTCACCCACGTCCTCGTACGACAATGGGCGGTACACGTCCATGGTCCATTCGCTCACGTTGCCGGCCATGTTGTACAGACCGTAGTCGTTGGGCCAGTAGCTGAACACCGGCGAGGTGATGTCGGCATTGTCGTTCAAGCTGCCGGCCACGCCCATGTAGTCGCCCCTGCCGCGCATGAAGTTGCCGCGGAAGTCGCCGAAGAAGGAGCCTCCTTTTTTGCGGCTGTCGTAACGCACGAAGTGGCCGTTCCACGGATAGATGCGCCGCTCGACGATGCGCTCGTCCACGGTATTGCCCACCAGCCCGTATGCGGCGTATTCCCATTCAGCCTCCGTGGGGAGGCGGTAGCGGGGAAGCAGGATGCCGTCCTCCATACGCACGTTGCGCGTGTCCTTGTTGGGGTTGAAATCCTTGATCCCGTCCACTTTCTTGCCGCTTTCATACTGGCCGGCCAGGTAGCTGTCCGTGGTGTAATGGTCTTCGTTGATCTGGTTGGGGTAGTGTTCGAAGAGGCCCTCGCGGATGAGGATGGCCTCGTTCACCCGGTCCCCGCGCCAGGCGCAGTAGTCATTGGCCTGCAGCCAGTTCACGCCCACCACGGGGTAGTCGCGGTAGGCCGGGTGGCGCAGGTAGTATTCCACCTTGGGCTCCATGAAGGCCAGTTTGCTGCGCCACACCAAGGTGTCGGGCAGGGCCTTCTTGTAGATTTCCGGATAGTCGGCCGAGTAGACGCGTTCCAGCCAGTAGAGGTATTCGCACCAGTGCAGGTTGGTCACCTCGGTTTCATCCATGTAGAAGGAGGAGACCGTTACGGTGCGGGGGATGTTGTTCCATTCGTGGGTGAGGTCGTCCACCACGCGGCCCATGGTGAATTGGCCGCCCTCGATCAGCACCAGGCCGGGTCCGGTTTCCTGTTCATCGAATGGTGCCTTTTCGAAGCCTCCGTTGCGCGAGTCGTTGTAGTTCCAACCCGTGGCGGTGCTCTGCTCGAAGCGGCAGCCGGCCAACAGCAGGCCGGCGCAGCCCAGTAGGGCCAGGTTCCGTGTCAGATTCATTGTGTTCATGGCGTTCGTGGCTGGTTCCTTCCTTGCTAGAATACCGGGCAGGGCACGGTGCGTACCCGGCGGCGTTTCTTCTTGCAGTCGAATTGCAGGGTGAGGCTCACTTCATGCGATCCGGCGGTGGCGGTGGTGAGCTTGCTGGTGGTGACGTCATAGCTGTAGCCGAACTTGAGGTGCTCGGTTTGGAAGCCGATCAGGGCGATGAAGGCATCGCGTGAGCGGTACCATACCCCGGCGATGATCGGGCCGTGGTCCACGTACATGCCCAAGTTCAATTGCTGGAACGCGGCCTGCTGTTGGAATAGTATGTTGGGTGCGAGCTTGGTTTTGGCCTCGCCGTATTTGCCGCGCATGCCCAAGGGGATGGCCGCGCCGGCATGGGCGGTGAGCTTCATGGGCATTTTGCTCGTTCCTACGATCAGCGACTCGTTGGGTTCGGTGAGGTGGTGCGCGGCGAAGCCCACGAAAAAGATGTCGGTATAGCCCAGGATGCCCGCGGAGAAGTCGGCGTTGCCCACACTGCCGCCGCGCGGCACGTCGTTGGTGGCGTAGATGAAGCCCCGGCGCGGGTCGATCTGGTCGCCGAACGTGAGCTTGTTCCAATCCAGCGATTTCTGGAAGTAGGTGGCCTGGAAGCCCGCCTTGATGGAGAATTTGCTGCTGACCGCCTGGGTGTAGGAATAGATGCCGCTGATGGTGGTGGTGTTCAGGGTTCCCTTGCCTGCCTGGTCGCTGGTGATCAACAGGCCCAGGCCGCCCATGATGCCCCGCACGTCCTGGTCGTAGCTGGCGCTGGTGGTCACAAAGGTGCCGCTGAGGGCGGGCCATTGGTTTCGGTAGTTCAACGTGGCCCGGGGACACCTCACCGTGCCCGCAAAGGCCGGGTTGAGGTACAACGGGTTTGCGTAGAACTGCGTGAACTGCGGGTCCTGCGCCAGTGCGGACATCGTGCCCAGAAGGCCCATGGCAAGCCCTAGAGCGACACTTCTGCCGGTCCTTTTACTCATGCTGCACGATCGTTCATAGCCCCTTGGAAGCGCCAAGTATACGTAGCGGAACCGAGTTCGTTGTTATTGCCCCCTGCAATAAGCGGCTGAAGGGGGCGTTTACGGGTAGCCCGGATTTGAACGGGTCGAAGGTATACTTTAGCCCCCATACCCCAAGAAACCAGCTTACGAGTTGTTCATGCGAGCGTGCTTTGGCCTTTTGCTTTTTGCCTCCATCACCGCTTCCGCCCAGCAAACCGAGCCTGCGCAGCGGGCCGTGCCAGGGTTGGCAACAAACGCCGGAAGGCAAGTGGCGGAGCACCCACGGTCGGCATTGCCGCAATGGTGGGGCAAGGTAATCCCCGATGCCACCCGGGAGAACCTGCCCGTCATCCATGAGGTGCGCAGGCTGGGCTTGGGTACCACCGGCTTCACGGTCCACCTTTCGGACCGGCAGTGGCTGCCCTTGTCCGCCGAGGAGATCCGGCAATGGCCCGGCATCGGTGAACCCGGGCCCGAGCCCGTGGTCACTTCTTTCCTGGGCGAATCACGCAAGGTGCCCTATGCCGTGGTGGACATTGAGCCTTTCCGGCGCAATCCGGCCACCGGGCAGCTCGAACGCTTGGACAGCTACCGCCTGCAGGTGGTGGAGGAGCACGGCGGGCGGGGCAGCCTGCGGGCTGCGGATTACCCCGATCATTCCAAATTGGCACAGGGAGACTGGTACCGCTTCACCGTGGCCAAGGATGGGGTTTATGAGATCAGTTACCAGTTCCTGCGGCAGTTGGGGGTTGATGTGGGCAATTTGGCGTCGGACGCCATCAACATCTACGGCAACCACGCCGGGCTGCTGCCCTTTTCCAACAGCCTGCAACCGCCCACCGACCTTGTTCAGAATGCCATCCGGGTGGAAGACGGCGGGGACGGCATCTTCGGGCCGGGCGACCGCCTCCTTTTTTATGCAAGCGGCCCGCAGCGCTGGGTACGCAGCGCCGACGGAAAGCGGTTTGAGCATGTGAAGAATTTCTACTCCGATTCCGCCAGCTATTTCATCGGCATCGGCACCGATGCGCCCAAGCGCATCACGCAGGCACAGCTTCACGGCGGGCCGCCCACCGATCAGGTCACCGTGTTCAACGACCGCTTGGCGATCGATAACGACGGCACGAACCTCGTCAAGTCCGGCCGGGTGATGTTCAGCGAGATCTACGACCAAGTGACCACCTACAACTACGGCTTTGCCCTGCCCAATCTGAACCCGGGCGATTCGGCCTGGTTGCGCGTAAACCTGCTGGGGCGCTCCATCGGCGGAAACAGTTCCTTCACCGTGCAGGCCGCGGGAGCCGTGCAGAACATCCCCATTGCATCCGTGGGAACCAATGTTACGGCACCATACGGCAAGTATGAAAGCACGTTGTTCGGGTTCCCGGCCTCGGGATCCAACCTGCCTGTTACGGTGACCTACAACAAGTACGACCCCGTTACTTCGCTCGGCTACATGGATTTCCTGGAGGTGAACGCCAGGCGCCAACTGCGCATGGCGGGGGACCAGATGGGATTCCGCGACCTGAGCTCGGTGGGGCCGGGGCGGATAGGCCAATTCACTATGGAGATGGCTGCGGGGGTGGAGCATGTTTGGGAGGTCACTTCACCGATGGACGTGCGGGAAGTGCCTACCACGGCGAACGGCAGCCAGCAAAGCTTTGTGGTGGGCACCGACAGCCTGCGGGAATTCATCGCCTTCAAAGGCAGCGGGCTACTGGTGCCCACAGCGATCGGGCACGTGCCCGCGCAGGACCTGCATGGCACGCCGCTGCCCACCGACCTGGTGATCGTGGCGCCCGCGGAATTCCTCGCCGAGGCGAACCGCTTGGCGCAACGCCGGATGGAGGAGGGGCTTGTGGTGCAGGTGGCCGGCCTGCAGCAGGTGTTCAACGAGTTTTCATCGGGGCAGCGCGATGCCACGGCGATCAAGCGCTACATGAAAATGCTCTATGACAAGGCCGGGCCGGACAGCCTCCTGTTGCCGCGCTACTTGCTGTTGTTCGGAGACGGTTCGTACAACAACATGGCCCAAACCACGGGCAACCAGAACCTCATCCCCACCTACCAGAGCATCAACTCTTGGGACCTGACCCAATCGTACACGTCGGATGATTACTTCGTGATCCTGGGGGATGCGGAAGGCGAGGCGCAGAACGACCTGATCGACATGGGGGTGGGGCGGTTCCCGGTGAGCAGCCTGGACCAGGCGCGGGCCGTGGTGGACAAGCTGCTGAACTACGACAGGCTCAGCCTCTCCGGCACGGCGGCTACCGCGTGTGATGCAGCAGGAGACGGGGGAGCCAATGACTGGCGCAACCAAGTACTGTTCTGCTCGGACGACCAGGATGGCGATGGGGTGGAAGGGATCGTGCACATGTCCAACAGCGACAAACTGGCCGTGCGCGTGGAGCGTGAATCGCCCTGCCTGAACATCTCCAAGATCTATTTGGACGCGTACACCCAGTACAGCACCCCCGGCGGACAGCGGTATCCCGATGCCGCCAGAGACCTGCGCGACCGTGTGCAAAAAGGTGCGCTGCTGGTGAACTATGTCGGCCATGGGGGAGAAGTGGGGTGGGCCCATGAGCGTATCCTGGACAATGCCACCATCCTGGGCTGGACCAACTTCGACCGGTTGCCCTTGTTCATGACCGCCACCTGCGAATTCAGCCGCTGGGACGATCCCGGGCGGACCTCCGCCGGGGAGTATGTGCTACTGAACCCCGCTGGCGGGGGAATCGGTTTGATGACCACCACGCGGCTGGCCTTCAGCAGCCAAAACCAATTCCTGTCCAACAAGTTCTACGACGTGGCCTTCCTGCCCACCGATGAGCAGGGCCGCGACCAGCGCATGGGCGACATCTACCGGCGGTGCAAGGTGGCCGCCACGCCCCACTCCGGCAGCGGCACGCCCAACCACCGCAACTTCACCCTGCTGGGCGACCCCTCCATGCGGCTGGCCATGGCCCGCAACAGTGTGGCCATCACGGCCATTACCGACACCTTGGGCAATCCGGTGGACACCATCAAGGCCCTTTCCACCATCCGCATCAGCGGCACCGTGAACGGGCCGGACGGGCAGGCCCTCACCGGCTTCAACGGCACCGTGGTGCCCACCATCTTCGACAAAAAAGTGGCCACGGCCGCCCTGATGAACGACCCGGGCGGCAATGCCGCACCGTTCAACTTCCAAGTGCGCAAAAACATCATCTACCGAGGCCGGGCCACCGTGGCCAACGGGCAGTTCCAGTTCACCTTCGTGGTACCCAAGGACATTGACTACCGGGTGGATTCAGGGCGTGTGTCCATCTACGCGGAAAGCTTGGCCACAAACGCCTGCGGCTATTCCAACAACCCCTTGGTGGGCGGAACGGACAACACGGCCGTGGCCGATCTCCAAGGGCCTTCCATCGAACTGCACCTGAACGACGAAAGCTTCGTGAACGGGGGAACCACCAACGAAACCCCCCTGCTCTTCGCCAAATTGTACGATAGCAACGGCATCAATACCATGGGAAGCAGCATTGGCCACGACCTGGTGGCGGTGCTGGACGCCAACACGCAGAACGCCATCGTGCTGAACGACTGGTACGAGGCCGACAAGGACACATACAAGAGCGGCCAGGTGCGCTACCGGTTCAGCAGCTTGCCGGAAGGCCGTCATACCTTGGACCTGAAGGCGTGGGACGTGTACAACAACAGCAGCACCCAGAGCGTGGAATTCGTGGTGGCGCCTTCCGCCGAACTGGCCTTGGAGCACGTGCTGAACTACCCCAACCCCTTCACCACCCACACTGAGTTCTACTTTGAACACAACAGGCCCTGCACCACCTTGGATTGCCAGGTGCAGGTGTTCACCGTGGCCGGCCGTTTGGTAAAGACCCTGAACCGGCGTCTGCAGTGCAACGGCTTCCGCAGCGAGCCCCTGCCCTGGAACGGATTGGATGACCAAGGCGACCGCATCGGGCGGGGCGTTTATGTCTACCGGCTCAGCATCACCACCCCCACCGGGGAACGGGCCGAAAAACTCGAGAAGCTCGTTATCCTGCGGTAGCGGGCAATAACCCCCTGCATGCCACGTATATTTGCCGCCCTTTTTCCCTCGCAGAAAGTATCCCTCCCCATGACCTTCATTGCCCGCCAAGCCGCCTTCCTGGGCGCCCTCGGAGCCTCCGCCGCCCTCTGCGCGCAGGTCAGTCAAGGCTGCATCAGCGAACTCAGCGGGCAGGAATGCGGACCGCGCCTCAACACCATTACCACCGCCGTGCCCTTCCTGATGATCGGCCCCGATTCCCGATCGGGCGGCATGGGCGATGCGGGGGTGGCCCTGCCTGCCGATGCCAATGCGCTGCACTGGAACCCCAGCAAGATCGCCTTTGCCGAAAACGAGGGTGAGCTGCGCATCTCCGTCTCACCATGGTTGAGGAACCTGGTGCCCGACATGAGCCTCACCTACTTGGCGGGATACAAAAAGCTCAACAAGCGAAGCGCCCTCGGCGGCTCACTGCGCTATTTCAACCTCGGCAGCATCACCTTCACCGACATGAACGGCAGCGTGATCCGCGACTTCAAACCGGCCGAGTTCGCCGTGGACGTCTCCTTTGCCCAGCAGTTCAGCGACCGCACCTCGGGCGGCATCACCCTGCGCTACATCAACAGCAACCTTACAGGCGGCCTCAACGTCAGCGGGGCCAACACCAAGGCGGGCCAGGCCGTTGCCGCCGACCTTTCCTTCTTCTTCCACAACGATGAAATGACCGTGGCGGACCGCGATGCCACCCTCGCCTTCGGCATCGACATCTCCAACATGGGCAACAAGATGTCCTACAGCGAAACGGCCCGCACCGACTTCCTGCCGATCAACCTCCGCGTGGGGCCCGCCTTCACGGTGGAGCTCGACCCCTACAATACCATCACCTTCAACGCAGACGTGAATAAGCTGCTGGTGCCTACTCCGCCGATCTACAAGACCAAACCGCGGGAGGACGGCGGCGTGGATATCGATACGGACGAGGATGGCAACTATGTGATCTTCAGCGGTGAAGATCCCAACCGGGGCGTGGCCGCAGGCATCCTGGGGTCATTTTCGGATGCTCCGGGCGATGTGTACATCGATTCCGAGGGCGTGCAGCACCTGAAGCCCGGCAGCCAGATGCGCGAAGAACTGCGCGAGCTCTATTTCGGAGGTGGGTTGGAGTACTGGTACGCCAAGCAGTTTGCCTTCCGCACGGGCTATTTCTGGGAGGCGGCCACCAAAGGCGACCGCAAGTACTTCACCATGGGCTTGGGCGTGAAGTACAGCATTTTCTCGTTGGACTTCAGCTACCTGATCGCCAACACCACGAAAAGCCCCCTGGCCAATACCCTGCGCTTCACCTTGGGCTTCAATTTCGACGGCAAGGCCAAGAAGAAGTCCGACGCGGCGGAATGAACATCCGCACAGGCTACGGCTACGATTCGCACCGCTTGGTGGAAGGGCGGCCGTTCTTGCTGGGCGGCGTGCTGATCCCTTTCCAGAAAGGCGGGATGGGGCACAGCGATGCCGACGTGCTGCTGCATGCCATTGCCGATGCCTTGCTGGGGGCGGTGGCCTTGGGCGACATCGGGCTGCATTTCCCCGACACCGACCCCGCGTGGAAGGATGCGGACAGCCGCATGCTGCTGGCGCATGTGGTGAAGTTGCTTCGCGAAAAGGGATGGACCGTGGGCAACATGGATTGTACCGTGGTGCTGGAACAGCCCAAGCTGCGGCCCCACGTGGAGGCCATGCGGCAGGCCATCGCCGGCATCCTGGGAACCCCCGTGGATGCGGTATCCGTAAAGGCCAGCACCAATGAGCGGATGGGCTTCACCGGCCGCGGCGAAGGCGTGGCTGCCCATGCCGTGGTCCTGGTGCACCGCACCGGCGCTTAGTCCCCGTCATCCCGGCGGCTGCGCGTAAAGCTGCCATGGCCCTGCTCATCCTCGAAGTAGAACACCCGCAGTTCAGCCGTGTCCCGCAGCAGGTCCACGCGGCCCACCTCCACGCGGCTGGGCTTTACGCCTAGGCGCTCCTGCAGGTCGGCGTACAAGCGCTCCTTGTGCTCCGGCTTGATCAGGTCAATCTTCTCGTAAACCAGGTTGCGCACCGCTTCGTGGCGTGTGAGCCACACCTTCTCCAGCAAGTACACCATCACCAGGATGGTGGTGTTGGTGAACATCAGCTCGGCCAGGCTGACGGTGGAACCCGTCAGCGAGTTGACCACCGCGATGGTGATCACCGCGAAGAGGTAGGTCATGTCCTTGATCTCGATCTGCTCGGTGCGGTAGCGGATCACGCTGAAGATGGCGAACAGCCCAAAGCCGAAGCCCATGCTCAGCTTCACGTTGTTCATCAAGATGCACAGGAAGAAGATCAGCACGTTGAAGATGAAGTAGGTGAACAAGTTCTCCTTCTTGCGGTGCACCGGGAAGTAGATCAGGCGGATGAGGATGAAGGTCACCGCAGCGTCCAGGCCGAACCGCATGATCAGCTCCCAGAGGTCTTCGTGGAACAGGTGCATGTTGAAGTGGTTCATACGGGAAAGGTAGGTGCCGGCAAGTGCGCCACCTTGTGTGCACGCAGCAGAACGGCTTTGAAGTTGTTGTACTTGACGCCGGGGTTGAGCAAGACCGTGCCAATGCAGTATTTGCTGAAGTTGGAGGGCGGTGCCGGGAGAGCGCGCACCAAGGCAGTGAACGGGGATCCGTGGCCGATGTCCGCCTCCTTCAGCTCAGCCACGCACAACCCGGGTATGGAGGCCCCGGTGCCGTCCCCGCTGCTGAACTGCAGGCGAAGGTCCAGCGTCAGGCGCTCTTTGCGGGTGCGGTGCACCAGCGTATAGCGGAAGAATTCATTCCGCACCACGGGTTGCAGTTCCGTGTGCGACCCGATGGCGTCGGCCACGAAAGCCGCCTGCGCCGGGGACAGGACCGGGCCGATCGCCGCAACCGGGACCCGCCGCTTGCGGGTACCGCCCCGCCCGGTGCGCTGCTTCACTTCCAGGAAACACGTGCCCGACCCCACGTACTCGCGCATGCGCACCTTGCTGCGAAAGGTCCGCCCGTTGTGGTGGTCGCGGTAGAACCGCCGTTCCGGCGTATCGTAGTACAAGGTGCGGTACAACGTGCCTCTGCCGGTTTCGGTCTCCAGCAAACGATAGTCGGCGACCAAGCGGCCAAGCAAACCGGGCAGTTCCGTTTCACCGACCAGGTACTTGGTGTCCATCCGCGATTGCAGGGCCACACCTTCCATCTCATCCAGGCTGATGGGGGCGAAACGCGCGATCATGGAGGAAACGTCGAACATGGCAATTACGCGGCCAAGCTATGCAACCGATGAACAAGATCGAGCGAAACCTGTTCAGCATACGGCCGGGTGCATCCCCGCACACAGGGCTTCGGATCGGCCAGTTGGCCCCCACGGTATAAATTCGGCACCCTTTGCACCATGGCACAAACCCGAAAGATCGCGCTCCACTACCTGCATCATGCTTCTTGGTCCGCGTTGCCGCCGGAGGATCGTGAACTGCTGGAACTAGCGGCCAAGGCAGCGCGCAATGCCTATGCCCCCTATTCCAAGTTCAAGGTGGGGGCAGCGATCCGCATGGAAAGCGGGGAGATCATCCCCGGCAGCAACCAGGAGAACGCCAGCTTCCCGGCGGGCACCTGTGCCGAGCGCACGGCCCTGCATGCGGCCATGGCGGTGCTGCCCAAGGGGGTGGTGGAAAGCCTGGCCGTGGTGGTGCCCCAGGTGAAGGGCAGCAAACCGGTCACGCCGTGCGGCATTTGCAGGCAGGCCCTGGTGGAGCAGGAGCGCAGGCAGGAAGGCCCCATGCGGCTGCTGCTCGGCGTGGTAAAAGGCCCCGTGATCGAGACCTTCAGTGCCGAAACCCTGTTGCCGCTCTCCTTCGACAGCAGCCAACTGGGCAAGAAGGCTCGCTGAGCAGAGGCTATCTTTGCACGGACTTCTTCAACATGAGCGATACGGCCACAAGCAAGGCCCGGAATACGGGCAGATCGGCCAAGGGGGCGCAAGCTTCCTTTGGCAAGGATATCCACCTCCGCTGGTACAAGGACATGCTGCTGATGCGGCGCTTCGAGGAGAAGACCGGGCAACTGTACACCCAGCAGAAGTTCGGGGGGTTCTGCCACCTCTACATCGGGCAGGAGGCCATCCTGGCCGGCTTAGTGACCGCCATGAAAAAAGGCGACCGGATCATTACCGCCTACCGCGACCATGCGCACCCGCTGGTGCTGGGCACGCCGCCGGGAGAGGTGATGGCCGAGCTGTACGGCCGCAGCACCGGCAGCAGCAAGGGCAAGGGCGGCAGCATGCACTACTTCGACAAGGGGCGCAACTTCTTCGGGGGGCACGGCATCGTGGGTGCACAAATCGCTATCGGCGCGGGCATTGCCTTTGCGGACAAGTACCGGGGTGGCGACCAGGTGACCTTCTGCTTCATGGGCGACGGCGCCATGCGGCAAGGCATCCTGCACGAAACCTTCAACATGGCCATGAACTGGAAGTTGCCCGTGGTGTTCGCCATTGAGAACAACGACTACGCCATGGGCACCAGCGTGGAGCGGACCAGCACGGTGCGCGAACTGTACAAGGCCGGGCTTTCCTACAACATGCCGGCAGCCCCGGTGAACGCCATGAGCTGCCAAGAGGTGCACCAGGCCTTTGACGAAGCAGCCGCACATGTGCGCGCAGGAAAGGGGCCCTTCCTGCTGGAACTGAAGACCTACCGCTACCGCGGCCACAGCATGAGCGACCCCGCTACCTACCGGACCAAGGAAGAGGTGGAGGAATACAAGAAGCGCGACCCGCTGGAACTGGTGCACCGCGAGATCATCACGAACAAATGGGCCAGTGAAAAACAGCTGGAGCAGATGGACAACGAGGTGAAGGCCGAGGTGGAGGAGGCCGTGAAGTTCGCCGAGAACAGCCCCCACCCGGAGCTGGAGGAACTGTACGTCGACGTATACACACAGAAGGATTATCCCTTCATCAAGGAGGATTGAGAAACACTTGCACCCGGCCTGCAGGGCCGGGCAAGCAAAGGCGATAAAGCAATGGCAGAAGTGATCAACATGCCGCACCTGAGCGACACCATGACCGAAGGGGTGGTGTCCAAGTGGCACAAGCAGGTGGGAGACCCGGTGAAGAGCGGCGAGATCTTGGCCGACATCGAGACCGATAAGGCCACCATGGAGTTTGAAAGCTATTATGACGGAGTGCTGCTGCACATCGCCGTGCCGGAAGGAAAAGCCGCTCCCGTGGATGCGCTTTTGGCCGTGATCGGAAAGAAGGGGGAGGACATCGGTGCCTTGCTGAAGCAGGCCGAAGCGCCCAAGGCGGAAGCAAAAAAGGAAGCAGAACCCGTAAAGGCCGCTGCCACAGCCGTGGCCGCAGTGAAACAGGAATTGCCGCCGCCCGCCGCCCCCGCAAGTGCAAAACCGGCGGCCCAGCCTGCGGTATCCGCCGCCCCCGCCGCACAGGCCAATGGCCGCGTGAAAGCCAGTCCCTTGGCCCGCCGCTTGGCAGAGGAGGGCGGCATCGACATCCGCATGGTGCGCGGCTCCGGCGACGAGGGTCGCATCGTGAAGCACGACATCGAACGGTTCATGGCCGGCGGCATGGCTGCAGCACCTGTGCGCGAAGAGCGCTACACGGAGGTGGCCGTGAGCCAGATGCGCAAAACCATCGCCCGCCGGCTGGCGGAAAGCAAGTTCAGCGCGCCGCACTTCTACCTCACCATGGCCGTGGACATGTCCGCGTGCATGGGTGTTCGGGAGGCCGTCAACAAGGCCATCGCCCCGAACAAGATCAGCTTCAACGACCTGGTGGTCAAAGCCGCTTCCATGGCCCTGCGCCAGCACCCCAAGGTGAACAGCAGTTGGTTGGGCGACCGCATCCGGTACAACGAGCACGTGCACATCGGCGTGGCGGTGGCCGTGGAGGAAGGACTGCTGGTTCCGGTGGTGCGCTTTGCCGACACCAAGACCCTCCGCCAGATCGGTGCCGAAGTGCGCGAGTACGCCAAACGCGCCAAGGATAAGAAGCTACAGCCGCAGGACTGGGAAGGGAACACCTTCACCATCAGCAACCTCGGTATGTTCGGCATCGAAGAGTTCACCGCCATCATCAACCCGCCAGATGCCTGCATCCTGGCCGTGGGCGCCATTGTGGACACCCCGGTGGTGAAGAACGGCGCCGTGGTGCCCGGCCACGTGATGAAGCTCACCCTGAGCTGCGACCACCGCGTGGTGGACGGTGCCACGGGCTCCGCCTTCCTGCAAACACTGAAGGACATGCTGGAGAACCCGGTGATGATGCTGGGTGCCGCTTCCATTTAGGTCATGGCCGCCAAGGGCCGCGACCCGTTGGCAATCCTGCTGGTGATCGGGCAGTTTGCGTGCATCACCATGCTTATGATCGGCAACTGGCGGTTGCCCTGGTGGGCATGGGCCATCTTCGGATCGGGCATCGCAGTGTTCCTGCTGGCAGCCTCCGCCCTGGGCCCCAACAACCTCACCGCGATGCCCGTGCCCCGGGAAGGCAATACCCTGGCCAAACGCGGCATCTACAACGTGGTGCGCCATCCCATGTACCTGTCCGTGCTGCTCTGCGGGGCGGCTTTGGCCTTCGGCGCGCCCGCGTGGTGGCGTTGGGCCGCATGGGGTGCGGCGGTGGTGGTGCTGGTGCTGAAGATCAAGTATGAGGAGCGCGCCCTCACCGCGAAGCACCCGCAATACCCCGAACAGATGCGGGGGGTGGCCCGACTGCTTCCGGGCGTGTGGTGAGGTGGCCCGGGAAGTCCCGAATACAACGATCGTGGTATTGCCGCCCCGGCCGCCCACCACTTCCTTCGCAGCCATGGAAAATGAAGGTGCCGCAGCTCCAGTGGCACAGCGCAAATGGGGCATCCTCGCTTTCTTGATCGTGCTTCTGCTGATGCCCATCGGCCATGCGCTGATGGTGCTCAATGAACAGGTGCTGCACACCGGGAAGTACGGTAGCGCGGCCGTGCTGGGCCTGGTGGGCATGGCGCTGCTGGTATGGGGCATCCGCCGGGACCGGAACAAGGCCATCGCCAGCCTGCTCGGCCTGCTCGCCGGCATCCTGGCATGGACCGGCTGGGTGGAGTTCTCCTTCGTATGGATCGCCGAAAAGGAAAACGTGGCACCCATGATGGAGAACGGTGAAGTGGTGACCAAACCGGAATACCTGGTCATGCTCTCCTCCCTCGGCCTGCTCGCGGTGGCCCTGGTCATGTTCACCTTCAGCTCCACCCGCTGCCCGTATTTCCGGTGGTGGCAACGGATCATGGGCCTGCGCAAGTCCATCCGCGAAACAGGCACCAACCAGGAACTGAGGCCCATGGCCGTCACGGTGTTCATGGAAGTGGTGGTGATCATGTGGACCTTCTACGTACTGCTGCTGGTGGCCTATGATCCCCAGATCGCCGGTGACCGACATCCGTTCACCTACATCGTGGCCTTCGGCTCGCTGCTTTGGTCCGCCATTCTGACGGCCAAGCTGATGCGGATCAAAACCTTCGATCACGCCTTGCGCTACGCCATCCCCACCGTGATCATCTTCTGGAACTTCGTGGAAGTAGCCGGGCGCTGGGACCTGTTCTCGGAGATCTGGGTGCACCCCATCGAGCACTGGTTGGAGAACAGCATCATCCTGGCGGTCCTGGCTGCAGCAGTGGTGTATTACGTGGTGGACGGGCGCAAGGACCCGAAGGCGTTGCGCAAATCGGCCATGCCGGCCGCACGGGAGCCGAGGGCGGTGCGGGGTACGGCGCAGGCACCCGGGCCGGCCCTGAAGGCGGGGCAGGCCTTGAATCGGGGGAAAGTCCACGTGGCGGCAGGTATCGAACACCCGGACCCGGCCTGAACAAGTTGGACCGCGCAGAGGACGCGAAGGTTATTTTCGGGCCATGCCGGATGTGCTGGAAACGCCCATTGAATACCTGAAAGGCGTCGGCCCGCAGCGCGGGGAACTGCTGCGCAAGGAGTTGGGCATAGGCACCTACGCCGACCTGCTGCTGCACTACCCGTTCCGGTACGTGGACCGCACGCACTTCAATACGGTGGGCAGCATCCGCGAGGAGCATGCGCCCGTGCAATTGCGCGGCATCTTGAGGCAGGTGCGCATGGTGGGCGAAAGGCAGGCACGGCGCCTTACGGCCAAGCTCGAGGATGCCACCGGCAGCATCGAGCTGGTGTGGTTCCGCGGACTGCGCTGGCTGCAACCTGTGCTGAAGGAAGGCGGCGAGTACATCGTGTATGGCAAGCCCACCCTGTTCCGCGACCGCTTCAACATCGCGCACCCCGAGGTGGAGGCGGCCGCCACCTGGGATGAGGGGGCGGCCACCCCGCTGCAACCCGTGTATGGCACCACCGAAAAAGCGGCCGCCAAGGGGCTCAACAGCCGCGGCATTGCCAAGCTCGTGCAAGTGCTATTGCCCCAAGTGAATGGAGCCCTGCACGAAACGCTCAGCCGATCCCTGGTGGACCAACTCGGAGGATTGGGCCGGGAAGAGGCTGTGATGGAGGTGCATTTCCCACAAACGCGCGAACGGCTGGATCGCGCACTGAAGCGGCTGAAGTTCGAGGAGCTCTTTTTCATCCAGCTTCAACTGCTCAAGCAGAAACAGCTGATGCAACAGGAGGTGGGGGGCAACGTGTTCGGCCAAGTGGGGGAGCTGTTCAATACCTTTTATTCGCACCACTTGCCCTTCGAGCTTACCGGGGCCCAGAAACGGGTGGTGAAGGAGATCCGCCGAGACATGGCCTCGGGACACCAGATGAACCGCCTGCTGCAGGGGGACGTGGGCAGCGGGAAGACGCTGGTGGCCTTGTTGTGCATGCTCTTGGCACTGGACAATGGGTTCCAAGCCGCACTGCTGGCCCCTACCGAGGTGCTTGCCCAGCAACATTTCCGCTCCATTTCCCGCTTTCTGGAAGGTTTGCCCGTGCGCGTGAGGCTGCTTACCGGTACCACCAAGGCGGCCGGGCGCAAGAGCCTGCTCACTGCGTTGAAGGCAGGTGAGGTCCACATCCTCGTAGGCACCCACGCCCTCTTGGAAGACCGTGTGGTGTTCCAGCGCTTGGGCCTGGTGGTGATCGATGAGCAGCACCGCTTCGGGGTGCAGCAGCGCGCCCGCATGCAGGCCAAGGCCGAGGTGCCGCCGCACGTACTGGTGATGACCGCCACGCCCATCCCGCGTACCTTGGCCATGACCCTGTACGGCGACCTGGACGTGAGCGTGATCGACGAACTGCCGCCGGGGCGGAAACCCATCCGCACGGTGCACCGCTACGACCATTCGCGCAATGCCATGTTCGCCTTCCTGGAGTCAGAGATCCAAAAAGGGAGGCAGGTCTACGTGGTGTACCCGCTGATCGAGGAAAGTGAGAAAAGCGACCTGAAGGACGTGGCCGACGGGTTCGAGAGCCTCTCGCGGCGGTTCCCGCTGCCCAAGTATGCCGTGGGCATGGTGCACGGGCGCATGACCCCGGAGGTGAAGGATTACGAGATGGCGCGCTTCACCAAGGGGGAAACCAATGTGCTGGTGGCCACCACCGTGATCGAGGTGGGCGTGGACGTGCCCAACGCCAGCGTGATGGTGGTGGAGAACGCCGAACGCTTCGGGCTTTCCCAGTTGCACCAGCTGCGCGGAAGGGTGGGGCGCGGCGCCGAGCACAGCTACTGCATCCTGATGACCGGCGACAAGCTCGGCAATGACAGCCGTACGCGCATCAACACCATGGTGCGCACCCAGGACGGCTTCGAGATCAGCGAGGTGGACCTGCGCCTGCGCGGCCCCGGCGACCTGATGGGCACCCAGCAGAGCGGAGTACCGCAGTTGCACTTGGCCGACCTGGTGCAGGACGCCGACCTATTGCAACAGGCCCGGCGCACCGCGCAACGCCTGCTGGATGAGGACCCGGAGCTCCGGCACCCCGGCAACGCACTGATCGCCGCCGCCCTGCAGGAGCAGATGAAGGACAGGGCAGTGTGGGGCAGGATCGGGTGAAATTTGACAGGACGGCTGGCTGATCGACGAACCGCAAACGCGCGGATCGGAACGGAAGCGGATCAGGTGCTCAGCGCTTCCCGCTTGCGCAAGTTGTCCGGGTCCAGCACATGGGTCAGGGCACCGGCGGCGATCAAGGCCTGCGCCGCACCATAGCCCACCATGCTCCACAGCGGGGCCCATGACATGGGCAAACGGAAACGCTCCAGTGTCAGCAGGCTGCCCGAGGCCATGAGCAACAGGGCGCCCGCCATCACCATCCAAAAGCTGTTGGGGTAGGTGCGCCGGAACCGGAAGGCGGCGGCCATGCCCATGAAGGCCAGCGCGGAGAGATAGGCGATCACCGGCAGGCCGAGGCCCTCCTCCACGTGGGGAAGCAGGTCCCAGGTGAAAAAGAAGAAGTAGGTGCCGATGCCCACGGTGATCAGCGAAGCGGGCAACAGGCCTTCCAAGGCACTGACCGCGGCCATGTTCTGGATAAAGGCGAACGCATAGCAGAGCTGTGCCAGGAAGAAGGCGCCAAGGCCCACGATGAAATTGAAATTATCCACGTGGGTGAACATCAGGGCCACATCACCGATCAACGAAAAGAACAAACCGGCCTGGATCAGCAGGGTGAACCGGTCGCCCACGCGGCGGCTGTTGAAAAAGAACCACGACGAGAGGATGAGCATCAACAGGGGCCTGCAGGCATATTCCAGCGCGTGCAAGTCCTTCAATTGGGCCACGCAGGTGCCCACTAGGGCAAGCACGTACAAGGTGCCGTTCAGCAAGGTGTTTTTCCCGGGGTGCATGCAGGGCCCGAAGATAATGGACCGCCTATGCTTGCTTTCGCTTTGCCTATGGCCCATGGCTACTTTCGCGGCCCGGCCGCCCAACGGCCCGGAACCTCCCCATGCGCATCTCCTGGAACTGGCTTCGCACGCTGACCACTGCCGGCGACCTATCCCCCATGCAGGCGGCCGACATCCTCACCAGCACCGGACTGGAAGTGGAACGCTTGGAAACCGTGGAGCCTGTACCGGGCATGCTGGCCGGGGTAGTGGTGGGAGAGGTGCTCACCTGCGTGAAGCACCCGGGCGCGGACCGGTTGCATGTATGCACGGTGGATACCGGGGACGGATCTCCGGAACAGATCGTCTGCGGTGCGCCCAACGTGGCTGCGCTGCAAAAGGTGCTTGTGGCCACTGTGGGCACCACGCTGCACCCCTTGGGAGGTGGGCCGTTCACCATCAAGAAGGCCAAGATCCGCGGGGTGGAAAGCAACGGCATGATCTGCGCAGCCGATGAACTCGGCCTGGGCACCGACCACGCCGGCATCATGGTGCTGGATGCGTCGGCCAAGCCGGGCACGCCTGCTGTGGAGCAACTGGAACTGAAAGGCGACCACGTCCTGGAGATCGGCCTCACGCCCAACCGCTCCGATGCCATGGGCCATTGGGGCGTGGCCCGCGACCTGGTTGCCGCACTGAATTACCGCACCGGCAGCAAACACCGCGTGCTGTTGTCCCCGGTGGAGCTTTTCAAGCAGGATGATCAGGCCGGTACGGTCACCGTGGAGGTGCAAGACCCGCATGCGGCACCGCGCTATGCGGGGCTAACGCTCACGGGCATCACCGTAGGGCCTTCACCGGCCTGGTTGCAGGAGCGCCTGCAAAGCATCGGGCTCAAGCCCATCAACAACGTGGTGGACGTCACCAACTTCGTGCAGCACGAACTGGGCCAGCCGCTCCATGCCTTCGATGCGGACAAGCTCGAGGGTGGAAGGATCATTGTGCGGAAAGCTGCAACGGGCGAGCGCTTGATCACCTTGGATGGGCAGGACCGCGCGCTCAGCACCGAAGACCTGGTGATCGCCGATGCGGAAAAGGCCGCCTGCATCGCCGGGGTGCTCGGAGGCGCCAGCAGCGGCGTCTCGGAAAGCACTACCGCCATCTTCCTGGAAAGCGCCTGCTTCGATGCGGTCACCATCCGCCGCACCGCCCGCCGCCATGGGCTGAACACCGATGCTTCGTTCCGTTTTGAACGCGGTGTGGATCCGGAGATCACGGTGTATGCGTTGAAACGCGCGGCCTTGCTGCTGAAGGAGGTGGCGGGTGCATGCATCAGTTCGGCCGTCACGGACATCGCACGACCAAGGCCCTGGGCGGAGGTGCAGCTGAATTTCGCCGCAGTGGACCGGCTTTGCGGCATGCCCATTGAACCGGACCACGTGGTGCACATCCTGGAGCTGCTGGATTGCCGTACCAGCGAACGGGATGCACGGGGCGTGCGCGTGCAAGTACCGCCCTACCGCGCCGACGTGCTGCGCGAAGCCGACCTGGTGGAGGAGGTGTTGCGCATTCACGGCTACGACCGCGTGCCCCTGCCGGAGCGCTTGATGGTGCCTGCCGTGCGGCAGCCGGACACCACCGATGAAGGCTTTCGGCAACGCTTGGCCCAGCACTTCGCCGCACGCGGCTTCCGCGAGGTGATGACGCCCTCGCTGGTGAACGGTGCGCGCACGGTGAAGTTGGGTGCTGCGCAAAAAGCGCAATTGGTGCACCTGAGGAATCCGCTCAGCGCCGAGCTCGACGTGCTGCGCCCCACCATGCTGTTCGGCCTGCTGCAAAGTGCCGCCCACAACCTGGCCCGCCAGCAGCACAACTTGCGTTTTTTCGAAGAAGGACGCATCTACGAGGTGCAGGCGGACGGCACCACGGTGGAAAGCGAACGCACCGCCCTGCTGATCACGGGCAACCAGGAAGCGGAGAGCTGGCGCGGCAAGGCGCACCCAACCGAACTCGCCGACGTGAAGGCCGAGGTGGAATTGCTGATGGACCGCTTGGGGCTGGCCAAGAACGCCGCAGTGGCCATGGTGGAACATCCGCTGCTTTCCGCGGTGGTGGAAGTAAAGCACGGGAAGCGCACGGTGGCCGTGATGGGCGCCGTGAAGCCATCGGTGGCCAAGGCGTTTGAAGTGCACCAACCGGCATGGTATGCCGAACTGATGGACGCCGAGCTGGTCCGGCTGCTGCGAACGGGCAAGGCCTCGTACCAGGAGGTGGCCAAGTTCCCTGCCGTGCGCCGCGACCTGAGCCTGTTGCTGAACAGCGCAGTGGATTATGCCACGCTGGAGCGTACCGCCTTCCAGGCCGAGCGCAAGCTGCTGCGCGAAGTGGGCCTCTTCGACGTGTACGAGGGGGACAAGCTGCCCAGCGGCAAAAAGAGCTATGCATTGAGCTTCATCCTGCAGGACACGGAAAAAACCCTCACCGACGAGCAGGTCGAAAAGGCCATGGGCCGCATCCGCCTGGCACTGGAGAAGGAGGTGGGGGCGGAGCTGCGCGGGTGAGGAAGAGGACGCCTCCCTTTCCCGGAACGGAACGCGGCTGCACGGACCGTGAACCTTCTTGAACACGTGGAGGATGGACATGGGCATGAAGGCCAGGGCATTTCTTCCTACCCGGATTATGCAGCAGGGTTCGTTGCGAGGGTCGAAATCACAAGGACAGCGCGGGTTTCACCGAGAAGGAATAGCACAAGCTATTGTGCCTAAGGGAAAACCGGCGATGCGTACGCTGCCGCAGCGATTTCGGGCCGTAGTAGAAATCCTGCTGCATATTCCGGGTCCTACTGAACGGGCTGGATCCGGAAAGGAGCCGGGCAAGCCGCGAAGGGGTTGACCGGAGCCAGGGCTATCGCGTCTTATTCCCCGGTCAGGCATGGGATTTTGTGCGACACCCTTTGGGGTCGAACTCCATTTATCGTGTTATTGCTACGCTCTGTGACCCCGTTGGGGTCAGTTGAGAAAACACGACTGGTGACCCCGAAGTGGGTCACACAACGTAGAAACCACATCCTGCGCGGTGGTCGACCCCAAAGGGCGTCGCACAGTGCATACCTTTCTGTGCTGCTGGTAAGACGCGATAGCCCTGGACCGGAGCGACCAACGCCCCGGCCCGTCCCTATTTTCGCCCTTCATGAAACTGATCTCCTTCAATGTGAACGGCATACGCGCGGCGGTGGGCAAGGGCTTCATTGAAAGCATGCGCGCCGTGGACGCCGACATCATTTGCCTGCAGGAAACCAAGGCCACCCCGCAGCAGGTGGCCGATGCCCTTGCCGGCCTGGGCGGATACACCATACACGCCCATTCCGCAGAGAAAGCAGGCTACTCGGGCACTGCCGTGCTCAGCCGCCAGAAACCCGAGCGCGTGGACCTCGGCATCGGCATCGCCGAGCACGACACTGAAGGCCGGGTGATCACCGCCACCTTCGCCGACCACATCGTGGTGTGTGCATACGTGCCCAACAGCGGCGAAGGATTGAAGCGGTTGAGCTATCGGCAGCAGTGGGACAAGGACCTTCGCCAATACTTGGTGAAACTGGCTGCGGGCAAACGCCCGGTGATCTTCACCGGAGACCTGAACGTGGCGCACCAGCCCATCGACATCGCTCGGCCGAAAACCAACTACAACAAAACGGCCGGCTATACCCAGGCGGAGATCGACGGCATGTCGGCCTTGATGGACGCGGGATTTACCGACACCTTCCGCCACCGCCATCCCGATGAGGTCAAGTACAGTTGGTGGAGCTTCCGCATGAATGCCAGGGCCCGCAACGTGGGCTGGCGCATCGACTACGTGCTGGTGAGCAGGGGCTTCGAAAAGAAGGTGAAAGAAGCGTTCATCCTCAATGAAATCATGGGCAGCGACCATTGCCCGGTGGGGGTCACTTGGTAACCGGGGCTTGAAGCGTGCAACTTGCAGCTGCATCATTCTACGCCGCAGGTAAAACAAACCGCATGAAGACCCTGCTCAAACTGGAGGAACTGGCCCAGCTGCTCGTTTGCACCGTCACCCTGTGGATGCACGAAATGCCTTGGTGGGGCTACCTGCTGCTGCTGCTTGGCCCGGATGTAGGCATGGCGGGGTACGTGGTAGGGCCGCGAACGGGAGCGTTCACCTACAACCTGCTTCATCACAAGGGCATGGCACTGGCCGTGGCCGGCATCGGCATCGGCGGCGCCTATCTCGGCGTGCCGCTTGGGGCGCTCACCACGATCCTCCTTCCCGCAGGGGTCATCCTGTACGGCCATGCCTGCTTGGACCGCCTGTTCGGCTTCGGCCTGAAATACACGGATGCTTTTGCCCACACCCACCTCGGATGGATCGGCCGTGAAAGACGACCCGTGGAACAGTGATCAGGCCCATGCGCATCCTGCTGTTGGACAACTACGATAGTTTCACCTGGAACTTGTTCCACCTGCTGGCGCCCATGGCGGAGGTGGACGTGGTGCGCAATGATGCGATCACCGTGGAGAAGGCCGCGCAGTATGACCGCATTGTGCTTTCGCCGGGGCCCGGCTTGCCGTCGGAGGCGGGCGTGATGCCCCGGCTGGTGCACGCGCTGCTGCCCACGCATCCCATCCTCGGCGTTTGCCTCGGATTGCAGGCCATCGTGGAGGAATGCGGCGGGAAGTTGTACAACCTTTCCGCCGTGCGGCACGGCGTGGCCCTGCCCTGCATTCCCGAACTGCCGGAGGACCCGCTCTTCCATGGGCTTGGTGCATCCTTCCCGGTGGGCCTCTACCACAGTTGGGCAGCCGATCCAGCACGCCTGCCGACGGACTTGCGGGTGATCGCCCGCAGCGGGGAAGGCACGGTAATGGCTGTGCGGCATGCCACCTTCCCCGCATGGGCCGTGCAATTCCATCCGGAAAGTGTGCTAACGCCCCAAGGGCCGCGGATCATCCGCAACTGGTTGGAGCACTGCCCGGCCCACTAGCCCATGCGGTGGAGCGGCGCCCGGTTTTCAACCGAAATGGACCACCGATCGTTGATGGAACAAACACCAAAGGCGCAGATCACCATCCATGGGCCGATAACTTCGCCCCATGTTCCGTTGCCTCGTGTTTCCCGCTTTGGTGGCAGCCGGTAGCCTGTGTGCGCAAAACGTGCTTCAGCGCACCTTGCAGAACGACACCATGCCCAACCTGTTGCCCAACCCGGGTTTCGAGGAATACCAGAGCGTGCCCTGCGGCTGGACGCAGCAGGCGCGCAAATTCGGCGAGGAACTGATGGTGGCCTGGAACTCGCCCACGGAAACCACGCCGGACCTGTTCACCACCGAGGCGGACCGCAACTGCTGGAGCAATCCGGCGAAACGCACCGGTGGCAAGGCGGCACCGCGTACGGGCAAGGCCATGGCCGGCATCAAGGTGCGCGGCAAGGGAAACACCCCTACGTGGTGGCATGAATACCTGCAGGTGGAGCTGAACGCCACCATGGAGGCGGGAACCCGCTATGTGGTGGAGTGCTGGGCCAGGTTGGCGGAGTTCAGCGAACATGCCAGCGGGAACATCGGCCTCTATCTGTCGCCCGTGGCCATTGGCACGGGCAACAACCTGCCGCTCTACTTCACCCCGTGCGTAAATGCCGAACAAGTGGTGAAGGGCGGACGCTGGCGGTTGGTCAGCGGCGTGGTGGAAGCAACAGGCAACGAACGCTTCCTGGTGATCGGCAACTTCTACAGCGACGAGGCCACGCCCTTCGAAAAGCAGGAAACCGGCGAACGGGGCAGCTACTACTTCATCGACGACGTGAGCGTGCGCGTGGCACCGGCCGGGAGCAAACCCACGCCAAAGCCCAAGGAGAGCGTGCCGCCGCCGCCCAAGCAAGTGGTGGCGGACCGCACCAGCACCAAGGAAGTGGCCCTGCCCCGCATGGAGCCGCCGGCAGTGGGCAAGAGCGTGCGCTTGGACAACATCGGGTTTGAGTTTGCCAAGGCCACACTGACGCCTGAAAGCAAGAAGGAGCTGGATGAACTGGCCGACATGCTCATTGACTACCCCAACATGCGCATCGAAGTGGAGGGCCACACCGATGACGTGGGCAGCGAGGCGTTCAACCAAACCCTCAGCGAGGAGCGGGCCAAGGCCGTGGTTGATTTTCTGCGGGGCAGGAAGGTGGAGCAGGAACGGATAGGCTGGAAGGGCTTTGGCAAAAGCAGGCCATTGGTGCCCAATACAAGCGAAGAGAACAAGGCGCTCAACCGCAGGGTGGAATTCCGCGTGATCGAAAAATAAGGGGACTACACCGGGCTACGAACCCGGCGAAAAGAGATCACGGCGCCGGGCAGGTTACACCCGCTCGTCGATCATGCGGCGTGCAAGGTCCAGGATGCGCGTGTCATCCAAGGCCACAATGCCGCCTCCGGGGCCCTCTTCCACATGCACGCCCATGGGCTTCCCGTTGCTGTGGCTGTATCCCCCGAAATAATTCCAGACCGTCTCCACGTTCAGGTCCAGTTCCTTGGCGATGCGGTGGATGCTCCCGTCGGGCAAGCGGTCCTTGATGTCGCGCAGCTCATTGAAGGTGATGTTCATGGCTTGGAGGATTTGGAATGGATGCCCTGAAGGTA
>ENA-UOUJ01000565-UOUJ01000565.1-activated-sludge-metagenome-genome-assembly--contig:-NODE-565-length-24012-cov-15.864048_pt1 | contig 24012 bp, 21 predicted proteins | sample MGYA00249839_ERZ747224 | MGnify/ENA primary metagenome ERZ747224 (study PRJEB28782, sample SAMN03220277) | activated sludge metagenome | biome: wastewater; feature: sewage sludge; material...
AATTTGCCTCATCATAAGTGACTGTTTTTTGTCAACCTATTTTAGGCATGCACAAATAAATGTCAAATATCAAATTTCAAATCAATTAACTTTTCTCCGGTAACTTGCGCCCTGAAATTAAGACACGATATAACTATGGATACAATATCATTTGACATTGTTATCATTGGGGGCGGATGTGTAGGACTGGCAACAGCTTATAAGATCAACACCCGGCACCCGCATTTGAAAATAGCAGTATTAGAAAAAGAGAACCGTGTTTCGGCACATCAAACCGGGAGAAATTCCGGCGTAATCCATTCGGGCATTTACTATAAACCCGGATCCTACAAGGCAAAAAACTGTGTGGACGGGCGAAGGGAACTGGTAGCTTTTGCAAAAGAATACGGTGTAAAACATGATATCTGCGGTAAAGTAATTGTGGCAACACAGGAAGATGAGCTGGCGCACATGAACAAAGTGTACCAGAACGGAATAGCTAACGGCGTGGAGGATATACGGCTGATAACAGCTCAGGAAATAAAAGATATTGAGCCTTACTGCGAAGGCATTGCCGGTATATGGGTAGGGTGCACAGGCATTATAGATTATGCAGGCTTTACGGAGAAACTAGCTGAACTGTTAGTGGAAAAATTTGAAGGCAGCAAAGTGTTCCTGAACACAGAAGTAAAGGATTTTATAAAGGAAGGCAACAAAACCATTATAAAAACCAACAGGCAAAATTTTGAAGCGAAATATATAATAGCCTGTGCCGGGCTGCAAAGCGACCGCATAGCCCAAAAAGAAGGAACCGGAACGGATACGGCTATTGTTGGCTTTCGGGGCGATTACTACGATCTGAGCGAGACAGGAAGAAGCAAAGTAAAAAATCTTGTTTACCCGGTACCTAATCCGCAATTCCCGTTTCTTGGCGTGCATTTTACAAGAATGGTAGATGATAGTGTAGAATGCGGTCCCAATGCCGTATTTGTATTTAAAAGAGAAGGCTACAGCAAAACCGCTTTTAGTTTAACGGATACAGCCGCGGCATTATCGTATGGCGGCACCTGGAAATTCTTCGCTAAACACTGGCGCTTTGGATTAGATGAATACCGGGGCGCTTTTTCAAAATCCTACTTCCTGAAACGCCTGCAAAAACTGATACCTTCCTTAACTGCAGCAGATATTATACCCGGCCGCGCAGGCGTACGTGCCATGGCACTTTCGCGTGAAGGCAATATGATAGATGATTTTAAGATTGAAGCAGGGCATAACGCTATTCATGTGCTGAACGCCCCTTCGCCGGCGGCCACTGCCGCGCTGGCTATTGGTAGCGCGGTACAGGAAATAGCAACAACCCAATTCCATCTTTCATAGATGATGCACATAGGGATTTGTCTCCTGTCAACACATAATCATAGGGACATAGATACACATAGATATTTGCTTCCTTCTATTGTGTTCCTATGCTTCTACTGTGTCTATGTGGTTAGCATATTTTTGTTTAACACATAGGATCATAGGTACATAGGTGCACATAGGATTTTGCTTCCTTCTATTGTGTTCCTATGCTTCTACTGTGTCTATGTGGTTAGCATATTTTGTTTAACACATAGGATCATAGGCACATAGGCGCACATAATTTTTTTCTTGCTATTGTGAATCACAACTTGATAAATATCTTCTTCCGGTAAAGTATATACGCGGGAACAAAGTTAATGGCAACAAAAAACAACGCATATACCCAGCTTGCCAGTTCGGGTTGCATCCCTGCCTGCACCAGTTCATTAACCACCAGCTCATTAAGGGGCAGTCCGCCAAATCCGGCCCTGTAAAAAAATAAAGCCAGCACATCTGCCAGCACATATACCGCAATAGCGTTGGCGCCAAATATAACGCCGGTACGTACCCATTTTTTATATCCCCGTATATCCACTATAAAATACAATGCGCCCAGCAGTAAAGCACCCAATCCCGAAGTTACCAGCACAAAAGAGCTTGTCCACAGATTCTCATTTACGGGGAAAGTCAATCCCCAGAAATATCCGGCGATAGCTGAAAAAAGCCCTGCCGTCATAAGATAATTAACTTTTTCACCGGGGCTAAACCTGCTGATCATTAACCGCCCCGCAAGCATACCCGTAATGCCGCTCACAATAGCAGGTATGGTGCTCAGGATACTTTCGGGATCCCAGGTACCCTGCCACATTTTACCCGGCAGGTACTTACTGTCCACCCAGGCCACGATGTTCACGCCCGGTTCCAGCATTACTTTACCAACGCCGGGGGTAGGAATAAGCGTTAATGCCAGCCAGTAGCCCACAAGCAAAACAACGGCTATCCATGCCTGTTGTTTCCAGTTGGTATTAAGGAAAAGTACAGCACAAAACATAAATACCAGGGCAATACGGTGCAGTGTTCCTGTCCAGCGCACATTGCTGAAATCAAATTCAGGCATAAGATTAAGGAACATGCCTACGGCAAATATTTTAAGCGAACGGAAGACGATCTTTTTATATAAGCTGCTTTTAGCCGTGCCGTCAGTTAACCTTTTTGTATACGCATACACAATAGAAACACCAATTACAAAAAGAAAGACCGGTGCAATGGTATCGGTAAAGGATAACCCGTTCCATTTGCTGTGACGGAGTGTAAAATACACATACTGTTCATTCCCGGGGAAATTTACCATAATCATTGCAGCTATGGTAAAACCTCGCAGGGCATCGAGCGAAATAAGCCGGTTGGATTGCAGCAACATATAGTAAAATTGGCAGCTAACGGGTTTAGTATTCCGGGGCTCACTCGCGGCTATACTGTCATATAGCAGCATATCTTTTTGATTCTTCAGCAATGAAAGAGCAGGTTTTTGTGCAATGATACTGCCCGGTTAATATGAAAATGCATAAAATAAGGCAGCGCCGGGAATTGAGGAGTTGGAAAAGAAGGGTAAAATAAGGCTATTAAAAGTAGAAATATACGTTGAAACAAAACCGCAATCCCGGCAATTTAGTTATGCGCACCTTACACCCCACACCTTATACCCTACACCACCCCATCAATATACATTCTTCGGGCAGGGTATCCCCTTTCCCGCATTGCCACGGTTAAAATCGCGGTCATTAAACAGCCTGAAGCTGACTGTAATCCCTGAAAAATAATACCAGTCTTTGGTTTTCGGGTTTCCTCTTACCGTTCCTTCCGCCGGATAAACAGGGTTGCCGTTTTTCAGTTCGCCGCCACGGTATGCCATTTCAACGGCTTTCGGACCCCTGGCAGCCAGTAAGATATTACGGTCAACATATTTGGTACTCACATTATCCAAGTAATCGGTAAATGTTTTATTGAACCGGAACTCCCAGCCTAAGGAAACATTACGGGTAACGGCAAAGCGTATGCCCCCACCAAAGGGTATAGAAATATTTTGGCTACTACTTCTTTTCCTGTCAGGATATTCGGGCAACCCCTGTCCTTCAGTACTCAAATTACCCAAACCTATTTTTTTGCCTAATGAATCATAAGTATAAGGTCCCATATTAAAGACCGACACCCCTGCAAATACATACGGCGTATACCTTTTCTCCATAATATCGAAGAATTCGTATACGCCGGCAAGACTGGCATCATATATTTTAGAATAAAAGCTCAGGTTACGCTGGCGGCGCTGCAAATTGCTGCTATAGCTGTCTGCACCCTGGATATTACCATAGGTAATAAGCCCTCTTAAGGAAATCTTATCGGTTAAAGCGTAGCTCGCGCCTAATGCACCCGCAGGCTTCGACTGGGAAAAAGTGTAGGTACTTTCCTGTAGCTCACCCTGGTAATTGGCAAAGCCACCAAAAGCTTCTATGCTTACATTTTTTAATATTCCCTGGGAATATACAGCAGAGGTGCTTAGCAATAATGCTAAAATAAATATTTGTTTCAAAGGCATTCTTTTAGAGATACGGTATAATAACGCACAAGTTGGGTAAAAATTAAGTGACATGGAAATAAAACAGTAACAGCTCTAAAAACAATGCCATTTTTATTTTTTTCTGCTTCTGCAATACCGGGTATACTTAATTTTCAGGTATATTTTAAACAGTTCCCCATAAGCTTTGAGGATATTCACCTTTAGTAACCAATGCGTTAATATTGTTTTCCACACCCGGAGCGTCTTCTTTGTACGTTACGCCAAACCATTCGGCGCGGGTAGGAATAACTTTTAAAGCATTATCGGACATTTTAATGAACTCGGCGGCCACATCCACCACGTATATTTCGGCTTTAGGCTGGTTGATGTTTTTTTGTAAAAATGTGTTAAACATTTCTTTGCAGATACTGAAAACATAGGGCGTAAAGCACCAGAAATTCATAGAAACCTTTGAATCTGAAGGAACCTCCGTTTTATTGCCATCCTCTTCATATACAATTTTGCCGCCATCGCGGTATATTTTTGTACGTTCCGCAATTTCTACCAGGTTCCCGGAAGCATCCACTTTGCATACTCCCCGGCTAACCGAACCGTTATCTGAAAGCGTTTTAATTAATTCGTATCCGATTAAGCCAAACACATGATCATTTGCCTGCGTTGTCAAAAACCGGTATGCCTTTTCAAAAGCATCGCGGCCGTAGAAATCATCGGCATTAATTACAATAAAAGGTTCGTGTACCGCAGGGGAAGCACATAAAACTGCGTGTGCCGTTCCCCAGGGCTTGGCCCGGTCTGCGGGTATATCGTAGCCTTCTGCAAATGATTGCATATCCTGGAATACATAATCAATAGCAATTTTTCCTCTGAGCTTAGGTTCAAAAATGGCTTTGAAATCTTCAGTAAATTCTTTCCTGATAATAAATACCACTTTGCCAAACCCTGCACGGCAGGCATCATAAATAGAATAATCCATGATCGTTTCACCAGAAGGACCGAACCGTTGTATTTGCTTTAAACTGCCATACCGGGAGGCCATCCCCGCTGCCATAATTACTAATGTAGGTTTCATCCGTATGTTTTTTGCTGTTAAACTTAACTTGATATACTATTCCTTTTTTCCTTTCATTCTTCAAACATGTGCGAAAATAAAGAATTAACGCTAAACCAGGGTTAACCGATGATAGTTAATATAGTTAATATATTTAACTAATGAAATAATGCAGCGTTTCTTCCTTATTTTTATCGCGGCAGCAATACCAGTAAACCCTTTATCTCTTTACTATGTATTACCCCTATTCAGAAAAAGTAACGCTTGAAATAGACGCCAGGGCGCAGCTTGGTGAAGGCGCATTATGGCATCCCACAGAAAATAAATTGTATTGGGTAAATATAGAAGGCAGAACGCTTCATATATACGACCCCGTTACCAAAGAAAATCAATCTTTTTTGGTAAAAGAAAGAGTGGGCACGGTTGTTCCGGTAAAAAGCGGCGGCGCTTTGGTTGCCCTGCAAAATGGCATTCATTTCATTAATACCCAAACAGGCACGTTACAATTCATTGCCCACCCCATTACCCATAGCGATATCCGTTTTAATGATGGCAAATGCGATCCTTCGGGGAGGTTCTGGGTGGGCAGCATGCACCTGCGGTTTACAGAAGGAGTAGCTTCGTTATACCGGATGAATACGGATAAAACAGTGCATAAGATGCTGGATGACGTTACCGTTTCTAACGGTATTGCCTGGACGAAAGATAAGAAAACAATGTATTATGTTGACAGCCACCTGCGCAGGATAGACGCTTTTAACTATAATGATGCAGATGGATCCATTACCAACAGAAGAACAGTAGTAACGATACCGGAAGGCGGCGGCTCGCCCGATGGCATCGCGCTGGATGCAGAGGACAAAATATGGGCAGCGCTCTGGGGCGCTAACGCGGTGGGCAGATTTGATCCGCAGACAGGCGGGCTACTGCAAAAAATTGAAGTGCCCGCGCCGAACGTTTCTTCCGTTGCTTTTGGAGGAAAAGACTTAGACACATTGTACATTACTACCGCCCGGGGAGAATTATCGGAAGCGCAACTGGCGGCTTACCCGTTAAGTGGTGGATTGTTTTCGGTAAAACCGGGAGTAAAAGGGGTGCCTGCTGAGTTTTATACAGGAATGATCACTGAATAAGGTAAATAAAGCTAACCGTGGTTATGGTGTAAATATTCCTGCAGGATAATAGTAGCCGCAATTTCATCAATTATGGCTTTATTGCGGCGTTGTTTCTTTTTCATTCCCATGTCTATCATAGCCTGTACCGCCATTTTAGAGGTATACCGCTCATCTGCTTTTTCAACAGGCATGCCGGGAAAAGCCTTTTTTATTTTTTCAACTACTTTTTGCACCAATATGGTGGCGTGTGTATCTGAGTCATCGAGATTTTTGGGCTCCCCTATAATTATTTTTTCTACCTGTTCCCGTTCAAAATAGCTTTTCAGAAAATCAATAAGTTTGGGAGACTCAACAGTAGTTAAACCGGTGGCAATGATCTGCAATGGATCGGTAACGGCAATGCCGGTTCGTTTTAACCCGTAGTCAATAGCGAGTATGCGTGGCATGATGCGAAGATAGGGTGTATTGTATTTTTTTAATACATAAGTTTTTGCATTTCCTATTGTGTTTGTATGGTACTATTGTGGCTATGTGCTTTTTCTTTGAACACATAGGATCATAGGCACATAGGCGCACATAGTTTTTTATGTTCTCTATTGTGTTCCTGTGTTTTCTACTGTGTCTATGTGGTTGATGCATTTTTTAACACACAGGTTTTGTATTCTCTATTGTGTTCCTATGGTACTATTGTGGCTATGTGCTTTTTCTTTGAACACATAGGATCATAGGCACATAGGCGCACATAGGTTTTTGTGTTCTCTATTGTGTTCCTATGTTTTCTACTGTGGCTATGTGGTTAATGCATTTTTTAATACACAAGTTTTGCATTCTCTATTGTGTTTCTATGGTCCTATTGTGGCTATGTGTTTTTTCTTTGAACACATGGGATCATAGGCACATAGGCGCACATGGTTTTTTGTGTTCTCTATTGTGTTCCTATGTTTTCTACTGTGGCTATGTGGTTAATGCATTTTTTAATACACAAGTTTTGCATTCTCTATTGTGTTTCTATGGTCCTATTGTGGCTATGTGCTTTTTTTCAGCACACTATTTAAAACCAGCGTCAAAAATGCTGATCGCTTTATTTAGCCAGTTCCAGCCCGAACAGCAAAGGAGTAGTATTGACCAACGCATGCAAAAGTGCCGCGTAAAAAACATTACCGGTTTTAATGTATACGTATCCGTAGGCCCAGCCGCCAATGCTTGCCAGCCCAACAAAAATAATGGACCCTGCATGCGCATGCACCAACCCAAAAATAACACTGGTGATAGCGAGCGCCGTATAAACACCCATTTTGGTTTTACCCGTTCTTTCCATACCATAAGCCACGGCACATAACAATACCGTAACCAGCGCCGGGAACCATTGCATATTACCGTTTAACGCGTAGCCGGTAAGCAGTGAAACTGCCGTAAGAATTGCCAACCCCCACATCCAGAATGTTTTCCATGAACCCAACTGCCCGATGCGTTTAGCCAGCATATTTTGCAGCAACCCGCGAAAAACCAGTTCTTCAAAAAGAGCGGTATGTAAAAAAACAGACAGCAACGACCTGGCAACCTTCGAGGTAATGAAAATATGAACCGCATCTTCATTTTTAAGCTTTATAAAATTAACCGCCAACCCAATAATAAATACAAAAGCATAAAAGGCCAGCCATACCCATACTACGGTAAAGAGGTATTTCCATTTAAATACAGGATAAAAACCCACATCCCGTATATGCCGCACCGTTACAAAAGCAAAAACCGCTGCAAGCATCACCGTTATACGGTAAACCGAATCAAATCCCCCGCCGTTAAAAGGAAGATTGCCAGAAGGTTTGGCATCTATAAGCGTTACAGGAAAAAAGAACAGCACAAAAACCACGAAATCAAGCCAGTCTAACTTTGCGCCCGTATTTGTTCTTGCGGCAAATGCCATTACCGGAAAAAAGAGAAGATAAGGCACGAGAAAAAGCGTACCCTGCAAAGGATTTTGTTGATTAAACCCTACATAACTGAAATACAGCAGCGCCAGCAGCAATGGGAAAAGGAATATCAGGCGAATATCCGCTTTCATACTTTTCCTCAACCGGTCCGACACCACAGGCTTACCCAGCGAAAAGAGCATAAAATACAATACAATAAAATAAGGTAATGCGATAAAGATATCCGCAGCCGGATGGTGTTTCCAGGAAAACAGCATAAAAATCAGCGACAATAAAGCGGTATATACTCCGGAAGTGATCAGCGACTTTTTGAAAGATGCCGGGATTGTCATGAAAAGGGGTATTTAGGGTATCAGCCAACCTTTGCTGATCCATAAATGTCGGACATTTCAGGTTGCACCCAAAATTTTAAGCACAATGGCTGAAACGGGATATGCTGCCTGCGCTTTATCGAAAAAAAATATCCCCGATCACAAAAAAAGAAAATACTACGCTGGCTATACCATTGGCAGTCATGAAAGCAATATTCACCCTCCTCAGATCATTGGGGTTTACAATGGAATGCTGGTAGATGAGCATACCAATAAATACCGCAACGCCTACCCAGTACCACACGCCAAACCGGCCGTATAGACCTGCTGTTATAACCAGTAATGCGGATAGCAGGTGTAATATCTCGGATATCCGCAATGCGCTTTTTTTACCCAATGCAGCGGGAATGGAATAGAGCTGCTGCGACTTATCGAACTCTTCATCCTGCAGTGAATAAATGATATCAAAACCACTCACCCAAAATAGCACCGTGAAGGAAAACAGCAAGGGCAACCAGTCGAACCGGCCGGCAACCGCCAGGTAAGCGCCAATAGGCGCAAGGCTTAATCCTAATCCAAGTACCAAATGGCATAAAGGTGTAAAACGTTTGGTATAACTATAGCCCAATACTACAAACAGTGCTACCGGCGCCAAAAAGAAGCATAGCGTATTGATAAAAAAACAGGTGATCATAAACAATATACAGGACAATACAGTAAACCACAATGCATGATTGGCCTTAATGATACCTGCAGGAATTTCTCTGATAGCAGTACGCGGGTTCCTGGCATCAAAGCTCCTGTCGAGATAACGGTTAAAAGCCATAGCGGCGCTGCGGGCAGTGATCATGCAAAAGATAACAAGAATAAATTTCACTATTAATTCCTTCCACAAAATAAAATTAGTAATGTCCTGCCCCCATCCAATCGTTCTGCCCAAACTCCATTGGTTACCAAGAGGGAAATAATATACCCCCAGGAAAAAACCAATCATTGCAAAAGGCATTGCAAAAATGGTATGGGAGAATTTAATAAGGGAAAGATAATTTTTAACCTGCGCCATGCTGCAAAGTTATGAACAGAAAAGGTAATTTAACGGCCCTGCTATTTTAGGGCTATTTCACCCTTTTTCACCAGCTTTGCCAGTTCCCACAACACTATGCCCGCAGCTACCGATATGTTTAAAGAATGCTTCATGCCAGACTGGGGAATTTCAATGCAGCCATCACAAAGCTTCAATACGCCCTCAGCTACCCCACTCACTTCGTTACCAAATATTACAGCAATTTTTTGCATATTGCCGCTCCCTGCAAGCATTGTCCGGTTGAGTTTGTCTAATGCCACACTGCCTTCCGCCTGCTCTACTGCCCAAATGGCATATCCATCTTTCTTTAATGCATGCACCGCTTCCACCGTGGAAGCATAATACACCCAATGCACGGTTTCAGTTGCGCCCAAAGCCGTTTTATGAATATCCCGGTGTGGCGGCCGCGGCGTATAGCCACAAAGGCAAACAGATTCAACCAGGAACGCGTCGGCCGTACGGAACACACTGCCTACATTATGCATGCTGCGTATATTATCGAGCACAACAGTAAAAGGGTTTTTATCAGACTGCCTGAACTCCTCCACGGTTTTGCGGTTCAGCTCATGCATGCTTAATTTTCGCATAGCGCAAAGATAATTGGGATCGGATTTTATAATTTGTGGTTTATCGTTCGTGATTTCCGGTTGCATTTTGCTTCGGATTTAAGATTTTATACTTCGGATTTGAATTTTTTATTTGTCTTTTGTGATTTTGGCTCTTATGATTCAGGTTTGTGACTTAGCCCCTGATGCTTTGTATTCCTTTAATTCTTTTTCCTGAAATAAAAAGTAAAAAGATAGATCAGTCCCTTAACGGTTTGATAAGAGCACCACCATATAAAGCGCTTCAGGAGGCTGCGTTTTTGAACAAGCATTGCTCTTGTTACATGGATGCATTCTTTTTCAATAATATCTTCAAATACTTTTTCCACCCCGGCGGCAAAATTTTCATCGTGTACATCAAGGTTTAATTCGATGCTGGCATGAGCGCTGATATTATTAATGTTATAGGAGCCAATGGTTAACCACGTGGTATCACAAACCGACACCTTCCCATGCAACACATTTCCCTGGTACTCGTAAATAGCTATATCGTTCCGCAACAACCAGTCATAAATATATCTTTCGGCATATTTTGCCAGTTTTATATCCGACAGGCCGGCAAGAATAATTTTGATCTTTATCCCTCTTTTTGCGGCAAGCGAAAGCTTTTTCCTGAACGTTTCACCGGGTAAAAAATAGCTGCATAAAATAACTACATGTGATTGTGCAGTTTCGAGCATTTCAATATAGCTGCGTGATATTTCGTGCTTATTGCGCACCCAGTCGTTAATGCGCATGCGCACCCGGCTTGAAGCTCCGGGTATGGATGGCGCCTGCAGGTATTCCTGTTCGCAGGGCAATGCGCCTGTTTTTGCCGGAAACCCTTTCCATGTTTTCCAGCAAAGCGTACATAATTCTTTTACGATCTCTCCTTCAACCCATACGGCAAAATCCAGCCATGCCTTATAGCCTGGCCGGTCGTTATACCGTTCCGTAATATTTAATCCGCCCACCATGGCGTATCGTGTATCGGTTACTATGATCTTATGATGCAGCCGCCTGCCAAAATAGAAATATTTGCTCCTGACCAGGGGTTCAAAAAAACGGAAATACACCCCCGCCAACCTGAGTTCCCGGATGAACGGCCGGGATAGTACTTTAGATGCGTAGCCATCGGGCATCATATACACCTTAACACCTCTTTTCGCGGCATTTTTCAGCGCATCTGCTACTAAACTTCCGGTACCGTCGTCATCAAAAATATAAGTCTGCAGGTGTACGCTGTGCTTCGCCTCGTCAATCATTTGCAGCATCCGGTTAAAATACGCAGCGCCGCCACGAATAAATTTTACATTATTATTCATGGTATATCCGGCGCTGAGCCGCTTTTTTTCAACAGGCCGGCGCTTTTGTTGTTTTGTGCTGGCGCCGGCAAAAGGCCCGTTTTTCAAAATGCAGTCTTTTTGTAAATATAGATTTTATTACAAACCTTTAATACCGGTTAAAATGGATTGATGACAAAGGTCAGTAACATTCAGGACGGTAGTCATGCTTTGTTTTTGTAAAATACCGTACAATTGCATACCTGTGAGTGCCTGGTTTAGCGTGTGGTACATTAAAATAAACAGAAAAGATGTAGGGGCATACCTGCAATCATTATCCATTATATACCTCATTCATATGATCTCATTCGGCAATCAAAGAAAAAATGAATCCCATGAATACCCGGGAGCATATCATCCTCCTTCGTATAACTGGACAAAGGTGATGCAGCAGTTGAGGGAAACCGCTGCTGAGGGCTTTAAGCCTGCTGTAAACATCAGCGAAAACCCGGGGTATTATTGTATTGAAGTTAAGGCACCCGGGTATAATAAAGAAGACTTTATTGTTACAATTGAAGGCGGAAAGCTCAATATTTATGGCATATCCCCTGCCTGCGATGCCGGTGAGCGTTCCGGGTATCCATTGCACGGACAGGGTTATGACTGTTTTGAGCATGCTATAGATTTACCCAAATATATTGATACCGATTTTGTGAGGGCAGAATATAAAGCGGGGGTTCTCCGGTTCGATTTTCCTAAAGCCGATTACGAAGACGCCTGTACGGTTGAAAGGATAATTGTTTATTAAATAAAGGTTCGTAATAAAGTCCATGTCTTTCCCATTCCAGCATCCTTACCGGATTGATCCTAATTTTTCAAAGCGGGTTGCCTATTTCTGTATGGAATTTGGCATACATCAGCCATTGAAGACCTATTCGGGCGGGCTGGGGTTTTTGGCCGGCTCACATATGCGCAGCGCATGGGAACTGAAGCAAAATATGGTGGGGATCGGTATCCTCTGGAAATACGGGTACTACGACCAGGTCCGCAAAAGCGATCAGTGTATGGACGTATTGTTCCAGGAAAAAGTATATGGATTCCTGAAAAAAACAAAAATTAAGTTTACTATTAAAATATCGGGACACGATGTATGGGTAACCGCCTGGTACCTGCCTCCGGAGATCTTTAAAACCGCTCCGGTTTTTCTCCTGTCTGCAGATTTACCCGAAAATGATTATCTCTCTAAAACCAATTCGCACAAATTGTATGATGCCAATCCTGAAACCCAGGTTGCTGCTTCCATTTTATTAGGGGTTGGGGGCGCCAAACTCCTGGAAAAGCTGAACTGGATCCCTGATGTATATCATTTAAACGAATCACATGCATTACCCCTGTATTTTTATTTGTACAACCAGGTTCGTGATACGGAAGCATTGAAAAAGAAGGTTGTATTTACCAACCATACACCGGAAGAGGCGGGCAATAAAAAAACCCCTCTGGCGCTGCTGGATAAAATGAGTTTTTTTGGCGATATACCGCTTGCCGAAATAAAAGCGATTGCAAAAGTTGAAGGGAATATGCTTGATCACACCTTAACCGCCATAAGGCTTTCGGGAAGGTGCAACGCGGTTTCAAAGGCACATCTGAAAACATTACAGGCCATGTGGTCCGGGCAGAAAAATATCAATAACCTCACGTCTGTTACCAATGCCCAGGATTTCTCATACTGGCATAATAATGAACTGTACAGCGCGCTGGCTAAAAAGGATGATAACGCATTGCGAAGGATAAAGCAACAGGCCAAACATGAGCTATTTGAAGTTGTTGCCGATCAGTGCGGAGAAATATATGATGAGCGTGTGCTGACCATTGTTTTTGCAAAGCGCTTTGCCGGTTATAAAAGGGCCGACCTGCTTTTGTATGATATGGAACGTTTTCACCGGCTGGTTACCAATACAGAACGCCCGGTGCAAATTATATGGGCCGGCAAACCTTATCCTATGGATTATGCGGCCATTGGGGTATTCGACAGGATTGCCAATCTCTGCAAAACCTATTCCAATTGCGCCATACTGGTGGGCTATGAACTAAAGCTTTCCATGCTCTTAAAAAGAGGAGCCGATGTTTGGTTAAATGTTCCCCGCATCACACGTGAAGCGTCCGGAACCAGCGGTATGTCGGCCGCCATGAATGGCGCTGTAAACCTTAGCATTCCGGACGGATGGTTTCCCGAGTTTGCCAGGGATAAGCAAAATGCCTTTGTAATCCCTTCCTGCAACCCTGCATTGCCTGACTACCTGCAGGATGAAAAAGATAACGCCAGCCTGTATCAGTTGCTTGAACAGGAAGTAATTCCCACGTACTATAATGATCCCGACCGCTGGCTCGGCATCATTAAAAATGGTATGAAAGACATTGTTCCCGCTTTCGGAAGCAACAGGTTAGCTGCTGAGTATTACGAACGCCTATACAATACCTCATAGTAATGCTCAATACATTGCAGCATGGAGCCGGGAGTGTTGAGTATGTTAACCCGATTTCTCCTTAGCTTAGCGCTATGTTATTTACTCCTGATACCTGGAAACTGCTTGCAGGCATTGCCATTTTTTTACTTGGCATGCATTTCCTGGAAAAGGCGTTAAAAAGCCTCACTGGCAGGTCTTTTAAGCTGTTTCTCAAAAAAAAGACGTCAAATAAGCCTGCGGCTATTGCCGGAGGCGCAATAGTTACCGCAGTTCTGCAAAGCAGTTCGGTTGTTAATTTAATGGTACTGGCCTTTGCAGGCGCCGGCGTAATAACCATGCATAACGCTTTGGCGATAATGCTGGGATCCAACCTGGGAACTACTGTAAGCAGCTGGATCATTGTTACTTTAGGGTTTAAGTTGAACATAGAAAGTTTTGCATTGCCGGTTATAGGTATAGCAGGTATAGCAATGATGCTGGTTGGCAAGGATAGCCGCTGGCACAACTGGTGTATGTTTTTCTTGGGTTTCGGCTTTCTTTTTTTTGGATTAAGTTTTATCCGTACCAGTATAGAACAAACGGTACAGCAACTGGATCTGAGTATATTAAATGAAAAACCTGCCATCCTTTTTCTATTGGTAGGGTTACTGATTACCTCGCTGATCCAGTCCAGTTCAGCTACAGTGGCTATCGTGCTGAGTGCATTACACGTAAATGCAATAAGTTTATTTGCGGCGATGGCAATTGTGCTGGGTTCGGAAATAGGAACAACAGTTAAGCTCGTACTTGCTTCGGTGAAAGGCGTAGCCGTTAAAAAAAGAGTGGCGTTGGGAAACCTGCTGTTCAATGTTGTTAATGCATTGCTGATATTCATTTTTCTTGGACCTATAAATAAATTAATTACCAGCGTTATAGGCATTCATGATAACCTGATAGCATTGATTTTTTTCCAAACACTCACTAACCTCACCGGCATTATCATTTTCTATCCCTTTTTGGAAATCTTCGGAAGATTTCTGGAAAAGCGGTTTATAAGTACCGATAACGAAACAGCTTATATTCATAAAGTAAAAGTAACAGATACCGAACTTGCGATGCTTGCCCTGGAAAAGGAAGCACAGCATTTTATTTATCATGTTTGCATTTTCTCACTCAATGCGTTTGACTGTAAAGCCGGAAAAAATAATCCATTTTCTCTTAGCCCTTTATTTGAACCGGAAAAGCTCCCGGGAAAATATGAATATATCAAGCATCTTCATGGTGAGGTTCAAACCTATTCCATCCGGCTTCAGAATGCCACTGCAGACAAGGAACAACAATCCCGCATTCATCAGTTGATTTCTTCTTTCCGCAACAGCATGTATGCAGCTAAAAATATCAAAGATGCATTGCCGGATATAGATCAGTTGAAAAAATCATCCAATGATCTGAAATTTGAGTTTTACCTGCGTACAAAGAAAAGAGTTGGTAATTTTATTGAACGGGCCATTGCATTGCTGGGTGCGGACCCAATTCCGTCTAATTTTGAGCAACTCAGTTCCATTTATAGCACTACACAGGAAGGCTACAACACAACGCTCCGTGAACTGTACCGCGAAAGTGTTTTAAAAAATGTAAATGAAGTTGAGTTTTCTACCATTGTTAACTTTAACCGGGAAATGTATACCGCCGAAAAATCAGTTGTTTTTGCCCTGAAGGATTATCTTCTGCGAGGCAATGAAGAAGATTACTTTGACGAATTGCCTGGTTTCATACGATAGAGAAGATACAAACACAAATGCCGCAATCATACAATTGTGTCCTGATACTTTAAGGTTGCTGATGCCCACATAGAATATTTGATTATTTTTAAGGCATGTTGCGTTCCCAGTTCTGGAAAAAATTTTTCGAAGAAACGGGGGAGATAGCCCGTTTTACCGGCAGGTTATTTTCTCAATGGTTTAAACCCCCGTACGAGATAACCGAATTCCTGAGGCAGTGCTTTATCATAGGCTATAAATCCCTGCCGCTGGTTATGCTCACTACCTTTATTATGGGTCTGGTGTTAACGATGCAGATACGCCCCTTCCTGATAGATTATGGCGTTGAATCACAATTGCCTGCCATGGTAGGTATTGCTATTGTTCGGGAAATTGGCCCGGTTATTACCGCACTTATTTTTGCGGGAAAAATTGGCAGCAGCATTGGCGCGGAACTGGGCTCTATGAAAGTAACCGAACAAATAGACGCTATGGAAGTATCCGGTACCAATCCTTTTAAATACCTGGTGGTAACAAGAGTATTAGCCGCTACTTTTATGTTGCCCCTGCTCGTTATACTGGGTGATGCAGTAGCGTTATACGGAACCTACCTGGGGGTAAATATGAGCGGTGTTACCAGCTTTGATCTTTTCTGGACAAAAGTATTCAGGAATCTTTCCTTTAGCGATGTGCTGCCTGCTTTTGTGAAATCCTTTTTCTTTGGCTTTGCCGTGGGAATAGTAGGTTGCTATAAAGGATATTATTCCAAAAAGGGAACAGAGGGCGTGGGGCAATCGGCCAATTCGGCTGTAGTGCTGTCTTCTGTGCTGATATTTATCATTGATCTTATTGCAGTACAGGTAACCGGTGTACTGGGACTGAACTAAAAGGGTATGCATACAACGGAAAACAAAGAAAGGCCGGCACAAAATGCCGAACAGGGTAAAGCAGTAATGGCAGTTCGCAATTTGTACAAATCATTTGGCAGCCATAAGGTGCTTATTGATTTTAGCGTTAGCTTACATAGTGGTGAAAATGTGGTAGTATTGGGCAAATCGGGCTCTGGTAAATCGGTGCTGATCAAATGTATTATTGGTTTGCTGAAGCCCGACAGCGGCGCTATTGAGGTGCTGGGTGAAAGTATTCCGGATCTGAACGATGAAGCCTTAGACGCGATCAGGATGAAAATCGGTTTTCTTTTCCAGAGCAATGCCTTATACGATTCAATGACGGTAAGGGAGAACCTGGAATTTCCACTGAGGCGGCATTCCATTACACTAATGCATGAAGATGTGGATCAACTGGTAAAGGATGCATTGGAGGATGTTAAGCTGGCGCATACCATTGATATGATGCCGGCAGAACTGTCGGGAGGTATGCGCAAGAGGATAGCGTTGGCCAGAACATTGATACTAAAGCCGGCTATTATCCTGTACGATGAACCCACTACCGGGCTGGACCCTATTACCAGCAGGGAGATCATTGATCTGATCAAAGAAGTACAGCAAAAATATCATGCGGCTTCCCTGATCATTTCTCATGATATGAATTGCGTGCGCATGGTGGCAGACAGGGTGGTTATGCTGATAGACGGACGGAACTACAGGGAAGGCACATACGCTGAACTGATACAATCGGAAGATCCTGCGATAAAAGCATTTTTTGAATAAATTGTTATGGCAAAAAAATCATTTTCAAATCTCAAGCTGGGTGCATTTGTATTGGCCGCACTGGCTTTTCTGATCCTGCTTTTATACATGATAGGCAAAAACAGGAATCTCTTTGGTTCTACGTTTGCGGTAAAAGCCCATTTCAGAAATGTGCAGGGATTAACGCCGGGGAACAATGTAAGATATGCCGGGATACAGGTAGGTACGGTAAAGAAGGTTTATATCCTGGAAGACGGACGCGTTGAAGTAGAGCTGCTCATTGAGAATGAAATGAAACAGTATATCCGTAAAAATGCAAGCGTTACGATTGCAACAGATGGATTAATGGGAAACAAAGTACTCAACATTGTGCCGGTACCGGGCGATGCAGATCTTATTGCTCCGGGCGATATCCTGGCAACACAAGTCTCGCCTGACCTGGATAACATGGTAAACACGCTTTCCGGAACAAACAATGATCTTGCTGTAGTTGCCGCCGAGCTCAAAAGCACTTTGTTGCGGATAAATAACAGCGCTGCTTTATGGGCATTATTAAACGACAGTTCGCTGTCGCGGAATTTAAGCGCGTCAATGGTAAATATAAGGTCGGCTACTGCTAAGGCAAATACGATGGTGAATGATTTAGACGGATTGGTGCTGGATGTAAAAAGCGGAAAGGGGTCGCTGGGCGCTATATTAACGGATACTTCTTTTGCAGAAAACCTGAACCAGGCCATAGTACGGATCAAACAGGTTGCCGGACAGGCAGATACACTGGCGAAGGAGCTTTCCCTGGTTACCAATGGACTTAAGCATGATATTAATGACGGGAAAGGCGCCGTTAACGCTTTGCTTAAGGATTCCGCCATAGTTAAATCCATTAATGTTAGCCTGGACAATATTCAGAAAAGTACCCAAAACTTTAACGAAGTAATGGAAGGGATGAAACATAGCTTCTTAGTTCGTGGATATTTCAGAAAGCTTGAAAAAAAGCAGGCAAAAGAAGCGTTACAAAAAACAAAAACGCAGTAATCATTTTCCGGGGTTCAGCATATTACCAGCGCTGCTATTTTTTATTAAGGAATATATAATACCGCCTGTTTGAAATACGCATGCGAATTAAACCCATAACCCCTGGTATTGATTTTTCTCATCTCCGGTACTGATTAAAGTCTTTGTTAAAGGTCTTCCTTCAGCGTAAGTTTGGTATGATTTTTTTCTGTATCAATTTTTTTGAACTAAAAAACAAGGAGGTTTTTTATGTCTGCATTAGTAAAAAGCGGAAGTACTGCCTTACCTTCCGTTTTTGATGATTTTTTTAAACCATGGAATGAATGGTTTACCAAAGGCGATGGCTTTTTTGGACGTTCGCTTACCATGCCGTCTGTGAATATTACAGAAGATACAAACGGGTACAATGTATCGCTGGCGGCACCGGGGCTGAAACGGGAAGATTTTACGATTGATATCAGCGGCAATATGCTTACCGTTGGTTCGGAGCGGGAAGAAAATAAAGAAGAAAAGGAAAAAAAATTTACCAGACGGGAATATAATTATACTTCTTTTAGCCGCAGCTTTACTTTACCCGACGATGTAAACAGGGATAAAATAGAAGCAAAGTATACCGACGGCGTATTGAACCTTTCTCTTCCCAGGAAGGAAGAGCTTAAGATGAATTCCGTAAAGAAACAAATCGCGGTAAAATAAGCATTTGGTTTTGTTTCGGTTCCCCCAAAGCGCTGCTTTAAGTGTGTGGCAGCGCTTTTTTTTGAGTTAAAAATCATAATTTCATAATACAGCAGCAATTGCGTTATGTTTAATAAATGCTACTATTGTCTTCAGCGTATCTGTATGAATCAGGTAGAAAATAAAACTTCAAGCAATAATGAAAAAAATACTTGTACCGACCGATTTTTCTTCATGTGCAGTTAATGCTTTGAATTTTGCAGTACAAACGGCTAAATTTTGCGCGGTTGAAATTAACCTGCTTCATGTGGTAGACCGGACAGACAGCTTATATAGTGAACGTCCGGATCTTATTCAGGAAAAATACAGCGCTGTTTTGGAAGAAGCACAGGAAAAATTAGACCAGGTGAAGGCCAGCATTGCGGAAACGGAACTGGTGGAAATACGGACTTTTCTCAGGGAAGGCGAAGTAGACGAGCATATACTGCAGCTAAGCGAAGAGAAAGGCGTTGATCTTATTGTAATGGGCACTTTTGGAATAAACGGGCTGAAGGACAGGATATGGGGCAGCAAAACAGCCGGTCTTACAGGCAAAACCAGTGTACCTGTAATGGTTATTCCCTACGAGTATAACTGGAAAGTTCCCGGAAAGATTTTATTGGCAACCAGCTTTTTCGAGGAAGACAGGGATGTACTGGAACCGATAACCGGTTTGACAGATGCTTTTAAAACCACTTTGCATGCCGTAATATTTACTGATGAAGATACTGCCGACGCCGCTTTGTTTTTAGAGCACGGCATGAATATGGCAGATTATGAAAGAAAGCTAAAGAAACAGCTTAATACAGAATCCGTTGTTACGAATCACCTGTCCGGGCGTAAGTTCGAGGATACGCTGCAGGACTATATTAAAGAACAGGATATAGATATACTGGCAATGATCACTTACCAGAGAAGCCTTTGGGACAGGATATTTCACCCAAGTGTTACCAGGAGGATGTCGTATCATACCACCATTCCGCTGCTGGTTATTCCGGCAAACAGGAAAGGAGAGGAATGAGTAATTGCAGGCTAGTATTTATGTGCGTTTCGAAAGTATACGGATCATTGCGTTGCTGCATAATAAGCCGCTCCGAGCAATGCCGTTTTTGTATTTAATATTATTTTTACCGGAACCTTCTCTAATAAAAAATTCAGTCGCCCGCTCTGGCGGAAAGAAGTATAAAATCCATCGTTCTCCAAAAGATGAACGATCTGTGGCGCTATACCTCCACCTATAAACAGTCCGCCCGTGGCGTTCAGCTTTAATACTAAGTTGGCCGATTCGTAAGCCAGGTAGCGTACAAAATGCTGCATGGTTGTTTTGCAAAGCAAGCTTTGTTCCGCATGTTCGCTGATAACAGCAGGCATATCGGCGTTGCGCATCTTTTGTGTCAGCCACACAGGCTCTTCTATTTTTTTTACATCCCTCAAAAAATGGTAAATGTTTACAATGCCCGGACCGCAAACCAATCTTTCCCAGCTCACATGCCCAAATTGCTGCTGCAGGAAAGTATATAATTCAAAATCAAAGCTGTTCCTGGCCGCAAAATCGGCATGGCCTCCTTCTGTTGCAAAAGGATGAAAATAGCTGCCATCCCAATACAGACCTGCTTCACCAAGTCCTGTGCCGGGCGCTATTACAGCAGCATTTCCTAACGGCATTGCACTGCCTTTGTGAATAGTTTTCACATCTTCTTCTCCAAGCACCGCTAAACCATAAGCCGTTGCCTTAAGGTCATTAATAAGATGAACCTTAGCCGCCGGGTATTGTGCCGTAATTTCCTTTACATCTATCTCCCATTGTAAGTTAGACAACGTGGCATGCCCGTTCAATACCGGCCCGGCAACGCCAAAGCAAACGGCATCCGGTTGCGGGGCATGTGCGGTAAACTCCCGGATAAGTTCTGTAATGTTATCATAGTCTTTCGACACCAGCTTCGCTTCCTGCAACAAGTGGTAGTTATTATTTTCTATCCGGTATAAAGCGAGGTTGGTTTTTGTAGCACCTACATCGCCGGCAAATACAAGGCTTCCGTTAACAGCCTGGTTAGATTGAGAAAAGGGTAATAGCATGTTGTGAAATTGAAAAGAAAAATAAAGCTGTCTTAAAAGGGCCGGTTTAGGAAATATGCCACTAAGTTCTGATCTTCAGGGCTTTATTTTTCTCGTGTCTTCGCGGCTTTGTGGCAAAATATTACTTTTTAGACAGCCCGGTTTCGCTGAAATCGTTTTTTTCCTTACATATCGGCCATAGCAGGAATTTCTGCAACTTTATACAGCCCGATATCTAATTTCTTCTTGGTTTCTTCAAATGCATTCAGCGTTCGTTCAATATCTTCCTGTGTATGGGTGGAAGTAGGAATGAGCCTGTAAATAATATGTCCTTTGGGAATAACGGGATATACTACAATGGAACAAAAAACGCCGTAGTTTTCCCTTAGATCCATTACCATGGCGGTGGCTTCTTCCACACCACCTTTCATGTATACCGGGGTAACAACGGAATCTGTATGGCCGATATCGAATCCTTTATCTTTCAGTCCTTTTTGAAGAGAAAGCGCGTTTTTCCATAGCTGCTCTTTTAGTTCGGGATGTGAGCGTAATAATTCGAGCCGTTTAAGATTGCCAAGCACCAAAGGCATGGGTAAACTTTTGGCAAAGATCTGGCTGCGGATATTATAACGGATATAGTCAATGATGGGTTTGTCGCCGGCAACGAAAGCGCCTATAGAAGCCATTGATTTGGCGAAAGTAGAAAAGTAAAGATCAATCTTATCCTGCACGCCCTGCTCTTCTCCTGCTCCAGCGCCGGTTTTACCTAAGGTGCCAAAACCGTGCGCGTCATCTACCAGTAACCGGAATGCGTATTTATCTTTAAGCGCGGTGATCTCTTTTAATTTGCCTTGATCGCCGGCCATGCCAAATACTCCTTCCGTAATCACCAGTATTCCCCCACCGTCCTGCTTTTTAACCAAAGCTTCGGCACGCTGCAACTGTTTTTCAAAGTCGGCTATATTGTTGTGCTTGAAAACAAATCTTTGTCCCGCGTGCAACCGTACACCATCAATAATGCAGGCGTGGCTCTCCGCATCATAAACGATCACATCATGACGGGTGCACAATACATCTATAATGCTTACCATACCCTGGTAGCCGTAGTTCAGCAAAATAGCATCTTCCTTTTGCTCAAACCCGGCCAGTTCTCTTTCTAATTGTTCATGATAACGGGTATTACCACTCATCATGCGGGCGCCCATGGGTAAGGCCAGCCCGAACTTTGCAGCAGCTTCCGCATCCGTTTTTCGCACTTCAGGATGGTTAGCCAGCCCAAGGTAATTGTTCAGGCTCCATACAATCATATCTTTTCCCCGGAATGTCATATGGCTGCCAATGTCTCCTTCTAATTTCGGAAAAGCAAAATAGCCATGCGCACGTTCACGATGCTGGCCCAAAGGGCCGTAGTTCTTTGTTAGTCTTTCAAAAATATCAGCCATACAACAATGTAATTAAAACAATAATAAAAAAGCGGTGCAAAGATAGTCATTCTCACAGGTTAGGTAATATGGAGTACTGCTGGCAAGATGGAATGACGCGAAGGTAAGATTTTTGCACTGTTCCGGTGCACAAAAAAAATAAAACTGCAACGAAACCCTTTACAGGAAAGCCTTGCGGTATTTTATTCACAGAGCAGATGGGTTGCCTGATCCCTGTTTGGGCAGCTTGCCATTCATTTATAAATGTGCTTGCTAATATGCCGCAGGTTCACAAACAAAAAAGGTGAACCTGCGGCATATTTATCATAAAAAATACTGGTAATCTTTTTTAGCGACTTACCGGATGACCGTTTTATTTCAGCTTTGCTGAAAGATTATTATTGATAGCTTCCAGGAAATCTTCCGTATTAAGATAATGCTCACCAAGCTTTACTTTATTGCCATGTATACAAATGGCAAGATCCTTTGTCATTTTTCCGCCTTCTACGGTTTCAATGCATACTGCTTCCAGCGCCTGACTGAAATCAATAAGCTGCTGGTTATTATCTAACTTCCCCCGAAATGCCAGTCCCCTGGTCCATGCAAAAATAGAAGCAATAGGGTTAGTGGAAGTGGGTTTCCCGGCCTGGTGATCACGGTAGTGGCGGGTAACGGTTCCGTGTGCAGCTTCCGCTTCCAGCGTTTTACCATCGGGAGTAACGAGTACCGATGTCATTAAACCCAGGGAACCAAATCCCTGCGCAACAGAATCACTTTGCACATCACCATCATAATTTTTACAGGCCCATACAAAATTGCCGTTCCATTTTAAGGCGCTGGCCACCATATCGTCAATAAGGCGGTGCTCATATACGATACCTGCCGCTTCAAACTGTGCTTTAAACTCCTGCTCGTAAATATCCTGGAAAATATCCTTGAACCTTCCGTCGTATTTTTTAAGGATGGTATTCTTTGTAGAAAGATACAACGGCCACTGTTTGCTCAAGGCCATGTTGAAACAGCTCCGGGCAAAGCCTTTTATGCTTTCATCCGTATTGTACATGCTCAGAGCCACACCGCCGCCCTTAAAATCGAACACTTCAAAAACTTCAGGTGCGCTGCCGTCTTCGGGAGTGAAGGTCATGGTGAGCTTACCTTTGCCTTTGATTACGGTATCGGTTGCACGATACTGGTCGCCAAAAGCATGACGGCCAACAATGATAGGCGCCGTCCAGTTGGTTACGAGCCTGGGAACATTTTTCATTACAATGGGTTCGCGGAAAACCGTACCATCCAGTATGTTGCGGATAGTACCGTTAGGGCTTTTCCACATTTGTTTCAGGTTAAACTCTTTAACCCTTGCTTCATCGGGCGTAATGGTGGCGCATTTAATGCCAACGCCGTATTGTTTAATGGCAGTGGCAGCATCTATAGTTACCTGGTCGTTGGTTTCATCGCGGTGCTCAATACCCAGGTCATAGTATTTAATGTCAATGTCAAGATAAGGCAGGATCAGCTTGTCTTTAATAAATTTCCATATGATCCTTGTCATTTCATCTCCATCCAGTTCAACCACCGGATTAGCCACTTTAATTTTTTCTGCCATGCCAGATTTTTTAAGGTTATAGTATATAATTGTTGGCAAATGTACATCCTGATTCCTGATTTGAAAATATTGAACCCGGAAAGTTGGGAAATGGGCGGGGT